>VOFI01003989.1_pt1 | contig 38433 bp, 54 predicted proteins | sample 5384131 | NCBI WGS metagenome assembly VOFI01 (sample SAMN12384728, study PRJNA508395) | human gut metagenome | isolation source: healthy gut H | host: Homo sapiens | reverse complement strand
AACCAATGAGGAAGAGATCTCCAAGATGATCAACGAGGGTAAGGCGGTGTTCTATATCGGATTCGATCCCACCGCCGATTCCCTCCACGTGGGCCACTTCATGGCCCTTTGCCTGATGAAGCGGCTCCAGAAGGCGGGCAACCGCCCCATCGCCCTGATCGGCGGCGGCACCGGCATGGTGGGCGACCCCAGCGGCCGCACCGACATGCGCACCATGATGACCGTGGAGACCATCCAGCACAACTGCGCCTGCTTCAAGAAGCAGATGGAGCGTTTTATCGAGTTCGGTGACGGCAAGGCCCAGATGGTGAACAACGCCGACTGGCTGATGGACCTGAACTATGTGGAGCTGCTCCGCGAGGTGGGCGCCTGCTTCAGCGTGAACAACATGCTGCGGGCCGAGTGTTATAAGCAGCGCATGGAGAAGGGGCTGAGCTTTCTGGAGTTCAACTACATGATCATGCAGTCCTACGATTTCTACCACCTGTTCCAGCACTACGGCTGCAACATGCAGTTCGGCGGCGATGACCAGTGGTCCAACATGCTGGGCGGCACCGAGCTCATCCGCCGCAAGCTGGGCAAGGATGCCCACGCCATGACCATTACCCTGCTGCTCAACTCCGAGGGGAAGAAGATGGGCAAGACTGCCAAGGGCGCCGTGTGGCTGGATCCCAACAAGACCTCTCCTTACGAGTTCTACCAGTACTGGCGCAACGTGGGCGACAGCGACGTGCTCAAGTGCCTGCGTATGCTCACCTTCCTTCCCATGGAGCAGATCGACGAGATGGACAAGTGGGAGGGCAGCCAGCTCAACCCCGCCAAGGAGATCCTGGCCTTTGAGCTGACCAAGCTGGTCCACGGCGAGGAGGAGGCGCAGAAGGCCCAGGAGGCCGCCAAGGCCCTGTTCGCCCAGGGAGGCGACAAGTCCAACGTGCCCACCACCACCCTGGACACCGGCGATCTGACTGACGGGGCGATCGGGGTGCTGGAGCTGATGCTCAAGTGCGGCCTGGTGCCCTCCAAGAAGGAGGCCCGCCGCCTGGTGGAGCAGGGAGGGGTGGAGGTGGACGGTCAGAAGGTCACCGATGTGGCCGCAGCCGTGACCGCCGAACAGCTCTCCGGCGAGGGTATAATGCTCAAAAAGGGAAAAAAGGTCTTCCACCGTGCGGTGCTCGGTGAATGAAAAAAGGCGCCGGAGGATAATTCCCCTCCGGCGCCCTTTTTCGGTTGCGGAAGTGATTGGATCATGATACAATCTTAACAGGATAGCCAATACGGAAGGGGATTGCGGCATGGAGGATAAGGACAAGCAAGGGGAAAAAGAAATGGTATATTCTGGATCGGGGATCGTTATCTCTCCTGATCGTCCTGTTGGCCGCTATCCTGTTTTATGTGGGATTGACCAATTTCGATGTTATCGCGGTCCGGGTGCGCACATTTATGGGTGTGCTGACGCCCTTTTTATTGCAGGTTTTGCTATCGCCTATCTGCTCAATACGCCCATGTGCTTTTTTGAGCGAAAGCTCTACCAAAAGCAGAAGCACCGGCGTGGGCTGGCGATTCTGACGGTCTATCTGATCGCCCTGGCGATCGTTGTGGTCCTGCTCAACCTGATCATACCGCAGGTGGCGCAAAGCGTGGTAGATCTGGCCACCAACATGCAGACCTATCTGACCAGCCTGAACAGCCTGGTGCAGACCCTCTCCGAGCAGTTTGGACTGGAGGCGGAGGCCCTGAATGAGGCTATTGGCTCTTATCAGGACCTGATGACCAATATTGCCGCCTATCTCTCCAAGGCTCTGCCGGATCTGCTGAACTTTGGCTACGCCATCGGCAGTGGGGTGATCTCGGGCATTACCGCACTGATCTCCTCGGTTTACATGCTGGCAGGGAAGGGGCGGCTGGTTCCGCAGATCAAGAAGATGCTCTACGCCATTCTGCCCAGGCGGCGGGCGGACTGGCTTCTCGGGGTATGCGGACATGCCAACCGGGTATTTGTAGGCTTTATCAATGGCAAGCTGATCGACTCGGCCATCATCGGTGTGCTCTGCTTTATCCTTTGCTTGATTTTCCGCATCCCATATCCCATGCTGGTCAGCGTCGTGGTGGGCGTCACCAACATTATCCCCTTTTTTGGACCGATCATCGGCGCCATCCCCTGTCTGATGATTCTGGTGATCGTCGACCCTTGGGCGGCCCTGCGGTTCTTTGCCTTGGTCATCGGCCTTCAGCAGTTTGACGGCAACATCCTCGGCCCCAAGATCTTGGGCGACAGCACGGGCCTGTCAGCCATCTGGGTGCTGGTTTCCATTGTGGTGTGCGGCGGCCTGTTTGGGTTCCCGGGTATGGTACTGGGTGTGCCCACCTTTGCCGTGCTGTATGCACTGGTGCGGGACTGGGTCAACAAACGCTTGGCACTCAAGCGCCTGGACGGAAACGGGAGGCCTCTGGACGGCGCTCCTTAAAAACTGAACGAGTAGAGTAGTGAAGGGAGGTGCGAAGCGAAGCTTCGCACCTCCCTTTTAGAGGCCCAAATAGGTCACCAAGTCCGCCATGGAGTATAGACCGGGGACTGCCCGGCAGCCAGAAACCGGGCGGCCTGAACCGCTCCGGAGGCAAACACCTCGCGGCTCAGGGCGGAGTGCCGCAGCTCAATGAGCTCATCCCGCCCGGCAAAGAGCACCTCATGGTCGCCCACAATTCCACCGCCCCGCACCGAGGAGATGCCGATTTCACAGCGCTCCCGGCTCCGCCGGATACCCTGCCGGCCGCAGACCAGCTCCGGTTGGCAAGGGAGGGCGTCCGCCGCGGCCTCTGCCAGCATGAGGGCCGTCCCGCTGGGAGCATCCATCTTCTTGTTGTGGTGCCGCTCCACGATTTCGATGTCACAGCTCCCGCCCAGCACCGCTGCGGTCCGGCGTACCAACTCGACGAGGATGTTTACGCCAAGGGACAGGTTGGCGGAGCGAAAGATAGGGATGGAACGGGCAGCCTGCTGTATCTCCTCCAGTTGTCCCTGGTCATAGCCGGTGGTGGCCAGCACAAGGGGCATCCTGTGTTCCAGGCCGAAGCTCAGCAGAGCGGGAAGGCCGAGGGACTGGAGAAGTCCACCACAACGTCGGCTTCTCCCTGAAATTCGGCGGGGGAGGCGTATACCGGGAAATCGCGGATATCCGCGCCCAGCAGATCAAAGCCGGCGGTCAGCTCCAGCTCCGGTTCAGCGGCACAGATAGCCTCTACCGCATGGCCCATCCGGCCGTTACAGCCGGAGAGGAGCAGTTGAACCATAGTTCACATCCTTTCTCTGCGCTATTGGAGCAGGTGAGCGCTCTCCATGGCGCGGCGCAGGGTCTCCAGGTGCCCGTCGGACATGGCGCAAAGGGGGAGGCGCAGGGAACCCACCTCATAGCCGGCCAGATTCAGGGCGGTCTTGATGGGGATGGGGTTGACCTCCAGAAAGAGGGCGTCAATGAGATCGGTGTACTCGATTTGGAGCGCAGCGGCCTCCTGGAACCGGCCCTCCAGGCAGAGGTGGCTCATCTGAACCATCACCTCAGGGACGAGATTGGCCGCCACGGAGACGACCCCCTTGGCCCCCAGACTCATCATGGGCACCACCTGATCGTCGTTGCCCGACCAGATGTGGAAGTCATCGCCGCAGAGGGCGCGGGTGTGGGAGAGCAGGGAGAAGTTTCCGCTGGCCTCCTTGACCCCGTTGATGTTGGGGTGCTGCGAGAGAAGCTGGTAGGTCTCGGCGGTAAAGGATACGCCGGTGCGGGAGGGGACATTGTAGAGAAGGATGGGCAGCTCCACCCGGTCGGCTATGTAGGTGTAGTGCTGAATGAGGCCGGTCTGGGACGCTTTGTTGTAGTAGGGGGTGACGAGCAGCAGGGCGTCCGCGCCGGAGTCCTGGGCGTGCTGGGAGAGGTAGAGGGCAGCGGAGGTGTCGTTGCTCCCCGCGCCGGCAATGACCTTCACCCGGTGGTTAACCCGCTTGACGCAGAAGGCCACGGCGGCGATGTGCTCCCGGATAGAGAGGGTGGCGCTCTCGCCGGTGGTTCCGCAGACGCAGATGGCATCCACGCCGTGGTCGAGCTGCTGGTCGATCAGGCGGCCGAAGCAGCCGTAATCAATGGCGCCGCTCTGGTCAAAGGGGGTGACAATGGCGGTACAGGCTCCGGTGAAAACAGGCTCTCGCATAAGATGGGGTTTACCTCCTTTGGATATACCCCTCCGCGCAGAGAAGCTCAGCAAGGAGAACCGCACCGCCGGCCGCGCCGCGGAGGGTGTTGTGGGACAGACAGACGAACTTGTAGTCGTACTGGGTGTCGGGACGCAGCCGGCCGATGCACACGGCCATGCCGCCCTCGGTCATCCGGTCCAGCCGGGTCTGGGGGCGGTCAGGCTCCCTCAAAGTAGTGCAGGAACTGCTTGGGGGCAGAGGGCAGGGCCAGCTCCTGGGCACGGCCCTGGAAGCCCGCCCAGGCGGCTTTGATTTCGTCCAGGAGAGGGCTTGTTCCGGAACCGGGCGAAAACGGCTGCCATGTGGCCGTTGGAGGCGGGAACGCGGAGACACTGGGCGGTGATGGACGGGCCTGCGGCATTGACGATAACGCCGTCCTCCACCCGGCCCCAGCTTCAGGGGCTCCTGCTCGCTCTTTTCCTCCTCACCACCGATGTAGGGAATCACGTTGTCCACCATCTCCGGCCAGGTTTCGAAGGTCTTGCCCGCACCGGAGATGGCCTGATAGGTGCAGACCAGCACCTGCTCCAGGCCGAAGGCGCGCAGGGGATGGAGGGCGGGGACATAGCTTTGCAGGGAACAGTTGGACTTGACGGCGATAAAGCCGCGCTCCGTTCCCAGACGCCTGCGCTGGGCTTCGATGACCCGGAGGTGCTCGGGATTGATCTCCGGCACCACCATGGGCACGTCGTCGGTCCAGCGGTGGGCGGAGTTATTGGAGACCACGGGGCACCCGCGGCGGGCATAAGCCTCCTCCAGGGCCTGAATTTCCTCCTTCTTCATGTCCACCGCGGAGAATACGAAGTCCACCTGGGCGGCAATCCGGTCGATGTCTGTTTCCGCGTTGAGCACCACCATGTCCTTGGCCTCCTCCGGCATGGGGACATCCAGGGCCCAGCGGCCACCAATGGCCTCCTCGTAGGTCTTGCCCGCAGAGCGGCTGCTGGCGGCGATGGCCGTCAGCTGAAACCAGGGGTGATGCTCCATAAGGGTAATGAAACGCTGGCCCACCATGCCGGTGCCGCCGATGACGCCAACTTTGTACTTTTCCATAACCAATACCTCCGTCGTTCCATAATATCCTATTCCAGATCCAGCTTGTTTGAGACTGGGAAAATGAGGACTTTCATATAAAAAAGAAAATCAGCAGTTTACATGTCCGCTGATTTTGTACTATAATGTCAAAGACGATACCGCTACGGCGCAGTCCAACTTAGGTGCAGGGCGCTCCCTGTCGTTTTTGAAACCGCCACGGCTCCTATCCTGCATCTGATACTGATTAGTTTTCAAAGATTGTACCACAGATGGAGCCCATGTGTCAATGAAAGAGAGTTGAAAAGTGATTCGATGAAGCAGAGGGTAAAAGGAAATATTTTGCGGCTTGTAACTGCCTGTCTTGCAATTTTATTGATAAGTGGGCTTGCTCCGGCTGGTGCGGCCTCGGCGGAGGCCAACCCGATGGTCCGGGTGGGCCTGTTCTACGGCGGAAACGCCCTGTCGGGGGCCAACCTAGCCAACGACGTGGGCAGCGGCTACCGCTTCGGCTACTTTGATGGCGATCTGACCTTCCAGCTCCTGGGCTACACCAGCGAGACGACGGTCTCCATGGTGAAAACCCAGAATGTGTACTACGGGTCGAATGTGGACTGGAGTGGCTCCGGCTATTACGACAGCAAGACCTCCGACATCGCCGTGGGGTGTTACCATCTCCAGCTCCCCCAGACCTACGCCACCTTTGAGGAGGCATCGGCCGCCGCAGCACAGTACAGCGATGGCTTCCCGGCCTGGATCGACGGCACCTACTATGTGCGGGTGGGCGCCTACCTGGACAGTACCTCCGCCCAGGCGGCCCAGGCCTCCCTCGGCCTGACCGGGGCCACGGTGGCGGGCACCTCGGGAGCGGGGATCTCCGTGGTAAAGACGGGCACCAATACGGTCCTCCTTCAGTTTGACAGCACCTCCGGCCTGTATCTGGCGGTTAAGCCCGGCCGGGACGACACGGTGAAGGCGGAAACCTACTTCCGGGGCTATTCCTATTTCGGGGCGTTTGAATACCGCCGGAACGGCGGGGGACATCACGGTGGTCAATGTGCTTTCCATGGACGACTATCTCCAGGGCGTCATCGTCCAGGAGATGAGCCCCTCATGGCCCCTGGAGGCATTGAAAGCCCAGACGGTTTGCGCCCGCAGCTACGCCTATGGAAAGCTCCAGGCGGGCAAGCACCAGAGCCAGGGCTTCGACCTGTGCAACACCACTGACTGTCAGGCCTACGTAGGTATCGCTACCGCCAGCGACAACAGCCGCCGGGCGGTGGAGGAGACCAGCGGGGTGTATCTGTGGTACAATGGGCGGGTGGCGGACCAGGCGGTTTACTCCTCCCACAACGGCGGAGCCAGCGAGAGCGCCGTCAACGTGTGGGGGAGGGATTACCCCTATCTCATCGGGAAGATTGACCCCTATGAGGCCTCCGTCGTGGACCGTATCTCTAACTACAACTGGACGGTGACCTATACCGCCCAGGAGCTGACCGAGCTGCTCCAGAGCAAAGGCTATGGAAACAGCACCATCGTGGGATTTCCGGTGACCAAGACCAGTCCCACCGGAAATGCCATCGAGATCACCTTCACCGATGCCAACGGCCGGAGCTGGAGCAAGACGCGGGAGGCGTGCCGCACCTTCCTGGGGCTGCGTTCCCAACACTACACCATATCGGGCGGCAGCGGAGGAGGCTACGCGGTCAATGGCACCGGTTCCCTCAGTACACTGAACGGAGCCTATGCCGTGGATGGGAGTGGGGCAATGAGCACACTGACTGAGGGGCAGGTCTATGCCATCGGCGGGGACGGCGTCATCTCTCAGGTGAAGCCCTCCGCGTCGGCCGGCAGCTCCGGCGTCTTTACCATCACTGGATCCGGCTGGGGGCACGGAGTGGGCATGAGCCAGTGGGGTGCCTATTCCATGGCCCAGCAGGGTGATACTTACAAGGATATTCTGACCTTTTACTATACTGGAATCGAGGTGCGCAAGCCATAAAAACCGCTGATTTTGATTTTTATCTGCCGGAGGAGCTGATCGCTCAGACCCCGCTGGAGCGGCGGGACGCCTCCCGGCTGCTGGTGCTGGACAAGGAGACCGGAGCCACCCGGCACATGCATTTTTTTGATCTGCCTACCCTCCTGGGCCCGGGGGACTGCCTGGTGCTCAACGACTCGCGGGTGCTGCCCGCCCGGCTGTTGGGCCATCGGGAGCCCACCGGCGGCGCGGTGGAGGTGCTGCTGCTCATCGACCGGGGAGGACAAGGTGTGGGAGTGCCTGGTGCGCCCCGGCCGCAAGCTGAAGCCGGGGACGCGGCTGTCCTTCGGGGACGGCTCCCTCAAGGCCGAGGTGGTGGAGGTATGCGAGGGGGGCAACCGGCTGGTCCGCTTCGACTACGAGGGCATCTTTCTGGAGACGCTGGAGCGGCTGGGCAAGATGCCTCTGCCCCCCTACATCAAGGAGGAGCTGAGCGACCCCGAGCGGTACCAGACTGTCTACTCCCGCGAGGTCGGCTCCGCCGCGGCACCCACCGCCGGACTCCACTTTACCCGTGCCCTGCTGGAGCAGGTGCAGGAAATGGGGGTAAAGGTCTGCTATGTGACGCTCCATGTGGGTCTTGGCACCTTCCGCCCCGTGAAGGAGGACGAGATCACCGACCACGAGATGCACAGTGAATACTGCGTGATCTCCGCCGAGACCGCCGAGACCATCAACCGTACCAAGCGGGAAGGGGGGGGCGGGTCATCTGTGTGGGTACCACCTCTTGCCGCACCATCGAGAGCTGGGCGGCGGAGGACGGCACGTTGAAGGAGTGCGCGGGGTGGACGAATATCTTCATCTATCCCGGCTATCGCTTCAAGGCGCTGGACTGCCTTATCACCAACTTCCATCTGCCCGAGTCCACCCTTATCATGCTGGTTTCCGCCCTGGCAGGGCGGGAGCATGTCCTGGCCGCCTATAAGGAGGCGGTGGAGCAGCGCTATCGGTTCTTTCTCCTTTGGAGATGCGATGTTCATCGGCTGAGTCAGAACGAAAAAGAGAAACCGGGGTTCCCACAAGTTGTGGGAACCCCGGTTTTGTATGGGTCAGATAAGGCCCTCTTCCACCAGGAAAGTCATGGGCGACATCGGCGGCGTTTCTGCCCTCGAGGTCTACCTCGGCGTTCATGGCGGCCATTGCCTCATTGGAGATGCGGCCGTCCAGCAGGGCGAGCACCTCCTCCAGCTCGGGATACTTGTCCAGACACTCCTGACGGATAAAGTTGACCGCGTAGTAGGGCGGGAAGAAGCTGGCGTCATCCTCCAGCTGAACCAGGTCAAACTTGGAGAGAAGGGCGTCGGTGGCGAAGGCGTCGATAACATCCACCTGGCCGCTGTCGATGGCGGTGTAGCGCACGGCCACGTCCAGGGCGTTGACCTCGGCGAACTCGGTGTTGAAGGTGGACTCCAGGCGGGGAAGGGCGTCCTCCCGCTGGGTGAAGTCGGCGGTACAGCCCAGGCGGAGTTCGGGTGCTACGGCCATCAGATCGGTGAGGGTTTCGAGCTGATACTGCTCGGCGATCTCCGGCCGGACGCTCATGGCGTAAGTGTTGTTGTAACCCAGGGGGGCGGAGACGGCGATGTTGTAGTCGTTCTTCATCTTGTCCACAAGGATATCATACACCTCGTCAGGGTCGGTGTTCAGCGGCAGGCCCAGCACAGAGAGATACACCTGACCGGAGTAGTCGACCACCATGTCGATGTCGCCGTTCTCCATGGCGGTCATCTCCAGGGAGGTGCTGGCTAGGTTGAAGGTGGTGTCCACCTGATGTCGGTCTTGGCCTCGATGAGCTCCTTGTAGATGTTGCCAACGATGTAGACCTCGGTGAAGTTGGAGGCGCCGACGGTCAGGTGCTTGTCAGACTTCTTGTTAGACAGGCCGCCCCCGATGGCGACCACCACCAGGGCGACACACACGCCCACGGCGATCACCTGCCGGCGGCGGATGACCTTCTTGGGCAGATTCTGGATCTGCTCGTTGGGAAGCAGGCCCTCACTGGTGACCGCCTGCTCCAGCTTGGCGAAGATGAAATCAAAGAGCAGCGCCAGCAGGGAGACCGGGACGGCGCCCAGCAGGATCATCTCCACATTCAGGGAGTTGAGGCCCAGATTGATAAACCAGCCCAGACCCTTGGCACCGGCAAAAGCGGCGATGGTCATAGTGCCCACAGAGGCCACGGCGGCGATGCGGATACCGGCCATGATGAAGGGGGCGGCGATGGGCAGCTCCACCAGGAACAGGCAGCGCGTGCGCGTCAAGCCCATGCCCCGGGCCACCTCCAGGTTCTTGGGGTCCACGCTCATGATGCCGGTATAGGTATTCTTCAGAATGGGGAGGAAGGCATACACAAAGACCATCAGGATGGCGGGCACCGTGCCGATGCCCAGAAAGCAGACGGCCAGGGACAGCAGGGCGATGGAGGGGATGGATTGCATGACGTTGGCGATGCCAATGACGATTTTGGCCGCTGTCTGGTTGCGGGTGATAAGGATGCCCAGCGGCACACCGATGGCCAGGGAGATGAGCAGGGCCAGTGTGGTCATGTTGATGTGGCGGAAAAGCTCGGTGACCAGTTCGGGCCAGCGGGAGACCAGGAGCTCCCAGAAGGAGGACAGAGAGAATGAAATGCCCATAATTACGCACCCTCCTGTTCGTCGCGCTCAACCGGCTCGTCGATGAAACGGCGGCTCAGGGTGGAGAGGAGGCTGCTCCGGTTCAGGAAACCGCGAATGGCTCCCTCCGCATCCAGGACGGGCAGGATGCCGAAGTCCTTCTCGCCATAGTCCGCTACCTTTTCCAGTACAGTGCTCAGGCTGTCGTCCACCCGGACGGACAGATAATCGTCAGAGAGGAACGAGGAGACCGGGGAGCTGTATTGGTCGATGCCGATCAGATCCTGGAGCCACACCATACCGGCAAACTTATTGTCGTCGCCGGTGACCAGCAGGCTGTCGATGTTATAGTGCCGCATGAGCTGTACCGCCTGCACCACTGTGCGGCTCTGAGAGATGGTGATGGGGCGGGGGCGCATGATGTCCTCGGCCCGGATAAAGGAGGGGTTCTCCCACAGGCGGTTCTTGCCGATGAAGGAGTTGATGTACTCGTTGGCGGGATGCTTGAGGATGTTCTCCGGCTTGTCGCACTGGACCACATGGCCGTTTTGCAGGATGCAGATGCGGTCGGCCAGCTTGACGGCCTCATCCATGTCGTGAGTGACGAAAACAATGGTCTTGTGGAACCGGAGCTGGAGCCGGTGCACCTCGTCCTGGAGCTCGGCGCGGGTCATGGGGTCCAGGGCGGAGAAGGGCTCATCCATGAGGATGATCTCCGGGTCGGCGGCAAAGGCGCGGGCTACGCCGATGCGCTGCCGCTGGCCTCCGGAGAGCTGGGAGGGGTACTGGCTGCGGTATTGGTCCGGCTCCAGGTTGACCAGCTCCAGCAGCTCGGTGATCCGGTCGTAGATTTTTTCCTTGGGGTACCCGGCCACACGCATGGCCAGAGCGATGTTGTCCTCCACCGTCATATGGGGGAACAGGCCGCCCTCCTGGACGACATAGCCCATCAGGCGGGGAAGCTGGGTCACCTTGATCCGGTTGATGGGGTGCCATTGATGAGAATCTCGCCTTTGTCAATGGGGTTGAGCTTGTTGAGCATTTTCAACAGGGTCGTTTTCCCGCATCCGCTGGAACCGATCAGGACAAAAAACTCGTTGTCCTGGATGGTCAGACTGATGTTCATCAGTACCGATTTTCCGCGGTATGACTTGTAGAGATTTTTCAATTCAATCACAGCAAAGGAGCTCCTTTCTGAATGATCCCTATTGTAGTATGGAGTGGATTGAAATGGAGTAAGGATTGACGGATTTAGATAAAGAATTTGTTAAGGCAGGGAGAATTCGCTTGACAGATCATTCTGTATCTGCTAAAGTTACAGTACAAACTGTAACTAAAAAAATTACAAATAAGTATGAGTGGAAGCCGCAAAGGCTTGGAACCCTATCTCCAGTAGAAAAGAAAAGGGCAAACAGAAAGGATGAATGTAATGGAAGCGATCGTCATCACGAAAGAAAATTTTGAGGAGCAGGTGCTGAGGGCGGAGAAGCCGGTTCTGGTGGACTTCTGGGCGCCCTGGTGCACCTATTGCCGGCGTATTGCCCCTGCGGTGGACCAGGTGGCTGGACAGTATGGGGAGCAGATGGTGGTCGGCAAGGTGAATGTGGACGAGCAGCCGGAGCTGGCAGAGCGGTTTGGGGTGGAGACCATCCCCACGCTGCTGGGGAAAAGCTCGCCGGAGGCCAGATGGCGACCACGGACCGGATTGACAATTATCCCGGCTTTGAGGAGGGCATTGACGGCTTCGAGCTGGGAGAGCGGATGGAGCGCCAGGCCTGGCGGTTCGGCGTGTCCACGGTATACGGCGAGGTGCGCTCGGTGGAGCTGGCGGGCCGGCCCAAGCGGATCGAGAGTACCGAGGGCAGCTTTGAGGCCGAGGCGGTGATCCTGGCCACGGGGGCGTTCCCGCGGGAGCTGGGCCTGCCGGACGAGCAGGCGCTCCGCGGGCGCGGGGTGGCGTACTGCGCCGCCTGCGACGGCATGCTCTACCGCGGCAAGACGGTAGTGGTCAACGGAGGCGGAAACACCGCTGTGGGCGACGCGCTCTATCTGGCCAAGCTTTGTAAAAAGGTCTATCTGGTCCACCGGAGAGACGAGCTGAGGGGCCTCGGCGGTCTATCGGGACGCGCTGAGGGAAAACGGCGTTGAGATCCTTTGGAACAGCCGCATTACCGCTCTGCGCAAGGAGAAACGCCTGACAGGTGTTGAGGTGGAGGATCTTCGCACCGGCGCACGGCGGGAGCTGTTCTGCGACGGCCTGTTTGGGCCATCGGCCGGGTGCCGGATACGGCCCTGTTTGCCGGCCAGGTGGAGCTGGACCCCTCGGGCTATATCGTGGCGGATGAAACCACCCGCACCAGCGTGCCCGGCGTCTTTGCGGTGGGCGATGCCCGCACTAAGGCGGTGCGCCAGATCGTCACCGCAGTGGCAGACGGGGCCGTGGCGGCCCACTATGCGGAGGAGTTCCTGTTGGAGGATGCTGTAAAGGATAAAAACCTGTCATGAATAGTGCGTTTTGTGTGGCGGTCCACGCCCTGATCTGCCTGAACCGGCGGCAGGAGCAGCTCTCCAGTGAGGAGCTGGCCCGCAGTATCTGTACCAATCCGGCCCGCGTGCGGAAGATCATGGCGGGGCTGAAGCGGGCCGGACTGGTGGAAACCAAGGAGGGGAATGAGGGTGGCTACCGCTTTGTGGGCGATCCCGCCGCCCTTACATTAGATCAGGTAGCCCGGGCGCTGGAGGTGCGGTTCGTGTCGACCAACTGGCGCGGCGGGGGCGTGGATCAGCCCTGCCTGGAGGCATCGGGTATGTCGGAGGTCATGGACGGTCTGCTGGAGGAGCTGGACCAGGGCTGCCGGAGCAGGCTTTCGGAGATCAGCCTGGCTGAGCTGGACAGCAGACTTTATTTGAAACAAAGGAGATGAATATGGGTCTTTCACTGGAGACGAGCGTGCCGGTACTTACGGTGTTTTTACAGGGGCTGCTGAGCTTTTTCTCTCCCTGTGTGCTGCCCCTTGTGCCCCTCTACGTCAGCTATCTGGCGGGAGGCGCCAGGGACGTGGACAGCGACGGCAATATCCGCTATCCCAGGGGAAGGGTACTGGTCAACACCCTGTTCTTTGTGGTGGGCATCAGCTTTACCTTTTTCCTGCTGGGGTTCGGCTTTACAGCACTGGGAAGCTTTTTCCGCAGCAACCAGACCTGGTTTGCCCGCATCAGCGGCATCATTATGATCCTGTTTGGCCTGTACCAATTCGGCGTGTTCGGGCGCTCGGGCGCCCTGGAGCGGGAGCACCGGCTGCCCTTCCGGCTGGACCGGTGGGCTATGAATCCGCTGGTGGCGCTGATGCTCGGCTTTACCTTCAGCTTTGCCTGGACGCCCTGCGTAGGGCCTACTCTGGGCAGCGTGCTGCTGATGGCATCTTCGGCGGGCAGCGCCGCCCGCGGCTTCCTGCTGATTGCGGTATACACCCTCGGCTTTGTGATCCCCTTCCTGGCCGTGGGACTGTTTACCGGGGCGGTGCTGGGCTTTTTCAAGCGCCACCAGAGGGTGGTACGCTACACTGTGAAGGTGGGCGCGGTCCTGCTGGTGCTTATGGGCATCATGACACTGACTGGCTTCATGAACGGCATTACCAGTTACCTGTCCAGCGCGGCGGGCAACGGAGCGGCCGAAACGCCCCAGGCTCAGACAAGCGGAACTCCGGACCCCACACCAGAGGGGAGCGTGCCCGCCGGACCGGAGGAGAGCCCGGCGGCCAGCGGGCGGCCGGTGATTCCCGCGCCGGACTTCACCCTGGTGGACCAGTACGGGGAGGAGCATACCCTCTCCGACTATGAGGGCAAGACGGTGTTTCTCAACTTCTGGGCGACCTGGTGCGGTCCCTGCAAGCGCGAGATGCCGGAGGTGCAGGCGCTCTACGAGAAATACGGGAACAACGAGGGAGATGTGATCGTTCTGGGCGTGGCCAATCCAAAGTCGGAGGAGTACCCCTATAATCAGGATGTTACTCAGCCGGAGGTGGAGCAGTTCCTGGAGGACGGCGGCTACACCTTCCCGGTGGTGATGGACGTTACAGGAGAGGTATTCTACTCCTACGGCATTTCCGCCTTTCCCACCACCTTCATGATCGGCGCGGATGGGAATGTGTTCGGCTATGTGCCGGGAGCTCTCACCGGCGATATGATGGAGTCCATCGGCTGTCAGGTAGAGCTGTCCAACACCTACCACCTGCACCTGCGGCCCGGCGACCAAGTGGTGCGGCAGATGGGCGGCCTGCACAGGTTCATGGACTGGGACGGCCCCATCCTGACGGACTCCGGCGGGTTCCAGGTGTTCTCCCTGGCCTCTTTGCGGAAGATCCGGGAGGAGGGGGTCACCTTCGCCTCCCACATCGACGGGCACAGGATCTTCATGGGGCCGGAGGAGTCCATGCAGATCCAGTCCAACCTGGGCTCTGATATCGCCATGGCCTTCGACGAGTGCGTGGAAAACCCGGCGACCTATGAGTATGCCAAAGCCTCCTGCGAGCGCACCCTGCGCTGGCTGGCCCGGTGCAAGGCGGAGCACGACCGGCTCAACGCCCTGCCTGATACGGTGAATCCCCGCCAGATGCTCTTCGGCATCAATCAGGGCGCCACTTTCCCGGAGCTGCGCATCTGGCACATGAAGGAAACCGCCAAGATTGACTGCGACGGCTACGCCATCGGCGGCCTGGCGGTGGGGGAGCCCGCGGAGGTGATGTACGAGATCATCGACGCGGTGGAGCCCTACATGCCCAAGGACAAGCCCCGGTACCTCATGGGGGTGGGTACCCCCTCCAACATTATCGAGGGTGTGGCCCGGGGCGTGGACTTCTTCGACTGCGTGATGCCCGCCCGCAATGCCCGCCACGCCAAGCTCTTCACCTGGTCGGGGGCGCTGAATATCCGCAATGAGAAGTACAAGCTGGACGAGCGGCCCATCGACCCGGACTGCGACTGCCCGGTGTGCCGCTCCTTCTCCCGGGCCTATCTGCGCCACCTCTTTGCAGCGGAGGAGATGCTGGCCCTGCGTCTGGCGGTGCTTCACAACCTCTATTTCTACAACAAACTGGCCGAACGTATCCGCCAGGCACTGGACGCGGGCCAATTCGCGGCATTCCGGGCGGAGTATTCCGAGAAATTGGCCGGGCGGCTGTGAAGTTTCTGTGAATGAGGCGAAAAGGGCTTGTCAAAATCTGCTTTTCGCTTTATAATGTCCTATTGGTGACGTTTTAACGTCAAAGTATGAATCGGAGGGGATTATTTTGCTGACACAGACTGCTGGCGTTCTGCTGACAAATTCAGGGACGAATGGTAGTGCAAGCTTATTGAGTATGCTTCTGCCGTTCGTGATCCTGATCGCGGTCTTCTATTTCCTGCTCATCCGGCCGGAGAACAAGAAGAAAAAAGGCGGCGGCCAAGATGCGCTCTGAGCTGGCGGTGGGCGATGAGATCACCACCATCGGCGGCGTGGTAGGCACCATCTGCCAGGTGAAGGAGGATACCATCATCATCGAGACCAGCGCCGACCGTGTGCGTATGGAGTTCACCAAGTGGGCCATCTCCACCAAGGGCACCCAGTCCACGGAGAACGCTCCTGCGGACACCAAGGATTCCAAGGACAAGAAGTAATAGTGAACGCCCTCCCCTGCATAGGTTTCAGTAGGAATCCATGCCAAGGGAGGGTGTTTTTATGAAAAAAGGAGGAGGAGCAGAGCGCAAAGCTGATCCGCTGCGGAATGGGGCTGGTGCTGGGGGTGTGGCCGCGCTGGCGGTTTGCTTTGTCTTTCTGCTGGTGGCGTCGGCGGCCATTTCCGGCGGACTGGCAGGGGAGGAGCTGATGTATCAGCTCACCATCGTGGGATGTGTGCTGGGGCCTTTGCGGGCGGCCTGCTGGCAGTGCGGCGCTGTGGGAGCCGGGCGCTGATCGTTGGCCTTACCACCGGCGGAGTGCTCTTCCTGCTGCTGCTTACCATCGGGGCGCTCTGCTTCGAAACGGTCTCTCTGGAGGCGGGGGGCATCGGCCTGCTGTGCGGCTCCCTGTGCGGCGGAGCTGCCGCCGGAATCCTGGGCGGCGGGGGTAAGAAGAAGCCTGCCCGGAAAAAACGCAGAAAATAATTGAAATCGGGCGGAGAATGTGTTATAATCGCTCCAAACCATCGTTATGGGAGGGAAACCAGAATGAAGCATGTGAAGACGCTCAACGGCGCGACTCTGAAGAAGAGCGCCGCCCACGGCGGCTGCGGCGAGTGCCAGACCTCCTGCCAGTCCGCCTGTAAGACCTCTTGCACCGTTGCCAACCAGAAGTGCGAGAACCAGTAAAAACGAACTTGGCTCGAAAAGGGTGGGGCATCCCACCCTTTTTGTATGCCGTAATAAAGTGAGGAACGAACAAATATGGTACATACCTTTCAATGCCTTGGCGTGAATATCGCCGTGGATGTCAACAGCGGCGCCGTCCACGTGCTGGACGAGCTCACCTACCACCTTCTGGAGCAGGTGCAGCCCCCCATGGGAGAGCACTGCCCGGCGGAGCTTTGCGCCAGGCTGCCCCAGTACGACCCAGCCGCCCTGGAGGAGGCCTGGCAGGAGCTGCGCGGTCTGGCGGCCGAGGGGCTGCTTTTTGAGGAGGACGACTACATTGACCGGGAGAAGGCTGCCTCCATGCAGCAGCAGGCCCTGGTGAAGGCCCTGTGCCTCCATGTCTCCCACGACTGTAACCTGCGGTGTAAGTATTGCTTTGCCTCCACCGGCGATTTCGGCACTGGCCACCGCATGACCATGGACTTCGAGACCGCCAAACGGGCCATCGACTTCGTCATCGCCAAGTCGGGCCACCGCCGTAACATCGAGGTGGACTTCTTCGGCGGCGAGCCGCTGATGGCCATGGATACCGTAAAGAAGACGGTGGAGTACGCCCGTTCCATTGAGGAGGAGCACGACAAGTGCTTCCGCTTTACAATTACAACTAATGGTGTGCTCCTCAATGATGAGAACATCGAGTACATCAACCGTGAGATGTCCAACGCAGTCCTGTCCATCGACGGGCGAAAGGAGGTCAACGACGACCTCCGGCCCACAGTCAACGGCAAGGGCAGCTATGACGTGATTGTGCCCAAGTTCCAGAAGCTCATTGAGGGCCGTGGGACGAAGGACTACTACCTCCGGGGCACCTTTACACGATTCCATCAGGACTTTGCCGAGGACGTGAAGGCGTTGGCATCCATCGGACGGAATATCTCGGTGGAGCCGGTGGTGGGGAAGGAGGACGACCCCTACGCCCTCCAGGAGGCGGATCTGCCCGCCCTGAAGGCGGAGTACGAGCGCCTGGCGGAGTATCTCAGGGACCACCCGGAAACCAACTTCTTCCATTTCAATGTGGATCTGGCCCAGGGCCCTGCGTGATCAAGCGACTGCGGGGCTGCGGCGCGGGGTGCGAATACGTGGCCATCACCCCGGAGGGGGATATCTATCCCTGCCACCAGTTTGTGGGCAATGAGGACTACAAGCTGGGCAGTCTCTACGACGGCACCTTTGACAAAGAGCTGTCCGGCCGCTTCGCCGGGCTGAACATCTACACCCGGGAGGAGTGCAAGGACTGCTGGGCGCGGTTCTACTGCTCGGGTGGGTGCAGCGCGTCCAACCTGCTTGTCAATGGCGACATAAAAAAGCCCCACCGTGTGGGCTGTGAGTTGGAGCGAAAGCGGCTGGAGTGTGCCATCGCTCTGCGGGCGATCGCGGCCGGAATGGCGGAGTGACATATACAGATCGTAATTATACAAATCGTAATCTCTGCTACAAACAGACAAAAAGTGATGAATTGAGCCGGATGTCGGCAAAAACAGTGACTATAATTTTAGTAAAGAGGAGCGCCGCAAAGTGCGGCGCTCCTCTTTTGTGTGCGCAGTTTACATAATGAAGTAAACATAACAACTTGGCATAATATACAAAAATGAAGTTTTTTCTTTTCCGTCCTTGCACAAGACGGCCTGGTAAGCTATAGTTAGCATGTAAACCGTTGGCACGCGTCTAATCGAGGCCCTGTCCGCATATGCTCCCATGGGAGGTGAGGGCGATGCGCAGGGCGGCGGAAGCGTGGAGAATTTCAGGGGATGGGCTTATTCCGGTGCTGGCGGTAACTGCGGCCTGCTTTTTGTTGGGCGGGCTGGTAGGATGCCTGCTGGCATCCCATATCGGAGGCGGGGGTCAGGAGAGCCTGGCCGCCTACGTGGAGGGATTTCTTCGCGCCGCTCAGGCGGGGGAGATTACAGCGCCTGCGCTGGCCTCATTGGTGTGGGACACCGTGCGCTGGCCGTTGCTGGCGCTGCTACTGGGCTTCACCGCGCTGGGGCTTCTCGGGCTACCACTTCTGTTTGCGGTACGGGGATTTCTGCTGGCCTTTTCGATTGCCTCATTTGTGCGCCTGTTCGGCGGCGTGGGCTGTCTGCTGGCCCTTTTGGTCTTTGGGGTGAGCGGTGCGCTTTCGGTGCCGGTGCTGTTTGTGCTTGGGGTGCAGGGCCTCCTGGCCGCCCGGGTGCTGGCCGGACGGGTCTGGGGGGATGGGAAAACCCCTCCGCCCTATGGAAAACTCTATTTTTTCCGCTGCGGCGCCTGTGCCGTCGCGCTGTGTGTGAGTCTGCTGCTGGACTGCTTTGTAGTGCCCGGCCTGGTGTCCAGCCTGGCGGGGACGTTCCTGAGCCTATAGAGATACTGCGAGAAGGTGTTGGACGGATGGATTATCAATCAGGTTATGCGCACTATTTGACAGAGGAAAAGCGGGCCTCCGCCAACACGTTGAGCTCCTATCTGCGGGATGTGACCCAGTATCTCCACTGGCTGGAAGGGGAGGGGGTTCCGCCGGAGCAGGCCGCACAGAAGGATGTGGAGTCTTATACGAGATTTTTGTCGGCCAAGGGGTAAGTCGGCGGCCACGGTAACCCGGTCGCTGGCCTCTCTGAAGTCTTTCTACAGCTATCTGATCGCGGAGGGCAGGGTGTCCGTCAATCCGGGCCACGGGTATCCGTGTCTCTGAACTGATTGGTCTGGATCTGGAAAATGTCAACCTGTCCGCCGGCTTTATCCGCTGTTCCGGCCGGGGAAAGGAGCGGATGATCCCCCTCTACCCGGCGGCTGTCCGGGCGCTTCAGGACTACATAGAGCACGTGCGGCCCCAGATGCTGGAGCACCCGCAGGAACGCGCCCTGTTCGTGAACATGAACGGCGAGCGCATGAGCCGCCAGGGCTTCTGGAAGATCATCAAGCACTATCAGGAGAAGGCCGGAATTCAGACAGAAATCACCCCTCACACCCTGCGCCACTCCTTTGCCGCCCATCTGCTGGAAAACGGCGCGGATCTCCACTCCATCCAGGAGATGCTGGGACACGCGGACATTTCGTCCACCCAGATCTATGCCCAGTTGGTCAACCAGAAGCTGAAGGATGTCTACAACAAAGCCCACCCGAGAGCCTGACTGACGGGCCGCGGCGCGCTGCGCCGCGGCCCGTTTTTCGGCTTGCGCCGCCGTGCCCGCCGTGGTAAAATAAATTTCGTATGGACTCAGGAGGGGAACGGATACCATGCTGATTTTAGGCATAGACCCCGGCTTTGCCATTGTGGGCTTTGGGCTGGTGGAGGCCGATCGTGGCCGTCAGCGCCTGGTGCAGTGCGGCGCAATTACCACACCGGCAGGGGAGCCCCTGCCCGCACGTCTGCGGCAGATCGCCGACGATATGGACCTGTTGCTGGCCCAATTCCAGCCCCAGGCCATGGCAGTGGAGGAGCTGTTTTTCAACAACAATATTACTACGGGCATCGGCGTGGCCCAGGCCAGGGGAGTTCTCCTGCTGGCGGCGGAGCGCCGGGGGGTGCCCATCTTTGAGTATACCCCCAGCCAGGTCAAGCAGGCGGTGGTGGGCTACGGAAAGGCGGAGAAGCGGCAGGTCATGGATATGACCCGCCGTCTGCTGAATTTGAGCGCCGTTCCTAAGCCGGACGACGCCGCCGACGCGGTGGCCATCGCCCTGTGCCACGCCCGCTCGTTTACCTCCCGCCTTCAGAGCCCCGACGCGGCCCGCCCGGGCAGCGGGCGCTATGAGGTGCGGAAACAAGTGCGTTAGGAGAAGCAAAACAATGTTTTATTATCTGAACGGCGTGGTGGCTCACATGGCCCCCTTTCTGGCGGTCATCGACTGCGGCGGGGTGGGCTATGCCTGCCGCACCACCAACAACACCCTGTCCCATCTGCAAAAGGGGAAGCCGGCCCAGCTCTACACCCACCTAAACGTCCGGGAGGACGCCATGGAACTCTACGGCTTTTCCACCGAGAACGAGCTCAACTGCTTCCAGCTCCTCACCTCGGTGTCCGGTGTTGGGCCCAAGGCTGCGCTCTCCATCCTGTCTGCGGCCACACCCGAGTCCCTGGCCATGAGCATCATCACCGGCAACGAGAAGGCCCTCATGGTGGCCCAGGGCATCGGGAAAAAAATCGCCCAGCGCATCATCCTGGAGCTGAAAGACAAGCTGGCCAAGGGACAGATCGCCCCTGGAGGCGAGAGCTATGGCGGCACCGGCGTCACGGTAATCCCGGAGAACAAGTCCAGCGAGGCCACCGCCGCCCTGGCGGTGTTGGGCTACAGCCAGGGTGAGATTGCCGCGGCGCTCAAGGGCATTGACGTGGACGGCCTTGCCCTGGAGGAGATCATCAAGCAGGCGCTGAAAAGGATGGTCAAGAATTAACGTCGGGCTAAAAATGCGCTTGGGGAGCGGTTCATTTTTTATTGCACGCATCTACGTCAGAATGAGGAAGTGAACATACTTGAGCATTGACTTTTCCGATACCGGGTTTGAGACCCAGGAGCCGCTCGTCACCACATCGCTGACGCGGGATGACGAGAACGAGGGTTCCCTGCGCCCCAAGACCCTGCGGGAGTATATCGGCCAGGAGAAGGCGAAGGACAACCTGGAGGTCTTTATCCAGGCCGCCAAAATGCGGGGCGAGCCCCTGGACCACGTTCTGCTTCACGGCCCGCCCGGCCTGGGCAAAACCACCCTCAGCGGCATCATTGCCAACGAGATGGGGGTCAATATCCGCATCACCTCCGGCCCTGCCATTGAGAAGCCCGGAGATCTGGCGGCGCTGCTCACCAATCTGGCGGAGAACGACATCCTCTTTGTGGACGAGATCCACCGGCTCAACCGCTCGGTGGAGGAGATTTTATACCCGGCCATGGAGGACTACGCCATCGACATCATCATCGGCAAGGGGCCCTCGGCCAACTCCATCCGGCTGGATCTGCCCCGGTTCACCCTGATCGGCGCTACCACCCGGGCAGGGCAGCTCTCCGCGCCCCTGCGGGACCGCTTCGGCGTAACCCTGCGCCTGGAGCGCCGACATGGCCTTCCGCGTGGGGCAGGCCGTGGGCACTGTTCTGATGGAGGACAAGGGCAGCCGCCCCACCGTGGTGATCGGCAAGGACACCCGCATCTCCTCCGACATGCTGGAGTCCGCCCTGATGGCGGGACTCTGCTCCGTGGGCAGCGACGTGAAGCCGGTGGGCACCATTCCCACCCCGGCGGTGGCCTATCTCACCGTGCAGGAAAAGGCGGACGCGGGCATCGTGATCTCCGCCAGTCACAACCCCTATGAGCACAACGGCATCAAGGTCTTCAGCGGCCAGGGCTACAAGCTCTCCGACAGCGTGGAGGGGAAGATCGAGGAAATTTTGCTGAACGATATCCCGTGCCCCTCAAGACCGGGGGGGAGATCGGCCGCCGCCACCACGGTATGCGCCAGCTGAAGCGGGACTATATCGACTTCGTGGCCTCCACCATCGAGCTCCGAGCTGGCGGGGCTGAATATCCTGGCGGACTGCGCCAACGGCGCTGCCTCTTCCACCGCGGCCCGGCTGTTTGACCGGTTCCCCGACCTGCACACCGACGTGATTCACGCCGATCCCGACGGCGTGAACATCAATAGCGGCTGCGGCTCCACCCACCTGGAGGACCTGGCCGCCGCCGTGGTGCGCGGGCGGCTATGACATCGGCGTGGCCTTTGACGGGGACGCGGACCGCTGCCTGCTGGTGGACGAGACCGGCGGCGTCATCGACGGCGACAAGGTGATCGCAGCCTGTGGGCTGGCGCTGAAAGAGGCGGGGGAACTGGTCGGCGGAGCTATTGTGGGCACCGTTATGAGCAATCTGGGCTTGCACCGTTTCTGCAAGGAGCACGGCATTGGGCTGTTCTGCACCAGTGTGGGCGACCGGAACGTGCTGGAGAAGATGCTGGAGTGCGGCTATGCATCGGCGGCGAGCAGTCGGGCCACACGATTTTCCGGCGCTACGCCACCACCGGAGACGGCCAGCTCACCGCGCTGCAATTCCTGGATCTGCTCTGCCGCTCCGGCAGAAAGCCTCCGCTGGTAGGGGATGCAAACGCTATCCCCAGGTGCTCATCAATGTGCCGGTGGCCGATAAGGCAAAGAAGGAGGCCGTCCTGTCGGCCCCTGCGCTTCAGAGCGCCGTGGCGGAGCAGGAGGAAAAGCTGGCCGGAAACGGTCGTGTTCTGGTGCGCCCCTCCGGGACGGAGGCTCTGATCCGGGTGATGGTGGAGGCTCAGACCGAGCCTGATAGCGCGGCGGAGACGGCGGGCAGCTTTTGGCAAATGTAATAAAAAATCATGGATCTTAACGGGAAATTTTTGCGCAAAAGCTTGACAAATCCAGAATTATCCGCGTATAATGTATAAGGAGAACCGGTATGAAACCAGCATATTCCTTCCCAGGAACTCACGGACGAAACGCTGTGCCGTTTGGCCGCCTCCGGCGACCGTGTGGCGGAAGAGCGTCTGGTCATGCGCTATAACCGCTTGGTGCGGATGTGCGCACGCCCCTATTTTCTGGCGGGCGGCGACAGTGAGGATCTGACCCAGGAGGGTATGGTCGGCCTGTTAGCCGCGATCCGAGAGTATGACTCCTCCAAGGAGGCTGTATTTCGCACTTATGCGGAGGTCTGTATCAAGAACCGCCTGTTCTCTGTGATAAAAGCAGCAGCGAGAGATAAGCACACACCGCTGAACAACTCAGTCTCGTTCGAAACCCCTCTTTTTAGCGGGAACGGAGATCGGTTTGCCTACCATGCGCCAGGCCGGCAGGTGGAAGACCCGGAGGAGATATTTCTCAGCCGGGAGTCCTTCCGGGAGCGAATGGAAACACTGATGGGCCAATTGTCCGGTTTCGAAGCAAGCGTACTTCGGTTGTATCTGAACGGTCTGTCCTATTCTGAAATCGCATTGCCGAGGGTAAACAAGTCCCCGAAATCGGTGGACAACGCTGTGCAGCGCATTCGGCGCAAGTTGGCACGGCAGCTTCTTTCCGGCGATGTCAGCGGAAGCTGAACGCAATATATTTTTCTTTTCAAAGAGAGGGTAACATCATGTACGAAGACAAGACTCTGGTATGCAAGGAGTGTGGCCAGGAGTTCGTGTTCACCGCCGGCGAGCAGGAGTTCTATGCGGAGCGCGGCTTCCAGAACGAGCCCCAGCGGTGCAAGGCCTGCCGTGATGCCCGCAAGAACGCTTCCCGCGGCCCCCGCGAGTATTTCACCGCTACCTGCGCTGCCTGCGGCGGCGAGGCCAAGGTGCGCCTGCGCGACTGTGAAGCCCGTGCCCGCGAGCAGGGCTAACAGTCCAACTTGAAAAGGACGCAGCAGGGGCGTCCTTTTTTTGTCCGCGATGTTAGGGAAAAGAAAACTGTGTCTTGAAAAATCAGAAAAATAGGATATACTACTAATATCCTAGAATTTTGGAGGTATTACACCTATGGCTCAGATTACAAAAGATACGATTATCGGCGACATCCTGGATATTGCGCCTCAGACCGCGCCCATCTTCCTGTCCATCGGCATGCACTGCCTGGGCTGCCCCTCCTCCCGCGGTGAGACTGTGGAGCAGGCCTGCATGGTGCACGGCGTCGAGGTGGAGGAGCTGCTGGCCAAGATCAATGCCAGTGTGGCCGCCGCGCAGTAAAAGACTCCGGAACCAAAAAGGGGCGGCCCTCCGGCCGCTCCTTTTTTATCATGAGGTGATACCGATGAGAACCGTTGAACTTACCCCCCGTCTGCGGTCGGTGGCCGAGCTGGTGCCCCGGGGGGCGCGGTTTGCCGATGTAGGAACCGACCACGCGTATCTGCCGGTCTGGCTGCTGCAGCAGGGGAGGATTACCGGGCAGTGGCCTCGGATCTGCGGCCGGGGCCGCTGGAGCGGGCCAGGGCACGGCGGAGAAATACGGCCTGACCGGCCGGATGGACTTCCGCTTGTGCGACGGGCTGTCCGGGATACAGCCGGATGAGGTTAATACCATTGCCATGGCGGGGATGGGCGGCGAGACCATCGCGGCCATTCTGGCCGCGGCCCCGTGGACCTGGGAGCGGGAATGCCTGCTTCTGCTCCAGCCCATGAGCGCCCAGCCCTTCCTGCGCCGCTGGCTTCAGGCCCACGACTATACCATCCGACGGGAGCTGCTGAGCCGGGAGGGGGACACCCTTTACACAACCTTTGAGGTGTACGCTGGCCCCATGGCGAAGCTGACCCCGGCGGAGCTGTGGGCGGGGCGACAGACCAGGGGAGAGGGTTCCCCCCTGCGGTTGGCTTACCTAGACCGGCTGCTGCGGCAAACGGAGCGCGCGATAGCAGGGCTGAAGCGGTCCAAACGTCCGGAGGATGCCTCCCGCCTGGCAGAGCTGGAACAGGTACATCAGGGACTATTGGACATGAAGGAGGAGTGGCTGTCATGGCAACGGTGAGAGAGATTTATCAATATCTGGACGGACTGGCCCCGTTTTCTCTGCAAATGGAGTTTGACAACGCCGGTTTTCTGGTAGGCCGGGGAGAACGGGCCGTGTCAAAGATTCTGGTCTCCCTGGATATCACGGAGGAGGTGGCGGAGGAAGCCGCCGAGCTGGGGGCGGAGCTGATCGTATCCCACCATCCGGTGATCTTCCACCCGGCCAAATCCGTGACGGACGGCGATCCGGACGGACGGGTTCTGCTGGCGCTGGCGGAGCACAGGATCGCCGCCATCTGCGCCCATACCAACCTGGACGCGGTGGCGGGGGGCGTCAATGACGCCCTGGCCCAAAAGCTGGGACTGGTGCAGATTGAGCAGCTCCATCAGGACGGGGTGGATGGCTCCGGGCGTCCCTACGGCATCGGCCGGGTGGGCAGTACCACCGGCGCCCCCCATGTATGCCCCCCGCCTTTGCTGCCTTTGTCAAGGGAGGCGCTGGGGGCCAACGGCGTGCGCTACGTGGACGCCCGCCGCCCGGTGCGCCGGGTGGCCGTGGGGGGAGGCGCTTGCGCCGACCTGCTGCGGGATGCCCTGGCCCTGGGGTGCGACACCTTTGTCACCGCCGACGTGAAGTATAATGGCTTCCTGGACGCCAAAGCCCTTGGGGTCAATCTGATTGACGCGGGGCACTATCCGACCGAGCAGGTGGTGTGCCCCGTTTTGGCAAATGGCTGGCCGCCGGCTTCCCACAGGTGGAGATTCTTTCCACGAGCCGCCATAAGGAGGCCTTTTTATACCTGTAAGGGCTTGCAAAGACGCGCAAATAGTGATAGACTAATTCCGCTGATTTTCGATTGCAGGAAGGGAACGAATCAATATGTCAGGACATTCCAAGTGGCACAATATTCAAAAGACCAAGGGCGCGGCGGACGCCAAGCGCTCCCAGATCTTTACCAAGATCGCCCGTGAGATGATCGTGGCGGTCAAGACCGGCGGCAGCGGCGACCCCGCCAACAACTCCCGCCTGGCCACCGTCATTGCCAAGGCCAAGGCCGCCAACATGCCCAACGACAACATCAAGCGTACCATTGACAAGGCGCTTGGCTCCGGCAATGCCGACAGCTACGAGAACGTGGTGTATGAGGGCTACGGCCCTCCGGCGTGGCCGTCATCGTGGAGGCGCTCACCGACAACCGCAACCGCACCGCCCCTGAGGTGCGCCATCTGCTGGACAAGTACGGCAAGGGCCTGGGCGCCACCGGCTGTGTGTCCTGGTCCTTTGACCGCAAGGGTGTCATCATCATCGAGAAAGAGGGATCTGGACGAGGACACCGTGATGATGGACGCGCTGGATGCGGGCGCGGACGATATGCAGGTGGAGGAGGAGACCTTTGAGGTCTACACCGACCCCGATGCCTTCGGCTCCGTGCTGGCCGCCCTGGAGGAGAAGGGCTATACCTTCGTCCAGGCCGCCGTGAGATGGTGCCTCAGAACTATGTCAAGCTGGAAAATGAGGACGACATCAAGAACATGGAGAAGCTCATTGATCTGCTGGGACAACGACGACGTACAGAACGTCTGGCACGGGATCAGGAGTAACTTCAGACATTCAAAACGGAGGTCTGGCTTTGTCCAGACCTCCTGTTTATTCATAACTTTACCAAGGAAAATCCGACCTGCCATCTGAAGCAATGCAACTTCAAGAGGTTCCAGAAGCGTTTCAGGTGTTGCCTGTCCGAAAAAAACGGCCGCCCGAGCGCTGTGCTCCGGGCGGCCGTATCTGCAAGTAAGCCTGTAAGCCGGGTTCTGTCCTTTAAGACAGCCATCTATCTCGACGCACCGTTGCCGGCGCGCTCCAGCCGCCTCCCCGGGACGGTCGGGCCGACCATGTGTCCCTCCACGGCGTTGCTCCGGATAGAGTTTACAGCGACGGGCGCTTGCACGCCGTCGGGTGAGCTCTTACCTCACCTTTCCACCTTTGACCGGCCAGCAGACTATTTTTGCCCCTCCAAAGACTATCCTTCCACCTGCGCGGACTCCTCACGGAGCCCGGACTTTCCTCACAGACGGGCCTTTCACAGCCCCCCTTGTCTGGAATCGCACGGATGTCCTGGACATAATACCGCAGGTGCTTCCGCCCTCTGGAGAAGCGGTATGTCCCTCATGGAGCCTCCGCGCCCCCCGGATACTTTTCATTCAGCTCTCCGCCGGTTTTCAGCGTCCGCCAGTAAGGGATCTTGTCTTCGGCGCGCTGATGGCTGGCCCAGGCGGCGATGGACACAAAAAGCCCGGCCGTCAGGGGTTCGGTAAAGTCGGCGCCGCTCCGCCGGGCGAGATAGCTCCGGATGTCGCCAACAGTCAGGAGCTTCCCGAAGGGCACTCTCCGCATTGTACGGTCGTAATCGATGGGCGGGGCAAAGTACATGCGGTCACCTCCATAGGCTGCAATCACCTTTGGATCGGTAATTATCTGTATCTTCGGCATGTCCTTGCGGGCGTTCAGCATGGCGTTGAAGTCTTTTCGTGCCTCATTTGACAAGAAAATCCCTCCAGTCCGACTTTTTTCCCACATTTTATCAAAATGGCAGAGGCAAGTCAACCTTGCTGGGGAAACGCCCTCCTTTCGATTGAAATTTTCTCCTCAATGGGATATAATATTTTAGTTATAGACGAAACAAAAAGGGAGGAACGAGCCATGGGTTCCACCATACAGGAGTATTTGGCGTCCCTGCGGGGCAAACGGGTGGCGGTGCTGGGCATCGGCGTGTCCAACACACCGCTCATCAAAATGCTGCTGCGGGCGGATGTTGAGGTGACCGCCTGCGACAAGAGGCAGAGGGAGGACTTCGGCGGCCAGGCGGAGGAGTTGGAGAGCCTGGGGGCCGAGCTGCGCCTGGGCCCGGACTATCTGGACGGGCTGGACCACGATGTGATCTTCCGTACCCCCGGCCTGCGTCCGGACGTGCCCCAACTGCTGGCGGCCCGGGAACGGGGGAGTACCATCACCTCGGAGATGGAGGTTTTTTTCCAGGTCTGCCCCTGCAAAACCATCGCGGTGACTGGCAGCGACGGAAAGACCACCACCACCACGATCATCGCCGAATTTCTGAAGGAGGCGGGGCGGAACGTCTATGTGGGGGGCAACATCGGCAAGCCCCTCCTGCCCGACGTGGCCGACATGGTGGCGGAGGACGTCGCCGTGCTGGAACTGTCTTCGTTTCAGTTGATGACCATGGAGCAGAGCCCCCACATCGCGGTGGTCACCAATCTGGCCCCTAACCACCTGGACGTACACAAATCTATGGAGGAGTACATCGCCGCCAAGGAGAACATCTTCACCCACCAGGGAGCGGACGGCCTGCTGGTGCTGAACCAGGATAACGGGATCACCCGCGGCTTTGCGGTCAGTGCCCGCGGCCGCGTGACCCGGTTCAGCCGTCGGGAGGAGCTGGAGCAGGGCGTCTTCGTCAGAGACGGGGCCATCTGGGTGCGCAACGCCATGCACGAGCGCCCGGTGCTCTACCTGGAAAACATCCTCCTGCCCGGCGAGCACAACATCGAGAATTACATGGCGGCCATCGGCGCTCTGGACGGGCTGGTGCCCGACCAGGTGGTGCGGGACTTCGCCGCCAAATTTGCGGGGGTAGAGCACCGCATTGAGCTGGTGCGGACGAGGAACGGGGTGCGCTACTACAACGACTCCATCGCCTCCAGCCCCTCCCGCACCATCGCCGGTCTGCGCTCCTTCCATCAAAAGGTGGTTCTGATTGCCGGCGGTTACGACAAGCACATTCCCTTTGATGTGCTCGGCCCCGAAGTGGTGGAGCACGTCAAGGCATTGGTGCTCACCGGCGATACCGCGCCCAAGCTGCGCCAGGCGGTGGAGCGGGCACCCGGTTACGATCCGGCGGCCTTGCCCATTGTGGAATACAAGGATTTTGAGGCGGCGGTGCTGGCCGCCTGCGGGCTGGCCCCAGCCGGGGGACGTGGTGCTCCTGTCGCCCGCTTGCGCCTCCTTCGACCGCTTCAAGAATTTTATGGAGCGGGGCGCAGCTTTTAAGAGGATTATCTACGGCCTGGAGTAAGGCTGCGGACGCCGGAGGACACGGCCTCCGGCGCCCTGCTTCGGTATCCGTGGAAAGGAGTGAACCCAATTTGGATATGAGACAAGCCCTGGAGCGGCTGTGCGCCTGCACCGCGCCCTCCGGCTTTGAAGCCCCTGCGGCAGCGGTAGCGGCGGAGCTGCTCCGGCCGCTGGTGGACGAGGTGTCCGTGGACCGCATGGGCAATGTGCTGGGGGTGCGCCGCTGCGGGAAGGAGGGAGCGCCCCGGCTCCTGCTGGACGCCCATCTGGATGAGATCGGCCTGCTGGTCACTGGCGTGGAGGACGGCTTCCTGCGCTTCCGCAGCATCGGCGGCGTGGATCCCAGGATGCTGCCCGGCCGGGAGCTGGTGGTGCTGACCGACCCGCCCCGGCGGGGCATCGTGACCTGTCCGGCTGGGGGGGAAGCGGACAAGAGCATACCCCTGTCCGAGCTGTTCGTGGACGTGGGCCTGTCCCAGACGGAGGCGGAGCGGGCCGTACCGGTGGGGACGCCCATGGTCTATCGGGGTGGCTGCTTTGCCTTGGGAGAGGACCAGATGTGCGGCAAGTCCATGGACGACCGCTCCTGCTTCGTCACCCTGCTGCGGGCGGCGGAGCTGCTGCGGGACAGGGAGCTGGACGTAGACCTCTATCTCCTGGGCTCCACACGGGAGGAGGTTTCCGGGGCGGGCGCCACGGTAGGCACCTGGGCGGTTCAGCCCGACTTCTGCGTGGCGGTGGACGTGACCCACGGCAAAACCCCCGACGGCCCGGCGGACAAGGCCTTCGCCATTGGCGGAGGTCCCGCCATCGGCGTGGGCCCCAACATGACCCGCTGGATGACCGACCGGATGCTCGCCAAGGCGAAGGAGAGGCAGATTCCCTACCAACTGGAGGTCATGTCCGGCCACACCGGCACCAACGGCTGGGAGATGCAGATCAGCCGGGAGGGGGTAGCCACCTCGGTGCTGTCCCTGCCGCTGAAGTATATGCATTCCCCCATTGAGGTGCTCTCCCTGGCGGACATGGAACAGGTGGCGGCCCTGCTGGTCGCCTTCACGGAGGGACTGGGAAAGGAGGCGGCACGGCGATGAGAGAACTGCTGGAGCGCCTGTGTGCGCTTAACGCCGTGTCCAGCTGGGAGGACGAGGTGCGCGCCTTCCTCCTGGCGGAGGTGGAGCCACACGCAGACAGGCTGCGGGTGGACGCTCTGGGCAACCTGATTGCCTGGAAAAAGGGCCGGAAACATACCGGCAGCAAGCTTCTCCTCACCGCCCACATGGACGAGGTTGGGCTCATGATCCGCCAGATCACCGACGACGGCTATCTGAAATTCGACACTGTGGGCGCCATCGACCGCCGGGTGCTCCTGGGCAAGCCAGTGCTGGTAGGGCCCAAGCGGGTGCCGGGGGTGGTGGGACTCAAGGCCTACCATCTGGTCAGCCGGGAGGAGGAGAAGTCCGTCCCCAAGCTGGACGAGTTCTATATCGACATCGGAGCCAGGGACCGGGCCGGGGCGGAGGCGCAGGTCGCTCTGGGAGATACGGCGGCCTTTGACAGTGACGCCGGAGACTTCGGGGCGGGCCTGTTCCAGGGAAAGGCGCTGGGGAGCCGGTTGGGCTGCGCCGTGTTGCTCACCCTCCTGCGGGATGAACTGCCCATGGACTGTACCTTTGTCTTTACCGCCCAGAAGGAGGTGGGGGCCCGCGGGGCCTTCGGCGCGGCCTTCTCCGTCACCCCGGAGGTGGCGCTGGTGGTGGACGGCGCGGATGCTGCGGATCTGGCCGGAGTGCCCGCCCACAAGCAGGGATGCAGCTTGGGCGGCGGTGTGGTGCTGCCCTATATGGATCAGGGCGCTATTGCAGACCGGGGGGCTCTTTGAGGCGTTGCGCTTCCTGGCGGAGGTCGGCGGCATCCCCTGGCAGACCATGCGCTCGGTGGCCGGACGCACCGATACGGCCGCCATCCAGCGGACCAAAGAGGGGTACGGACGGCGGCGGTGTCCATCCCCGTGCGCTACCCCGCACCCCGTCCGGCGTGACCTGCCTGCGGGACGCGGAGGCGGCCCTGGCCCTGATCCGGGCCTTTGTTGGACATTTGGCAGAAAAGGAGTGAACCGACATGGAACTGATTGAGATTTTGCAGGCCCTGAACGCCTGCCACGGCCCCTCAGGAAGTGAGGGGGCTGTCGCCGGGGTGCTCCGCACCCTGGCCGCCCCCTACGTGGATTCCTGTACCACAGACGCCCTGGGCAACCTGATCTGCCATAAAAAGGGGAGTGGGCCCAAGGTCCTGTTTGCCGCCCATATGGACTCCATCGGTCTAATGGTCACCTATATTGACGAGAAGGGCTTCCTCCGCTTCGGCCCGGTGGGCGGGCTCTCCGCCCACGAGGTGCTGGGCACCCCCGTCCGCTTCGCCAACGGTACCCGCGGCGTGGTGGCCCTGGAGGGCAAGGTGGGGCCCAAGGACATGAAGCTGGAGCACCTGTACCTGGACATTGGGGCCCGAAACGAGGCGGAGGCAAAGGCCATGGTACAGGTGGGGGACATTGCGGTCTATGACACCCACGCCTTCTGCTCCGGAGGGCGCATCTTCTCTCCCTATCTGGACGACCGGATCGCCTGCGCGGTGCTGCTGATGGCGATGGAGCGCCTGAAGAACACGGAAAATGACCTGTACTTCGTCTTTACGGTACAGGAGGAGGTGGGACTCCGCGGAGCCCGCACCGCCGCTTACGGGGTGGCGCCGGACTACGGCATTGCCGTGGACGTGACGGACTCAGACGACATCCCTTCGGCCCCCCATGCGTGCAGCAGTGTGGCCGGAAAGGGGGCCGCCATCAAGGTGATGGACAGTTCGGTGATCTGCCACCCTTCTGTGGTGGCCAAGCTGGAGAAACTTGCACTGACAGGTAACATCCCTTGTCAGAAGGATATCCTGCGCTTTGGAGGCACCGACGCCGGGGCCATCCACCAGAGCCGGGCCGGGGTGTATACCGGCGGCATCTCCATTCCCACCCGCTATGTCCACACGCCGCTGGAGGTGGCGGATCTGGGAGACGTGGAGGCCTGCGCAGCCCTGGTGGCAGCCTTCGCCCAGGCGAAGCTGACCTGCTGAGTCCTCAAATACAGAAAGAACGGAATGTGTAAAAAGAAATGCCTTTACAGATTAGTGAAAAAGTAATGGCCCTGGCAGCCCAGGCGCAGGCCGGGCTGCGGGACCAATTCGACCGCATTGATTCCATCGCGGAGGAGAACACCCGCAAGGTCCTGGCCGCTTTTCAGAAGCACCGGGTGGCGGAGGCCTATTTTGCCGGGACCACCGGCTACGGCTATGACGATCTCGGCCGGGACAAGCTGGATGGGATCTTCGCGGAGCTGTTCGGCACCGAGGATGCCCTAGTACGGGTGCAGTTCGTCAACGGCACCCATGCCATCTCCTGCGCCCTCTTTGGCGCGTTGAAGCCCGGCGACATTCTGGTGTCCGCCGTGGGCGCCCCCTACGACACCATGCTGGGGGTGATCGGCGTGGTGGACAAGGGCCCCGGTTCCCTGAAAAGTTACGGAATCGAATATCGGCAAGTAGATTTGCTTGACGATGCGCCGGACCCGGAGGGACTGGCCCGGGCGGTGCGGGACCCCCGCGTCAAGGCGGTGCTGATCCAACGCTCCAAGGGCTACTCCACCCGTTCCTCCCTCTCCGTGGCGGAGATCGGGGCGCTGTGCCAGGTGGTGCGGGCCAACAACCCGGAGGCCGCCATTCTGGTGGACAACTGCTACGGCGAGTTTGTGGAGACATTGGAGCCCACCCAGGCCGGGGCCGACTTGGTGGTGGGTTCCCTGATCAAAAACCCCGGCGGCGGGCTGGCTCCCACTGGCGGCTATATTGCCGGACGGCGGGATTTGGTGGAGGGGCCGCCATGCGGCTGTCCACCCCCGGTATCGGAAAGGAGTGCGGCTCCACCTTTGGGGCCAACCGCAGCCTCTATCAAGGGCTTTTCCTTGCCCCCCATACCACGGCCCAGGCAGTCAAGACGGCGGTGTTTGCCGCCCGGATGATGGAGCTGCTGGGCTACCGGACGGAGCCCACCTCCGATACGGTACGCCACGACATCATTCAGATGATTCATTTTGGCGCGCCGGAGCCCCTCAAAAAATTCTGCAAAGGCATCCAGTTCGGCGCTCCGGTGGACTCCTACGTGACGCCGGAGCCCTGGGACATGCCGGGCTACGACTGCCCGGTCATCATGGCCGCGGGGGCCTTTATTCAAGGCGCGTCCATCGAGCTGTCCTGCGACGCCCCCATGCGTGAGCCCTATACGGCCTATCTCCAGGGCGGCCTGACCTATGAGAGCGGCAAGGCCGGTGTCCTGCTGGCAGTGGAAGAGTTGCTGCGGGGCGAATAGGGCAAGCCGGTCCGCGCATAGGCTGATCCGGGAGGTGAGGCCCGTGCGCAGACCGATACGCCCCTGGCTGAGGGTGCCTCGCCGGCGGCGGCCCGCCGCTGCGCGGCCAAAAGGTGGGATTCTGCTCCCCGTGCTGATCGGGATCGGTCTGGCGGTGGCGGTCATTGTTTTGATCGACGCCGCACTCCGGCCCACAGTTACAGAGCTGGCAAAGGCCAAGGTAAAAATGCCGTAACCAGCATCATAAACGACGCAGTCAATGAGACTCTGTCCAGCGAAGCCATATCCTACGGCGATCTGGTGACGTTGGAGAAGGACACCGCTGGGCAGGTGACAGTGTTGGCCGCCAATACAGCCCAGTTGAACGCACTTCGCACGGAGATCTTGGGCCGGATATTGGAGCAGGTGGAACAGCTTGACAGTCAGGAGCTGGGGATCCCTCTGGGAAACCCTGACCGGCTTTGCCACCGCGTCGGACTTGGGTCCGGTACTGCCGGTACGGGTGTTGACTGCGGCCACACCGACCGCTGCATTTGAACATGTATTTACCTCATCCGGGATCAACCAGACCCTTCATCAGGTCATGCTGAATGTTCAGGTAGAGTGTACCCTGCTGATCCCAGGCGGCACGGTGGACACGGTCGTGGAGGCACGTGTGTGCGGCTGAGACGCTGCTGGTGGGGCAGGTGCCAGATACCTATCTGGAGCTGCCCGGAGGTTTGTAAGAATCCGTAAGGAATTTGTAACGACGCTGGCATTCCCTCTGTGGTAGAATCGGGACGATACCAGTAGGAGGGAGCCAAAATGGATACACTGCTGTGGTACTGGGCGGTCTCCTGGGACTATGTGGCCCAGATGCTGCTCTGCATGCTGCTGGCCGCCCTTGTATTTTTTCTTCTGCGGCCCTGGCGGAAAAACGCTTAGCCCGGCAGGGGCATGGCCAGTGGGAAACTCCGCGAGGCCGCACTGCTGTTCTTTGTGATGTTCTGTGCCGGATTGGCCGCGCTGACCGTCTTTCCCGCTTATTTCTGGACGGCGTACCACTGGCAGGAAGCGCTGGCCGGGCATGAGGTATTTTTTCCGCTGACTCCGCTCTCTGAGTCGATACAGGAGATTCAGTGGACCCCTATGGTCCTTCAAAATCTGCGGGAAGGCGGCTGGGCGGGATACATGGCCATCGCCAATCTGCTTATCTTTTGTCCGGTGGGCTTTTTTCCAGCGCTACTGTGGCGGGGAAATCGCTGTATGCTGGGACTTCTGACTGGCTTTTGTACTTCCTTCTGCGTGGAGTTCCTACAGCTGTTTGTGGGGCGGGCCACTGACATCGATGATTTGATTCTTAATACCTTGGGAGGATGTTTGGGCGGGCTTTTGTGCCTGATTTTCGCCCATTTAGCCCCCAAATTCACCCGACGATTCCAAGTGGAGGTCCGATATGGACGAGAAACAGGAGATACAGAGCCTGCGCCGGGAGCTGGAGCAGGCGAATTATGAATACTATGTGCTGGACAACCCCAGCATGTCCGACTACGATTTTGACCACAAGCTCCGCCGCCTGGAGGAGCTGGAGGCGGCCCACCCGGAGCTGGTTACCCCCGATTCTCCCACTCAGCGGGTGGGGGGCAAGGTGGCCGACGGCTTCCAGGAGGTGCGCCACCGGATACCGCTGGAGAGCCTTCAGGACGTGTTCTCCGTGGAGGAGCTGGAGGAGTTCGATCAGCGGATGCAGGAGGCTCTGCCGGAGGGCGTTGAATACGACGTGGAGCCCAAGGTGGACGGCCTATCCGTGGCCCTGGAGTATGAAAACGGCCTCTTTGTGCGCGGCGCCACCCGCGGCGATGGCCAGGTGGGAGAGGATGTGACAGAGAATCTGAGGACCATCCCTTCCATCCCTCTGCGCCTGCCGGAGGCCCTGCCAGCCCTGATTGTGCGGGGCGAGGTGTTTATGCCTAAAAAGAGCTTTGAACGGCTCAACGAGGAGCGGGAACTGAGAGGGGAGAGCCTGTTCGCCAATCCTAGGAATGCCGCGGCCGGCTCCCTGCGGCAGCTAGAACCCCTAAAATCGCGGCCTCCCGAGGGCTGGATATCCGGGTTTTTAACATCCAGTGGGCAGAGGGAAAAGACCTTTCAGACCCATTCAGAAACCCTGGAATACCTGCGGGGACAGCACTTTAAAGTAATTCCCCACATGACACCTGCAAAACGATCGCCGAGGCGGCGGAGCGTATCCAGGCCATGGGGGAGTGGTGGACATTGTGGTTCAAGGTGGGCCGCACCGGCGTGCTGACCCCCAAGGCGGAGCTGTCCCCGGTGCGGCTGGCGGGGACCACCGTCACCAACGCCACCCTACACAACCAGGACTTCATCACCGAGAAGGACATCCGCGTCGGGGACACGGTGCTGGTGCAGAAGGCGGGGGAGATCATCCCGGAGATTGTGGAGGTGCTGAAGGAGAAGCGCCCGGAGGGGACGCAGCCCTACCACCTGCCGGAGCAGTGCCCGGTGTGCGGTGCGCCGGTGGCCCGGGACGAGGATGGGGCCCGCATCCGCTGTACCGGCGCAGAGTGCCCTGCCCAGCGCTGCGCAATCTGGCCACTTCGCCAGCCGGGACGCCATGGACATCGAGGGCTTGGGCATCGCGGTGGTGGAGAATCTGGTGGGCGCCGGTCTGGTCAAGGGGCCCGGCGATCTGTACCACCTCAATGCGGAGGAGGTGGCCCAGTTAGAGCGCATGGGCAAAAAGAGCGCGGAAAACCTCGTTGCAGCCATTGAACGGTCCAAGGGCAATGACCTGTCCCGGCTGCTGTTTGCCTTCGGCATCCGCCAGGTGGGGCAGAAGGCGGGGAAGGTGCTGGCCGCCCGCTTTGGCACACTGGATGCGCTGATAGCGGCCTCGGAAGAGGAGCTGACTGCGGTACCCGACATCGGCGGAATCACGGCCCGGAGCCTGCTCCAGTGGTTCCAGAGCCCCCAGAGCATTCACCTCATTGACACGCTGCGGGAGGCGGGGTGAATCTGGAGAGCCATGAGGAGCCGGTGGGCGACCAACTGGCGGGGAAGATCTTTGTGTTGACAGGTACGCTGGAGCGATTTACCCGGGACGAGGCCGGGCGATGATCGAGGCTCAGGGCGGCAAAGTGTCCGGCTCTGTTTCCAAGAAGACCTCCTATGTGGTGGCCGGAGAGGCGGCGGGCTCCAAGCTGCGCAAGGCCCAGGAGCTGGGTGTACTATTTCAAACCACTATGAGGAAAAAAACATTTATAAACCGTGCAGAAGGGGCGTGGTCGGAATGGGACAAAAAGACCTGCGCTTGAACCGCACCGCGTGCCTCATGCAGAGGCTGATGCTGGCTGCCTTTTTGCGCTGGCAGTCTCGGCGCTGGCAGTTGGCATATCTCAGGGGGAACGGTATCTCCAGGCATTTACCCTGGCGCTGCTGGGGCTTTTCTCTGTATACTGCCTTTGTGTGTACCTGCCGCGAAACGATTGGAACATTTGGGGGCCGTTGCGGCTTTGGCTTGCTTCTCACCATACTTTGCACCGCAATCAAAGTATTTTGATCTGGAGGGTACGGGTTCCTCTGGCGGGGGATTACTCGGTCTTTTGGGGATATGCCAATGCGCTTGCGGAGCGCACAACGGTATACGGCGGGCGGTATATGGCCCTGTTTCCCCATATTTTCGGATATGCCGATTTTCTGAGCTGGTTTATTCGCCTGTCGGGGCCACAGCCCATGCTTGCTCCGGTGCTCAATGTACTGCTGACGGTCTGCTCCGGCAGTTTTTTGTATCATCTGTGCCTGCGCTGGTTCCACTTGCCGGCCGCTACGCTGGTTTATCTGCTCTGGACTCTATGTCCATCTCAGACCATCTATAACAGCCTTGTGCTATCGGAGCCTCTCTATACTGCCCTTATTCTCGGTGTGCTGTCCTTTTTGACGGAGACGGAGCGGTCTGCCGCCCTAAAGGGGTATCCGCTTTGGATGGGGGTTCTCTCCGGCACGGCGGGCGGCGTTCTTCTGCGATGGGTCAACGGGGTGCGTCCCATTGCGGCCATACTGCTGATCGCGCTCCTTCTGTGGCTCTCTGTTGAACCTGAACCGGCTGGCTGCCCGGAACTGGAAGATGGTGGGGGGGCTCTGCATGGCCGGTGTGCTGGGGGCATATGTCCTTCTGGGGCCGGTTTGGAATGCCCGGCTCTCGGTACGGATAGGGGAGGAGCCGTCCCATACGCCGGGGTACAGCCTATTGGTTGGCTTCAATCCCGACTCCGGAGGGCGCTGGAATCAGGAGGACAGCGACCGCCTGTATGGATACAGCGACCAGCCTGGGGCAACAGCTCAATGGACACAGGAACAGCTTTTGGCCGATGCAGAGGCCCGGATTTTATCTGGAGAAATTGACTTTTCAAAGCTCCTAAAGCAAAAACTGCGCACGTTTCTGGATCGGACGATGCCTGCGTGGGATATTCGGCCTCGGTTCTGCGGCATACAGCGTTTTTCTCCCTGCTCTGCAATGGCTTCTATTATGCGGCATTTCTCCCGGCAATCGGGGGTGCTGTCCAGGTGTGGCGGAGTAGAGAGAGAGGATTACTATTGCTGGCACCACTCTATATCTTAGGGCTGACCCTGGCACAGATGCTGGTCGAGGTGGCGGGGCGTTACCACTACTCGATGATACCCATGCTTTTACTGCTTGGACAGGGGGATGGGGTGGATTTCTTCATTCGTCCCAGCGGGTTCGCCTTGGCCGCCGAGCGCAGATTTTCGTTGTCCACATGAGTATAGATCCGGGGCCAGGTTCAGGTTTTCGTGTCCCAACACCTCCTGAAGCGTGCGCACATCCACACCATTCTGCAGCATGAGAGTGGCCGGGTGTGCCGCAACTTATGGCTGGAATAGAGAGGCATCCAACCCGGCTTTTTGAGGCGCTGTTTGACATAGTGCACCGCATCCTTGGTCATACGGGTATGGGTGCGGGTCAGGAACAGGGCGTCGGGTCGCCGCAGCCGACGGCTGCGCTCCTCCAGCCAGTCATCCATGCCGCGCGGCAGGCCTTCGTTGAGGAAGATCATGCGCTCCTTGTTGCCCTTGCCCAGAACACGGAGCTGTTCCTCTCGAACATCTGTTATATTAAGGGAGACTAACCCTGAAATTCGCAACCCGCAGCGTTGAGAAACAGCGTCAAAATGCAGTAGTCCCGCGCCT
>VOFI01003114.1_pt1 | contig 38467 bp, 56 predicted proteins | sample 5384131 | NCBI WGS metagenome assembly VOFI01 (sample SAMN12384728, study PRJNA508395) | human gut metagenome | isolation source: healthy gut H | host: Homo sapiens | reverse complement strand
TGCGCCATAACGGTCTTCGCGGCCAATGGTGCCGCAAATCGGCGGCTTGAGTGCAGCCTCCAGTCCCACAAGTAGGAGGCATTGACGGTGTACAATTGCGTGCACCTTAGGCTGGTTTTTTGACAGGGGTTTACTCCCTCAGTAGCTGACACATCCCTAGGTGTAATATGCACAGCCCTTGTCATAATAAAACTTTCTTTTTCTGATGATGCGCATGGATTCAACTCTAACCCTAACAACACAAAGTCTGCATCGCCTCCCAAAGGCTTCGCCATATAAACAGACCTTTGGCCATTCCCCTACAAGCTGGATATCTTGCACCATCTCAGCGCTAACCGTAGGGGAGACGGATGCTGTGTCCGCCCGGCGAAACTTTACACTACTTTCCTCCATCTGGGGCGAATGCGTACCCCCCCGGATTGGCGGGGAAATGGGGTCTTTTGGGTATGTATTCCGTTGTTACCTACATGGGACAAATTCATGGTGCTCACCACGGGCGGACACATAGGTCCGCCCCCTACGCACAGAGGGGGGGAGGGGATTGCAGGGGCGGAAAATGTTTGGTGGACTGGTCGCCTGCGGGCGGAAATGGCCGAGCCATTCCCTACGTCTTGCACCATCTCGCTGCTTCGCCGTAGGGGCGGACCCAGTCCGCCCGGCGGAAACAACACCTTCTGCTTTCCTCCATCTGGGCGAATACGTACCACCCCCTGTCCAGGGGTTTTGGCTTTTTGTTATTTTCCTTATTTTACCGCAATATTTCTATAAATACAAGGGTCAAAGACACAAAACTTTCTTCATACCGCCCACTTGGGCAAACATCCCCATGGGCGAACCCATGGGGATGTTCCCCTCAAAAAGGAAGCAACTATGAGGAACGCGAACGCTTTGGAGAGAATGGTCAGGAACTTGGCCATCTGGGCCCAGGTGACAAATTCTTGGGACCCACGGTGCCGTCGCCGTAGCCTTCCAGGGAGGCCCACTGCGACGCCCCCAGGCCATGGCTTCCTTTGGCATAGTCGTCGGAAATCTTACCAGCATCCTGGAAGATGGACAGATCCATCGGTGTAGGCATGATACCAGGCGTTGGTGTTCAGATCGGTGAAGGCCTTTGCTGTAGCGCCCTCGCCGCCATTGCAAGTCTTATACTCGATGTTCTCTTCGCCAACGATCACGGCGTCTTCCGTGATGGTGAGGGTGGCGTTGGGCTCCACAATCAGCTTGCCCTCAATGGTCAGCTTGCCATCAATGACCACGTCGCCGGTCACGGTGACGGTCTTACCGGCGGGAATGTAAGAGCCATCGTTGAAGGGGATGTCGGTCTTGCCGTCCCAAACCACGGTGGGCGCCCTCCAGATCGCTGGAGGCCACGACCATGTTCCGCTGGCTGTTCAGCACTGCCACGATCTCGGCATCGGGCCGGAAGGCGTTGTAGCCCAGATAATTCAGCGCGCCATTCAGCTCTACATACGCAGGGCCAACCCAGTACTGCGCTGTGTAATCGGAATTGTAAACGTAAGCGCCCAGAGCCTGGCGGCCGATGTAGGTCAGGCCTTCCGGCAGCTGGATGGACTCCAGAGGAACCTCACTAAAAGCACCGTCGCCAATGAAGGTGACACCGTCCGGAATCTCAATGGAGGTCAGGCTCTACAGCCCTGGAATGCAAAGTTGTTAATCTGCTTCAAGGTAGAGGGCAGGGTCACAGAGGTAGCTTTGTAGTTGGCGGCCAGGCCGTAGTTACCAATGGACTCCACACCTTCGCCAACCACAATAGCCTTGTGCATGTTGCCGGCAAAGCCGCAATCACCCCAGGATTCCACAGTGCCGGGAATCTCCAGAACCTGATCCAGATTGAACTGCAATCCAATGGACTTTGCATCCCATCCGAAGTAGCCAAAGGCCTGATAGCCCACATCTTTCAGGTTCTTGGGAATGTTCACTTCGCAGACATTGAACATCTGCTCAAAGGCCCGCTCGCCTGCCTCCTCAATGGTATCGGGGAGGGTTAACTTAAAGACGCTCTGGTTCTTGAAGAAGGTACGCTCCTTGATGCTGGTGACGGTATACGTCCGGTCATCGCCTTCGCAGTAGACCTCAGCAGGCATGGTAATGTCTGTCTCACCTGTCTGATCATTGAAGCCCACAACCTGGACCTCTGTATCGGAAATGGGCATGTAAGAGAAGAGGCCGTCCGTAAAGCTGACGCCATTGTAACCGGTATAGGGCACGCCGTTCAGGAGAATCTCCTGGCCGTAGCCGCGCGGCGCAGGGCGGTGGCGGTGGCCTCGGTCTTGACATTCATCACAGGGGCCTCCCCCCAGCTCCAGGTTCCAGGTGCGGAAACCATCTTTGCCAATGGTCTTCACACCGGAGCCTATGTTGATGGTCTTGACGCCCTTGCAATAAATGTACGCATTAAAGCCAATGGTCTCCACTGTATCGGGGATGTCGATGGTCTCCATGCTGGTCAGCCAGGCAAAGGCCCAGTCGTCAATGACCTTCACAGAGGCAGGAATGGTAAGCTTCTCCAGACCGGAGCCATAGAAGGACGCATTGCCGATCTTCTCCAGGCCGTTGGGGAGGTTGATGCGCTTCAGAGACTTGCAGTCCCAGAAAATGCCCATGGGAATCTCCTTCATATTGGCAGGCGACTCCACATAAGACAGGTTCTGGCTGCCATAGAAGATGTGATCGCCATACTCGGTAACGCTCTCAGGCAGGGTCAAAGACTCTACCGAGGAGTTCATGAACGCCTTGTTGCCGATGTGGGTCAGCCCCTCCGGCAGATCCAGCTTGGAAATCTTGGCCTTCTGGAAGGCAGATTCACCAATCCACTGAATGTTGGCAGGGATCTTGTCAATCTCTGTGGCAATAAAGGTATTGAACGCATAGGTATCCACATGCTCCAGGGTGTCCGGCAGAGAGACCTTGGCCAGAGACATGCACATGAAGAACGCGCTATAGCCCACGTCGGTCACACCCTCGGGAATCACCACAGAGGTGATGCCCCGGTTGCTGTAGAAGGCCTGGTAGCCAATGGAAGTCACCCGGAAGGTCTTGCCGCCGTATGCCACGGTGGAAGGAATCACAACATCGCCGGAAATATTTGCATAGCTGGCCGCATAGGAGCTGGCTCTGTTCTGGTCCACCAGGAGCTGGACGCTGTCAGGTCCAATGACCTTCCAGCAGAAGCCGTCTTCCGTCTGGAACCGGTCGTTCAGCTGGGGCGCCTCGCATAGGTGAGGAGCACCGGGGCGCCCTTGCCCACCTTGACCTTGGCATAGGCCTTGAGGCCGGAAACTGCTGTGGCAGTGATCATGGTTTCGCCGTCGGCCACACCGGTGACCACACCGTTTGCGTCCACCTTGGCGACAGACGTATCCTGGGAGTTCCAGGTGAGCTTGCTGTCTGCCATCCGCTCGGGCTTGATGGAGACGGCAATCTGCTTTGCTCTCGCCAACCTCCACGTTGACGCTCTCCAGGGTCATGCTCTGGGGGGGCCAATGTCCACAAAGGTCAAGCTCTGGTTGTAAGCCACGTCCTCCAGCAGGAGGCCTACACGGCCGGGGTTCTTGCCGTCGCTGGCCAGCTCAGAAGCCAGCTCCGTCACGTCCATGGTCACCCGAGTCTTGGCGCCGGTCTCCGTGATCTGGTCAAAGGCATCCGCCTCAGCCAGATACCAATATTCCTGGGTGCTGTCGATCACGCGAATCCGCTGGACGTAGAAGTTATCGGAAACCACACAGCTGAGGTAGACATTGCCATCCTCTTCGTAAAGTTGGATGTCCTCTACCGTGGGACGGGTGTTGTCCAGGTAGAACTTAAATTCCTTGGTCTGGGGCACATTGGAGCCAACTGGGGTCGCTTTAATGGTATAGGTATACCACTGGCTATCGGGCGCCCAATTGCCTGCGTCATTTACGCCGTCTTTCATCAGCTGACCATGCCAGCCGGGGGTATAGAGCATTGCAGTATACTGAATTCCCATCTGAGTGACTGCACCGTAGGTCTTCCGTGCCCAGCCCAGATTGCCGGTGTCGAATACCACATTGCCCTTTTCGTCGGTAATGGTCTGCTGGACGTCGGTCGCGTTCCGCAGGAAGCTGATCCGGGCAGATAGCTGCCGGTTGCCACGGCGGGGAGCATAGGCCATCTTACTCTCATTGTAGGTCTGGCTGGTGTTGTTCACACCCACAAAATAGCCGCTGCCCGCATTGTCCAGGTCAACCAGAGCGGTGCCCAGCATCTGCTGCACCGCCGTAGAAGCCCAGGAAGGGAACGCTGAGGCTGATGCCATCCTCGTCTTCGGCGGTCAGGAAGGTGAAGCCCTCCACATAGGAGCCGTTGGTGAAGTTGTCGTTCAGGTACTTCTTGCCGCTGGCTGTCAGCTGCACCTTCACAGTGAAGGTAGCAGTGCCGTTGGCGACCACAGTGATCTTGCCGCCGGTGAGGCCGGTGTAGCTCACGTTCACCTCACTGGAGGAGAGCGCTTCTCGGAGTTGGCCATATAGTTGATCCCGTCAATCTCGGTAATGGTCTCTACCAGAGCGGCAGTGTCCACGGAATAGGTCTTGGCTTCGCCCGTCAGGTTGTGAACCGTGGCGGTGTAAGTAAAGGAACCGTCCTTGCTGGAGCCCACCTCGGCCTTGGGCCGGTTGGAGCCTTCCACGCTGAGGTATGCGCCGGACAGGATGGCGTTGTACACATTGGCCACGCCAGCGCCCTGACGGCGGACGGAGAAGTAGGTGCCGCTGCCATTGTCCAAAGAGGGAACGGCGGTAGACATGAGCAGGCTGGTGGCCAGCTCGCCCAAGTCGCTGTTGGACATGGTGGAATAGGTCTCCTTCAGGTACTGCCGCAGGACAGCCGCCTCACCAGCCATATGGGGCGTCGCCATAGACGTACCGGACATGGCCTCATAAGCATCGTTGCTGCCCAGGACAGAAGAGACAATCAGGCCGCCGGGGGCAGAGATCTCCGGCTTGATGGTGAGATCCGGAGCCGGGCCGATGCTGCTGAAGGAGCTGATCTGGTATCCTGTGGGGTTTTCTGCCTTGCCGTAGTAGTCCGCAGAGAAGCTGACGGTCTTCGTGGCAGCGGCAACCATGGCCTCACCGGCTTCTTTGGAGATGCCGATGACCGGGATGGTGTAATTGGTCAGAGCCGGGGTAAAGGCGCCGTCAGCGCGTTGTTGTAAATGATGGCGAGCCACAGCGCCAGCCGCGGCGGCATTGGCGGCCTTCACATCAAAGTTAATGGTGCCGCGGACGATCAGGGCCACTTTGCCGGTGAGATCCAGGCCATCAAAAGTCGGCCTCTTCGCCCAGACCGGAGATGGGCACATATTCCAGGGTCTTGCCGTCCAACGTCTCCAGAATATTATAGTACGACTGGGTGTTGTAGTCGGCGCTGTCGTTGTAAGCAAAACGGGAGCCGTCAGCCAGCTGAATATGATTTTGTAGTAGCCCGCATTGTCCACAGAGGCCACGCTCATGGCGGCCGCCAGAGTGGAGGGAGAGGCCACAATGGCGCTGTCGGGATACTGGGCCAGGGACAGCTGGGTGCCGGAGGGATTGTAGTAAGTAGAGGAGGTTTCGTTACCGGCAGCGATCATGAGGCTGACGCCGGCTTCTTCCGCACGGGTATACACGCCATAATAGGTGAGATAACCGTCGGTCTCCTCTTCGTCCTCGTCGCCGTACTCGGTAAAGCCGGCAGGAGAACCCAGGGACATGTTGATGGAGTCCGCGCCCAGCTTCACGGCGTCGTCCAGACCGGCCAGGATGATATCATCACCGGTGGAGCCGGAGTTGTCCGCAAAGATCTTCATGATCATGAGCTGGGCATTGGGAGCCACACCCTGGAAGTCGTCGCCGTTGTTACCGGCCACAGTACCAGCCACGTGAACGCCGTGGGACTGCCCCACCGCCTCAGCGTTGGTATCGCCATGGGCGTAGTCAAAGGCGAAGGGCGCCTTTTCGTTCACATACACCTCGTCGGCATTGGTCACGCCGCAGGACAGCTTGCCCTTCAGCAGGTTGGCAATGTCGCTCTTGGTGTACTTGCCATCGGTGGGCATCACGGAGAAGGCCTCATGATTCTGCATAAAGCCGGTATCCAGAATGGCCACGATGGTGCCGGTGCCGTCATAGCCCAGGGTGTTGGCCTTGTCGGGCCCACCATGCCGGTGGAGCTGGTCATGGAGATGGTGTACTCGTCTTCGCCGAAGGTGGTGGGCAGGCTGTACTGCTCCGCCACGAAGATCCGCTTCACCCCGTCCAGCTCCCGGGCCCGGGCGATGTCGCCATAGGGCATCTTCATGGAGAAGCCGTTGAGGACGGTGGTGTAGGAGTACTCCAGGTCGGAAGCGCCGTTCACAGACTGGGTGGAAACCGCGCCGCTCCAGGAGCGGATCTCCGCCTTGATGGTGTCCTGGGTGCTCCGCAATTCCCGCTCCAGGGCCACACCCTGGGTGGAGGCTGCAAAGCTCTTCACATCGGTGGGGGAGCAGCCTCCGCGAGGGGGGCGTCTTCCATTCTACAATGACAGTGACCATGTCGCTGTCCTGATACCGGTTCTCGCCAGTGATTTCCAGGGCGCTATCCTCTGAGAGGTCGCCCTTCTCCGGACGGAGCATGACTTCCTGGTCCGCAGGGGCCAGGTTTTTTGGTTGTCCATTGCGCGGAGATCCCATCTTCCGCCGCCTGCACCGCCGGGACAAAGCCCAAGCCAGTGGCCAGGAGGGACAGGATCAAGAGACATGCCAGTAGTCTTTTTCTTCATCGTCTGTCTTCCTTTCTGCTGTGTTAAATTTTATGCGAAGCCAGCTTCGCTGTGGGTGTATTCTAGCACATCAAATCGAAAAGCGCAATAGCTTCTTCCATTTTTTTCGAAATTTTTTAGATTTCTATGGAAGGAACGGCGGCGAGTACCAGCCTACTTCTCCAGTGTCTCTCCGAATTTCCCTATTTTCCCTTGATTCTCGGGGGTTTTGGGGGCAAAACCTAGCTATTTTCAAAGTTATCTGATACCCTGCTTCTCATTTATTCTTCGATACTCACCGCAAAAAGTAAGACTTGACACTCGCAAAAAAACGGACTACAATGTACTTGTTCCATATCAGTCGAAATATCACGCAACCACACCCCGTAGGGGCACACTCCACCCTGTCTCTCATCTCATCCGCACCCCGTAGGGCACAGTGTGCGCCCGCCCGCCGGCACCACACATTTGACAAACATCGGAAAACCAGCAGGCTTTCCACCCGGGCGCACAATGTGCGCCCCTACAGGCACACTCCGTCCTGCCACCCGGATCCAGCCGTCTCTCATCCCATCCGCACCCCGTAGGGCGCACAGTGTGCGCCCGCCAGCCCGCCCCACATATTCGACATACACCAAAAACCGCAGACTTTCCACCCGGGCGCACAATGTGCGCCCCTACAGGCACACTCCGTCCTGCCACCCGGCTCCAGCCGTCTCTCATCTCACCCGCACCCCGTAGGGGCGCACAGTGTGCGCCCGCCAGTCTGCGCCACATATTCGGCATACACCGGAAAACCAGCAAGCTTTCCACCCGGGCGCACAATGTGCGCCCCTACCGTCTGACACCGCCAGAAATCGAAACAGTGAAAGAAAAGGGGTCTCCCATGAACATCCAATTTTCAACCCGCATCTGCCCGGAAGCCGAATGCATCTTCCTCCTGGAGCGGCGCTTCCGCCCCGGCCTCGACATTCAGCACAATGTGGACGAGGTCTGCCACTACCTCTCGGAAAAAATACGACATCCCACTTTTCGAGCTGGAGCCCCTGCTGCAGCCCCCCTTGCAGAGGTTGAGACCTACGTCAACTCCAACCTGGCCGTCCAAGAAGATCGCCTCCGCTTTTTCTTCACTGCTCGAAACGGCGCGCTCAACTCCCTGGCCTGGTCCCTGTACAATGCCATGAAGCGCGGAAGCCAGTATGGCGCCCAAACGCCGCAATCTGTGAATCTAATCCTGTGCCGGTTCCTGGACGTACCGGACGACTCTCTGGACCACGTCACCTGCACAGATGAACTCATTCAGTTTCTCATGAAAAACGGCTGCACCGAAGATGTGAAGTGGGTCTGCACCGCCCTGTATTACTCCATGGACGAATACCTGGAGGAGTTGGACGTGATCCTGCGCAAAGCCACCGGCCTGTTCCTGGAGCACCTGCCGGATGTCACCGCCCTGTGCCGCCAAACCGCCGCCTATGCCGAAACCCAAATCGGAGACGACCCCAGTCGGATATTCCACAATCTGAACATCACCACACAGTCCGAGGTAATTACCGTGTATCCCTGCCTCATGGGCTTTCACGGCCTCAGCTGGGATTTTTCAGATTCCCATATTTATTTCGGGGTATATTATGAGCTTCTCACCAATCTCATCCAGAAGTATTCGGACCAGTCCTCCAGCTTGGTGAGTCGGCTCAAATCCATTGGCGACAAAAGCCGGTTGGAAATTCTCCGCTCCCTGAAATCCGGGGAGTGCAACGGCCAGGACATCTCCGAAAAATTGGGCCTGGCCCCTGCCACCATCTCTCATCACATGAACCTCCTGACCAACGAAGGCTTCGTCACCACCACCAAGCGGGGTACCAGTACGTATTACACCCTGAATTCCCCACCCTCCGCCGCTTCATTCAGGAACTGGACCATTGCCTCCTGTGACATTCCACGCCCCCATCGACCCCTGCCACATCCAGCCCTTCCCCGAACACCGCACCCAATAAAAAGGCGAATTCGCGCCCCCATCGGGCCGCAAATTCGCCTGTTTTTTGCCATACATCATTCCTACAAAACGGTACAGTCAAGGCCGTTCCCGACACATCCCATTCGCACCACCCCGATCAAATCCGCACAACCGAACGACTTCCCCGTAGGGGCGGACCCATGTGTCCGCCCGGCAGAGACATCCCCCATTCTCATCCCTGTCGGGCGAATTCGCACCATCTCAAAACACATTCCCCTTTTACCCACGTGGAACAAATTCAAACTGCCCACCACGGGCGGACACATAGTGTATAGACTGGTATGATCATTTACAGAAAAGCCGGGGGGATCGTTTACAGTTTTCGAGGTAAAATGGAAGGACAACGCTCAGAAGAAAGAGGTGCTGAGGAATGTCCTGGAAGGAGAAAACTGTGGAACAGAGCAGAGAGGAATTCGTGCTGGCGGCGCTGTGCGGGGAGGATAGTATTAGCGAGCTGTGCCGGAAGGCGGGGATATCGCGCCCAACGGCGTACAAGTGGATGCGACGGTATCAGGCGGGGGAGCCGCTGTCGGACCGGAGCCATACCACGCGTGACCATCCCAACCGGACGCCGCCGGAGACAGAGGCGTTGATCCTGGAGGCGCGGACGCGGCACCCTACCTGGGGAGGCCGGAAGCTGATACGGTATCTGCAAGACAAAGGCTATCAAAACTTGCCGGCGGCTAGCACCGCAACGGAGATCCTCAAGCGCGGTGGACGCATCTCTCCGGAGGAGAGCGAAGCCCACAAGCCCTATCGCCGTTTCCAGAAGGAGGAGCCCAACCAGCTGTGGCAAATGGATTTCAAGGGCCACTTCGCCATGGCAGACGGCAGGAGATGCCACCCACTGACCATGAGCGACGACTGCTCCAGGAAGCTTCTTTGCCTGGACGCGTATGACAATGAGCGGTGGAAAAGCGTAGAACGGAGCCTTTTTGCGGGTATTTTCAGAATATGGGCTCCCCTGACGCCATCCTCTCAGACAATGGACCGCCTTGGGCAGATCACACCAACGGCTATACCCCCTATGAGATCTGGATGATGCAGCTGGGCATCCTGCCAATGCATGGCCGGGCCCTGCACCCCCAGACGCAGGGCAAAGAGGAACGGTTTCATCGGACGTTGAAGCAAGATGTCCTGAAGCGGCACACGATCCGAGATCTGGTGGAGGCCCAGAGCATCTTTGACCACTACCGGGAGGAATACAATGTGAGCGTCCCCATGCGGCCCTTAACTATGATGTGCCGGAGAAGCACTACCGTTCCAGCGCGCGGAAGCTGCCCAGCACCTAGGGTGAGCCGGAGTACGATGCTGGTGCGACCTTGCGCAAGGTGAACTGCAAAGGGTACTTATCCATTCAGAAGCACAGATATTACCTAATCTGAAAAGCTCTTCATTTCGTTTCAGTCCAGCTGTCGTCCAGGTCGCTCTGTCCGGCCTGCGCCCGGCGGTGGTGGGGCTCATTGCGCGCGGTGGCGTCTGTGGGACTGACTGTCTTCTTCCCTGGCGGGGTTCCACCTGGCGTCCGTGCAATTCCGGCATTTTGGTGGCCCTAAATTCTTCCTCCGGTCCTCCTGATTCTGCGCCCGTTTCACCCCCATCGTCGTCATCTGCCTGTCCGGCTCTTTTGGGCATTGGCGCAGGCTTTTGGGGCTCATGTAACGGATCATTCTCACAACCATAAGTGCTTGATTTCCTCCATGCCAGAATTCCGCCTCCATGGAGCTTTCGTCCATGCTGACCTCTTTGGGTTCCACATCACCACCTTGGGCACACCCGGAAACGAAGGGCCCAGGGAACCGCAGTGAAGATGTTGTTCGCGGCAAACGTATGTAACGTGGGAAGGAAGATGCCGTCCATAGGTCAGTCCACCAGCTGCTCCATCTCGTCCAGCAGTTCGCCAAAGAGCTGCAAGGCCTGGTTCACAGGCTCGGGAGAGGTCATATCCACACCCGCGCCCTTCAGCAGGTCGATGGGGCTCCCGCTGCAGCCAAGCCGGACAGGAAAGCCCAGGTAATCCTGCACCGCGGCTCCTCCCGCAGAATCCGCCGCGACGCGCAATGGCTTCGCGGCACATCTCGTTCAGGCGGCAGGTACTCTGCATGAGGACCTCTGCAAGTGAGATGCAGCCCTCTTTGGCCATGCCGGCCGATGTTCAGCTCAAACTCGGCAAACATGGTCTGGCGGTACAGGGGTGCTCTTGAACTGCTCCAAGAAGTGGTTGATGAGCCAGGCCCGGCTCGCTTGTCGTCGGTCTGTTTTGGCCAGCAGATGCTCCATGAGCAGGGCCTCGTTGCAGGTAGAGGCGACCTCCGCCACGAAAGATTACATAGTCCCGGTACACCGGGGGCTGGTTGCGGTTGGACAGGTAGGAGGACGGCGTGGCCCATCTCATGGGCCAGGGTGAACTGCTGTCCAGGTCATCCTGGTAGTTGAGCAGAACAAAGGGATGGACCAGGGCGCCGGACATATATGCGCCAGGCGCTTACCCCTCGTTCTCGTACACATCGATCCAACGGTTGTCCAGAGCCTGACGGATGATCCGGTAGCTCTCGCCCAGAGGGGAGCCAGGGCCTCGTAGACGGTCTCCTTGGCCTGTTCATAAGGAATTTCCGCCTCTACGCCCGGAGACCATGGGGGCGTACACGTCCGTGGCATGTGAGTTCCAGTCCACCCCAGGCAACTTCTTCCGCAGACGCACATAACGGTGCATTTTGTCCATATTCGGATGGACCGCCTCAATGAGGGTTCAGTACTAGAAGGTCAGGGACGTGGTGGCATCCAGAGAGGCAGCCTCCATGGCGGACTCGGGTTCGGCGCGCCTCCGGAGAAAACTGGGCTGCTTCACCTGGGAGGCCAGGACAAGGCGGCCAGGGTGTTCTTAATTGCCAAAGACGGAGTACAGGTTCTGGAAGGCGGATCTTCCGCAATGCCCGGTCGGGGCTCTCTTCGTAGGAAGACAAAAAGGTCCCGTTGGAGAGAGGGGATGAGCCTGCCCCTGACCGTCCACCGCGTCGGCAAAGGTGAGGTCGGCGTCTGCAAGCAGGCTGTAAATATTCTCCGGCGCGTTGGCCATCTCCCTGCAGCGACCGGGCTTCTCTTCGGCAGGGGTGAGGACATACTCTCTTTCCGGCAGCAGATGTTCCACAGTACCGGCGGTAGCGCTCCAGCTTGGGCTCAGCGGCATAAAAACCGTCCAACGTCTCGTCGGAGATGTTCAGAATTTCCGGAGTCTCGAAGCTGGTGGCGGCGGAGAGGGCCACGGCGGCGCTCATAAACTGGACCCTGCATTGCCTGGTACTTGGCGTCCCGGTGTCCTCGTCGGACTTGCGCATACAGTAGTTAGCCAGGTCCTCCGTCAGGACACCCACGGCCTCTGTCTCCTCCAGATAGGCCAGGAGCTTTGCAGGATTCTCGGCCAGGTGACCGGCATAGGCGGCCAGCTCTTGGGTCATGGTCTTGAGCTTTTCCAGATCAGCGCTCCAGGCTTGGTCCGTGGCGTAGAGATCCCCTCAATGGCCCACTTGTCCTCCTGGGCGATCTCAGGCCTTTGGGGAATTTTCTTCATTTCTGACATGTAATATCCTCCTGATTCAAAAAATGGCGCGTTTTCCACCCTCATTATAACATGGAGTTGATTTGCAACTCCGCGCACAGAAAAAGAAAAACAGATGTTGTGCGACCGTCTTCAATAGAAAGACAAATGCTTTTATCTTAGAAGAGCTCTGAAAAGAGCTGAAATGAAACGGCGGTCCGTGCAAAAACGACAGATGTCTCCATGCATTTCAGTGGCAAATTGTGAAACGCAACCAATTGTTGATTGACAGGCCCCGGCGCAACCGCTACAATAGATTGATACGGTTCACCCACTCTGGTGTATGGGCAAGCAGGTGGGTATTCCTGACTTTTCAATTCAGGAGGCAACTTCATGTATCAATTTCCCAAACATCTATATGCAGATATCCGATTGGAGGATGTGTTTCAAACTTCCATTGCATATGAAAACGGCGCTGACCCGAAACAAAAACCAGCCGCGAAGCCGGCGCCTTCCTGCGCGTCTGGGACGGACAGCGCTGGTACTACAGCGCCACCACAGACCTGGATCACATCCAGCAGGAGCTGGACGCGTTGGCTGCCCTGGCCACGCCCAACCCTGCCATTGACCAGGACCCGGTGGTCACCCGGTTGGAGGTCAACCGGGACGTCTGTCTTCTACAAAGACCGGGATGTGCGGTTGGTACCCAACGAGGAAAAGGTCGCCCTGCTCCAGTCCTACCTGCCTGTGGTTGCAGAGGTGCCAGAGATCAGCGACTGGGAGGCCGTCTACCTGGACACCTACACAGAAAAGTGGTTCTGGTCCAGCTTGGGTGCAGACCTGCACTTTGACCACCAGCGGGCCAGCCTGGTCCTGAACTTTACCATTACCGCCGGCGCGTCCCCCAGGCGGACCGCATTCACACCTATCAGTCCGACTTCCCCAGCCTGGCCGGCCATCAGGAAATGATGCGCCAGAAGGTTTCCAAAGCCTGGACTACGCCAAAAATGCCGTACCCGTGGTCCCCCGGCACCTACACCTGCGTGTTCTCTCCGGAGACAGCCGGCGTATTCGCCCACGAGAGCTTCGGCCACAAGAGCGAGGCCGACCTGATGTTGGGTTCCCTGAGGCCATGATGCAGGAGGGCCATTGGGACCCAGGTGGGCTCCCCATTCTGAACATCCTGGATTCTGGCCTGCCCGAGGGCTCCGGCTATGTGCCCTACGACGACGAGGGCACCCGACCCGACCACATACCTGATCCAAAACGGCAAGCTCACCGGACGGCTCCACAGCGCCGCCACCGCCGCCCTTCTGAATGAGGAGATCACCGGCAACGCCCGGGCCATCAACTTCTCCCTATGAGCCCATCGTCCGCATGACCGCCACCTACATCGGCGGAGGGGACCTGACCCTGGAGGAGCTGCTGGCGCCCATTGAGCTGGGCGTGTACATCCATGATTTTAACCACGGCTCCGGCATGTCCACCTTTACCATCGCTCCCAGCCAGGCCTACATGATCCGAAACGGAAAACTGGCCGAGCCGGTGCGGATTTCCGTGATAACCGGCAACGTCATGCACACCCTCCACGAAATCGACGGCCTCACCAAAGAGGTGGAGGTATGCTCCCAGTCCACCGGCGGATGCGGAAAGATGGAGCAGTGGCCCCTGCGGGTGGCCTTTGGCGGCCCCTATGTCCGGGTCCGGAACATTCAGGTTCAGTGAGGAGGAACAAATCATGGTAAAAGAGCTCTATCAGACGATTCTCCGGGAGACCTCTCAACGTCACCAGCGGAGAAATCGACTCCATTCGAAAAAATCCATTACCAAATCCGGCTGCCGGGTCTACCGCGATGGATTTCTTGGGATTGCCGGCACCCTGGGGGAACCAACTGCAAACGTCTGGGCCCAGGCAGAGGCAAATCTGGCCCGCCAGATTCCCTGCCCCTGGGGTCCGGAGACCGGCAAGCGCCGGACCTGCCGGCGGGGCGCCGCCATGGACGCCGGTCGGTTCCTCCAGCTTTCCGAGCAGCTGCTGAAAACCCTGGGCCAGGACTTCCCCAGTTCATTTTCAGCAACAAAATCAACTTCACAGAAGATGAGGTTCGGCTGCAAAACGACGCAGGGGCGCACTATGCCTGGCAGGACGCCGCCGTCCAGATGAGCCTGCTGGTGCGGACCCAGGACTCGGTGAACATCTTTGACACCGGGATTGGAGGCGTATACCGCACCTTTGACCCGGAAGTGGTGCTGAAAGAAGCGAGAGAAGTTCTGGAAGCCCATCTGAATCCCATTGCCCTGCCTGATGTGGAAAAGCTGCCGGTGTTGGGCAGCCCCGATATGTTTGGACGGGCCTGGTCCAATGGACTCAGTGGGCAGAAGTTGGCCCGAACGCCTCCCCTGGTCCGGCATGGTGGGGCAGAAGCTGTTTGCGGACCACTTCACATTGCAGGTAGACCGGTCCTGCGACGCCTTCTTCCAGCCCTTTTTTGACCCGGAGGGGGTCACTCTGGAGGGCGATACTCTGCCGCTCATTGAAAACGGCGTATTCCGCCGGGGATATGCAGATAAGAAATGCGCCCAGGAGCACCAGATGGAGCGTACAGCAGCCGCAGACGGGGCCTATGACGACACGCCCACGCTTGCCCTGCCCTTCCTGTCTGTGATGCCCACAGGCAAGACCTTGGCGGGAGATTCTGGACGGCCGTCCAGCCCTCTACGTCCTCACCAGCGGCGGCGACATCACCCCCGACGGCAACTTTGCCACCCCCGGTGCAGATGGCCTATCTATACCAGGACGGCCGCCTGGTGGGCCGGTTGCCGGAATTCGGTCTCCGTGGCAACCTGTCGGAGCTTCTGGGTAAGGATTTCCTGGGCTGCTCCCAGGACCGGCCTTACGACAGCTCCAACGCCTGCGTGATGGAAATGACCATTGTACGCTGAGCACATATGAAAAGCGCATGCAGGCGGGTATCCGTCTACATGCGCTTTTCCGCTCTGCCTGAGCCGGTGGATATTTACTCTCAGCGCTGGTTCTGGTTCTGCTGCTGGTTGTTCTGCTGATTCTGCCGGTTGTTCTGGTTCTGGTTGTTGTTCTGCTGGTTCTGCCGGTTGTTCTGGTTCTGCTGGTTCTGGTTGTTGTTCTGGCTCTGGTTGTTGTTCTGGTTGAAATTCATCATGAAGTTCCTCCTGAATTCATTTACGGGCTTCCCGCGGAGGTAGTTTGCCCCGTTCCTGTCATTGTATTCCCAGTTAACTTTTGTCTTTTGGCCGGAAAATCAGAGCCGCTACAAACGCCGCCACGATGGCCACCGAGACACCACCGGCTGCCGCTTTCAGTCCGCCTGTAAAAATTCCCAGGAAGCCCTCCTCTGTCACCGCCTTGCGTACACCCTTGGCCAGGTTGTAGCCAAAGCCTGTGAGGGGCACTGTCGCACCGGCGCCGCCAAACTGGACAATGGGCTCATAAATGCCCAAGGCCCCCAGGAGGACGCCCACCACCACATAGCTCACCAAAATCCGGGCGGGAGTCAGGCTGGTTTTGTCAATGAGGATCTGGCCAATCAGGCAGAGAATGCCACCCACCAGAAATGCCTGCAAGTATTCCATAATTGCTTACTTCCTTTCCGTGGAGATGGATACAAACGCCGGGGGATGGACGCCCCTGGGGGAGAGCTCGCCGGTGCCGCAGAACAGGATCCGGTGGAGCTCGGTGCCCTGGCGCGAAGCTGGTCCAAAAAGGTACCCGCACAGAACAATGGCGCCGCATCCGCAGCCAGACCCGCCGGCGTGGACGTCCTGTCCTTCAAGTCGAAGACCAGAACGCCGCAATCCGTATAGCGGTCCCCCAGGTTGACCCCCGATCTGGTGGAACTGATCCACCAGAATCTCTTTGCCCACCTTGCCCAAGTCCCCTGTAACAATCAGGTCAAAATCCTCCGGCGCCGCGCCCAGGTCGTCGAAGTGGGCGCGGATGGTTTCAAAGGCACTGGGCGCCATGGCCGCCCCCATGTTGTTGGCGTCGGTGATGCCCAGGTCCAAATGGTACCCACTGTGGCGGCCTCTCTACAACGGGGCCATCCCTTTGCTGCAAACCAGCGCGGCGCCGGAGCCGGTGACCGTCCACTGGGCAGTGGGCGTCCGCTGGCCGCCATAGCCCAGGGGATACCGGTACTGCCGCTCCGAAGAGGCGAAGTGAGAGGGGAGGTCATGGCCACTGCCCGGTCAGCAAAGCCGCCGGAGACTGCCATGGATGCCAGCAGCAGAGACTCCGCCATGGTGGAGCAGGCTCCATACAACCCCAGAGCCGGAAGCCCTGTGTTCCGCAGAGAAAAGCTGGAACTGATACACTGGTTCAGCAGGTCCCCGGAAAAACCAGGTCCACATCCTTTTTTGCTTCTTCCCTGCCTTCTGCAGCAAGGTCTCCAGCGCAATCTCCTGCATGTGGCATTCCGCCTTTTCCCAGGTCTTCTCTCCAAAATAGGTATCCCCATTGGTATAGTCAAAGTACGCCTGCAGGGGGCCCTCCGACTCCTTCTTCCCGGCCACGCTGGCCCAGGCGGTGAGGATTGGCGGTGCGTCAAAATGGAAGCTCCGCCCCGTTTTTGTTTTGCCATATTTCATCCTTCCTTGTGTCTGTCAAATCAGGGTTAGTATGTGCAAAGCCGGAGAAAACTTACAACCATACATGACAAAAAATTGCACAGATGGGGAGAGAACGATCTTTTCCGTTCTGATTGGAAAAAAATGGAAATGAGCAGAATGAGAAAGGCGATGCAAGCGGGCGGTCAAGACCGCTCCCACGCATATCTGATCCATCTATTTACATACTTCCCCGCAAATCACTAGCCCCTGTACTGGGCATTTGGTACAAATTTGCACCTCCAAATTTGTGCACTGTAAACAAAGTGTGAATTTCCAGGCAAGGTCGTTGACTTTCCAGCCGGATGTGCTAAAATCCAAACACTGTTAGCTTTTAACGGTATTAGCATTCCAATTTGGAAAGGGGGGAAACCGATGGACCGCAGACAGGCCGCGAAAGAGATTTTAAGCGCCGTCGTGGTTCTGGGCAGTCAAAAGCCCACTTCCATGGTTCCAATGCGGGCACAGGGGGAATCTCTGGCGCTGCACTTGTCGCTTCTCCACCCCAACGGGTGGCGCCTGGGGGGCTCTGCCGGGCAATGGGCGTATCCTCCGCCCGAATTGCCGTGATTTTCGCCTCCCTGGAGCGAAAGGGCTTCGTGACACGCCAGGCGGAGTCAGAGGACCGGCGGCGAATCCGAGTGGCTCTTGACCCTGCCGGGCAGCGGGGGCAGAGGAAGAAGACGCCTGCATCATTGCCCATGTGGAGCAATGTCTGTCCGTCCTGGACGATGAGGAAATTCAGTGCTGCATCCGCGTACTCCACAAGCTGGAGGCGCCGCATCACAGGCAAAAGCAAGGAGACAATATGCTGAAACTTTTCAAACGATTTCAACGGAAAGAGGCTGTCATGATCTTGGTCTGCCTCATTTTCATCATCGGGCAGGTCTGGCTGGATCTCACCATGCCGGACTACATGTCCGAAATCACCACCCTGGTCCAGACCGAAGGCGCCATGTCGGAGATCTGGCTGGCTGGCGGCAACATGCTGCTGTGCGCCCTGGCAGCTTGGTTCTATCGATCATGACCGGCTTTTTGGCCGCTCAGGTGGCGACTTCCTTCTCCAAACGGCTCCGGGCTGGCATTTTCCAGCAGGTAGAGGGGTTCTCCATGGAGGAGATCAACCGCTTCTCCACCGCCAGTCTCATTACCCGGACCACCAATGACGTGACCCAAATCCAGATGCTGGTGGCCATGGGCCTGCAGGTCCTTCTCAAGGCCCCCATTATGGCGGTATGGGCCATTGGCAAGATCCAATCCAAAAGCTGGCAGTGGACTGCCGCCACCTTTGCCGCCGTGGCCTTTATGTTGGTGCTCATCATCATCGCAGTCGCCTTTGCCATGCCCCGGTTTAAGAGAATCCAAACGCTCACCGACAACCTGAACCGGGTCACCCGGGAAAATCTCACCGGTTTGCGGGTTGTGCGGGCCTATAACGCCGAGGGCTACCAAGAGGGAAAATTCCAGGAGGCCAATCAGGCCCTCACCTCCAACAATCTGGCCGCCAACCGGGTGATGGCCATCATGTTCCCTGGCATGAACCTGGTGATGAACGGCCTGACCCTGGCCATTTACTGGATCGGCGCATACCTCATCGGAGCCATTCCCTTACCGGCGCGCCGGCGGTAGCCCAGCGGGTGGGAGTCTTCTCCGACATGGTGGTCTTCTCCTCCTACGCCATGCAGGTGGTGGCTGCCTTTATGATGCTGGTGATGATCTACATCATCTGGCCCCGGGTCTCTGTATCCGGCAAGCGGGTGCTGGAGGTGCTGGAGACCAAGCCCACCATCACAGACGGTACTCGCCAGACGGGTCTGCCCGGCCGGGAGGGCGAGGTGGAATTCCGGGATGTATCCTTCCGCTACCCCGACGCCGCCGAAAATGTCCTGGAGCATGTGAGCTTCCGGGCCAAAAAAGGCCAGACCGTGGCCTTCATCGGAGCCACCGGCTCTGGCAAATCCAGTCTCATCAATCTGGTGCCCCGGTTTTATGACGCCACCCAGGGGCAGGTCCTGGTGGACGGCGTAGACGTGCGGAGTACACCCTGGAAGCGCTCCACCAAAAGCTGGGCTATGTGCCCCAGCGGGCGGTCATGTTCTCCGGCACCATTGCTTCCAACGTGACCTACGGCGCAGGGAACACCACCGAAGAGCAGGTGAAGCAGGCCGTGCAGATTGCCCAGGCGGCAGACTTCGTAGAGAGCGCCGGGTATCATGGCCCTGTCGCCCAGAGCGGCGCCAACCTCTCCGGTGGACAAAAGCAGCGGCTGGCCATTGCACGTGCCGTGTGCCGGAAGCCGGAAATCTACATGTTTGACGACAGCTTCTCCGCCCTGGATTACCGGACGGACCGGGCCCTCCGGCAAGCCCCTAAAACGGGAGACCGCCGGCGTCACCAGCCTCATCGTGGCCCAGCGCATCGGCACCATCCGGGATGCGGACCTGATCCTGGTCCTGGACGATGGCAAAGTGGTCGGCCAGGGTACCCACCAAGAGCTGCTGAAATCCTGCGAGGTTTACCGCCAGATTGCCCTGTCCCAGCTGTCAAAGGAGGAATTGGAACATGCATAACCCTCATCTGAAACCCCATCTTCCCTCCCAGCCGGTGAACCTGAAAAAGCGCCTGGGGCAAGCTTTTTGGCCTTTGCCCGGCCCTTGCTGCCCATCGGCATCACCGGCATGGTTCTGGCCATGGTGGCCTCCATTTTCGCCCTCATGGGTCCTGATAAACTGCGGGATATGACCAACCTGATCCAGGAGGGTCTTATGGGGGAGATCGACATGGACGCCATCTTCCGCACAGGCATCACCCTGGTAATTCTGTACGGTTTGGCTGCCATCGGCCACTATATTCAGCATTACCTCATGGCCACTTTCACCCAGCGGGTCTCCCAGGCCCTGCGCCAGAGTATCTCCCGGAAAATCAACCAAGTTCCCCTGGGCTATTACAACCAGGTGAGCTTCGGTGACGTGCTCAGCCGGGTGACCAATGACGTAGACACCATCGGTCAGACCATGAACCAGTCCCTGGGCAATCTGGTGACCTCCGTCACCATGTTCCTGGGCTCTCTGCTCATGATGTTCATTACCAACAGCATCATGGCCGTCACCGCCATCGTCTCCACCATCTTGGGCTTCGGCCTCATGATGCTGATCATCCGGAAATCCCAGAAGTACTTCGTGGGACAGCAGCAGTATTTGGGCCAGCTCAATGGGCATATCGAAGAAATCTACACCGGACATAACGTGGTCAAAGCCTACAACGGCGAGCAGGCCGCCCAGGATACCTTCGATCAAATCAACGGCAATCTGTACAACTGCGCCTGGAAGTCTCAGTTCCTCTCCGGTCTCATGCAGCCCCTCATGGGCTTCTTCGTGGGCAACCTGGGCTATGTGGCGGTGTGCGTCGTGGGCGCCGTGCTGGTCAAGGGCGGACACACCGACTTCCCCGGCACCATTGTGGCCTTCATGATCTATGTGCGGCAGTTCACCAATCCCCTGTCCCAGATTGCCCAGGCGGCCACCAGTCTTCAGTCCACCGCGCCTCCCAGCGGGTCTTTTGACTTCCTGGACCAGGAGGAGCTGGCCGATGAATCCCACAAGACGCAGGTTCTGCCGGTGGAAACGGTGCAGGGGCGATGTGGAATTCTCCCATGTCCGCTTCGGCTATACCCCGGAGAAAACCATCATCCACGACTTCTCCGCCCACGCCAAACCCGGCCAGAAGGTGGCCATTGTAGGTCCCACCGGCGCAGGCAAGACCACCCTGGTGAATCTCCTCATGCGGTTCTATGAGCTGAACGGTGGTGAGATCCGCATCGACGGCAAAAAACATCGCAGATCTCACCCGGGAAAACGTTCACAACCTGTTCTGCATGGTCCTTCAGGACACCTGGCTATTTGAGGGCACCATCCGGGAGAATATCGTATACTGAAACAGGGCGTCAGCGACGCCGACGTTCGGGCCGCCTGCAAAGCCGTGGGCCTGGATCACTTCATCCGCCAGCTCCCCCAGGGCTATGACACCCAGCTCAACGACCGGGCCAACCTCTCCGCCGGTCAGAAGCGCCTGGTGACCATCGCCCGGGCCATGGTTGAAAATGCGCCCCTTCTGATTCTGGACGAAGCCACCTCCTCCGTAGACACCCGGACCGAGGCGCTGGTCCAGGCGGCCATGGACCGGCTGACGGAAAATCGCACCTCCTTCGTCATTGCCCACCGGCTCAGCACCATTCGCAATGCAGACCTGATCCTGGTCCTCCAGGACGGGGACATTGTGGAGAGCGGCAACCATCAGGAGCTTCTGGCCAAGGGCGGTTTCTACGCCAGCTTATACAACAGCCAGTTCGACGGCACCGTGGCATAACCCTGTCATCTGCCCGCCACACATTTTCCGGACGTGTTCCGAATGGGTGGCGGGCTTGACTTTGCCCCTGGGGCAGTATAATAAAATGTGCGATTTTTGGATTTTTTGGGGCCAAATGCCCATATTTTGAGGAAGAGGAGCAATCACTATGGTATATCACATGACAATTGCAGGTCTGGAGCGGGATCTGCCGGTCTGTAAGGTGTCGGACAGTTTATTCATTGGCGCCTTTGTCATCTTTGGAGATCAGGAGCTCACGGTGGCAGCCGCCGGGGAGCTGCTAAAAAAGGCCCCCGCCTATGACTACCTCATCACCGCCGAGGCCAAGGGCATCCCCCTGGTCCACGAGATGGCCCGGCAGAACGGAGACAAGAAATACATGCTGGCCCGGAAGGGACCCAAGCTGTACATGACCGGCGTATTTGACGTGGCCGTCCACTCCATTACCACCGCCAAAGAGCAAAGACCTGTACTTGGACACCGCAGACGCCGCCCTCATGGCCGGCAAGCGGATCCTCATCGTGGACGACGTCATCTCCACCGGCGAGTCTCTGGCCGCCCTGGAGGCCCTGGTGAAAAAGGCAGGAGGCAACATCGTAGGCCGCATGGCCATCCTGGCCGAGGGCGACGCCCAAAACCGGGAAGACATCCTCTATCTGGAGAAGCTGCCACTGTTCCACCCCGACGGCACTGTCATGGAATAACGTCAGCCAAACCTCCCCGCAGTCCATATGCATACAGAAAACCGGCGAACCCCAATCCAAGGGTTCGCCGGTTTTTGGATTCTGTTTGGAGTTCAAGAATCTCCTATTTTTGATCCCCTTTGTGGTAGGCACTACGAATTTGCCGAAAATAGGAGGAAACCATACTGTGTTTCCGCTGGGCGGACACATAGGTCCGCCCCTACGGAGAATTGGGAGGATGGGCAGAAGTGACTCGACACATTTTATCATTTGAATGCCCCTGTTGGGCAGAAAGAGGGGGGAATTCTATGGAAACACCGAAGAATCCGCTTATGCACCGCGTCGGTATATGATCGTAGGGGCGGACCCATGTGTCCGCCCGTGGTAGATATTACGCATTCGCTGAAAATGGGACTCTCACAGGAGGATGGGCCTCCCATATAGCGGTCCAGGAAGGCCGCTGCGTCCCGACCAGTTGGGCGCAGGGGCGGCTGTGGTAGAAGGCCTCGGTCCGTGGGGTGGGTGTGGCGCCGGTATCCGGGTGGTCCAGCAGCGCCCGGCACTGGATGGCCCCGTGTTGCTCCCGGAAGGCGGCGGCCAATTCCTGAACCCGGGCGTAATGGGCGGCCTTTTCCTCATCGTCCCCGGCTCCTCATAGCCATACAACCAGCCCATGGCCAGAAATGCCCCGGACAGGGCGCCGCAAATCTCCGCATCCGCCCCACACCACCGCCAAAGGAGGAAGCCAGCGCCATGGCTTCCCGGTTGGTGAAGCCGGTCACATCACAAAAATGCTGTGAATACTCGCTTGGGCGCAGTTGCACCCCTAAAAACAGAGCCTGGGCCTTTTCTCCATGATCCATGTTTCATCACCTCCGCAGGTATCCTACCACATTTGTCCCAATTTCACAAGGCTGACCAGTTGACACCCGGCAAAAATCACGGTATACTAAAAAGAAAAACTACAAATTCTGACACCATACGGAGGGAAACGATGAAGATTAAAGTAACAGCAGACAGCACCTGCGACCTGTCTCCGGCTCTCCTGACCCAATACGATGTGACCCTGGCGCCCCTCACGGTAATCAAGGACGGGACCGACTATGTAGACGGGCGCACCATCACACCAGGAGATTTTCCGCCACGTAGCCGCCGGGGGAGCCTCTGCTCCACAGCGGCAGTCAGTGTGGGCGAGTACCAGGCCCTGTTTGCCCGCTTTGCCGGGTCCTGCGACGGACTTGTCCACGTCACCATCGGTTCCGACTTCTCCGCCTGCTACCAAAACGCCTGCCTGGCGGCAGCGGAATTTCCCAATGTACGGGTGATAGACTCCGCAACCTCTCCACCGGGCAGGGCCATGTGGTCCTGGAGGCCTGCCGGCTGGGCAAATCGGCAGCCAGCCTGGAAGCCCTCTGCCAGGAGCTGGAACAGCTCACCGGGAAGGTGGAAGCCAGCTTCCTCCTGAATCGGCTGGACTATATGGTCAAAGGCGGCCGCTGCTCCACTGTGGCGGCCCTGGGGCCAATCTTCTGAATCTGAAGCCCTGCATCGAGGTGCGGGACGGGAAGATGCAGGTGGTGAAAAAATACCGGGGCCCCCTATGCCAAGTGCCTGGCCCATTATGTCAAAGACCGGTTGGACGGTCGTCCGGATCTCCGCCGGGACCGGCTGTTTGTCACTTACACCCCAGTGGAGCCGGACTGCCTGGAAGCCGTGCGGGGAGGCTGTGGACCAGTATGGCCATTTCCAGGAGGTCTATGAGACCTCCGCCGGAGGTGCACCGTCTCCTGCCACTGCGGCCCCGGTACCTTGGGCGTCCTCTTCATCCGGCAGTGACGGAGGGACTCCATGTATGCAGATTGTCACATCCACATGGTCCTGGATGGGGTGTATTACAAAGACGCCATTGCCGCCCACCGGGACGGCCCCGGGAGGACCCTGATCCACCTCCGGCTGGAAACTTACCGGTCCCTGGGGTTTACATACCTCCGAGATGGGGGCGACCGGTGGGGCGTGGGCCAGCGGGCCCGGGCGCTGGCAGGTGCATACGGCATCACCTACCGGACTCCCCTCTTCCCCATCTACAAGCGGGGCCACTACGGCGGCTTCATTGGCCGGGGGTTTGATACCATGGAGGAATACCGCGCCCTGGTCAGGAGGTCCGCCAAGGCGGCGGGGGACTTTGTGAAAATTATGATCTCCGGCCTTATGGACTTTGACCGCTTCGGCGTGCTCACCAGTGCGCCTTTGGAAGACTGGGAGATCCGGGAGATGATTCGCATTGCCCACGAAGCAGGGTTTTCCGTCATGGCTCATGCCAACGGAGCCCAAACTGTCCTGGCGGCGGCAGAGGGCCGGCGTGGACTCCGTGGAGCACGGGCCTACCTCTCCACCCAGGCCCTGGAGGCCATGGCAGCGCGGCCGGGACCGTATGGGTGCCCACCCTGTCCACCATCGGCAACCTGCGGGGCACCGGCCGCTTCTCGGAATCCGACGTGGAGCAGATTCTGGCCTCCGCGCAGGCCCGCGTGGCCCAGTTCCACGCCATGGGCGGGTATCTGGCCCCCGGCTCCGACGCCGGCGCTTATGCCGTCTTCCATGGCGCCGGCGGCCTGGACGAATTCCGTCTCCTGTCCGAGGCCCTGGGTCCGGCTGCGGAAGCGGCTTTGGACCGGGGTATCTCCGCCATCCGACAGCGGTTTTAGCCGTCTGCCTGTCTCCCAGAAGCAGACCGGCCAACGCCCCAGTGGGGACTTGCAAGACACGCTGAATGCCCCTTGCAAATCCGGGGCATTGTGATATAATGGCCCAAAGCACATGTCCCTGGGGGCAGGAAGGAGGTCATCCCATGGAAATTTGGACCCAAAGCCCAGAGGAAACGGAGCAAGTGGGAGCCGCCTTGGCAGCCCGACTCCAGCCCGGCCAGGTGGTGGCCTTCCGCGGTCCCCTGGGGGTGGGAAAGACCGCCTTTACCCGGGGGCTGGCCCGGGGCCTGGGTGGCCGGGCCGGTGACCAGCCCCACTTACACCATTGTCAATGAGTACACCGGCGGGCGCATGCCCCTGTTCCACTTTTTGATATGTACCGGCTGCGCAACGAAGACGATCTCTTCGACATCGGCTGGGAGGACTACCTGGACCGGGGCGGCCTGTGTGTGGTGGAATGGAGCGAACGGGTATCCGGCGCGTTAGAGGCGCCAGTGACGGTCACCATTGAGAAATCCCCCCCATGGGGAAAACCAGCGGAAAATCACCATTGAGGGGTACCCTATGCGGATTTTAGCCTTTGAAACCTCTGCCAAGGCGGCCTCCGTGGCGCTGATGGAGGACGGCAGCCTCCTGGCTGAGGCCTACCAAAACGCCGGGCTCACCCACAGCCGGACCATCCTGTCCATGGCGGAGCATCTGCTCCAGTCCTGCGACCGCACCATGGGGGATGTCAACGCCATAGCTGTCGCCATGGGGCCTGGCAGCTTCACTGGCGTACGCATCGGCATGGCGGCGGCCAAGGGCCTGGCCTGGGGCCGGGGCTGCCTCTGTACGGCGTTTCCACCCTGGAGGCCATGGCGCTGGGCCTGGGGCGCTCCAGGGGCTGGTCTGCCGTGATGGACGCCCGGCGCAGCCAGGTATACAACGCCCTATTCCGGATTTCCGGCGGAACTCTTACCCGGCTCCAGGGAGGACCGGGCCATCTCCATCCAGGCCCTGGAGGAAGACCTGCAAAGCTTGGCAGAGCCTGTGACCCTGGTGGGCGACGGGGCCCTCCTGTGCAGGCAGACCATGGCACTCCCCGGGGAGCGGCTTCTTCTGGCCCCGGAGCACCGGCGGCACCAGCGGGCTTCTGGCGTAGCTCTCGCAGCCTGGGCAGCCATCCAGCGGGGGTGAAACCGGTGATGCCAATTCATTACAGCCCAATTATCTTCGCCTGTCTCAGGCGGAGCGAGAGCGCCTGGCGCGACTTCAGGCAGCAGAAAGAAAGGATCACGAATGATGGACAACGTACACATTTTAAATCACCCTCTGATTCAGCACAAGCTCTCCATCCTGCGGAACAAGAACACCAGCGTGAAGGAATTCCGAGAGCTGGTCAGCGAAATCTCCGCCCTCATGTGCTATGAGGCCACCCGGAATCTTCCCATGGAGGAAGCAGAGGTAGAGACCCCCCATCGGCATGGCCAAGGTCCGGATTCTGGCGGGAAAGAAGCTGGCCATTGTGCCGGTCCTCCGGGCATGCCTAGGGATGGTGGACGCCATGATTGATCTGATCCCTCCGCCAAAATCGGCCACATCGGCCTGTTCCGGGATCCCGAGACCCACGAGCCGGTAAAATACTACTGCAAGATGCCCAACGACATCGCCGAGCGCCAGGTGTTCATCGTAGACCCCATGCTGGCCACCGGCGGCAGCGCCGTGGCGGCCATCTCCTTTGTCAAGGAGTACGGCTGCAAATCCATCACCCTGATGAACATCATCGCCGCTCCCGAGGGCATCCACGCCGTCCACAACGCCCACCCCGACGTGGACATTTTTCGTAGCCGCTGTAGATGAAAAGCTCAACGACCACGCCTACATCGTCCCCGGTCTGGGGGATGCAGGAGACCGGATCTTTGGCACAAAATAAATCGTGCCCTTTCAAACGCACGCTGTAACGCCTCTTTGGCTACAGCGTGCGTTTCATTTTGTAACGGAACCAGGAGTGCAGGTGTAACGCGCAGCCTTCCGACACACCGACTGTGGGATCCGTCCGGATGACTGAAACCCAGACAAATTGGGACGGTGCGAACTGAACAAAGTACCATAGACCCGGACCCCCTATCTCTGCCGGTGCATCCAGGGAGTTGCACCCAGGCGGTAGAAAATCACATATGCGGGACCGCAGCCAGACAAACGCCTGGAGCGGCCCCGCAAATTGGGGATTCAGTTTACAGTAACTCGATACAACTTTTGTTCCTTGCGGTAGAAGAGATAAAATGTATGGTCTCCGGCTGCATATAAATTGACTGCCGATTCGCCCATATTTTTTAACGCTTCCGGGAGCGGCGCAGACATACAAGTGACGACGCCATCTTCCAACCGAAGCAGCCTGCAGACGAAACCTGTAGTCTACAGCAAGGCCAAATTCTCCCCCGCAAACCGCATCCGGTACAGCGCGCCATCCTCACCAGAGCGGCGCTGGGCGTCCTCCCTGGCGGACAGAAGCGTTAATTCCCGGTGAAACTGGTCTGTGTCCTCATCGATGGACAGGCAGGCCACCATCCCCTCCCGGGTCAGATAGCAGGAATCCAGCTTCTCTTTCTTGGGAATCAATGTTTGCCGGTCCAGCTCCCCCGGAGCGGTCAGCCCGAATCAGGGACACACTGTCCATGGTCTGCATAGACGTAGCCAAATTCCGAGCCGCAGACGGACATCTCCCCCCTCCCAGGGGCTCTGTCCGGTCACCAGTCTGCCAGGTCAGAAGGTCCGTCACCTGGCCGTCGGAAACGGCACGGACTCCAAACTCCATCCGGCTCCACATAGCTGAAGACTGCCGTTCCATCCTCCAGCGCCCACAGCTCCTGCACCGTGCAGGAAATGTCCGGGAGGGCTTTCTGATCCTGGCCCAAAAGGACCAAAACATATTCCGATGGGTAGACATGCTCATAGTCCTTGGCCCCGGCACAGCAAGCGGTTCCCTCTCCGGTCAACGCCCCAGCTTGATACCAACCCGGCGTCTCTGGCTCCCACTGGGCCGTGACACAGGCCTGCTCCACGTCGTAAATGCCAATCTCCCGGGTAAGGCGGTAGCTGTACATCTCCTCCTCCGCCGAATGCTTTTCCTGTACGGCAAACAGCACTTGATCCTCCGAGTATCCAGGACGGTCCACTCCCAGGTATCCTCCAGCTCTGGGGAGAGGGGATTTCCTGAGCCTCTAACGTGTAAGTTACAGGTTCTCTGGACTCAGACGAAGTATCCGCAGAGGCGGAAACATCCTCCTCGTTCAAAAAAGAGGTTCTGGGTTTCCGCAGCTAGCCATGAGAAAAGCCAAGAGCAGCACTGTCATTCTGTAGAGTTTCTTGCGCACCTCAATCACCTACCCAATTGGTGTCCAATCCCTCTGCGAAATTTGACACGCAAAATATTGGTCATTCGAAAGACCGATTTACAACAATTGTTCTGCCATTGGAATACTCCACAGGAGACATTTCAATGGCAGGAAATTCCAGGCGACTCTCTTCCCATGTTCCCAATCGCCGTAGAGGCCCCATATGTCCGCTTGCGGGGGAATGAGACTTTTGCATCAGTCTGTAGCAAATTCACAGTGTCTACAGCGGGCGGACACATGGGTCCGCCCCTACGGCGGGAGGAAGCTGCTCGGAATGATCCGACATGTGATGTCAGTTTAATGCTCCGCTAAGCGGCAAACCCAATGGCGACACAGAAACACTTGTTTCCGCACTACATTGGTATTTGACCGTAGGGGCGGACCCGCGTGTCCGCCCAGCAGGGACGTCGTACGATCATATTTCTTCCTATTTTCAAGCCCTGTTCAAGCAAAGAAATGCATCCAGTACAAGCGACATTTTTGTGGAGGCGGTACATTCGTGATTGTAATTTTCCCCTGGTTCCGCTATAATGGCAGTATATGTAACTTGAAAACAGTGAGGAAGTGAAGGCATGGCGGAATATGTCATCGAAATGCTGAACATCACCAAGGTTTTCCCTGGGATCAAGGCGAATGACAACATCACCCTGCAGCTCCGGCCCGGCGAGATTCATGCGCTGCTGGGAGAAAACGGCGCGGGGAAATCCACCCTGATGAGCGTCCTGTTCGGTCTCTATCAGCCGGAGGAGGGCACCATTAAGAAAAACGGTCAGGTGGTTCAGATCCGGAACCCCAACGACGCCACGGCCCTGCACATCGGCATGGTCCACCAGCACTTTAAGCTGGTGGAGTGCTTCTCTGTGCTGGATAACATCATGCTGGGCCGGGAAGACAGCCGCATGGGCGTCCTGCAGAAAAAAGCGGGCCCGGGAGAAGGTTTTGGCTCTGTCCCAGCGCTACAACCTGAAAATTGACCCAGACGCCAAAATCTCCGACATCTCTGTGGGGATGCAGCAGCGGGTGGAAATCCTAAAAATGCTCTACCGGGACAACGAAATCCTGATTTTTGACGAACCCACCGCCGTCCTGACCCCCCAGGAGATCGACGAGCTGATGGAGATCATGCGGGGCTTCAAGGCGGAGGCAAGAGCATCCTGTTCATCACCCACAAACTGGCGGAAATCAAGGCCGTGGCCGACCGATGCACCGTTTTGCGCAAAGGCAAATATATGGGCACCGTGGATGTGGCCTCCACCTCAGTGGAGGAGATGTCGCTGATGGTGGGCAGGGACGTGCAGCTGAAGGTGGACAAGACTGAGCAAGCGCCTGGGGATGTGGTGCTGGATGTGCAGACGTCACCGTTCCCCAGGGTCCACAAAAGGACGCCGTCCGGGACGTGTCCTTCCAGGTGCGGCAGGGCGAAATCGTCTGCCTGGCCGGGATCGAGGGCAACGGACAGACGGGTTTGTCTACAGCCTGGCAGGGCTAACCAGGCAGTCGGCCGGGTCCTTTACCCTGTGCGGCCGGGACATCTCCACGATTCCACCCGGGCCAGGTGCAAAGCAGGCATGAGCCACATCCCGGAAGACCGGCACAAGCACGGCCTGGTCCTGGACTACACTCTGGAAGAAAACCTGGTGCTGCAGCGGTACTGGCATCCGGAATTCCACAAGCATGGCATGATCCAATTTGACGCCGTCCGGCAGTATGCGGAAAAGCTCATAGAGCAATATGACATCCGCTCCGGTCAGGGCCCCGTCACCATCGCCCGGACATGTCCGGCGGGCAGAAGGCCATCGTGGCCCGGAAATTGACAAAGCCCACAAGCTTCTGGTGGCGGTCCAGCCCACCCGGGGCCTGGACGTGGGCGCCATTGAGTACATTCACCGCCAACTGGTGGCCGGCGGGACGCTGGCGCCGCCGTGCTGGTCTCCCTGGAGCTGGACGAGGTGATGAACCTGTCCGACCGGATCCTGGTGATGTATGAGGGGAGAGATCGTTGGCAGGTGACCCCAAGACCGTGGACGTGCAGGAGCTGGGCCTGTATATGGCCGGCGCAAAGAGAATGGAGGGACATACCCCATGAAAAATCAACCCGCCTGCGGGACAATGCCGGCCTGCTGAGCGTCATGGCCTCCGTGACCTCCATTTGCATCGGCCTTCTGTTTGGCTTTCTCCTGCTGTTGCTGCTGAATCCCCGCAACGCCCTGCCCGGCATGGGCAGTCTCCCTTAGCAAGGGCTTTACCGACGTGGGCAACGTCCTGTACCGGGCTGCCCCCTGGTGATGGTGGGCCTGGCTGTGGCCTTTGCACAAAGTAGGACTCTTTAACATCGGCGCCTCAGGGCAATACACCATTGGCGCTTTCCTGGCCCCTGACCTGCGCCATTGAGCTGCAAATGCCCTGGTATGTGTGTCTCCTGGCCGCTGCTGTGGGCGGCGCCATTTGGGGACTTTTCCCGGGCCTCTTCAAAGCCCTCTTCAACGTCAACGAGGTGCTGACTGCCATCATGTTCAACTGGATCGGCATGAACCTGGGTGAATTTCCTGATTCCCAACATGCCCCGGATGCTGGACTCCGACTGGGGCGCCTCCCCTCTGACCGGACCGCCGCCCTGGCCAACGCCAACCCCGGCGCCATTCTGCCCCGGCTGGGCCTGGATCAGCTGTTCCAATACCGCTACATGAATATTGGTTTCTTCCTGGCCGTTGTCATCTCCCTGATCGTCTGGGTCATCCTGAAGAAGACCACCTTTGGCTATGAGCTGAGGCCTGCGGCAACAACCGAGACGCCGCCATGTACGCAGGCATCAGCGCCAAAAAGAACATCGTACTGTCTATGGTCATCTCCGGCGCGCTGGCCGGTTTCGGCGGCGGCCTGTTTTACCTGGCTGGCGGTGGGCAATACACCCTTCCAGTCCATCGAGGGCGCCGGTTTTGACGGCATCTCTGTGGCACTCCTGGCCAACTGCAACCCCATCGGCTGCATCTTCAGCGCCATCTTCCTGAGCTACCTGCGGCTGGGCGGCAACGCCATGCAGTCCCAGGGCTATGCAACGGAGGCCACAGACATCGTCATCTCTGTCATTGTTATCTGGCTGCGTTTGCCCTGCTGCTCCGGATGCTCCTGTCCGGCAAGCTGGGGAAACGTCGAAACAAGAACGGGAAAAAGGAGGCGGCTGCGAAATGAGCGTAGGTACCTGGGCCAGTATTATCAACCTGACCATTTGCTTTGCAATCCCTTTGATGCTGGTGGCTCTGGGTGGCATGTACTCGGAGCGGTCCGGCGTGATCAACCTGGCGCTGGAGGGCATCATGATCATCGGCGCTTTGGCTTCCACCCTCTTCCTGCGGGCATTGACGCCGCCGGGTTGGGGAGAAAGCGTGTTCACCTCCCAGCTGGGCGTCGCGCTGGCAGCGCTCATTGCCGGGGTCGCCGGTATGCTCTTCTCCCTGTTGCTGGCCTTCGCTGCCATCAACCTGGAAGGCAGAACCAGACCATCGGCGGCACGGCGTTGAATCTCTTCGCCCCCGCTTTCTGTGTGGTTGTGGCCTGGGCCATCCAGGGTCAGGGCATTACCGATATCTCCATCCCCACCTGGACCCGGTGGACGCCGGAACAGTTGCACATCATGGGCACGGTGAATCAGGACTTCCTGCCCTCCCTGTTTAAAGTTTTACATCACCATCCCCATCGCCCTGATTCTCTTCCTGGTGGCCTGGTTCGTCCTGTACCGGACCCGCTTTGCCTGCGGATGCGGGCCTGCGGCGAGCATCCCCAGGCAGCGGACTCTGTGGGCATCAACGTATACAAAATGCGTTACGCCGGCGTGATGATTTCCGGCTTCCTGGGCGGCATCGGCGGCCTGGCCTATGTGCTGGTCATCAGCGAGTCCTTCTCAGCGGATGGGGCGGCTATGGCTTCCTGGCCCTGGCGGTGATGATCTTCGGCAACTGGAAGCCCCTGCAAATTTTCCTCTGTTCCATCTTCTTTGCCCTGTTTAAAGTCGTGGGTACATATTACACCTTGATTCCCTTCCTGCCCAATTTCAAAGGCGTGGAAAAGGTGTCCAACATTTACAATCTGCTGCCCTATGTGGTCACCATGATCGTCCTGATTGCCACCTCCAAGTCCCTCTCAGGCTCCTAAGGCCGAGGGCATCCCCTATGACAAGGGAAGCAGATAATTTCGGATCGTCCTGAGGCGGCCCCGTTGGGGGCCGCCTCAAAGTTTTGTCTGTTGTAATTTTTCACCGGCCTACATGCGCAAAAATAGGAGGGGAGTTCAAGCCCTGCGAAAATTCTCATCGGCTGCACCAAAAAAGATAGTATACTTTTTCCGAGATGTGTGCTATACTGAATCTTACAGGCTTTTGCGTCCCCTTTGCTCCTGTTGGGAGCCGCGGGACAAGGTTGATTTTTCATTGTCTTTTTTGCACAGAGGCCGGACCTCTGTGTTGAAAATACCGGATGGATTGAAAACAGGTTTGGCAGGCGTACAGCTGTTTCTCCCAAAGCAACGGAACGTATCGGGGTTCCGGAGCCAGAGAATCGGGTGTTTTCTTTTGTTGCGCCTTTTGAGCGAATCCGGTGTCCATAGGGTCTTTTCCCTATTTTTTGTGCCGGTCAAACCCGGCAATTTGATTGAACGAATTAAAGGAGTTGTATATCATTTGGCAGAAAAATTGAAAATTATCCCCCTGGGCGGCCTGAACGAAATTGGCAAGAACATCACCGTCCTGGAGTATGGCAAGGATATGATCGTGGTAGACTGCGGCGTGGGCTTCCCCGAGGAGGACATGTACGGCGTGGACCTGGTGATTCCCGATTTCACCTACCTGGTCAAAAATCAGGGAAAGCTTCGGGGGTTCTTCATCACCCATGGCCACGAGGACCACATTGGCTCCCTGCCCTACGCCTTACAGCAGGTCCTTGCCCCGGTCCACGTCACCCCCATGACCGGCGGCCCCATTCGCCTGAAGCTGGAGGAACACGGTCTGGCAGATCAGGTGAAGCTGGTGACCCACCAGCCTGGCGATGTGGTGAAGGCCGGCTGCTTCCAAGTCGAGTTTATCCACGTGAACCACTCCATTGCCGACGCCGTGTGCTTCTGCATCCACACGCCCGTGGGCCGGGTGGTCATGACTGGCGACTTTAAAATCGATCCCACCGCAGAAGGGGGCACGATGGACCTGGGCCGCCTGGGCGTGCTGGGGAAAGAGGGCGTACTGGCGCTTCTGTGCGACTCCACCAACGTGGAGCGCACCGGCTACACTCCCTCGGGAGCAAGTGGTGGCAGAGGGTCTGGACCGGCAGTTTAAAAACTGCAACGAGCGGATCATCGTCACCACCTTCGCCTCTAACATGCATCGGGTTCAGGCGGTGCTGCAAACTGCCCACCGCTACGGCCGGAAGGTGGCCGTCACCGGGCGAAGCATGGAAAATATGCTGAAGGTGGCCACCGAGCTGGACTACCTCAAGATCCCCTCCAACACCATTGTGGACATTGGTCAGGCCAAAAGCCTGCCCAAGGGACAAGGTGGTCATCGTCTCCACCGGGTCCCAGGGCGAAAACATGTCGGCTCTGTACCGCATGGCCTTCTCCACCCACAAACACGTGGACATCCAGCCTGGAGACCGGATCATCATCTCCGCTTCCGCCATTCCGGGCAATGAGAAGGCCATTTCCAAAATCATCAACGAGCTCTACCGGAAGGGCGCTGAAGTCGTCTACGAGAAATCCGAAGGCCTCCACGTCTCCGGTCATGCCTGCCAGGAGGAGCTGAAAATTGTACACGCTCTGACCCGGCCCAAGTTTTTCATTCCCGTCCATGGCGAGCAGCGCCATTTGCAGATCCACGCCAAGCTGGCCAAGCAGATGGGCATGAACCCCAAAACATTATGATCTCCGACATCGGTCAGGTGATGGAACTCACCAGCCGGAACTGCAAGGTGACCGGCACCGTCCCCGCTGGGAAGGTACTGGTGGACGGCACGGGTGTCGGCGATGTGGGCAGCGTGGTGCTCCGGGATCGGAAGCACCTGGCCCAGGATGGCATGCTGGTGGTATGCGTCAATCTGTCCAGTCAGGACGGCTCTGTGCTCTCTGGGCCAGACATCATCACCCGGGGCTTCGTATACGTGAAGGAATCGGAAAATCTCATGGAAGACCTGCGGATGATTGCCGTGGAATCCCTGGACCGCTGCCACCGGAAAGGCGTCGGGATTGGGCCACCATCAAGTCCTCCATTAAAACCGATCTGTCCGGATATCTGTTCAGGACCACCAAGCGCAATCCCATGATGCTGCCTGTGATTATGGAAATCTAAGCGTCACAAGCCTGCCAGTAACAAGGGCAGCTTTCTTGAATCAAAAAAGCTCTGGCAGGAAATCAGAATCCCTCTGATTTCCTGCCAGTCATTTTTGCAGTTTTCCAAAAAGTCATCCGTCTACCGGTTTAGAAGAGGCTCACCTGACTGGTGTCGGGCAGGTCTCCGAACGCACCGGCGGCTTTCAGGTTCTCAATGTGGGTCTTGGAGACCTTGGGGCAGGCGGCAGAGAACTCTTCAATGGAGATGAACTGCTTGCCCTTTCGTCCCTCCAGAATGTCCCAGGCCGCCGTCTCCCCCAAGCCGGAGACGGATACGAAGGGAGGCAGGAGCTTCCCTGTCCTCAATGAGAAATTTGGTGGCATGAGAGCGATACAAATCCATGGGGGCAAAGGAGAAGCCCCGCAGGTAGAACTCGTAACACACCTCCAGAGTGGTGAGCATATCCTCGTCTTTGTCCGTGGCCGCCTCGTTGCCGTCGATGGCGGAGATGTGGGCCTGAACCTCCCTCCAGCCCCGGGTCATCATGGCGGCGTCAAAGCCGCCCTTCTGGCTCCGGCGGTAAAAGTAGGCGGCGTAAAAAGGCCAGGGGCTTGTGAACCTTGAACCAGGCAATCCGGAAGGCCATCATCACATAGGCTACCGCATGGGCCTTGGGGAAGAGGTACTTGATCTTCTTGCAGGAACCGATGTACCAATCCGGCACCCCGGCGGCTCGCATCTCCTCTTCCGCTCCCTCCGGCAGGCCTTCCCTTCCGGACTGCCTCCATGATCTTGAACGATCGCTTTTTCCGGCATGCCACAGGAGATCAGGTAGAGCATAATGTCGTCCCGGCAGCCGATGGCCTGGTCGACGGTGGCTGTCTTGGAGGTTATGAGGTCCTGGGCATTGTTCAGCCACACGTCAGTGCCGTGGGAGAAGCCGGACAGCCGCAGCGAGCGTATCAAACCGGGTGGGCATGGTGTCCATGAGCATCCCCGGGTGAACCGGGTATTGAACTCCGGAATGGCCACGGCCCCGGTGGGACCCAGGATGGGGTCGTTCTCATAGCCCAGCACCTTGGAAGAGGTGAAAATGGACATGGTGTCCTTGTCATCCAGGGGAATTTTCTGGGCGTCCACTCCGGTCATGTCCTCCATCATCCGGATCATGGTGGGGTCATCGTGGCCCAGAATATCCAGCTTCAGCAGTTATCCTCCATGGAGTGGTATTCAAAGTGGGTGGTAATGGTGTCTGCCGAGGGGTCGTCTGCCGGATGCTGGACCGGGCAGAAGTCCCAGATCTCGTTCTCCTGGGGATGACCACCAGGCCGCCGGGATGCTGGCCGGTGGTCCGACGGACCCCACACAGCCGGCCGCGAGCCGGTTTTCCTCCGCCCGGGAGACAGTCCGGCCCCGCTCCGACAGGTATTTTTTTTCACATATCCAAAGGCCGTCTTCTCCGCCACGGTGCCAATGGTCCCGGCTCGAAACACGTGGGACTTCCCAAACATCTCCACACAGTAGGCGTGAGCCTTCGCCTGGTACTCGCCGGAGAAATTCAGGTCAATGTCCGGCACCTTATCGCCGCCAAACCCCAGAAAGGTCTCAAAGGGAATGTTGAAGCCGTCTTTCTCAAAGGGACTGCCGCATTTGGGACACACTCCGTCCGGCAGGTCGGCCCCACAGCCATATCCCTTGGGCACGTCAAAGGTGGTAAACTTACAGTCCGGATTGGGGCAGCGGTAATGGGGCGGGAAGGAATTGACCTCCGTAATTCCCGCCATGTAGGCCACAATGGAGGAACCCACTGAGCCACGGGATCCCACCAGATAGCCGTGCTCCAGGGAGTTCTGCACCAGCTTCTGGGCGGACATGTAAATCACATCGTAATGGCAGCGGATGATGTCTCCCAGCTCCGTCTCCACCCGCTTGGTGATGAGCTCCGGGGATTGTCTCCATAGAGCCGGTGCATTTTGCCATACACCAGCCGCTTCAGGTCCTCCACGGAGTTCTCAATGGAGGGGGCAACGAGGTTGTGGGGCACCGGGCGGAGGGTTTCGCACATATCCGCAATGGTGTGGGGGTTGCACCACCACCTCATAGGCCTTTCGGACCCAGATAGGAGAATTCCTTCAGCATTTCATCTGTAGTACGGAAATACAGGGGTTGGGCTTGTCGCAGTCGTCAAAGCCCTTGGTGGCCAGGAGGATGTGGCGGTAGATCTCGTCCTCAGGGTTTAAAAGTGTACACATCTCCGGTGGCTACCACCGGTTTTCCCGACGCTCGCCCAGGGCGGACCACCGTGCGGTTGAATTCCCGCAGCTCTTCCTCGCTCTCCGCCAGGCCCCTTTTCAGCATAAACCGGTTGTTGGCCAGGGTTGGATCTCCAGGAAATCGTAGAAGGAGGCAATCCGCTCCAGCTCTTCCTGGCTCTTATGATTGATGACGGCCTGGAACAGCTCCCCTGCTTCACAGGCGGAGCCAATGATGAGGCCCTCCCGGTAGGTGATCAGCTCTGATTTGGGGATTCTGGGATTTCGCTTAAAATATTGCAAGATTGCTCAGGGAAATCAGGCAGACCGGTCTGATTCTTGGCAAACAGAATGATGTGCCAGCGTGACGGTCGCCGATCTTTGTTCTTACCGCCCGCAACGCCGGCATGGCCAGGTTGATGGCCTGCAGGCTGTGAAGTCCCATCTCCTCCAGCTGGCAGCTCAACCGGTGGAAGATCAGGCCGCAGGTGCATCCAGAGCCACACCCGAATGGGAATCACCGGGCTACAGGGGCGGCCAAATGGCCTCCCCTGCCGGATTTGCCGGAGCGCTACCTTTTGGAAGGCGCTGCCGCGCGCTCCCGGGGCGCTCTTGTGGGCGGCGTTTTGGGAAGCCGCTTCCACCATCTCCCCAGCGCATTTCTCTGTTTGGCGGAAGAGGTCCGGCCCTCCAGCTCTTCGTGGGCCTGGTCTCAATGGAGACCGACGGCCAAACCGGTCGCCAGGTACCGCCGAACCCAGGAATACGAGCTTCCGGGCCTTCTGGCTGGCCTGGAGCTGCACCGTCAGCTGTCCCAGGACCATTGGCTTCCCGCCAGAAGGCCCGGGACCGAATCCCACAACTCACAAACAGCATCAGCTCACTCCTGCTCCACCTGGCAAAAAGAAAAATGGCCCGCTCCTCCATATCCAGCTCCGCATTCTGAATCGCCGCCTGCGCCAACAGCTCATTCAGCGGCGCGGGCGGCAGGAATATTGGGAAAACATCTGTAAAAAAGAAACTTGCTTTGTCATATTTTCCTCTGAATCCCCTTGCATCAGCCTATGGGCCGGCCCGTCAGGAACATGTACACTTCTCTCTCATTTTTGAAAATTTGGAATGTGCAGGCTAGAGCGTTTGTATATAATCCAGGAGCGTAGGCAGGAGCTGGTCATAGGGAAGCTTCTGCACCGGCTGGCCGCTTGACAAAGAAACGCCACAGCCATCTCCGCGGCAATGCCCACGTCTGTCTCCCGGGCTTCCCGGGACCGTGCTTGGCCAGCCCATGACCGCCACGGTGATGGGCTTCTCGCCAGTCCCAAATGCCTGGTCCCACCTGCTCCACCCCACTGACCACCAATGAGGTCGGTGGAGGTTCTGCCGGGTGGGGCGAAATGAAGTTGACCCCATCCTTCCGCAGGCCGGCCGCCCGGGAGGATCTCCCGGGCGGCATAGACCTCCTGCACCGGATCGGCAGTGAGGGAAACCCGCACTGTCTCGCCGATGCCATCCAGCAAAAGGGCTCCAATGCCCATGGCGGACTTGACCATCCCCCATGCGCACCGGACCTGTCTCCGTCACGCCGTGTGCAATGGGTAGTCGCACCGCGCCGGAACAGGCGGCAGGCAGCCACCATGGTGGGCACCGTAGAGGGACTTCATAGAGACACAGGTGTCGTAAAACCCTGCTTCTCCAGAAGCTCCAGGTGGGAAAAGGCGCTCTCCACTAGGGCCTCTGCCGTGGGGTGACCGTACCGCTCCAGGAGCTTCTTGTCCAGGCTGCCGCCATTGACGCCAATGCGAATGGGAATGCCTTTGCTTTTG
>VOFI01002549.1_pt1 | contig 38474 bp, 60 predicted proteins | sample 5384131 | NCBI WGS metagenome assembly VOFI01 (sample SAMN12384728, study PRJNA508395) | human gut metagenome | isolation source: healthy gut H | host: Homo sapiens | reverse complement strand
CGCTCTGGTTTTTCAGCTGGTCCAGGGGTGCGGGTGCCCTGGGGCCAAGGCCGGTCACCGCCCCGAGGGTGGTGCCGGGGGGTGCATCCGCAGGGTGTAGACGCACTGGCCGGTGAGCACCTGGGTGCTGTCCAGGGTACAGGCGGCGGTGATGGTGCAGGTGTAGGTGGTGTCGGCGGTGGGGGTCACCTGCAGGGTGGGGTCGGTGCCCACGGGGCTGCCCTGGGCGTCGGTCCACTGGTAGGTGAGGGTGTAGTCGTCGGTGACGTCCGCCTCCCCGTTGTGGAGGAGGGCGGAGGGGGCGGCGAGGACGGTGTCCACCCCTGGCCGGCCTCCACCCGCTTCTGCTGGGCGGAGAGGACCAGCCGGTCCGGCAGCAGCCGGGCAGGGGGTGACGGTGAGGGCATACTCCCCGGTAACCACGCTGCCCAGGGCGTCCTTGGCCTCAGAGACCGCCAGGATGGTGGCGGTGCCCTCGGCCACGGCGGTCACCTTGCCGTTGCGGTCCACGGTGGCCACCTGGGGTCGCTGGAGCTCCAGACCACATTTTGGTTCCCTGCCGAGCCCAGGGTGTAGTTCACCTGGGCGGTGAGCTGGCGGGTCTTCCCCACGGGGAGGAACTCCGGCCCGGCAGGGGGTGATGGTGACGGAGGCGGGGGTGTCCTGGGCCACGGTGATGGTACACAGGGCCGTCCGGCCGCCGGCGGTGGCGGTGACGGTGACCGTCCCCTCCGTCATGCCCCGGAAGACGGCGGTGTTGGCGGGCTGGCCCTGGGCAGGGGGGGCACCAGGGCGGCGATGGCCTCGTTGGCGGAGGCCCAGGTGATGGCCGCGTCCTGGCTGCTCTCCGGGAGGGTGGCGGTGAGGGGTGAGGGTCTGGCCCACCGCCAGGGGTGGCGGAGGTTTTATCCAGGGTAATCCCTGACCCGGCGGCCCCCGACGGGCAGGACCAGGGAGACGGCCAGCACCAGGGCCAGCAGGAAGGCGGGGATGGAGTTCGGGTTCCGTTTCATGGGTTCACCTCTTCATGGGTTGCGGCCGCCGGGGGCGGCGGGGCTGGTGGAAGGAATATAGTTTGTGGCCTAATTATACCATATCCCGGCGGCGGGGGAAGGGGGTTTGTCACATTCTGTGGAAGTTTTCCGGCAAAGGGCGGCAAAAAAATTTCCCCACATATCCCCGGCATATCCGCGCAGGCTACCCATATACTGAAATCACCGGAAGGAAACCCCTTCCAAGGAGGGGATTCCATGGCACACCCACCCCTCGACCAGGCCCAGGTTCTGCGCAGCCGCCTGGAGGAGACCACCCGGGATCTGGCCGCCGCCCGGGCGGGGTTTGACCAGACGGCGGACCGGGACCTGCTGGAGTACTATCTCTATGAGATCAGTGCCCTGGGGCCAAAAGCACACCTATCTGCTGCGGCAGATGAAATCCTTGGGGCTGGAGGACTCCCCCGGCCCCTGAGACAAGGGAGGCCGTTCCATGCCATTCTTAGACCCCAACGGGCCCTGGCTGACCGTTCTGATCTTCGCCGTGCTGTTCCTGGTGATCTTCCGCCGGCCCCTGGCCTTGGCTGGGAAAGCTCCTGGTCCGGTCGGCCCTGGGGCTGGGCTTTCTGGCCCTGTGGTCCTACAGCGGCCTGGCCGCCGGAGCCTGGGGGTGAACGCCTTCAATGCCCTCACCCTGGGGTGCTGGGGTGCCGGGGTTGGGGCTGCTGCTGTTGCTGAAGAATTTCTGAGAGGGGCACCCGGGGTTTGCCTTCGTTCGGGAGGGCAGAGTACGGGGGTGTCAAGCTGCCTGCTTGGTGGGGAGGCCCCTCTCGAAATGGGATGCACCCCGAACCGCGCCGGCGAAGCCGGCACTCTCGGGTGAGAGGGATGTTTTTGGCCGGCGGAGCCGGTCAAAACATGATTTCATTTTTCTTTCCCCGCCTGCGGGCGGGGAAACTCTGCGAGGCGTGCCCTACCGGGCGAGTCGGTGGGGCGGAAAGGTGGGTTGGGCCCTTCGGGTCTTTTTTACGGGCTGCCGCCCGGACCTGCTGGGTGTGCCCTACCGGGCGAGTCCGTTGGACGGAAGGGGGGCTGGATACCCTACAGGGGATTTCCACCCCCAAAGCCTTCCCCTCGGGGAAGGTGCCCCAGTGCGCACACTGGGGCGGATGAGGGGCGATTTGGTACCAACCTTTTCTTGTAGAAAAGGAGGGTTACGACGGTCGCCTCAACGGCATTTTTTCTTTTGCCCCGTTGGGCAACCCGGTCGCCCCCTCATCCGTCACCTTCGGTGACAGCTTCCCCAAAGGGGAAGCCTCTGGGTTGTGTAGCCCCACACGAAAAAGCGCCCCAAATCAGGGCACGTACATGGGTTACGAAATAGCCCACGACCGTCCCGCTGCGCCCCGCCACGCCAAAACGAGCGAGTGGGAACGAGTGGCCCCTAACCCAGGGGGGGCGGGGGGCATCCCCCCCGCGACTCTTGCGTCCGGGCTTTCTCCTAGAGAAAGCCTGGATCCCCCGCCCGGGACCGGGCGGGAACCCACGTTGCAGGGTCCACCCTGCGCTGGTTCCAACGGAACCACCCACCGACAACCACCCCGGCCGCCCCCGACCGCGGCCCCCAAGAAGGAGGTCCTTGCCACAATGAAAGCCCCTCTCTCCGCCCGGATCGGGCGGGTCCTTTGGCCTTGGTGTGTGCCGCCGGGGTGGCCGCCGGCGCTTTTCTGCTGCTGTGCGGGGTGGGGATCCTCTCCCCGGAGGCCCTCTCCCAGCAGGTGGCCCGCCTGGCTGGGGCCGGGAGGAGGCCGCCGCCCCTGCCGCTGCCGCCCCCCCACCCAGGAGGTCCCCGCCCAGGGGCGGAGCCCTTCCAGGGGGTCTTTCTCCCCTTAGACCAGCTGGACCAGGCCCAGGAAGTGGCCGCCGGGTATGACAGGGGTGGTGCTGTCCATGAAGGACCCCGACGGCACCTTGGGGCATGTCTCCGCCCTGGCCCTGGCTGCGGACATCCACGCCTCCTCCGGGGACCCGGACCGGAACCAGGCCTCCGGGCCCTCAACGACACCCCCCGGGGCTGTACACCGTGGCCCAGGTCTCCTGCCTCCGGGACGGGGCCCTGGTGGCGGCGGGAGCCCGACCTGGGGCTGCACCGGGTCAGCGGCTCCCCTGGCGGGATGAGGCCGGCCAGACCTGGCTGGACCCCACCCAGGAGACCGTCCAGACCTACCTCATCGGCCTGTGCCGGGAGCTGGCGGACCTGGGGTTTGACGAGATCCTCCTCACCCACTGCGCCTACCCCACCCAGGGGAGACGGACACCCTCCGGGACACGGCGGAGCGGGAGGCGGCCCTGTCCACCTTCTGCCGCCGCCTCCAGGGGGCCCTGGCGGATGAGGACGTCACCCTCTCCATCCAGGGCCAGGGCGACAGCGGGAGTCCCGACGCCCCCAGCGGCCAGACCACCGGCCTTTTGGCCACCTTCGGCCGGGTGTGGGCGGCGGAGGCAGACCAGGCCGCCCTGGAAGCCTTTGACCCCGTCCTGCTGCCGGAGGAGCCCTGACGAAACCCGAAAACGCCCCCGGGCGGCCCTGTTTGGGCGCCCGGGGGCGTTCTGCTGCCTGGGGGCGGTTCAGTGGATGAACATCCGCACCAGGAGGTTGTTGAGCTTGGTGTAGGGCTGGTACCGCATGGGCAGGTCCAGCCAGGTGGCCTTGTCCACGATGGAGCGGTAGTGGGAGAAGGTCTCAAAACTCTTCTTGCCGTGGTAGCCGCCCATGCCGCTCTGGCCCACCCCGCCGAAGGGCATGTGGTGGGTGGCCAGGTGGATGATGGTGTCGTTGACGCAGCCCCCGCCGAAGGAGCAGGTGTTCAGGATGCGCTCCTTGGTCTTCCGGCTCTGGGTGAAGAGGTAGAGGGCCAAGGGCTTCTCCCGCTGGCGGATAAAGTCGATGGCCTGGTCCAGGGTGTCGTAGGGGATGATGGGCAGGATGGGGCCGAAAATCTCCTCCCCCATGGGCTTGGAGGTCCCTTCCAGGGTGTCGGCCACCAGGGTGGGGGCGATCCAGCCGCTGTCGGAGTCCGGGTCGTCCCGGTGGCCGCCGCCGTAGAGGAGGTTCTCCCCCCTCCAGCAGGCCCTGGAGGCGGTTGTAGTGCTTGCGGTTGATGATGCGGACGAAGTCCCGGTTGGCCAGGATCCTCCCCAGCATCTTCTGGAACTGCTTCTTCAGCTCCTCCACCATCCGGTCCCGCACGGTGCGGTCCACCAGGCAGTAGTCCGGGGCCACACAGGTCTGTCCCGCGTTGAGGATCTTGCCAAAGCGGCCAGGCGGCGGGCGGTGAGGGGAGGTTGGCGGTGCGGTCCACGATGACGGGGCTCTTCCCCCAGCTCCAGGGTGACGGGGGTGAGGTGGCGGCTGGCCTTTTCCATGACCATCTTGCCCACGTCCACGCTGCCGGTGAAGAAGATGTAGTCAAACTTCTGCTCCAGCAGGGCGGCGTTCTGCTCCCGCCCCCTGGATCACAGTGACCCAGTCCGGGGAAAAACGGCGGCGATGAGCTCCGCCATGGCCCGGCTGGTGTTGGGGGCGTAGGCGCTGGGCTTGAGCACCACGCAGTTGCCTGCGGCGATGGCCCCGAAGAGGGGGTCCAGGCTGAGCAGGTAGGGGTAGTTCCAGGGGACATCACCAGCACCACCCCGTAGGGCTCGGCCAGCTGGTAGCTGGAGGAATAGAACTGGGCCAGGGGGGTGGGATGGCGCTGGGGCTTGGCCCACTGGGGGAGCTTCCGGGCCAGGTAGCCCAGCTCGTCCAGGTTCAGGGCCCAGCTCGCACATGTACCCCTCGGCGTGGGACTTGTGCAGGTCGGCGTAGAGGGCGTCCAGGAGGATGGTCTCCCCGGGCCTGCATCTCCCGCTTGAGCTTGTGCAGGGCGGCCACCCGCACGGCCACCGGCCGGGTGGCGCCGGTTTGGAAGAAGGCCCGCTGCCGGGGCCACGGTGGCCTCGATCATGGCCACATGTTCCGGGGGTGCTCATGCCCACACCTCCCTCAGGATGCCCACGATCTCCTCGTGGTTGGCCTCGGCGGGGTTGACGATGATGGCCCCGTCGTTCAGGGCGGTGCTGGCCACCTCGTCAAACTGCTCGGGCTTCACCCGGCCGGTCTGGGACAGGGTGGTGGGCAGGCCGGTGAGGTCGGCCAGCTGCTGCCGCAGGGCCACCAGGGTGTCGATGGTCTTCTGGGCGCGGAGCCCGCCGGGTGGCGGCGTAGACCTCCGGCCCGGCCAGGGGAGGAGGAGCTCCCCGTACCGCTCCTTCCACTTCTAAGTTGTACTTCATGACGGCGGGGAGCAGGATGGTCATAGCCTCCCCGTGGGCCACGTGGCACACGCCCCCAGGGCGTGGCCGATGGCGTGGACCAGCCCCACCATGGAGTTGGAGAAGGCCGCCCCAGCCAGCAGGCTGCCGTTGGCCATGACCATGCGGGCCTTGCGGTCCTTCCCAGTTCTGCACCGCCCGGGGCAGGGCCCGGACGATCTGGGCCATGGCCTTTTCCGCAAAGGCGTCGCTGACCGGGTTGCGCTGCAGGCAGGTGGCCGCCTCGATGGCGTGGACCAGGGCGTCAAACCCGGTGGCGGCGGTGATCCGGGGGCAGGGTTTCGGTCATCCGGGGGTCCAGCACCGCCGCGTCCGGGAGCAGGTGGTAGCTGAGAAACTCCATCTTCACGCGGTTGGCCGGGTCGGCCACCACGGCCACCAGGGTGGCCTCGCTGCCGGTGCCGGCGGTGGTGGGGATGGCCACAAAGGGGACGTGGGCCCCCCGGGCAGCACCTCGCACCCGGCGGCGTCCAGCAGGTCGCTGCCCGCCTGGGCCAGGACCATGCCCACCCCTTTGGCGGTGTCGATGACGGAACCGCCCCCCAGGGCGATGAGGCTGTCGCACCCCTTGCCCCGGAAGAGGGCGGCCACCTGGTTGACCACTTCAATGGAGGAGTCCGGGGATGCGGCAGAAGGTCTCCTGCCGGGTCCATGCCCCCTTGGTGGAGGGCCTCCTGACGATTTTCACGGTGCCCACCTGCTCCAGCCCCTGGTCGCTGAGGAGGAGGGGGGCGGCTGGCCCCCAGGCCCTCCAGCTCGTGGGGGATGTGCTCCAGGGCCCCGTCCCCGGAGAGGATTTTTGGTGGGCAGTTTGAACTCATAATAGGCAGACATGTGGCATTACCCCCAAACAGCACCGCCAGACCCGGGCGGTGGATACTTCCTTTTTTTGGTCGTCGTTTCAAGATGCGCTTGGCCAAAGACCAGGGGAAGAGGTACCCCTCCGCGATGTCCACGCATCGCACGAAGGGCATGGCCAGGCTTCCATGTTCCCCCGGAGGGTAAATCGGTGTTGGGCATAGGCCTGGGCGATGCCGATCTGCCCGGTGAAGACCCGGAAGGCGTCGGCGGGGCTTTTGAAGCGAATGGTCACATCCCCCGGGGTGTCCTGGGGGAGTTTGCGAAAAGCCGTGCTCGGTGCCGGTGACGGTGAAGCCCCTGGCCCCGGGGATCTCCAGGCGCAGGGTTTTTCCCTTGGGCCACTGGCAGGCTCTTTCTGCACCCGGCTGTCCCGGTAGGAGAGAAACCTCCAGTGCCCGGAACAGGCAGGTGGAGACCATGCTGCAGGTGGCGCACTGCAGGCACATTTTTGACGGATCCATAGGCCATGGTTCCATCCCTCCTTTGGTGGTTGGGTATATTACCTTTAAGCATACTGCAAAATGCAGCGGATTGCAAGGGGGGCAGGGGGCCAAGCCCAGGGCCTTCCGGGGGCGTTCCCCAAAAAGGGGGAGGAAAAGCTGGCCCCTATCCTGCGAAAAACCCCAGGGTTCTTCTCCCAGCATCATCACCCTACCGATTCCAAAGGAATTGGGAAGAAATGGGGAAACCCTATGCACTTTCCCCAAAAGAACAAAAATAACCACAAATAAAACCCATTTTAGAAACAAAAAGAAAGGGGAAAACTTGGCGGAAAAGCCTTCCCATCCAGGGGAGGGGTATGCTATGATTACAAAAAGTAACAGACGGTAACAGCCGCCCTACCATTTCGTTACCAATGGCCGGGCGCTTCCCTGTAGATTTCCAGAATTGTGTAAAACAAAGGAGAGATTGGATGCGAAAGCGGATTCTTCGGATCGCAATGGCCGTGCTGACGTTGGCAGTGATGGTCCCCTCGGCCCTGGCTGCCACCTATGAAGAAATCAACCAAGACCAGGTCTTCCTCAAACAGGAACAGAGAGGGACCTGCACCCCTGGCTTCCACCGCCATGATGCTCCGGAGAGCCGCCCCTCCTCAACGGGGGACGAGAATTGGGCCCAGATCACCGAGGCCTCCTGCCAGCCAGGCCTTTCTGGATCGCCGGCTGCGGCCTGCCCTACAACTTCTCCTACGGGGAGATGACCGTCTCCCACGACACCCTGCCTGGGGGGCGAGGCCAACAAGGACATCCTCATTGACCTGCTGGCCGAGCACCCCGAGGGGATCATGCTCCACGCCGCCTGCGTGCCCCACGGGATCCTCCTCACCGAGTACAAGGACGGCCAGTTCTACTGCGCCGACCCCTCGGAGTATGCCGGCACCGGCATCATCCCCATCGAAGAGGCCTGGGGCACCCGGGTGGAGAACTCCAACGCCTACTGGTATGTCACCTCTGCGGTGGCGGAGACCGAGCCCGACCTGCCCGACCTGGTACCGGAGGAAGTGGCAGTGGAGAGCTCCGTGGCCGACCTCCTGGCCCCCCTGGACCAAGTGGAGGACACCTGCCTCATCGGCCAGGCCCTGCTGGCCGGCAAGTGAACAGCGGACAAAAAGCCCCCAGCGCGGAAACGCGCTGGGGGCTTTTGCTGTGCAGGGGGTCACCCGTCCAGGCCAAGGTCAGGGCTTGGCCGCCGCCGGCGTACCGGGAGACGGCAGAGGCGTTCTGGAGGGCGCCGGAGGCATCGTACCAGCTCTGGGCATGGTTGAGGGAAGTGTCGTAGATGCCCTCGTAGAGGAGGTCCCCTGCCCCGCCGTATACCCGGAGCACCAGGCCGGTGGTGGGGTAATCCAGGTCAAAGCGGGCCAGGGCCAGCTTCTCCCCGCCCAGGCGGCCCGAAGGGCGGCGCCGTTGGGGCCGGTGAAACCCTGGCCGGTGGGGGCCTGCCAGTGGAGCTGATAGTGCCCCGCCGCATCCGGGAGGTAGCAGGCGAAGTTCTCCGCCCCCAGAGCCAGGAGGCAGCCCTCTCCGGGGAGCAGATAGGTCACCGCCTGCTGCCGTTCCAGGGGCAGCGGCCCATCCCCCGGGTGCCAGGGGGGTGCCAGAGGCCCGGTCGAGGAGATAGCAGGCGCCCTCTGGCAGGGGGAAGGTCTGGCGGCAGGTCATGGCGGCGGTGTCCAGGACGGCGCAGGTGCTCTCCCCCGCCCTGGCAGGTGACCAGGAAGAGGGTGGACCCATCGGGGGAGAGGGTGAGGCCGGTGATGCTGCCCTCCTGGGGATCCAGAGGGTAGACCAGGGCCAAGCTGTCCAGCTGGGCCTAAGGCAGTCCCCCCGCCTGGTTCTGGGAGAGGGCCATGCGGTAGATGCCGTATCCCCCGGGGACCTGGGAGAAGTCCGCCAGCTGGCCCCCTGTCCGCAGGGCGGGGGTGAAGGCGAAGTACACTTCGTCTTTTCCCGGGGCGCTGAGGACGGTCATCACCGGGTCTGCCCCCACAGGGTGAATGGTGATTTGGGAGATCCAGTCGGGGTGGGGCGCGTCGGAGTCGGCCTTGGTGACGGTGACCTCCCACCGGGTGTCCGAGGCGAAGGGAAAGGAGAAGAACGCCTGGAAGGCCTCTCGGGCGGCTGGGTTCTGCGCCTGGGCAGCCTGCGCTATCGCCTCGATGTCGGCAGAGGACTGGGGCAGGGGGTCACGTCAGCCAGGTCCAGGTCCACCAGGAGGATAGGCGTCCAGGTATTGGCTGGGGTCCACGGTCTCGGTGTGGGAGCCCCCCTGCCGGGGGTGCGGCTGGCCACATCCAGGCAGAGGGGGGACCAGCTGGGGATCGATGCTCTCGTCCCCGCCCCCTTGGGCCAGAGCCTCCGCCGAGATGCCGTAGCCGGCGAAGATCATCTCCCCCCGATGGGGGGAAGAACACCCGCACCCCGGCGTCCAGGTTGGCCGCCGGGGCGGCCCCTCCCGGGGTGGAGAAGGCCGCTTGGCTGGCGGCGGGGGTCACCCAGGTCAAAGGTCAGGTCCCACTGGAGGCTGGCATAGACCTTGTCCAGGTTCATGTGCCTGGGCCGGCAAAAGGCCTGCTGGGTGGCCACCAGGCCCCTGGGCGGCGGCAGGGTCCCCTGCCGGGTATGGGCGGAGAAGGAGACCGCTCCCGCCTGATCCCACAGGGTGTGGGCCGCCGCCCACGCCCCCCCAGCACCAGGGCCAGGGCGAGGCACAGGGCGAGGAAGGTGCTTTTCATGGGGCGTCCTCCTCTCCGTGGGTCAGGCGGGCCAGGGCCTTGGCCACCCGGTCGGCCTGGTACTGGTAGGTCTCCTTTGCAGAAGGTCACCAGGTCGGTGCCCGCCTCCTCCAGGTCCGAGGTGGTGGTGTTGGCCACCAGCTTCCCCTGGTGGAGAAGGATGGCCCTACCAGGAAGGGGGGCCATCTCTTCCACCAGGTGGGTGGAGAGGAAGAGGGTCTCCGTGGGCTCCAGAATCCCCAGGAGGACCTTGTAGAAGTCCATGCGGTTGAAATAGTCACTGCCGGAGAAAGGCTCGTCCATCAGAATATAGTCTGCCCCCTGGCACAGGGCCAGGATGACTTCAAACTGGTTCTGCTGGCCGGTGGAGAGCTTCCCCCACTGGCCGGTGGTCCGGAAGGGCGAAGAAGTCCATCAGGGCTGCGTACCGGTTGTGGCGGAAGGCGGGGAAGTGGGCGGCGTAGAAGTCCCGGTGGGCCCGGGGCGTGAGGGAAGGAAAGAAGGTGTGCTCACAGGAGGCGAAGGAGAACTTGGCCAGGTCCGCCCGGGCCAGGGGATGGCCGTCCAGGGTGACCGCCCCCCCGGAACCGGAGCAGGCCCAGGAGACACAGGAGGAGGGTGGTCTTTCCCGCCCCCTGTTCTCCCCAGCAGGCCCACGATCTCCCCCCGAGGAAGGGAGAAGGACACGTCCTCAGGGCCCGGCCCTTGCCGGGATAGGCTTTGGTGAGGTGTTTGCATTCCAGCATCAGGGTAACCACCTTTCATAGTAGGGGGTGAAGAGGTAGCCGAAGTTGTCCCACAGCTTGCTCAGCTGGTCGGGCTGGAGGCACTCCGGCGGGGTGAGGGCCAGGTAGACGGCGTAGTAGATGGCCAGCAGCAGGGCCATGGTCACCAGGGTGGCCAGGATCAGGAGCAGGGGCAGGGCGTAGGACCGCCGGGCCAGCTCCCACCGGTTGGGAAGGCGGCGCATGAGATAGTCGCTGCGGCTGCCCCGGAGGAAGGGGAGGCGGTTGACCACCGCCAGCACCACCGCCGCCCCCAGGAGCAGCAGGAAGGGGAACAGAGCCGGATAGGAGAAGAAGTTGGACACGGCCCCTGAATCCCCACCAGGTCTGCGAAGTCGGTCATCCGGCTGCCGGGGTCCACCACATCGGGCTGGCCGAAGACGTGGACCTGGCTCAGGGCTAGGGGAGAGCATATTGCCGTAGTGGTAGGCGCTGATGAACAGGAACAGGACCAGCAGGGCCAGGTAGGAGAACAGGAAGGGTTTGCCGTCGGTCCAGGGAGGGACCAGTTCATGGAGTTTCCGCAGGCGCATGGGGGCGACCTCCTTTCCGTCGTTGTCATCGTCCCGGTCGGGGGCCTCCGGGCGGAGGGCCTGCCAAAGCCCCCAGACCAAAGGCAAGCCCCGGCGGCCAGGAAGGATAGGGGCGCAGCGCCCAGGCACACCAGGGCGCACAGGGCTAGGGTGGGGAAGGCGAAGGTCCACTTTCCCCGGTGGAGGGCCTGGGTAAAGGCGGCAGCAGTGAACCCCAGCCCCAGAGCCAGGGCCAGGTTCCCCAACCACTGGAGAGGGGCGCCCAGAGGCAGGAAGGCGTAAAAGCGAGGGACCTGCCATACTGCCATGGGGGGAGGGTTTGGGGGCCCAGGAAGCCCCCCCTGCCCTGGCCGAAGGACCACGCCATCCCCAAGAAGACCAGGGCCTCTCCCCCAGAACAGGAGGAAGGCCAGGGTGTTCCACAGCCCCTGCCCCAGCAGCACTTGTCCCGGAGAGAGGGGGGCGGCAGAGGGTGTACCCCGGCCGGGCCTTCCCCCGGGCCAGGGTGGCCGTGGCCAGCAGGAGGCAGAGGACCAGGAAGACCCCCACCAGCAGCCAATCCAGGGGAAGGCGGCTTTGGGTGTAAGCCTCTGGCAGATTGGGGGTGTAGGACAGCCCCTGCCAGCGGGCGGTGAAGACGCCCCACCCACCGCCCCGGCGGCCAGCAGCAGAAGGAGCACCTTCCAGAAGGTGTGGCGCAGGTACAGGCAAAACAGGGAAAACACGGGTTTCATGGGGATCCCTCCTCCCAGTGTTGGGCGATGAGGTCCAGGGCTTCCTGCCTGGACAGGCCCATGCGTTTCATGGCGGCCACCACGGACTGGGCTTCCTCCCGGAGCAGGTCCCGGCGCACCCGGGTCCGGGCGGCCTCGTCGGCGGCCACGCAGCTTTTGGCCCCGGGCAGGGGATTGGATGAGGCCCTCTTCCTCCAGCAGGCGATAGGCCTTTTTTTGGACGGTGTTGGGGTTCACCCCCAGCAGGGCGGAGCCCACCCGCCGGGAGGGCAGGGTCTCCCCGTGGGGAATGGTTCCCCCCGGCGATGCCCAGCTTCACGTGGCGGAGAATCTGCTGGTAGATGGGCACCCCCTCCACCAGCACCAGGTCGTCAAAGGGAGACCATAGAAACCACCTGCCTTTCATCTGTATCACAAGAGTAATACGGTTTCTGACTGTATTATAACCATAACACGGTTGCCTTGTCAAGGGGGAGGGGAGATTTTTGGGGGGGGTCGGTAGGTGGTTCCGTCGGGACCGGCGCAGGTCCAGACCTGCGAGGTGGTTTCCGCCCGACTCCGGGCGGGGCCCGGCTTTCTCCGGAGAAAGCCGGAGGAAAGAGTGCCGGGGGCAAGCCCCCTGGACCCCCTTTTTGATGGCCCGCTCGTTCCCACTCGCTCGTTTTGGCGTGGTGGGGCGCATTGTTCCGGTTGAGGGGCTAGTACGGCACCCATGTTTGTACCCTGATTTGGGAACTTCCTTTCGCAAAAAATGATTTCCAACATATTTTTTCTCGAAAATGCGGTCCAAATCGGTTTTGAAATATCGGAGGGAATCGCCCCTCTGCCGTATCAGAGACAATTAACCTAAAAACCAGCGAGTGGGAACGAGCGGCCTAAAACCAGGGTCAGGGGCGCAGCCCCGGCCCTTTCTCCCATTTCTCGGGAGAAATGGGGACCCCCGGCCGGGCAGGCGGGACAACGGGGCGCTGCGCCCCAAGGGTGGCTTCCGAGGCACCCACCTAGAGGTACGCCTTGGCCCCCGGCCCCACCTGGCAGTCCCTCCCTGCGCTGTGAAAAAAAGAACACAAAACCCCCCAGACCCGTAGGGGTCTGGGGGCATAAGGCGCTGGGCTCAATCGAAGCCCAGGCCCAGATAGGCATCCTGCTGGGCCGAAGTACTTGGCGTGGAGGTCCATGTCATACCACTTGATCATGCCGAAGGCCTGGGTATAGCTGCCGGGCAGCCCGTCCCAGAAGGCCGGGGTGCGGATGTGGTACCGGGAGGCCTCCATCTCCTTGGCGATGGTCTCCACCGCCTTGGCCATTTTTTTGTCGGTGGGGATGAGCAACTCCTTGGCCAGCAGCCGCCGCTTTTGGACGTATTCGATGGCCACGCAGCCCACCGCCCCGTCGATCTCGATCTTATACAGGTCGCCGTAGGCCAGGTGGCTGCCGATCTGCGGGAAGGAGATCATGTGGTCGGAGTAGGTCATGTGGAAGGTCCCCTTCAGGTACCCCTCCCGGATCTCGTTGTACTCCCGGGGGAGATGGGGGTGAGCACCCCGCCGCCGGTCTCCCCGGTGAGGGCGGAGGTGAGGCTCTCCACCTTCCGGGTGGCGAAACATTCGTCCATGCCGATGGCCTCAAAGAACCGGTGGAGGGAGGGGGAGGCGGGCACCAGGACCATGGCTTTGTCCCCCCCTGGCGGAGGAAGTCGTCGGCGACCTTCAGCAGCTGCCGGGGCGTGGCCCTTGCCCTGCATGTAGGGGTTGGTGGCCAGGGCATAGACATAGCCCACGGGGACGTCGGTGCCGTCGGGGAGCTGGATGGTCCCAGGGAGCATGGCGGCCATGGAGTCCACCTCTCCATCGTCGTCCACCACCAGGACCTGGTCGGTGGAGCAGAATTTTTTGGAAGAAGATGTCCACATAAGCGCTGGGGTCGCCAAAGCACTTTCGCCAAAGGTCTTTCAGCTGGGGCAGCTCTTCCGGGAGCGCGGGGCGAATGTTGATCATTGGAATGTCCTCCTTTGTGCAAACTGGCCGCCGGCTCCCCAAAGGGAACGGGACGGTCGAATTATCGTGGGGCGCGGGTTTCCACCGCGCAATAGTTTACTTGCAGGTAATCCGGATAGTAGGAGGCTTGGGCTTCCGCAGGCCGGGCAGACCCATGTCATCCTCCCGGTCAGGTAGCGGACCTGGAGGTGGCGCTGGCGGACATACTGGGCGAAGGAGCGGTTCACCGCCGGGTGAGCCCCTGGACCTCTCCCCGGGCCCGCTCAAAGTGGACGTCGAAGATGGTCTCGGTGAGGGGGGCGCCCAGGGTGAAGCCCAGGATCTCCCCCTGCCACCGCAGGACGATGCCCTCCAGCCCCAGGGTCTGGAAATGTTCCAGGGCCAGCACCAGGGCGTTGTGCTCATCGTCCAGGGAGGAAAGGCCCCGGACGGTCTCCCGGGCCAGGGCGGCCTGGTGCCTAAGGCGGCGTCCATGGCCAGGCAGGGGGCCACGTCCTCTGGGGTGAGGGGGCCCAGGTCCAGCCGGGGCAGGCCTCGTCCAGGCGGTGGATGTGGTTGCGCTTGGCGTGGAGCTTCTTCCCCGGCAGGTCGGCCAAGGCGGTGGATGTCGTAGAGATACTCGAACCCATCCCGGGCTTCCGCAAAGTGGAAGCGGCCGGGGTAGGCGGCCTCCAGCCAGTTCTTGTGGTAGAGGGTGAGGCCGATCAGCCGCAGGGATGGCCCTCGGCGTGGGCGCTGTCGGAGAGGGCCTCCAGGGCGGGGGTGGGGTCCCCCTCCCCCACGGGCCAGAGGTAGGAGTGGCCCAGGGGCTGTTCAGCCGGATCAGCAGCCGCCTGTCCAGGGGGGCGTACTGAAAGCCGTAGGCGTCCTTCCAACAGAAGAGGACGGGAAAACTGTAATTACAAAGGGCCAGCCCCTCGCTTTCCAGGATGGGGCGGACCCAGGTGACGTCACGGACGTCGGGGGTTTGAAACGGGATCATAAAACCTCTTTTGCCGCTTGGCGTTTATAGGGTTATGGTGGTGATGTCGTATTGGCTGTTGCGGATGATGTCATCCAGACGCACGTCATCGGTCACCGAGGAGATCAGGTTGTAGGCCGCCCCCTGGTGCTTGGCCCGGCCGGTGCGCCCGATGCGGTGGACATAGTATTCCCCTCTTCGGGGATGTCATAATTGATGACGGCGTCCACGTCGTCGATGTCCAGCCCACGGGCGGCCACGTCGGTGGCCACCAGCACCCGCAGGTCCCCGGCGCGGAAGGCGGACAGGACCTTCTCCCGCACCTTTTTGGCTCAGGTCCCCGTGGATGCACTGGGCGGCCACCCCTTCATCTGGAGCAGGCCGGTGAGCCGGTCGGTGGTGTTCTTGGTGTTGCAGAAGACGATGACCCGGTCCAGCTGTTCCTTCTCCAAAATGGCGATGAGCAGGTCCACCTTGCCCCCTGGTCCACCTTGATGCGGTACTGCTGGATCTGGGGGCGGTTCTCCTGGACGGGGCGGACCACAATCTCCACCGGGTCCCGCTGGTACACCCAGGAGATGTCCATCACCTCGCGGGAGATGGTGGCGGAGAACATCCCCAGGTTCCGCCGGTGGGGGATCTGTTTGAGGATACGGGTGACGTCTTTGATAAAGCCCATGTCCAGCATCCGGTCGGCCTCGTCCAGCACCACGGTTTCCACCTTGTGCAGGCGGATGGTGCGGCGCTTCATGTGGTCCATGAGCCGGCCGGGGGTGGCCACCACGATCTGGGGGTGCTTTTTCAGCTGGTTGATCTGCCGGTCGATGGGCTGGCCGCCGTAGAGGCAGGCCACCCGGATCCCCGGCAGGAAGGCGCACAGCTGGCGGATTTCGTCCTGGATCTGGAGGGCCAGCTCCCGGGTGGGGGCCAGGATGAGGCCGGTGACCTCGGTGCCTTCGGGGTCGGTGTGCTCCACCATGGGGATGCCGAAGGCGAAGGTCTTGCCAGAGCCGGTGGGGGCCTTGGCGATGACGTCCTTCCAATCTTTGAAGCAGGGGATGGCCCCGGCCTGGACGGGGGGGTGGCCATGGTGAAGCCCTTCTGATTCAGGGCCTGTAAAATCCCCTGGGAGAGGTTCATTTCGCTGTATCGCAGGTCGAGTTCGACCTCCATACCATTGATTTCCATAGTATCGATCCTTTGTCTGCCGGAGGGCCTCCGGCAGGGTTCCTTTGTATAAGATTGCCATATTCTCTGTAATCATAGCACAAGGGATTCTCCCTTGCAAGCAGAGAATGGAATTTTGGCCGGCGGGGGTGCCGCCGGCAGGGGGTTCCTGCTGGACCGGCGCAGGTCCAGACCTGCGAGGTGGTTCCCCGCCCGGTCCCGGGCGGGGATCCAGGCTTTCTCTAAGAGAAAGCCCGGACGCAAAGAGTCGCGGGGGGTGGCCCCCCGCCCCCCCATTTTTAGGGCCCGCTCGCTACTCGCTCGCTCGTTTTGGCGTGGTGGGGCGCATTGTTCCGATGGTGGGGCTATTTCGGGCCCATCTGCGTGCCCTGATTTGGGACGCTTTTTCGGGTAGGGCTGCACACCCCAGAGGCTTCCCCTTGGGGGAAGCTGTCACCGGAGGTGACTGATGAGGGGGCGATCGACTTGCCCAACGGGGCAATAGAAAAACCTCGTTGAGGCGACGGCCGGGAGAGCCCTCCTTTTCTACAAGGAAAGGTTGGGTACAGGGTCGCCCCTCATCCGACCCGGCTTCGCCGGCCCACCTTCCCCCCAAGGGGAAGGCTTTGGGGGTGGAGGCGCAGCGGGTTGGAAACCTTTTTTCCCCAAAATGCTTTCCAGCATATTTTCCCTCGAAAATGCGTCCCAAATCGGTCTTAGCATCCCGGAGGAAATAGCCCCTCGACCGTTTCAAGGACAACGATCCCCAAACCCAGCGAGTGGCAACGAGCGGCCATAAACACCCGGGTCCAGGGCGGAGCCCTGGTGTTCTTTCCTCCGGCTTTCTTCCAAAGAAAGCCGGGCCCCCCCCGGGGCCGGGCGGGCAACGGGGCGCTGCGCCCCAAGGCCGGCTTCGGAGCTGCCCACCCAAAGGGCACGTAGGCAGGGCACGCAGCCAGGGCCCACAGCCCCGCCCCTAGCGCCTCAGGGCTGCTCCTCCTCCTGGGCCTACTGGAGGTAGTCCTGCTCCGGCGTCTTCCGGGTGGGCACGAAGTTCAGGGCAGGGGACTTCTTCTTGCCCCGGCTGCGGGCATAGAAGTAGCCGCTGACCGAAAAAGACCAGGGCGCCCAGGAAGTTCACGAAGAGGTCCTTCATGGTGTCGATGATGCCGATGTCCAGGTAGCCCCCAGGCCCAGGCTCTCCCCGTTGACGGCGGTGTCGGTGATGCCGGAGATGGTCACCACCTGGTTGGTCCGGGTGGGGTCCAGGGTGACAGGTGGATGGCGTGGACCACGGTGTCCTTCTGCATATCCATGCCGAAGAAGCTGTCCATGAAGAACTCGAAAAACTCCCACAGGACCCCCACGGTCATGGAGAAACAGAAGGCCAGCAAGGCCAGGAAGAAGGGGGAGAGGTCAAAGACCACCTTCTCATTGTCGTTGAGCAGGATCACCATGGACAGCCCCACCGCCGCGGCCAGAAACCCGTTGAGAGTGTGGAGCATGGTGTCCCAGTTGGGGACCACCACATAGAAGGCGTTGACCTCCCCCCAAAATCTCCGCGGCGAAGATGAAGCAGAGGATGGTGATCTCCAGGGGCGGGGGGAGCTCCACCCGCAGCTTCACCTGGAGCCAGCTGGGCAGGTAGAGCAGGACCAGGGCCAGCACGCAGAAGAAGGCGCTCTCGTAGCTGCCCCGCATCAGCTGGCGCACCAGGGCCACGAGGATCAGCACCCGCAGCACGGAGAACACCAGGAAGGAGCTCCGATGCTCCCGCAGCTCCTTGGTCATGGCCTTGGCGGAAGGCCTTGCGGCTCCGCCGGCGCTCCTGGGGGTGGGTTGGTTGGGTTTCTTGGGCATGGGGGGATCCTCCTTTTGGTCGTGTGGGCTGGGGGCTTATTTGCCCACGCAGAAGCGGTCAAAGATGCGCTGGGTGATGTCCTCCCGGAGGGTTTTGCCGGTGAGTTCCCCCAGGGCGGCCATGGCCTCCTCTACATCAGTGAGCAGGGCGTCGGGGGTGACCCCGGCTTCCAGGGCGGCCTGGGCCCCGCTCCACGGCTTCCAGGGCCCGGCGGACAGCGTCGGTCTGCCGCCCGTTGGTGAGGAGCTGGCCGGCGGCCTCCTCCTGAACCTGGGGGAGGAGGTGGTCGGCCAAGGCGGCCCATGGCCTGCTCCAGCGCCGCCAGCCCCAGGCCGGTTTTGGCGCTGAGCTCCACCACGGTGAGGGTGTGGCCGGTCTCTGCCCCCTCTGGGGCAGGCAGGCGGTAGCCGGGCAGGTCCCCCTTGTTCACCGCCAGGATGGTGTCCGCCTGGGCCAGGGCCTGGTTCAGCAGGGCCTGGTCCTGGGGGGTCCAGGGGCTGGGTGCCGTCGCACACCATCAGCAGGAGGTCGGCCTGGGCCATGGCCGGCGGCTGCGGTCCACCCCCAGCTGCTCGATGGGGTCGTCGCTGTCCCGCAGGCCGGCGGTGTCCACCAGGCGGAAGGGGCGGCCGGCCAGCTCCACCTTCACCTCGATGGTGTCCCGGGTGGTGCCGGGGAGGTGGGTGACGATGGCCCGCTCATACCCCGCCAGGGCGTTGAGGAGGGAGGATTTGCCCGCGTTGGGCCGGCCGATGAGGGCGCAGGTGATCCCCTGGGCCAGCATCTGCCCCCCCGGCGGCCGGTGGCCAGCAGGGCCTGGAGGGCGGAAGCCTGGGCCTGAAGGTCCCGGCCCAGGGCCTCGGTCTGGAAGGGGTCCAGGTCCTCGTCGGGGTAGTCCACCACGGCGCAGAAGTGGGCCATGGTGTCGGTGAGGGCGGAGTAGATCCCCTCAATCCCCGCCGGGACAGGGCCCCAGGTGAGCTGGCCGGCGGCCTGGCGGGGCGGCGGAGGGGCTCTCCGCGTCGATGAGGTCGATGACCGCCTCGGCCTGGGCCAGGTCCAGCCGGCCGTTGAGGAACGCCCGCCGGGTGAACTCCCCCGGCCGGGCCGGCCGGGCCCCCCGGCGGCATACAGAGCCTCAGGGCCAGGGGAGAGGACCATGGGGGAGCCGTGGCACTGGAGCTCGGCGGTCTCCTCCCCGGGAGCCTGTGGGGGGCGCGGCTGACGAAGGCCAGGCCGGTGTCGATGGTGCGGCCGTCCCGGTCAGGACGGCGCCGTAGAGCAGCTGCCGGTCCGGGGCCTGGGCCAGGGGCACCTTCCCCCGGGGGCGGAAGACCTGGCTGGCGGCCCCGATGGCCCCGGGGCCGGAGGGCGGAGAATCCCCACCCCCCCAGGGCCCGGGGGGGTGGAGATGGCGGCGATGAGTTGGGACATGGGGGGGACCTCCTCTCCCAAGGGGAAAAGTTTGGCGAATCCACCGGCAAACTTTCCCTTGACAGGAATTTTTGACGATCAAAATGGGGGAACCGGGTTGTGCACGGCTTGTGGAAAAGTCTGTGGACAATGTGTAAAACCTTTGAACAGCTTCCCTTCCACCGGAAAGGGAGGTGCACTCAGGAGCAAATTTTCTTGCAAAAGCGCCAAAATGGCCTTGGTCAGAACGCACAAAGGAAAAATCAACCTGTAAAAATGACGAAAGTGTGACAAAGGGGTGACAAGCGGAAACAAAGAAGGGCGCCCCCATAGACCCACGGCGGGGATTGTGGTATGATGGGGAAAACCAGTGGAGAAAGGAGCCGGTCCCATGGAAGAGATTGTATATGGAACCTCCGTCACCCCCAGGAGTACAACCAACTGCGCATGGCAGTGGGGTGGTACGAGCTCACCCAGCGGCAGGCCCGGGAGGGCCTGGACCCACACCACCTTTGTAGCCTGCGCCCGGGTGGACGGGGTCTGCGTGGCCATGGGGCGGATTCTGTTTGACTACGGCTACACCGCCTACCTGGGGATGTGGCCGTCCTGCCCGCCTGGACAGGGCCGGGGGGATTGGCCGGCAGATCGTGGAGCAGCTGTGCCAGCGGGTCCTGGACGCCGCCCAGCCGGGGAGACCATTATGTTCTTCCTGGGGGCGGCCAAGGGGAAGGAGCCCTTCTACGAAAAGCTGGGCTTTGAGACCAGCCCCAGCGACACCGCCGGCAGCGGCATGCGAAAGACGGTAACCAAAGCATAACACGGGATGGGAGAAAAGGGAAGGCCTTGGGGCCTTCCCTTTTTTTGGAGGGAGCCGGGAGCGGCTCTGGCGTGCTGCTGTCGGCAGGGGTGCCTTCTGGACCGGCGCAGGGTGGGCCCTGCGACGTGGTTTCCCGCCCGACTCCGGGCGGGAGCCCGGCTTTCTCCGGAGAAAGCCGGAGGAAAGAGCGCCGGGGGCTTTGCCCCTGGACCCCTTTTTTTATGGCCCGCTCGTTCTCACTCGCTCGTTTTGGCGGTTGTAGCACATTGTCCCGGTGGTGGGGCTATTACGGTGCCCATGTACGTGCCCTGATTTGGAAACTTTCTTTCGCAAAATGCTTTCCAGCATATTTTCCCTCGAAAATGCGTCCCAAATCGGTCTTGGCATACCGGAGGAAACAGCCCCACTATCGTACCAAAGACAACGATCCCCAAAACGAGCGAACGGGAGTGAGCGGGCCATGAACCCCGGGGTCCAGGGGCTTGCCCCTGGTGTTCTTTCCCCCGCCGGAGTCGGCAGGGAACCCACGTTGCAGGGTCCACCTGCAACGGTTCCAACAACCGCCTATCGATGACAGAGGGCCCCGCGCCCTCACATCGGATCGCGATGGACCCGCGCCGCCACCGCCCGGGCCGCCTGGACGCCGGAGGCCCCCGCCTGGGCCAGGCCGCGGGTGACGCCCGCGCCGTCGCCGGCGGCAAAGAAGTTGGGGATGGCGGTCTCCAGGTCGGGGGGAGAGCTTCAGCCGGGCGGAGTAGAACTTCACCTCCGCGCCGTAGAGCAGGGTGTCGTGATTGGCGGTGCCCGGGGCGATCTTGTCCAGGACGTAGATCATCTCAATGATGTCATCCAGCTGCCGCTTGGGCAGGGCCAGGGAGAGGTCCCCGGGGACGGCAGCGGTGAGGGTGGGCCGGGTGGTGGACTTGCTCATCCGGTGGGCGTTGGACCGCACCCCCTTCACCAGGTCTCCGAACCGCTGTACCAGCACGCCACCCCCCAGCATGTTGGACAGGGAGGCCACGTGCTTGCCGTAGCGGTAGGGCTCGTCAAAGGGCTCGGTGAAGTGGTTGGACACCAGCAGGGCGAAGTTGGTGTTCTCGCTGCGCAGGCTGGGGTCGGAGTAGCTGTGGCCGTTCACCGTGTGGATGCCCTCCACATTCTCCGCCACCACGTGGCCGTAGGGGTTCATGCAGAAGGTACGCACCTGATCGCCGTACTGCTTCGTGCGGTAGATGAGCTTGGACTCATAGACCACGTCGGTGATGGGCTCGAAGATCAGGGGCGGGCAGCTCCACCCGCACGCCGATGTCGATCTGGTTGTTGGTCATGGGCAGGCCCAGGGCGCGGCACTGGTCGGCGAACCACTCCGCCCCGGACCGGCCGGGGGCGGCGATGAGGAAGGGGGCGGCGTATTCGTCCCCGCCGGCGGTCTCAGGCAGTAGCCCGCCCCATCCCGGCGGATGGCGGTGACGGCGGTGTCAAACTGGAAGGTGATGTCCTTCCGCAGGTCCTCGTAGAGGTTGGTGAGGATGCGCAGGTTGTTCTCTGTGCCCAGGTGCTTCACCCGGGCCTGGAGGAGGTGGAGGTCGAACTTCAGCGCCTCCCGCCGCAGGGCCTGGGCCTCCGGGGTGGAGGTGGAGAAGCCCTCGGTGGTGGCGCCGTGGGCCACATTGATGGAGTCCACGTAGTCGATCAGCTCCATCACCTCCCGGGCGTCCATGAAGTCGGTGAGCCAGCCGCCGAACTGGGTGGTGAAATTGAACTTGCCGTCGGAGAAGGCGCCTGCCCCGCCGAAGCCGCACATGGTGTGGCAGACCTTGCAGTCTACGCAGGAGGTGGCCTTGCCCGCCACGATGGGGCAGCTGCGGTGGTAGATGTCCCGCCCCTGGTCCACCACCAGCACCTGCAGGCCGGGGCAGCGGCGGCGGAGTTCGTAGGCGGCGAAGACGCCGGCCTCGCCGCAGCCTAAAATCAAGGTGTCGTAGGTTTTCCGCATGGGATTGGCCTCCTTATGACATGGGTTGTTGTGGCAAAAATTTCACAGGAAATGAGTAGGATTTGAAAACCAATTTATTTTATCACACCCAGACCCGGTGTCAAGGGAAAACAGGGACGCAGACCAGCCGGCCTGCGTCCCTGTGGGGAAAGGAGGTTGTGGGGGCAGCGGGGCCCAAAGTGGGCCCCTGCCCAGGGCGGTCAATACCGCCGGATGAGGGCCACCACCTTGCCCAGGATCTGGGCCTGGGTGCCGTCGATGGGCTGGTAGTCGGGGTTGGCGGGGAGGAGCCAGGTGCGGCCGTTTTTCCGGGAGAGGGTTTTCACCGTGGCCTCGTCGTCGAAGAGGGCCACCACGATCTCCCGTTCACCGCCTCCCGCTGGCAGTGGACCACCACCAGGTCCCCAGGGTAGATCCCCGCCCCCAGCATGGACTCCCCCCCGCACCCGCAGGGCGAAGTAGTCCTCAGGGTGGCCGCCGGTGGGGAAGGGGACATAGTCCTCCACGTGTTCCTCCGCCAGGATGGGGGCCCCGGCGGCCACGTGGCCCACCAGGGGACCTGGTCGGGCGGGGCATCTGGCCGGGTGGGGAGGGAGAGGGACCGGGTCTTGCCCCGTCCCACTGGATCAGGCCGGCCTTGGCGGAGGTTGTCCAGGTGATACTTCACCGTGGAGGGGAGCGGACCCCCACCATGCCTTTTGATTTCCCGCAGGGTGGGGGGGTACCCCTGCCGGCGGGTGAAGGTGCGGATGAAGTCGTAGATCCGCTGCTGTTTGGGGGTGAGGTTGGTCATGGCGCGGCCCTCCCGACTGCAAGCTCTCTAGTCGGGGGTATTGTACCATACCCCGGAGAGGAAGTCAAACAAATGTTCGAAAAACCGCCCTGGAACCGGCGGGTCAGAGGCGGTGGTCGTCCCCCCACTGGCACAGGTTGTCCAGGATGGGGATGAGGGACTTGCCCCGCTCCGTGAGGCTGTACTCCACCTTGGGAGGGATCTGGGGGTACTCCTCCCGGTGGACCAGCTGGTCGGCCTCCAGCTCCTTCAGGGTGGCGCTGAGGGTTTTGTAGGAGATGCCGCCGATGTACCGCTTCATCTCGTTGAACCGGACCACCCCGAACTCCATGAGGGTGTAGAGGATGGTCATCTTGTACTTGCCGCTGATGAGGGACAGGGTGTAGTGAAAGCCGGTGGTGCAGAGGCTTTCGTTGGAGATGCAGCGCTGGGCCATAGACTCACTTTCCTTTCGGTAAGTATTGCACCTTATTGTGCGTACTTGCGCTTTTTCAAATTCCTGCTATGATTGTAGTGCCGACGGGAGGGAAAGTCAACCCCACCCGTCCTCCCCAATACAGGCGCTGTCAGCGCGGAAGGAGAAGCGTATTATGCGTGCACCATACCAAGAGTACCAGGCGGTGGAGGAAGCCGCCATGCAGTTTGTCAAGAGCGTGGCCGAGGGCAACAGTCAGTATGCCCGGGAACTCTTCACCGACGAGGCCGTTCTCTTCGGCTATCTGGACGGGAAGCTGGAGCACGGGTCCATCGAGCAGTTCTACCACAACGTGGACACCGTGGCCGCCGGAGAGAATTTCAAGGCCCGGGTAGACGTCCTCCTCCTGGAGGAGACCCTGGCGGTGGTCCGGGTCCTGGAGGAGGGCTGGGGCGGCCGCATCGACTTCACCGACGTCCTGCTCCTGCTGAAGATGGACGGCCAGTGGAAGTGCGTGGCCAAGGCCTACAACCAGAACTCCGACACCGTCCAGAAGTAAAGGGGATGGAAGCAGCGCAGTTTCTGCTGGTCTGCCCCCTGGCCTGCCTGGCGGGGTTTGTGGACGCGGTGGCCGGGGGCGGGGGCTGATCTCCCTGCCGGGCTACCTTATGGCGGGGCTGCCGGCCCATGTGGCCATCGGCACCAACAAGCTCAGCTCCGCCATGGGCACCGCCCTGTCGGTGGGGAAGCTGGCCCGGCGGGGGTACGTCCCCTGGAAGCGGGCCCTGGTGCTGGCGGTGGGGTCCCTGGCGGGGTCGGCGGCAGGGGCCAGCCTGGCCCTCCGGCTGGACGATGAGGCCTTCCGCAGGGTGATGCTGGTCATCCTGCCGGTGACCGCCGCCTCCCTCCTCTGGGGCAGGGGGGTGGGGGCGACCGCCCCCCTTCCCCCCGGGAAAGACCTTCGCCATCGCTTTGACCGTGGCCCTGGGGGGTGGGGTGTACGACGGGTTTTACGGGCCCGGGACGGGGACCTTTCTCCTGCTCCTCCTCACCGCTGCGGCCCATCTCCCCCTGGCCACCGCCAACAGGGGTGGCCAAGGTCCTCAACCTCACCACCAACCTCACGGGCCTGTCCCTTTTCTGGCTCCACGGCCAGGTGCTGCTGCCCCTGGGCCTGGCGGCGGGGGCCTGCGGCCTGGTGGGCAACTGGCTGGGGACCACCTTTTTCCTGGAAAAGGGGGGGCAGGGGGGTCAAACCCGTCATGCTGGGGGTGCTGGCCCTGTTCTTCCTCCGGGTATTGGGGAAGGGTAACCATTCGATCCAATTGTTAGGAGGTACACGATGAAACGGAACATTGTCATTCTCAACGGCAGCCCCCGGCGGGGAACACCGGCGCCCTGGTGGCGGCCTTCACCCAGGGGCGGAGGCCGCCGGCCACCAGGTGACCACCTTCTTCCTGGAGGAGCTGGACCTCCACGGCTGCAGGGGCTGTTTTGGCGGCCACAGCAGCCGGGAATGCCCCTGCGTGCAGAAGGACGACATGGCCAAGATTTACCCCGCGGTGAAGGCCAGCGACGTGGTGGTGTTGGCCTCCCCCCTGTACTACTGGGGGTTCAGCGGCCAGCTGAAGCTGGCCCTGGACCGCCTCTTCGCCCTGGAGGAGGGGGAGGGCAACCTGCTTCGGGGCCATGGCCGAGCCTCCGCCCTGCTGATGGCGGCGGAGGGAACGGCTTTGCAGACGCCCTCCTCTACTACGACCACCTGATGGAGCACCTCCAGTGGAAGAACCTGGGCCACGTCCTGGCCGGGAAACTGGGACGTGGGGGATATCCAGGGCAAGCCCGAACTGGACCAGGCCCGAGCCCTGGGGGCCTCCCTGGGGTGAGGGGGCTCTTTCTCCTGGCCTAGTTGTTTCCGGGAAGAAGGCCCTCCGGCGTATGCCGGAGGGGCCTTCTTTGCGTGGGGGTTATTCCTGTTTGGCCTGGTAGGCGGTGCCCCAGTCCCACATGGCGTCCAGGATGGGCTTGAGGCTGTAGCCCAGGTCCGTCAGGGTGTACTCCACCCGGGGCGGGACCTCTGGGTACACGGTGCGGGTCAGCAGGCCGCTCTGCTCCATCTGCCGCAGCTGGGCGGTGAGCACCTTCTGGGTCACATGGCCGATGGATTTTTCAGTTCCCCAAACCGCTTGGTGCCCGGCAGCAGGTCCCGGAGGATCAGCACCTTCCACTTGTCGCTGATGAGGGTCAGGGTGGTCTCCACCGGGCAGGCGGGCAGTTCCTTGGCGGGGGTGTGGGCGATCTCTTGCAGGGTTTCCACAGGGCCGCCTCCTCTCCTTAGTATCTTTTAGGTACCTACCGCACAATAAGGTGCCTACTTTACAATTTGGCGGTACCATCCTTATAATAAAACCATCGAAAGAAAAAAGCAAGCCCGCCGGGGCAGGTTCCCGGCAGTCCGGCCGCTGGCCGGATCAAAATACGATCGATGGAGGAATGTATCATGAAACTTGCTGTTGTTTGCGCCAATGGAAAAGCCGGTCAAAAAAATCGTGGAGGAGGCCCTGGGCCGGGGCCTGGATGTCACCGCCGTGGTGCGGGGGGGAGAACCGCTCCGCCGCCACCCAGGTGGTGCAGAAGGACCTCTTCGACCTGACCCCCCAAGACCTGGCGGGGTATGACGTGGTGGTGGACGCCTTCGGCGCCTGGACCGAGACACCCTGCCCCTCCACGGCACCTCCCTCCAGCACCTGTGCGACTGCCTCAGCGGCACCGGCACCCGCCTGCTGGTGGTGGGGGGCGCCGGCAGCCTGTACACCAACCCGGAGCACACGGCGGTGCTCTCGGACGGGCCCGGGCTTCCCAGCGGAATTCCTGCCCCTGGCCCAGGCCCAGGGCAAGGCGCTGGAGGCGCTGCGGACCCGCAATGACGTGCAGTGGACCTTCCTCAGCCCCGCCGCAGATTTCCAGCCGGAGGGGGGCCCGCACCGGGAAATACATCCTGGCCGGGAGGAGTTCACCTGCAACGCCAAGGGGGAGAGCGTCATTAGCTACGCCGACTACGCCATCGCCCTGGTGGACGAGGCGGTCAGCGGCGCCCACCCCCAGGCCCGGATCAGCGTGGTGGGGAGTAACCAGAGGATAACACCTGAAAAACCAAGCGCCTCCCCGGGCGGACCGTTCACAGTCCGCCCGGGGAGGCGTTCCTGCGGAAGAGGGAAGAAATGGACAAAAGAGGAGAGACTTGCTCTCTGCGTTTTGTGCAAATGGATTGACGAAGGGGGCTTCCTATGGTACTCTGTCCGTAGAAGCAGAAGGCAGGGGGCATCGCTGCCCCCCGAGGCAACGGAGAGAGGAGGAAAACGAAATGATGGCGCTTGCCGGACTCTGGTCGCTGTTCAACCTTGCGGTTTTGGTCCTCCTGGTGGTGCTGGCCATCTTTGGCATCCAGGCCCTGCGGAAGTACCTCAAGACCCCGGCGGCCCTGCCTGCGGCCGGGGGGCGTCTCCCCTGGGGGCCAAGGCTGTGCCGCCAGCGCCAAGGCCAGGGGCATGACCGTGGAGAGCGTGGCCCAATCCCTGGGGATCACCCCCCAGGAGGTGGAGGCCTGGGAAAAGGACACCGCCGACCCCACCGACCAGCAGCTCATGGACCTGGCCGCCCTCTACGGGGGCACCCTTGCGGACCTGTTTCGCAGATGAGCGCGTTTCCCCAGCAAAATGCCGCCCCTGGCGGACCCATCGGGTCTGCCAGGGGCGGCTTGTTTGTTCCATTTACATTGGTAGGTAGTCGCTGGTTCAGTACTGGGTGGTCCACAGGGAGAGCATCAGCACCGGGACGAACCACAGCAGCAGGAACAGGGACAGGTTCCACGGGGACATGGCGGTGAGGGCCCCGGCGGAGGACAGGGCGGCGGTGATCACCACCCCCACGCAGGCCCCGATGTGGACGAACCACTGGCTGAAGGCGGCCGCCCGGCGGATGCGCTGGCTGGCCACCAGGGCCTGGGAGAAGGGGGCCACCCCTTCCCGGCAGAGCACCGCCACCAGGGTGGTGCCATGGATCTGCCGGGGGCCGGAGAGGACCACCCGGCGCTGCAGGTCGGGGAAGGTGATCTGGTCCACCGACAGCCGGCCCCACAGACGCAGCCGGTGGGGGGGTGAGGTTAAAGTCCCGGGTGGCCATCACCGGGGAGATCCGGTGGGCGATCATGGTCTGCAGGGAGGGCAGGATGGAGGGGTGGAGGGTGTACCGCAGCACGAACATCCCCACCAGCTCCCGGTCCACGGCGCAGAACACCGCGTCCTTGGCCTTGATCCCCGGGGGGCAGGGCGATGCCCTGGCGGCTCATAAAGTCGCTGTTGCCCACCAGGATCTGCTGGTCCTGGCACTGGCCGATGAGGCCGGTGTCCTGCATGACGATCTTGTCGATGGGCAGGTAGCTGCTCCCCTCCGCCCGGAGGAGTTTGTCAAAAGGTACCGCAGCCCCGAGCCGGAGGCCCGGATCACCGAGGCGGTGTAGGACACCGTCCGCTCCATGGACAGGCTCCCAAACACCCGGGAGCCGGTGAGGGCGATGGTGCCGGGGGTAGACGTCCTGGTCCAGCAGCAGGGCGGCCTTGCACCCCTTGGCGGCCAGCAGGCCGGGCCAGCCGGCCAGGGCCACCCCCAGCTTGGCCAGCTTGCCCCCAGCAGGCGCAGGGGGAGGGCCAGGGACAGGGTGGCCCCCAAGGTAGCCGCGGCGCAGAACAGGGCCGACAGGGACCAGAGCACCAGCCAGGGCTGGTGGTGGGCCACGGTGGTCACCAGGGACAGGGCGAAGCAGGCCGCCAGCAGCACCGGGGTCAGCCGGCGGAACTGGGCCTCTGCCTTGGCTGGTGGTGCGGATCTGGCTGCCGAAGCCCCGGGGCAGCCCAGCCATTTCCGAAAGGCGGGCTGGCCCCCCAGGACGTTGGCGTCCTGGGTGACCACATAGGGCTGGGCCACCGAGGCCGCCGTCCGGCAGGCCTGGAACTTGGCCGAGCGGTCACAGTACTGTCCCAGCAGGTGGAAGGTGAGCACCAGGGCGCAGGGGGCGAAGAAGGGGAGGGTGACCTCCCGGAAGGGGGCGGCCACCAGGGGTGACCCCGTCCGCCAAGGTGAACACGGCGGCGAAGAGAGCCACGGTATCCCCCGTTGGGGGCCGGTTGGTGAGTTGGAGCAGGCCCTGCTGGGAGCACGTCAAAGCACAGCCCGCCGCACACGGCAAACAGGGCCAGCCCCGCCCAGAGGGCGATCTCCGTGGGCACCAGGCCGGTGAGGAAGGGGAGCAGGCCGCTGTCCAGCAGGGACAGGACCACCAGCACCCCGGTGAGCACCCCGGAGACGGCGCACTTGGTCTTCAGGGCGGACAGGCCCGGGCCGTACTCTGTGGCCAGCTGGGCCGGAGGCGCGTCGGGGGGTGGGGGTTCCGGGGCCTTTGCCCTTCCGCTCCCGGAAGGGCTGGAAGGCCTCCTGGGCCGGGGCAGCAGCGGCCCCGCCGGGGCCGGCAGGGCGGGCCTGGGGACCGCCGGCAGGCCGGGGCCCCGGCCGGGGGCCCCTGAGGGGCAGCAGGGCCCCCGGGGGTGGGCTGCCCCTGGGTAGGCTGGCCGGGCTGGGGGCTTGGGCCGCCCCCTCCTGGCCGGCGGCCTCTGCCTGGGCGGCCTTGGGGTCGGGGGTGAAGGCGATGAGCTCCGGCCCGTCGTCTAAGGGGACCCCCGGTTTCCACCGGCTGGTCAGGGGCCGGGGCGGGCTGCCCCTCCGGACTGCCCTGGGGGGCGGGTTCCGGTTGAGGGGCTGCTGCCCCTGGGCACCGGGCTGGGCGCCCTGGGCAGGGCCGGGGGCCGGTGGGGCCTGGTTGGGCGTCGAGCCTGCCCCGGGGGCCGGCGGGGCCTGGTTGGGCGTCGAGCCTGCCCCGGGGGCCGGCGGGGTTTGGTTGGGAGCCGGGCTTGCCCCGGATGCCGGCGGGGTTTGGTTGGGAGCCGGGGCTTGCCCCGGATGCCGGCGAGGCCTGGTTGGGCGTCGGGCCTGCCCCCGGGGGCCGGCGGGGTTTGGTTGGGAGCCGGGCTTGCCCCGGATGCCGGTGGGGCCTGGTTGGGCGTCGAACTGGCTCCGGATGCCGGTGGGGCCTGGGGAGGCTGGCCGGCAGGCTGGGCCGGCGGTGTGGGGGGGGCTTGGACGCCGGCGGGGGCGTCTGGTTGGCGGGGGGCGTGGGCCGGGGCTGCCAAAGGGGCCGGCTGGGGGGTTGGGGCGCTGCCGGGGCCGGTTTGGGGGGGCTGCCTGGGGGGGCTTTTGGCGGGGCCGCCGGGGGCTGGTTGGCCGGGCAGGGGCGCGTTGGCGGGGAGGGGCTGCTGGGCCGGCCGGGGGCTGCCCCGCCAGGGGCTTTGGGGGCCGGCTTAGGTGACCCCACCGGGGCCACCGGCTGGGGGGGAGGTGATCCCCGGGAGACCGGAGGCACCGTGGGCTGCTGGGGCGTCTCCGGCGGCAGGGGTGCCGCGGGCTTGGCCGGCGTGGCCGCCGGGGGGTGTAGTCGGCGTATTCCCACAGAATGTCCCCTAAACTGAATTTGTCATCTGCCATTGTATCAAAACCTCCATGGGACGGCGGGGAATGGACCCCCTGTGGGGGGCGTGGGTTACCGCCGCTGCCGCACGGCCTCGTAGAGGAGGATGGCGGCGGCGGCGCTGGCGTTGAGGGAGTTGAGCTTCCCCTTCATGGGGATGCGCACCAGCACGTCGCAGGTTTCGGCCACCAGGCGGCTCATGCCGCTGCCTTCGGAGCCGATGACGATGGCGGCGGGGCCTTTCAGGTCGGCCTCATACAGGGAGACGGGGCCGTCGGCGGCGGCGCCGAACACCCAGACGCCCTCCTCCTTCAGCTCCTTGAGCAGGGAGGGCAGGTTGGGCACCCGGGCTACCGGCACATGGGCCACCGCCCCGGCCGAGGTCTTGGCCACAATGGCCGTCAGACCGGCGCTGCGGCGCTTGGGGATGATGACCCCGTGGGCTCCGGCGCACTCGGCGGTGCGGAGGATGGCCCCCAGATTGTGGGGGTCGGAGATCTCATCGCAGACCACCAGGAGGGGGGCTCCCCCCTGTCCCGGGCGGCCTGGAGGAGGTCCTCCACCGAGGCGTACTCCCGCACGGCGGCCACGGCGATGATGCCCTGGTGGGCGTGGGTGCGGCTCATGGCGTCCAGCTTGTGCCGGTCCACCTCTGCCAGCACGGCCCCCTGCTGCCGGGCCTGGTTGGCCAGCTGGCGCAGGGGAAGGTCCACCTCGCCCTTGAGGAGGAAGACCTTGTCAATGGGGGTGCCGGCCCGCAGGGCCTCGGCCACGGCGTTGCGGCCTTCGATGATCCCGTCGGCGCTGGCGCCGTCCTGGGGCCGCTTCGGACGGGGGCGGGGGTATGTTTCTTTCATGAAGACTCCATCCCGGCCTGGGCCGCGGCGGCTGCCGGACCCAAAACCGCAGGAAGAAATTACAGGGGAAACGGGCAGAAAAATCTGCACATTTTATGTATTATACCATGGATCCCAGGGAAGAAAAAGCCCCTTTCCCCCTGGAATTTTTGGGGAAACCCGGGGGCAGATTTGCGGGATTTCATAATTTCTTAACACCTAAGTCACAGGGCGTTTCTTGCATTGCGGGGGAAATATGATACCATATTTTTTGCCAGGTTCGGGGGTGTCCCCGAATCGTGAGAGAATGCCGGCGGGGTAGGTTCCCCGCCGAGAATGCATACATCCAGACAGGGGCCTCTCCCCCGGAATGGAGGGATCCATACCGTTGAATTCCAACCACGACAACAAGGGAAAGGGCGGCGCCCCCGGCGGCGGGGGGTTTTTCATCAGGGCCATTCTCTGGGCCCTGATTTTGGTGATCTTTTTTTTTAACTTCCTGGCCACCCAGATCGCCAACGCCGGCACCCGGGAGGTCCCCCTACCCGAGTTCATCGACATGGTGAACCAGGACAAGGTGGCCACCGCGGAGCTCACCCCTGAACAAGATCACCTTTTACCTGAAAGAGGACCTCCCCGCCGGCATGGGGGGAGCACCCAGGAGGAGGGCAGCCAGGACCTGGCCAAGGTGCTGGCCCAGCAGATGGAGCAAGGGGGGCCACCCGCTACGTCACCGCCCCCTGAGACCCCCCTGGGTGACGTGGACCTGGAGGACCAGCTGGAGGCCCACGGGGTCACCTACTACTCCCCCATGCAGGAGGAGTCCTCCTACCTGGTCACCCTGCTGCTGAGCTATGTGGTGCCCATGATCCTCATGGTGGCCCTGCTGGTCTTTCTCATGCCGCCTGGGCCTGGGCGGCGGCATGGGGGCCTGGGGGGCGTGGGCAAATCCAACGCCAAAGTGTATATGGAGAAGTCCACCGGCGTCACCTTCGCCGACGTGGCCGGCCAGGACGAGGCCAAGGAGTCCCTGGTGGAGATCATCGACTTCCTCCACAACCCCGGCAAATACACCGAGATCGGCGCCAAGCTCCCCAAGGGGGGCCCCTACTGGTGGGCCCCCCGGGCACCGGCAAGACGCTGCTGGCCAAGGCGGTGGCAGGGGAGGCCAACGTCCCCTTCTTCTCCATCTCCGGCTCGGACTTTGTGGAGATGTTCGTGGGCGTGGGCGCTTCCCGGGTCCGGGACCTGTTCAAGGAGGCCAACAAGGTGGCCCCCTGCATCGTGTTCATCGACGAGATCGACACCATCGGCAAGTCCCGGGACAACCGCATGGGCGGCAACGACGAGCGGGAGCAGACCCTGAACCAGCTCCTGGCGGAGATGGACGGGTTCGACCCCACCAAGGGCGTCATTCTGCTGGCCGCAACGAACCGGCCCGAGGTGCTGGACAAGGCTTTGCTGCGGCCCGGCCGGTTCGACCGCCGCATCACCATCGACCGGCCCAACCTGGCCGGCCGTCTGGCCACCCTCCAGGTCCACCCCGCCGCATCCGCCTGGCCGAGGACGTGGACCTGAAAAAAGGTCGCCCTGGCCACCGCCGGCTGCGTGGGGGCCGACCTGGCCAACCTGGTGAACGAGGCCGCCCTCCGGGCCGTCCGCCTGGGCCGCCGGGCGGTGAAGCAGGAGGACCTGCTGGCCTCCTTCGAGTTTGTCATCGCCGGCACGGAGAAGAAGGGCAGCGTCCTCACCGAGTTTGAGAAGAAGCTGGTGGCCTACCACGAGGTGGGACACGCTATGGTGGCCTACAAGCAGAAGAACGCCGAGCCCGTGCAGAAGATCACCATCGTCCCCCACACGGAAGGTTCCCTGGGCTACACCCTGCTGATGCCCGAGGAGGACAAGACCGAGCTGCGCACCAAGGACGAACTCATGGCCCGGATCACCGTCTCCATGGGCGGCCGGGCCGCCGAGGAAGTGGTGCTGCACACCATGACCAACGGCGCCTCCCAGGACATCCAGGACGCCACCGCCGTGGCCCGGAACATGGTGGCCATGTTCGGCATGAGCGAGGAGTTCGGCATGATGGCCCTGGCCTCCCGCCGCAGCCAGTACCTGGACGGGGGGTACGGCATGGACTGCGCCCAGGACACCGCCGCCCGGATGGACCAGGCGGTGAAGGCCCTGCTGGACACCTGCTACCAGCAGGCAGTGGGCATCATCCGGGACAACCGGGAGGACATGGACAAAGTGGTGGCCTACCTCCTGGAGAAGGAGACCATCACCGGCGCGGAGATGGTGGCCATCATCGAGGGCCGGGACCCCGCCACCGCGGACTCCCCTACCTCACCGAGGGCCCGTCCCAGACGCCCCCGGCGCCGCCAGTGGAGAACCAGCCGCCCCAGCCCCCTGCCGGAGAGGCGGCAGCGCCCCAGCCCCCGTCCCGCCCGCCGGCGGCGGGAGGATCCCCAGCCCCGCTGGGCCGGAGCCCTTTGCCGGACCGGACCAGCAGCGGAAGGACGAGGCATAAAAATTTTGGAAAAAAGTTCAAGGTAAGCGTCACAAATCGCCTCCCTATTTCGTTACCATAGATAGGAACGAAATCAGGGAGGTGATTTTTATGCGAAAAGGAAGGCTTCTCACAGTACTCATGGGCCTTCTGCTGGCGGCAGCCTTAACCGCCTGCGCCAGTGAGCAGCCCGCGGCATCCCAGGACCTTGGGGGACGGGGGAGAGGTCTCTGCCCAGGCTGTGGTGGAAACCGAGTTGGACCAAACCGACTTTGCCTTTGCCTGCGAGGCGACCTTCCAGGTGGAGAAAGACCCCGACACAGGGGCGTATGCCCTCCAGAAGGTCCAGACAACGGGCTTCGTCACCACCAAGGCAGAGCCTGCCTACGGGTTCTTGCCGAAGGGAGAGACGGAGACCACCCAGCAGGAGGACGGCAGCTACCTGGTGCAGCAAGCCCTGCAGATGACCAAAAGCAGCGAGGAAGTCGCCGTGCTGGCCCTGGAAGCGACCTTTACCCTGGATCCGGAGACCGGGGAAGTCACCGGGACCGCCTCGCTGGTGGAGGTACAGGATTAAGGGGAAACGGAAGCCGCGCCGTAACCGAGCGCTGTGGGACAGATCAAAGACCGGGGCGGCCTAGGCCGCCCCGGTCTTTTGGTTCGAAACAATGTCTGACGGCCCCCTGCCCGGGGAGGCCAATCCTCCCTTGCGCCGGCCCCGCCGATATTGTATCCTAATACCAAGAGTAAGTAAGCTGTGCGGAAGGGAGGGCGCCTATGTACCAGATCCAAGCACACCGACAGGAGGGGCAGACCACCCTCCTGATCCCCGCCATGCTGGACGACCACTTCCCCCTGCTCCAGTACGCCTTCCACAGCCGGGAAACTTTCCCGGTGATCCTGGACCAGGGCCAGGGGGCGGCGGAACTGGGGCTGCGGTATGCCCACAACGACATGTGCTACCCCTTCCACCTGAGTCTGGGGCAGTACCTCCTGGCCCTGGGCAGCGGGGCCTACGACCTGGAGAACACCGCCCTGCTGATGCCCACGGTGGGGGACGCCTGCCGGGGGTCCAACTTTACCAGCCTCATCCGCAAGGCCCTGGTCCAGGCAGGGGTATCCCCAGGTGAAGGTCCTCACCCTGAACGTCAAGGGGCTGGAGAAGGACCAGGCCCTGCCCATCCACCCCCACATGGTGTGGCGGGCCCTCTTCGGCCTGTTCTACGGGGACCTGCTCCTCCTCCTCACCCACCAGACCCGGCCCTGGGAGGCCGTCCCCGGGGCGGCGGAGGCCTGCCGGGCCCAATGGACCAGCCCGGCTGGCGGAGGAGCTGAAAACCGGCCGGGGCCTCACCCTGGGGCGGATGCGCCAGGTCTTTGCCCAGGCGGCGGCGGACTTTGCCAAAATTCCCCTGCGGCCGGGCCCCCGGCGGCGGGTGGCCCTGGTGGGGGAGCTGTACACCAAGTACTGCGCCCTGGGCAACTGGGACATGGTGGCCTTCCTGGAGGGGGAGGGGTGGGAGGTGGCGGTGAACGGCCTCTCCTGGTACCTCCTCTACTATGCCAGCAACCAGATCGCCGCCGGCGGCCCCGCCCAGGGGGTGTGGCAGGGCCTCAGCCGCTGGGTGGCGGGGCTCCAGCAGGACCTGTGCCGGGCCCTGGCAGACCACGGGTTTTTCACCCTGCCCCCCTTCCCCGCCTTCCAGCGGGAGGCGGCAGCCTGGATCAGCCAGGACCTCCAGGTGGCCGACGGCTGGCTCATCGGGGCGGAGGCGGCGGCCTGGCTCCGGGCGGGCTGTTCCCGGGTGCTGGCCATGCAGCCCTTCGGCTGCCTGCCCAACCATGTGTGCGGCCGGGGGCAGTATGCCGCCCTGGTCCGCCGGGTGGGGGGCGGGCAAGCTGGTGAGCGTGGATGTGGACGCCAGCCTCCCCCGGCTGGGGGTGTACCACCGGGTGAAGCTGCTGCTGGAACCCTGGGAGGAATGCTCATGTGCGATAAAGTAACACATACAAGAATTTGATAGACGGCAACCCACTATTCCGAAATGTGAAAAGTCTGATAGAAAAATAGATTCATTCAGAGAGCAGCAAAAAGAACGGCTCAAAATCACCATTTTCTAAAGATGTTAAGACGCGTTGCTTGTGGCAACGGGCAATTCCGACTACAATAATCGTGACCGCAGAAAGGAAGGAGGCTATCCCGAATGCTCAACGAAAATATCAAAGCAATCAGAAAATCAAAAGGGCTTTCGCAACAAGAGCTTGCTATCAAGCTGAATGTGGTGCGACAAACGATTTCTAAATGGGAGCAAGGATTGTCAGTTCCTGATTCTGATATGTTGATTCCCCTGTCAGAAGAGCTTGAAACACCGGTCAGTACATTACTGGGGGAAACTGTAACTGAATCGGAGGCTGATAACTTAAAAGCAATTTCCGAAAAATTGGAGGTGATAAATTTGCAACTGGCACAAAGGAAAACCACGAGAAGAAAAATTATCCGTTGGCTGCTTGTTTCATTATGTGCAATTATATTAATGATTTTTGCGGCTTTAATAATATGGAGTAGTCCTTATTTGGGTTGGGATTATAGTGATCCTGAAACCGCCGTTCTCGGAGTGGCTTTTCACTCATTTGAATGGCTGTTTGTCAGAGTAGCGCCAATTATCTTCATCGCTGCAATCATTGGAATTTTCTTTACCTTCAAGAAAGAATGAATGGATAAACAGGAGTGTTTCTAAAATGAAGAAAAGGCAATCGGAATTATTGCCGCGATAGTAGTTGTGCTGGGACTGAGCCTTGTCGTTTACAATCAGATAATTCCCAACGAATATGTGCCTGCTGATGATGAAATAGCCCTGCACATACAATTAGACACGGAAGAAGATATTGGATTACTGGTTTATGATTATCGTGCAGATAGTCACGAATACAGTGGAGGTATATCAAATGCGGACGGTTCGTTAATCATGATACTTTCGAGTTATCCATGCAATTCCGAATCATAACCGAATATGTGGCTCCCAATTATGAAAATGTATATATCCGATGACATCCAAAGATATGGAGCCTATTTCGTGGGAAGCACAGCTTTGGCGAATCATATTTTATTAGCCATTACCGGTGATAAGACCAATGGATATAAAGTCATATTGAACTAATTTTATCGAGGAATATAGCAAAGCCAGCCGAGCCAGCGGGCGGTCAAGATGAACGGCGCATACGCGCCGCCGCCCGCAGCCCCGCCCGCCTTTGCTGGTAGGCCATCAAGGGGCGACAGCAAGAAGTGCTGCCGTCCCTTACGCTTTCTCTTATCGCACAGCAACAAGCACAACCCGCGCCCAACGCCTGTCAAGGCGCTGGGCGCGGGCTTGGTTGGAGGGAGGGGAGAGGGCACTCATTCCTCATTCTCCCGCATAATGATCAGGTCCAAGAACTGGGCGTTGCGGACCAGGTAGGTGGGGCCACGGACCCCAGCTTTTGCAGGGGCCCCCGGGTGGAGCGGGTCATCACCAGGGCGTCAAACTTCCCCCGGGCGAAGTGGACGATTTCCGGCCCGGGGCTGCCCCAGAGGAGCACGGTGTGCACCGGCCAGCCGGCCAGCAGCTGGGAGAAGGTGTCCAGCTCCTGGGTGGCCTTGCGGGCGATCTTGTCCCGGGTGAACTGGCCGTCGATGTGCATCTGGTCCGGCAGAACCATGAGGAGGGTGACCTCCACCTCCCGGTTGGGATAGATCTGCTGGACCATGTCGATGGTGCGCAGGCTGCGCGCGCTGCCGTCGATGGGTAACAGGATCTTCTTCATGGGTAGCGACCTCCTATCCAAATCGTGTGGGCTCTACGGGAAAAAAGACGGGGAAAGGCGCACGTCCTTTCCCCGTCTGCGTGACAATGGGTGTTGGGTTCCCCTCTTGCAGCGGCCCGTGGGCGGGGAGGGGATGGTGGGTCAGGTTTCCCGCAGAACGGTGGTGGTGATGAAGGAAGCGTTGTGCACCACGTAGGTGGGAGACCGAACCCAGTTTCTGGGTGGAGCCACGGCTGGACCGGGTCATGAGGATGGAGTCAAAGGTGCCGTCCTTGGCAAAATTGACGATTTCCGGGCCGGGCTTGCCGAAGCGCAGGGCGGTCTCTGTTTTGAAGGCGGGGAGCATCTTGGCGAAGGACTCCACCAGCAGTCGGGCCTCCTCGGCCGGGCTTCCGGCACCACCAGCAGGATGGTGACCTCCGTTTCGTCGGGGGGAGTAGGATTGCTTCACCACTTGAATGGCGCGCAGGCTGCGGGGGCTTCCGTCGAACAGCTTCTTCATGGGGCTTACCTCAATCATTTCTGGCGGGTGGGTGAATGCGTGTGGATGGGTGGGCCGGCAGGGGTAGTTTATTCGTCCCCTTCCTCCCGCATGACGATGATGACGGGCGCTGCCCAGGAACCCAGGACCCCCGGGTCATTTCACCTGGCGTAGCTCGGGGGGGCGCCCAGCCTGGGTTTCAGCGCGGCAGCACGGCGTCCAGCTCCGGCTGGGCCTTTTCCGCGTTGCGCTTGATCTCGTCTAAGGAGTTGATGTACAGCTGGGCGCTGACCACTTTGACGATGGTGATGTCGCTCTCGGCGGGGTCGCACAGGCGCTGGACCATTTCCACGGTATCTTGATTATACAACTAAACCAAATAAAAGTCAAGAAACCGGGAAAAGATTTGGAGAAAATTCCAAACCTCTTCCCGGTTGCCCGCAGGGATCATTTCCCGTGGAGGATGGTATAGGCGTTGTGGACGGCTTCGATCTCCACCACCCGGTGGGCGCCGCCGGCCTCCCCGTCCAGGGTCCAGAGGAGCTCGTTGGCGGCGGTGATTTTCACCTTCCGGGCGGGGGAGGTGGTGAGCATGGAGTTGAGGATGGAGGGGTCGGTCATCAGCAGGGCCCGGCTGAGCTCCTCCACATCCTTCACATCCCGTACGGGGAGATGAGGGTGACCTCCAGCAGGCCGTCGGACAGGTCGGGGGTTGCCGGGGGAAGTTGCGGAACCGGCCCACGGAGGTGGTGTTGCTTACCATGCCGTAGAGGTAGTCCCCCTCGATGGTCTGGTCCTCGCTCTCCACCTTGATGTGGTAGGGTTTGATGGAGGAGAGGCTCTTCACCACCTCCAGCACATAGGCGTTGTAGCCCAGAAGGTTTTTGTTCTTCTGGGGGGTGGAGTAGGCGATCTCCGTAAAGGCTCCGAAGGCGGCCACATAGAGGAAGGGCTGCCCGTTGAACCGCCCCATGTCATGGGTGCAGGGCACCCCGGTGACGGCGGTGACCGCCAGGTCGGTGAGGCTGTCCAGGGAAGGTTCAGGTTTTTGGCAAAGTCGTTGGTGGTGCCCACAGGGATGTACCCCAGCAAGGGGGGGCTGGGGCAGGCGGGCGGCGCCGGCCACGGCCTCGCTGAGGGTGCCGTCTCCCCCGGCCACCACCACCCGGTCGAAGTCGCCGCTCCAGCGGACAATGGCCTCGCCGGCGTCCCCCGGTACTGGGTGGGGTAGGTGGTGACGAGACAGTCCTGCTCGGTCATGGCGTTGATGATGTCAGACAGACTGGCCCAGGTCTTGTTTTTCCCGCATGGCGGTTATAGATAAAAGCGACGCGCT
>VOFI01004018.1_pt1 | contig 38660 bp, 54 predicted proteins | sample 5384131 | NCBI WGS metagenome assembly VOFI01 (sample SAMN12384728, study PRJNA508395) | human gut metagenome | isolation source: healthy gut H | host: Homo sapiens | reverse complement strand
CCGACACCCGCCGGAGATTGAGCGCGCCGGACAGATGATCCTCAAACAGCCGCTTGGCGGTGCCGATGGCGGTTTGGGTTTGATAGAGGTCAAGCGCGGGTTTGTAACCGGCTGGAATAACGATTTTACTCATGATGACTCCTCCTCCGTTGTGTTATACGCCGAACAGCAAATCGCCGTAAGTGGGATAGGGCCAGTATTTTTCGCCAATGCGGCTTTCCAGGGTGTCGGCCACGCCGCGGGCGGCTTCCATGGCCGGGATGAGGGTGTGGCGCACATACAGGGCGGCCTCCCGCGCGTCATCGGGGCGGACGGCGGAAACAGCCTGTTCGAGCGCCGCCGCTTTGCTTTGCAGGCTGTCGACCAAGGAGCAGAGCTCGGCCGCCATTGCTTTGGTGCCGCTGCAGTCGAGGCCGGGGCAGAGGCTTTGCAGGGACAGCCCGGTTTCGGCCAGGCGTTTGAGGTAGGTATAACAGGCGGGGGACGATGTCCTTGTGGATCATTTCCAACATGGTTTCGGCCTCGATACTCACCAGCTTGCCGTAATTTTCCAGCATGATCTCGCACCGGCTGCGCATTTCGGTCTCGGTGAAGACCTTATGCCGCACGAACAGGTCGATATTTTTCTGCGCGACAAAGGTGGGCAGGGCTTCGGCGGAGGAAGCGAGATTGAGCAGACCGCGGGTCTCCGCCTCCTTCACCCAGGCCTGGTCGTAGCCGTTGCCGTTGAAGAGGATCCGCTTGTGATCCCGGATGGTTTCCGCGATCAACTCATGGATGGCATTCTGGAAGTGGGCAGCGCCCTCCAGGCGGTCGGCGAATTTTTCAAGCTCCTCGGCCACGATGGTGTTGAGCACAATATTCGGCCCGGCAATGGAGAGGCTGGAGCCCAGCATCCGAATTCAAATTTATTGCCGGTGAAGGCGAAAGGAGAGGTCCGGTTCCGGTCGGTGTTGTCTTTGCGGAAATGGGGCAAAACATCCACCCCCACCTCCATCTCGACGGCGTCGCGGCCAACGTAGGTTTCCCCCTTCTCGATCGCCTCCAGGATGGCCGTCAGCTCGTCGCCGAGGAAAATGGAAACGATGGCGGGCGGTGCCTCATTGGCGCCGAGCCGGTGATCGTTGCCGGCTGTCGCCACGCTCATGCGCAGCAGGTCCTGATACTCGTCAACCGCCTTGATGACGGCGCACAAAAACAGCAGGAACTGAGCGTTTTCGTGCGGCGTTTTGCCCGGATCCAGCAGATTGATGCCGGTATCGGTCGAGAGGGACCAGTTGTTGTGCTTACCCGACCCATTGACCCCGGCGAAGGGCTTTTCATGCAGCAGGCAGGCCAGGCCATGGCGCTCGGCCACCTTCTGCATCAGCTCCATCGTCAGTTGGTTGTGCTCGGTGGCGAGGTTGGTGTTGGTGTAGATGGGCGCCAGCTCGTGCTGGGCGGGTGCCACCTCGTTGTGCTCGGTCTTGGCGGGAATGCCGAGTTTCCACAGTTCCTCGTCGAGATCCGCCATATAGGCGGCCACCCGCGGCCGGATGGAACCAAAATAATGGGTCTCGAGCTCCTGGCCCTTGGGGGCGGGCACCGAACAGGGTGCGGCCGGTGTAGCGCAAATCCTTTTCGCGTTTTAGATACATTTCCCGGTCGATCAGAAAATATTCCTGTTCGGGGCCGACCGTGGTGAGGACCCGGCTGGCATCGGTATTTCCAAACAGCCGGAGGATCCGCAGCGCCTGGGTGTTGATGACCTCCATCGAACGAAGAAGGGGTGTTTTTCTTATCCAGCACCTCGCCGCTGTAAGAATAGAAGGCGCTGGGAATGCACAGGACGCCTTCTTTGATAAAAGCGTAGGAGGTGGGGTCCCAGGCGGTGTAACCCCGGGCCTCAAAGGTGGCCCGCAGGCCCCCGGAGGGGAAGGAGGAGGCGTCGGGTTCGCCCTTGATGAGCTCCTTGCCCGAGAATTCCATGATGGCGCCGCCGCCCTCGATGGGAGTCAGAAAGCTGTCGTGCTTTTCAGCCGTGACACCGGTCATGGGCTGGAACCAATGGGTGAAATGGGTAGCGCCCTTTTCCACCGCCCAGTCCTTCATGGCGTTTGCGATGACGTTGGCGGTCTCACGGGGGAGGGAGCGTCCCTCTTTGATACACGCCTTGAGTTCCCTGTAGGTCTCCTTTGGCAGCCTCTGCTTCATCGCCGAGTCGTTGAACACCATACTGCCATACACCGCCATCATGGTTTCCATACCAGCACCCTCTTTCAGAAAATACAAAAGGCGCCCGCGGACGAATGTCCGCGAGCGCCTTTGCTCGTTTGTTCTTGTCTCCACTATACGCGCCGATTTCCGATTTGTCAAGACCGAAACGCCGATTCAGCAACTTTTTCCAAAAAACGCTGCCCATCATCCCGCCGGATTCGTCGCGGCGCACAGAGCAGCGGACGATTGACAAGGCCCCCGGAATTGAGGCATAATAGGGTTATGGATGGAACCGGGCGGGCCAATCCCGCCAGAAGGAGGCGCGGTATGGGCTTTACAGAGCAGGACGTGCTGCAATATGTGGAAGAAAACGACGTCAAATTTATCCGGCTTTTCTTTTGTGACATCTTTGGCGTACCCAAAAATGTCGCCGTGATGGCGGAGGCGCTGCCCCGGGGTGTTCGCACAGGGGGCGGGCTTCGATGTGTCGGCGGTGGACGGGTTTATGAACGTGGCGGAAGGGGATCTCCTCCTCCTCCCCCCGACCCCGGCACCCTGTCGATCCTTCCCTGGCGCCCCAGCACCGGCCGGGTTGCGCGGATGTTCTGCGATATCCGCCGCAGCGACGGTACGCCCTTTTCCGGATGCGGACGGACCCTCCTGCGCACGGCCAGAGCGCAGGCAAAGGAGGCCGGGCTCTCCTTCCGGTTTGGGACCGAGTGCGAGTTCTACCTATTCGAAATGGACGAGAAGGGGGAATCCGACCCTGCATCCGCGGGACAAGGCCGGATACCTCGACATCGCCCTCTCGACCGGTGCGAAAACGTCCGGCGGGAGATCTGCCTGGCCCTTGAGGAGATGGGACTGTTTCCCGAAGGCCCCATCACGAAAAGGGCCCGGGACAAAATGAAATCTGGTGCCGTCCGGTGGATGTGCTGGCCGCCGCCGACGATTTGATCACCTATAAAAGCGCTGTGCGCACCATCGCCGCGCAGAACGGGCTGTTTGCCTCCTTCATGCCCAAGCCCCTGCCCGGCAAGAGCGGCAGCGGCCTGCATGTCCATATGGCGCCTTCCCTCCTTTCGGGGACGCCCTTTTGAGCAAACCCTGCATGCATTCCTCGCGGGCATCCTGCGCCGCGTCGGCGACATGACCCTGTTTCTCAACGCGGCGACCAATTCGTATCAGAGGTTCGGAAGCTTTGAAGCGCCCCCGATATGTCACGGTCGAGCGGCAACCGTGCCCAGCTCATCCGGGTGCCGGAGACCGGTGCCCCCCGGCTCGAGCTGCGTTCGCCCGATCCGCTGTGCAACCCCTATCTGGCCTTCACCTTGCTGCTTCAGGCGGGCCTGGAGGGGCTTCGAACGGTTCCGTCCCGCCCGTTCCGACCGATATAGATCTGCAGTCGGCCCCAGCCGGGACCCTTGCCGGTTTGGAGCGGCTGCCGGATTCTCTGGGCGCCGCGATCGAAAAGGCGCAGGACAGCATTTTCGTCCGGCAAAGCCTGCCCGCGCCGGTGATCGGCAAGATCCTGGAGGTCAAACGGAACGAATGGGAACGCTATAACCGCGCTGAGGACAAAACGAGTTTGAACACGCCTGTTACTTCGAACGGGTGTGACCGGCCGGCAGTCAGAAGGGAGGGATGGGGCATGACCGGGTTGCTGATCGCGGCCGGGAACCGAAAAGCGGCGGATACGCTGCTCTCCCTCCTTCGCCCCTTCCATCCCGCGCGTTCCCTCATAACCGAAAGCGGAGCGGACGCCCGCCGCCGGGCGGGGAACTGCCATTATCCCTCATCGTGATCCATGCCCCTCTCGCCGACGAGCCCGCCGACCGGCTGGCTATGGATCTGGCCGCTCAAAGCGGCGCCATGACCCTGCTGGATCGTCCGGGCAGGAAGACGCGGCTGAAACCGCCGCGCGGGTGGCAGACAGCGGTGTCGGCGGTGATAGGGGCGGCCGTTTCAGAGAGAGGCATTCCTGCAGCTGCTGCGCGCCTTGATGGCGGCGCAGGCCCGTGTGGAACGGATGCAGGAGGAAAATCGGAAGCTATCCGCCCGCCTGGAAGAGGCTCGGCTGGTGGGGCGGGCCAAATGCGCGCTGATCCGTTACCGGGGGCTGACCGAGGAAGAGGCCCACCGCTGCATCGAAAAGGAGGCCATGGACACCCGCCTGCCCAAGCGGGAAGTGGCCCGGACATCCTAGCGCACCTTTGAGGGTTAGGCCGGTCTCTGGACCGGAAAACGGGACGGCAGAAGCGCATCGGGATACGGGGATCCCGGTGCGCTTGTGTGTTCATTTATTCCGTTTGTAATAGGTCACCGAATCCGAAATATACGGGCAATAGTCCGGAATGTGTTCATATAATCCCCATGCTCCCATTTGGAGACGAGCAAAGTATGCGTCCCCTCTTGATGGCCGAATGGTCGCCGTTGTTATAAAACACCTTGGAGCCGACCGGGGCGGCATAAGGAATCACATTGATATCCCCCCGTGACGGTGGTGATGGCCACGTAGCTGCCGTCCTGCCAGTATTTTTGTGCTCGTTTAGAAAATCCCCATAATCGATCCAGACGGTATTGTTCGCGCTCTGGCTGTGCCAGGCGTAGGAATGGCAGTTGTACCGCCTTGTCGGCTCCCGGATTTTATATGCATAAGGAAAGCGCGATTGCTGCATAGAATTAATGTCTTCGATATCAGCCGGGGTCAGTTCGCTTAAGACTGCTCCTATGACAGCCGTTCCGTTTGAGTGTAAACAGTCGTATACGTATCGGCGGCCGCACGGAAGCCGAGCGCCAACAACATCACGAAGCACAGGCCGCTTACGAGAACCGGAAGAACGGCTTTTTTACGGCGTCCCGCCTGATTGAACGTCTTCAATTCAAATAGCTCCTCCTTTCACCCACGGGGATGCGCCGGTGCCCGGCTTGCTCCGTGACACACTGAAGCACCTCGGAGGTCAGGGCGGTGCCCTTCTCCAGAAACAGGCGTATATCCTCCCTCTCTTCCGCCTCCGCGGCAAAGCCCTCATCCTCCATCAGGATGCGACCGGCGAGCAGCGTCGAGGGGGAAATGGAAAAAGGTTTCCGCGTACCGTCGGGCCTTCTGATCGGTGAGCTGGACCGCGCGGTCCAGCAGCGCCTCTTTTTGTGCCGGTTCAAGCGTGTTCAAAACGGCGGGCTGCGCGAGGATATACTCGAAATAGCGCAGGCGATACGTCGGATAATCGTCGCTCTTCAGCACGTCGTCCAGCGACAGCGCCTGATATTTTTCAGCCAGCAGCGGCCCCGCGTCCTCCCGAGACAATAGTTCCCGCAGCCCGTTGAAGGTCTCAATGTGCTTCAAAAAGCCGTCGTAGATGGAATTGTAAGCCATCATATTGCCCATGAGAGGATAGGCGAGGCAGGTCTCGATGAGTCCCTCGGTGGACATGGTTTCGAGAATTTCCTCCGGGACCTGGCAGACCTTCAACATTTTCTTGATCGAGCGGAGCTTGCCCCATTCTTCCGGTGTCTTTTCCGGGGTGATCGGGAACTCATAGGCATCGCCGGTCGTCTCCATCTCATACCAGGGCGGGCTTTCGGTCGCCGCCGGCACGGCGCCCAGGGCCACGGCGAACGCGGTTGCCAGACACAAGGTCAGCAGCAGCCGCAGACCATGCTTTTTCATCACGTTCTCTCCTTTCCGAATGTCAAAACGGGGTTTTCCAGACCAGAAAATTCGGCGTTCTAAAATAGCGCGGATTCTCGTTATTTATTCCGTTTGTAATAGGTCACCGAATCCGAAATATACGGGCAATCGTCGGGGATATGCTCATACAGGCCCATATTCCCCATTTGGAGACAAAGGTGTGCGTTCCTGCCTTGATGGCCGAATGGTTGCCATTGTTATAAAACACCTTAGCGCCGGCCGGGGCGGCATAAGGAATCGCGTTGATATCCCCCGTGACGGTGGTGATGGCCACGTAGCTGCCGTCCTCCCAGTATTTTTTGTATTCATCTTGATATATCTCTTTGGAAGCCAATCCAGATCGTGTTGCCCGGGCTCTGGCTGTACCAGGCGTAGGAATGGCAGTTGTAACGCCTTGACGGTTCCCGGATTTTCCAAGCATAGGGGAAATCCTGCTCCTGCTTCCGATTGAGCTCTCGTATTTCATCGGCACTCCATTCATTCTGGATTTCCCCTGCGAATATAGCTGTTCCATTCGGTGTATATATCGTCGTAAACCGGATGTCGGACGCTTGCAGAGGAAACGCCGTCATATACAAACTCATAACGCTAAAACACATGAAAGCCATGATTCTGCAGAATCGTCCCGCTCTGTATACGGCCTTCAAAACATCCCCGTCCCCCTTTCATTTCGAGACGCTTCCCGCTTTTCATTGAACTGCTGGACCGTCTGCAGCATCTCCGGTGTCAATCCAAAGCCGTCGCCTAAAAAATACTTTCCAGTCCAAGTTGTCCTCTATGGCGGCGGCAAATTCCGTATCCTCGAGCAACACCTGGCTGGCAACCAGGGCCGAGGACGTTACAGAAAACGTCTCGGCATACCGCTGGGATTTCAGCGCAATCAGCTTCATCGCGCGATCCAGCAGCGCCTCTTTCTCCTCTTCGCTGAGCTTGCTTATGACCTGGGGGTTCGCGAGCATAAACTCAAAATAAATCAGACGGATGGAGCCGAATTCGTCCACATTTTTCACGTTGTCCAGCGATAGTTTGAGATACTTTTGGAGCAGCAGTGGTGCCCCGTCCTCCCGAGACAGCAGCTCCCGCAGCCCGTTAAAACCGTCGACAAGCTGACAAAACCCATCTTGAAGCGAATTTTGATACATCATATTGGAAAACAGAGGATAGGAGAGGCAGGTCTCGATGAGTCCCTCGGTGGACATGGTTTCGAGAATCTCCTCCGGGACCTGGCACACCTCCAGCTTTTTCTTGATCGAGCGGAGCTTGCCCCATTCTTCCGGTGTCTTTTCCGGGGTGATCGGGAACTCATAGGCATCGCCGGCCGTCTCCATCTCATACCAGGGCGGGCTTTCGGTCGCTGCCGGCACGGCGCCCAGGGCCACGGCGAACGCGGTTGCCAGACACAAGGTCAGCAGCAGCCGCAGACCATGCTTTTTCATCACGTTCTCTCCTTTCCGAATGTCAAAACGGGGTTTTCCAGACCAGAAAATGCGGCGTCCAGGCGGCCCTGCCACATCTCCGGTGTGTTCCATCACAGCATACACATCCCTCCTTCCACGGAGATGGGCCGGTGCCCGGCTTGCTCTTGACACTGAATCACCTCAGAGGTCAGGCCACACTTTTGGGGACGGCATGCTTTAAAATCCCCGTCGGGGCTGCCTGCCTCCGTTCTTTCGAGGCTTTCGGGACGTGTTTTCAGTCGGACGACCACATAAGGGCTGTACAGCGCGTGATCCGACGACGCAAAAATCCGAAAGCCCTCGTCCTCCTCAGCCTTCAGCAGAAGCCCCATGAGTTCCGTTTCCCAGGAATAGTTCCACGCAATCCCTTACAAAAATTCCGTTATATCATACGCGCGGACGGAGGCTTGTGTCCGGCTCTTGGCCGATACCCGTTTGTCCTCTGGAACCCGGTCCGACCAAACGACACTTTGGCTGTTCCACTGATAAAGCGGCTTATAAAAGGCGGTTTTGACCGCCCCGGACGTGACAATTCGCGAACGCAATATTCCGCGCTCAGGATATCGGCCGGGGCAGCATGAAAATACGTATTCAGCCGGAAGCGCACATACGTCCAGCCCTCCCCCAGTGCAGGATGGTGCCCGACAACCTCATAGTGCCGCAGATAGGCGTTGGTGTCGAATTCGGAATACACGCTGGAGTCCGGAATTTTCTCGGTATAGATTTCAAAAGACGGATCCAGCTTGACCGGATAGACGGCGCCCCGCAGAACAGCCTCGTCCATCAGCAACTGTACGTGCTGCCCATCCGCCTTATACAGTACCGATACATCGGTTGTGACGTCAAATGCCTTGTCCGGGTGATGCCGTAGGAGCGGCTGACGCACGACGCTTTTGAATATCGTCTCCGTCCCGGAAGACGATATAGCCGTTTTGCCTGTCAATGTAGCTCGCATCATTTGTACGGACACAGAAGTCTAGCGTATTCTCTTCCGGACATTTCTTCAGCACCAGCTCGGCCTGGATTCCGGCCTTGGTTGGATAAAACACCATATCCAATGCCGTGCCCTCGTATAAGACGGCGCTGACAGTATCTCCATACATATTGACATACGGCGTGTCTTTGGCTTCCGAAAAGCCGGACCAGTCCCCGCAGGGCTTAAATTCGATCCAGGCCTCACCCTTTTTCTACCCGGAAGTATTCCGACAGGGATGGAGGAAATAGGCCTTGATCTCGTTCGCCTTATTTTCGTAGGCGAACCCCTCTTTCCCGAGGCCACGACGGTATTGTCGATCACGGCATAGCCATCCCCAGTGGGATACTGGACCGGAGACGAAAAAAATATACAGCGAATAGGTGCCGTCCCGGTTTGGATAACCGACAGTGTACGGCGTATTGCATTCGGGCAATGCTTCTCCCTGTCCGGATATACCCGGAACAGGAGAAAGGGCAGTGGACAGGACGACACCGGTTTTGCCGCGGCATCCGCAACACAAAACCAGCAGAAACAGTAAAATTATGCTGTAAATTCTCCCCGTTTGCCGACTTGTTTATACATGATTGACAACTCCTCATCCTTATTGTATAAAATATGGTAGAAATTGTCAACGTCAATGAATAGCACTTATGAAAATAAATCCTAGCACAATCCACAACGGAGGGGAGGGCCGCCCTTTGTACGCCGCCTATACGCATCGTTCCGGCCGTGTGGCGGAGATTGAGTACGTGGCAAACGACGACTGCCGTCAGATCGATACCCGGCAGCGATACACCCTGATCCTGCTGGAAGCGGGCAGCCTGACGCTGGATGTCGGCGGCCATATCCGGGCCTTTGCTGCCCCCTGTGTTCTGCGGTCCAGGAAAACCTGGAGATCACCTTTGTCCGTTCCCACCGGCTGGCGGCTAGAGTCATCCGGTTCGACGTATCGTTTTTAAACGTCCATATCGGCTACGAAATGATCCATTCCGGCCGGTATGACGAATCTATCGAGGATTTCGGATTTATCCCGCTGAACGCGTTTTATGAGTGCCCGGATGGCGTCCCTCCGTTTCTGCCTTTGTCCCGGGACGGCTTTCTGCGTATGCAGGATCTATTCGACGCCTTCGGCGCGGCGCTCGCCAGCCGGAACGATCCCCGTTGGTCCTGCTGGACAAGGCTGCATTTGCTGATGATATTGGAATTGGTGCACCGGTGCCACACGACGGCTGTTGGCCAAAGGACGGCGGGTTTCGACCTCCAGGCCCCGCATGTGTGGGTTTCTCTGCTGCTGGAGTATATTCACAGCCATTATGCGGAAAGCCTGTCCCTGGACGCCCTGTCCCAATATATCCACGTTAACAAGACGAGCCTGACCAAAGGAATTCAAAGCCGTCGTCGGGTGTTCCGTTTCGGAATATATACAGCTCTACCGCTTTCAATGCGCCTGTCTGGCCCTTTCCACCACCGATATTCCCGTCGGGGATATCGCCGGGCAATGCGGGTTTTCAAGCGGGGCTTACTTTGCCCGGCGGTTCCGGCAGGTCATGGGGATGACACCGTTGGAATACCGTAAAAGCCGGATCCACAACCGGACGGCCGCTGGCGGAAATCCGCCGGCGTAAGACTTTGCCGGACAGAAAAAAGACATGGACGTTTCAGCCGTCCATGCCTTTTGATATACAGCCGCCCGGCCGTTCTATTCGGCATCCCCGCGGGCTCAGCCGCTTCCCTTTGTGGTCTTCCGCGGCCGTCCCGTATGACCTTGACATCCTCCCGTCTGTACAGGGCCGGGGGGAGAATCGGGAGCCTTTTTCCAGCCTCACCTTGATTGCGCCGGTGAGCAGGTTGGCCTCCACCACCTGGCCCCGCCCATCCGGGGTGTTGACGATCGCGCCCCTGCCGGGGGTGATGCGCAGCAGCGACTCATAAGCCTCCCTGCTCGTACTTGAGACAGCACATCAGACGGCCGCAGGAGCCCGAAATTTTGGTGGGGTTGAGGGATAGGCCCTGCTCCTTCGCCATTTTGATGGAGACCGGCTGGAAATCCCCTAAAACTGGGAACAGCAGAAGGGACGGCCGCAGATGCCGAGCCCGCCGAGCATCTTGGCCTCGTCCCGCACCCCGATCTGGCGCAGCTCGATGCGGGTACGGAACACCGAGGCGAGGTCCTTGACCAGCTCCCGGAAATCCACCCGGCCGTCGGCTGTGAAATAGAACAGGATTTTGGAACTGTCGAAGGTGTATTCCACATCCACCAGTTTCATATCCAGCTTGTGGGCGGCGATTTTTTCCTGGCAAATCCGCATGGCCTTCTGTTCCCGCCCGCGTTTTCCCTCGCCCGCTTGAGATCCTCGGGAGAAGCCGCGCGCAGAACCGGTTTGAGCGGCCGCACGATTGTCTCGTCCGATACCTGCTTATTGGGAATGACGACCTCGCCGCATTCCATGCCGCGGGCGGTTTCCACCACCACGTGGTCGCCTTTCTGAAAGGAACTGCCGGCAGGATCGAAATAATAGACCTTTCCCATATTCTTAAAACGGATTCCGATGATTTCGGCCATGGTATCCAACCTTTCTATCTGTATGCCTTCCGGCTCAACGAATGCTGTACACGGAAACAGGAGGTTTGCGGATGGATATCCATCCTCACCGTCCGGCCGCTTGCCGCAGGCGGGCGGTCAGCAGGGTGAGCAGGAGGGTGGTGATTGGCATTGCGGCGCCGGATGCGTTCGAGCTCCCCCCGGCCGTTTCGAGCAGACGGAGCAGGCGTTCCCGGGACAGGGCCTGGGAGAGGGCGGCTGCAGCGTCGGGCGCGATGGAGGGCAGCCGTCCCCCGCTGCGCACGAGGGCGTCCCGGAACACCAGCGTAAGGCCGGTGAGCACCCCGGGCAAGGCTTCCCGGTCTTTTCTCCAGCCGCCCGGTCAGCCTCAGGAGCGGCAGCCCGCAGGCGCCGCGACGGCGGCCGCCAGCTCAGGGACCAGCTCCTGGACCCGCTGGTACACGCCGTCCGACAGCCCCGCAGGGCCTGTCCCACCACACCGCCCGACAAAACCGCCGCACGGCGCCGGTCCTCCGGGGATGTATCGGGCAGGAGGGCTCCCAGTATGGTCACGGACTCTTCCTCAGCCACTCCGGAGGGCTGAGCGTCACCACCCGGGAGCGAATGGTCTCCAGCAGCTGGCCGCGGTTTTCACAGGTCAGAAGAAACAGCGCGCGCTCGCGGGCGGTTCTTCCAGGATTTTGAGAAGGGCGTTCTGCGCCTGCTCGGTCATATTCTGCGCCTCGGCGAGCAGGAACACCCGTCTGGGGGGGGCCTCGTTGGGCAGAATGTAGGCATCCTCCCGCAACGCGCGGACGGTATCGATATGGAAGGAACGGGCGGCCCCCTCCCCCCCCGCTTCGAGGATATCCGGATGGGAACCCGCCGCCGCTTTGCGGCAGCCTGGGCAGACGCCGCAGGGTTTTTCGCCCTCTCCGGTACAAACGGCGGCCATGGCCGTCAGCCTGGCCAGTGTGCGCCGCCCGGAGCCGGCTGGCCCTTCAAAGAGCAGGGCATGAGGAAGCCGCCCCCCGTCGATGCAGGCGGAGAGCCGCTCTTTCGCCTCGGTATTTCCGGCAAACGTGAGAAAGCCGGCGGACGGCGAAGGGCCGGGCACCCGGTCAAAGCGCATGGAGGCCCCTGTCCTTTCCTAAAATACGATTACAGCTTTTCATAGCGCTCGATATCGGTGACAAACACCGTGGCGCCTCCCACGGTCACCTCCATGGGGAAAGAGGCGTAGGTGCTGGTGCCATAGGTGCTGCTGGGCACCATCTGGGTGCGCTTGCGGGAATGCTGCTCGATAATGGAGATCACTTCGTCGACCCGGCTGTCGTCGGTCCCCATCAGGAAAGTGGTGTTCCCCGCCATGAGAAACCCGCCGGTGGTGGCCAGCTTGGTGACCGAAAAGCCGGCACGGGTCAGGGCGGACGAAACGGAACCGCTGTCGTCCTTGTTGACGATGGCAAAAATCAGTTTCATCGACATAACTGTTCCTCCATACAGGTCCGGCCGCCCGAAAAAGCGCGTCCGGAATTCCGGTATCCCCGGAACATCTTTATTATACTGTATTTTTGTCCGTCTGACAAGGAAAATTCCGTGTCTTCAAAAACGGGCTCTTCCGCCCCCATACAATCCGCATACGCCGCGCGCGTACCAGAGCGCCTTCTTAAAATTGCCGCATACGCAGCCGCCGGATATCATGAAGCCAAATAGCGCCTCCGGGTTGCAAATTTATAAAATGATGACCACCCAAACTCCCGGGGGCCCCGGGCCCCCTTGTTGTATGAACGTCGGTTCAGGAGATGCCGTACCCGCCGATTTTCATGAAGAGAAAATCGGCAAAATTCTCCGGGGGCCTGGGGGGCGAAGCCCCCTGGCGTCTTTGCGTCCTTTCTCCACGCGGAGAAAGGACGTGGCCGCGCATTGATATCCCTTTTCATTAGGACAGCGTTTTATATGCGCGGACAAACTCCAACACGCCCCGCAAAAACGGGTCTGGCCTGGGGCCACCCCCTTTCTTTACACAAAGAAAGGGGGAAAAGAAGCGCCAGGGGGAGCCCTCCTGGACCTTCCCCAGGTGTTTTGATTTTTAGGGCCATTGTGGGACACCACAATGGCCGGTGACCGGCCCCCGATGCCCGTCCGTATAGAGAGCCCTTCAGGGGCGAGGCCGGAGTCCTTTTTAGGAAAGTCGGCGGGTACGGAATCTTTTGAACCAACGCCCATACATAAAAGGGCTACGGCCCCGAGGGCTTGATGGCTATAAAATCAATGGGCTTGTGACCAACCCATTCCCCCGGGGTTTTGGGGGCTCCCCTGTATACCCATTGGCTTGCGTATTGGCGAAGCGCGTGTCCAGCGATATAAGCCTTCAGCGTATGAGGGTATAGGGACATATTTCCCATGCGGAGTATTTTTTGATTTTTTTCGTCCCTTCCCTTGACATTTGGGGGCGGAGTGTCTATAATTTAGACGTTGTCCCCAAATGCGCTCGTAGCTCAGCTGGATAGAGTGTCTGACTACGAATCAGAAGGTCAGGGGTTCGAATCCTTCGGGCGCGCCAAGTAGGAGCAAGCGATGTGTCGCTTGCTCCTACTTTTTTATGCAAATAAATAAAACAACGGCCGTGGGGGATGGATACCATATTGTAGCACTTGATCGTTTATGGTACAATTTAAGTAATATATCAAGAGGTGTTTTTATGAAGGGATTAAAGACATTAACAGCAGTTCTTTTGAGTGCCGTTCTGTTCCTTTCTGGATTTCCGATCTATGCTATGGGAAGCGGACTGGACCTTCCGATTATAGAAGACGGCGGCACAACATATTATAACGTCACTTCCAAGGCGGATTTGAAAACGGCTGTTTTATATTGCCGTGACAATTTCATGGATCAACTTCCCATCTGTTTTGATGAAGATAAACGGGATTGGGATGATGCTTACGGCAGCAATGTGGTAAATTTTCTAGACTATTACACCAAGGGCTTTTTCACCTATCGCCAATACAGTGTCAACACCGTGATTGCATATGGAAACAGCGCGAATCAGGAACAGGTTTTGGGGGCACTGGAGCTGTCTTATATCGACACGCCAGATGAACTGAAAAAAGCGGATGACAAAATCGAGTCGATAGTGTCCGGTATCTCGTCCAAATCCACCTATGATAAACTGCTGTATATTGCTGAGTATGTTTGCCAGCAAACGGAGTATGGTTTTAAGCAGCTGCCGGACGGCGGGTACGATGCGATCAACGGTGTTTATGACGTGCTCAGCGGTATCCGCACCAATACGGTATGCACATCCTATGCGCTGACGTTCCAGCGATTTATGGAAAAGGCTGGAATTAACAGCTATATTCTTGCAAACGGCGGCGTTCATGCTTGGAATATCATAGAACTTGACGGCAAATGGTATGGGGTCGACTGTACGTTTGGTGATTTGGGCAACTCATTTGACCGGAAGTATTTCCTAATGGGAAAAAATGAGATGCAGATGTATAATACACCGGGCGCCAACATTGATCCGGTCGCTGTCTTTGCAAAAAATCATAAGGTTTCTGACCAGAATTACAGCGCTTCTTCGAATCCCCCAAAGCCCACAGAAAGTCGTGTAACGTCCAAGCCATCCGAAACTTTGCCCACAGAAAGCAACGTGACTTCCAACCCGTCTGATACTCCCAGTGAAAGTGAGATAAACAGCAGTGCCGGGAGCAGTTATACGGAAAAAATGCCGACAGACATTGTTATGGTTGATATTGTTCAGGAGCCGATAATTAGCCGCACTGTATTTGAACAGGCTAAGCAGGCGGGGCTGGATCTAAAACTAAACGGAGATACATACAGCTGGACCTTTTCGAAGGAAACATTGGCGGAAATTACAGATTTTCCGGAGTCTTTTTTGATGCGGGATTTTGCTAAACAATGCGCTGGCCGGAGAAGATCAGCAAAAGCTGAAGAGCATGGCAGGAGAGCGGCCCTATTTCGGTTTCCGGTTCGTCTATCACGGTGCATTGCCGGGAAAGGCAAAAAATCACATTGTCACTTGGAAAAGAGTTTGCAGGCAAGACGGTTACTGTTTATTCGGTATCTGACAGTGGAAAACCTACAGCAGAAGCAAACACGACTGTCGGCATGGATGGAACGCTGAATTTTGACACGGATCACTGTTCGCTTTGGTTTGTCTCCGACAAGGATATGTCAGCCGAAACGGAATCAGGCGGTATGAGCGTCTGGGTATGGTTCATAGTCATATCGGCGATTGTCATGGTTGTCGCTATAGGCGGATTTTGTTGGTGGTATTTTATTTGCCGGAAACAGAGGGGGCAGAAGCAGACGCAGATACCATAACCTGAACACACCGTTGAGATTCCCTTTATCAAGATATAATGGACGATAATAGCCCCGATATGCCAGCAGCGTCCGGCAGGAGCTGCTAAAAAGGCGGTGATGATTTGAAGGATACGGCTTCAAAAGAAGCAGCGGCGGTCTATAAGGAGTTTGATAGAAAGCTCCAACGAACGATCCGGCGCGTATCCATTTCATTTCTGATTATACTCACATGTGTTTTGATTAGCTTGACATTCGTGACGTCATCGTATATTCCGCTGGTTATTTCAGCCGTATCCCTTTTTCGCATATGGGATAGCGCGAGGATACGATGCAGAAAACTCGATTCCACACACAAGTCTCTATACGCAGCGGCTTATGGGGGAACAGACAGAGTCTGTTCGTACGGGAATTTTCAAAGATATTTGGGAGGAATATCAGGACAATCGATTTGAGAGATTACTGGAGATAGAGAGTCTCGAAATTGAATTTGAAGTGGCATACGACAATACCATAGAAGTTGAGGCAAAACGGCATCATCATAAATGGTTTGTTTTAGTCGATGAACAGAACTTGCATTGTTCAGTAGATAGAGAGACAGAAGAAGCGATGGAACAAACAACACCACTCCAAAACCTGGGCGGTATCGATGGCTTTTATGAAGCCGTTGCCGGGTTCATTTCGACATATTCATGAACAGGGAATGAGAGGCCGTGCTCCTGATGAGCATTCGGAAGGGATCCTTCGCGTATCGGGCCGCCACGGATGGAAGAAGCCGGCTATCCAACGGATAGCCGGCTTCTTTTCCTTGCTGTGATACGATAACACGGCCATCCATATACCGGTTCGGGTTTTCCGTTTTTTCCGCCGCCTCCTGACTGGCGTTGCCAAGCGTTCCGGACTTCAGCCGGGGGCAAGGAGAGGCTCTGGATCAGCCGTGGCAGATAGCTGGGGATGATGTCCAGTATCTCCGCGGCCGCGGCAGAGGGGAATACGGGCCTGGTGTCCGATGTATGACCTTCGCCTGCTTCCTTTTCCGTATATCCCGTCGTACGTCAACACCGAAAACCCCGTTCCCTTCTCCGGGGCCATCGACGGGACGGCGGAATTGTGGTAGGATTATGCCTGATGGAAAAAAATGTATACACGGCTGCAATAAAACCGGCTGTTCCGGTATTATCTATATGAAAAGGGGTGAATCCATGCAGAAAAACGCGCCATCGGGAAAGCTGACCACAGCGGAGAGGGACGCCTCTCTCTGGACCGGTGCCTTTCGGGGATCGCGGACGAGGATCCCGCCGCCCTCGAAGAGCTTTACCGCTTAACCAGTGCGCCGGTGTATGGATACGCGCTTTCCTTTTTGAAAAACGCCCAGGACGCGGAGGATGTGCTGCACGATTGCTTTGTCAACGTGTATGTCTCGGCAAAGGGATACGATTCCTGCGGCAAGCCGATGGCCTGGCTGTTCACGATCGCCCGGAACCTCTGCCTATTGCGGCTGCGGGAACGCGGACGGACGGCGGATATCCCCCGGAGGACTGGGGAGGACGGCTATGGTCACGCCGCGGATGCCGGCCCGACGACCGGCTGCTGCTCGAGCACTGCATGACGCGGCTTTCGGACGAGGAACGGCAGATCGTGGTCCCTCCACGCGGTGGCGGGGTTCAAGCACCGCGAGATCGCGGATATCATGGACATCCCGCTGCCGACGGTGCTCTCCAAATACCACCGGGCGCTCAGGAAACCTCAGAACCTTTTTTGGAGAAGGGAGACGGACAATCATGACCAATCATGAGATAGAGGCGAATCTCCGGCGTACGTTCGGCCGTGAGGCTCCGGACGCGCTGCCGGGCATCCTCTCGGATTGTGAGAAACAGAAAGGAACCGTGATGGTGATGGAAAAGAAAAAACGGAACCCATGGGTCATGCGGACGGTGGGCATCGCCGCCGCCGTTGCCGTTTGTGTGATGGGGGGGGCTCGGCATCCATTTGTACGGCTCCCGCTTTGCCGTGGAATCGACTGTGTCTCTCGACGTCAACCCGAGCATCGAGATTCCAGGTCAACGCGAAGGAACATGTACTGAAGGTGGAACCCAAAAACGAGGACGGCCGGAAGGTCGTGGGAGAGATGGACTTTTCCGGCAGTTCCCTGACGTGACCGTCAACGCCCTGATCGGCTCCATGCTGCGAAACGGCTATCTCAATGAAAACGCCAACTCCATCCTCGTCAGCGTGGATACCCGGGACGCCGCGAAAGGCTCCGCCCCTACGGGAAAAGCTGGCTGGTGAAATCGACAGCCTGCTCCGCACCGACACCTTCAGCGGAGCCGTCCTGAGCCAGACGGTGGCGGCCGACGCCGCCCTGCAGCAGCTCGCGCAGGAGTACGGGATTTCTTTGGGCAAGGCGCAGCTGGTCCAGGAGATTGCCGCGAAAAATCCCGCCTACACCTTTGATGCGCTGGCGCGGCTTTCGATCAACGAGCTCAATCTCCTGATGGCGCAGAATGCCCAGGTGGAGACGGTGGCTTCTTCGGGCAAGGCCAGTGACAAAGCGTATATCACCGCGGAAAAGGCGACCGCGCTCGCCTTGGAGCACGCCAACGTGTCGGCTGACCTCGCTGTCGTCAGAGAAGCCAAGCTCGATACCGAGGACGGCGTCCTGGTATATGAAATCGAGTTTGAGGCCGGCGGATATGAATACGAATACGATATCGACGCCGCCAGCGGCGCGGTGGTCAAGTTTGAAAAAGAACGCGACGACGATGACGCCCCCCCCAGGGCGGCAATCCGGGGAGTGCGCCGGCGGGCGATATCGGCGAGGCCAGGGCCAAAGAGGCCGCGATGTCCCATGCCGGTGTGGCCGAGGCCGACATCCGGGATTACAAAATTGAGCGGGATACCGACGACGGTATCGGGGTGTATGAGATCGAGTTTAAAGCCGGCGGGTACGAGTACGATTACGAGATCGATGCTGCCAGCGGGTCCATCCTCAAGTTCGACAGGGAACAGGACGACGATGACAGACGTCCGCAAAGCGCGAATCCGGGGAGTGTGCCGGCGGGTGATATCGGTGAGGCCAGGGCCAAAGAGGCCGTGTTGTCCCACGCCGGTGTGGCCGAGGCCGACATCCGGGATTACAAAATTGAGCGGGATACCGACGACGGTATCGGAGTGTATGAGATCGAGTTTAAAGTCGGCGGATACGAGTATGATTACGAGGTCAAGGCCGCAGACGGTGCCATCCTGAAAAATCAAAAAGAAATCGACGACTGACGTATCGTCCATCGCCGGCCGGACATGGGATGCATGTCCGGCCGGTTTCTGCCGCCGGGGATACCATGTTATGCCCCCATCCGCTATCATGAACCGCCCTTCGGCCGCATATGTTTGTAGGGAAGAAGGAGGGGACTGGGCGGGGCCGAAAGAAAAAACGGGCGGAAACGGCCGCCCCGGCCCCGTGCGGACCTCGGATACTGCTGAGAAGGGGTTATGACACATGAAACGTGGCAAACGTCTGCTGGCGGCTCTGCTTGAGGACTGCTCATAGGCCTGCTTCCGCTCGGGGCCCTGGCGGAGGAGGCACCGGCCGTGATCGTGGATATCGAGGGGGGCGAAACGGCGGAGGCGCTGATGGCGGAGGACGCGGACGAGGTCTGGGAACCGGTCGGGACCGTCCCTGCCGACACGGCGGCTTTGGATGTCGGGGGCAAGTCCGCTGTTCTGATGGAACAGTCGAGCGGCGATATCCTGTTCGAGAAAAACCCGCATGAGAAAAATGCCGATCGCCTCGGTGACCAAGATCATGACGCTGCTGCTGGTGATGGAGGCGCTCGATGAGGGCCTGATCACCCTCGATGAGCCGGTTACCTGCTCGCCCACGGCGGCTTCGATGGGCGGATCCCAGATCTGGCTCGAGGTCGGTGAGGTGATGACGGTCGATGAGCTGGTCAAGTCGGCGGCCGTGGTGTCCGCGAACGACGCCTGTGCGGCGCTGGCCGAGCATTTGTCGGGTTCCATCGAAGAATTCGTCGCGCGGATGAACCAGCGGGCGGCCGAGCTCGGGATGAACGACACCCTGTTCCTCGATTGCAGCGGCCTCAACGACGAGGCGTATTCCTGCGCCTATGACGTGGCCGTGATGTCCCGGGAGCTGATGAAACATCCCAAAATCACCGATTATACCACCATCTGATGGACAGCCTGCGGGGCGGGACATCCCAGCTGGTCAATACCAACAAGCTCGTGCGGCATTACGCCGGGGCGACCGGGCTGAAAAACCGACGACCAGCAAGGCGGGACACAATCTGTCGGCCACGGCGGAACGGGGCGGGCTCGCGTTTGTCGCGGTCATCCTGGGGTGCGAGACGACGGACGAACGGTTTGGCGGCGCCCGGAAGATGCTCGACTACGGGTTTGCCAACTACAGCGTATACACGCCTCAGGTGGATACCGACGCGCTTCCGTCGGTGCCGGTGCTGCACGGGGTGTCCGAGAGTACGATTCCCGTCGCCGATGAGATACGCCCCATCCTTCTCCGCAAAGGGCAGGAGAAGCAGGTGACCTGCACGACAGAGATGGCGGCGGATCTGGAAGCACCGGGTATATGAGGGCCAGGTAATCGGGCAGATCGTGGTGACGCTGGAGGGGAAGACAATCGCCGAATATCCCATCCGCGCGTCGGAGGCCGTGGCCCGTCTCGGGTTCGGCGGCGCGTTCTGGAAGCTTCTGTGCGCGCTGCTCGGCTGACAGCGAGACCGCTTTCAGGGAATTTAGGAGATGACACGGCCCGGGGCATCCGCTGTAAACGGATGCCCCGGGTTCACGTTATCCGCGGGCGCATCCGTCTCCCGATCCGGCCGGACCGCTGCCATTCCGTCGGGTTCGGCGCGATTTGGCCGGAGTATATGGCGCCACGATACCGGCAAAAAGAAAACGGCTTTCTCCGGGTGGGACGGCGGGGATCGACCCGTTTTCAGACATTCCTATTGAGAATAATACAGTATACGATATAAGCATTAGACATGGAAGGCCGGGCGCGGTATACTGGCTGTGGAAGCGGGAAATGGCGGACCGGCCGGGACCGATCCATCGGAGCCAGGCCGATGCGGAAAAAGCCGCCGGCATGCCGCTTCGCCCCCGCCGTCGGAGGGGGTTGCCCGCGCCAGACCGGCCGTATAGGCGATCCGGGCGGCATCCGACAAAAATATGGTTTGGAGGATCGGTTTATGAACATGCTTTTCGATTTTTACAATCCCACCCGCATCCTGTTCGGCAGCGGAAAGCTCTGCGAACTGGGCCGACAGCCCATGCCCGGAAAAAACGCCATGGTGCTGATTTCAAACGGGAAATCCACAAGGGCCAACGGGTATCTCGACCGTACCCTCCGGCAACTGGATGCCGCCGGTGTGGGATACGCCGTGTTTGACGGGATCATGGAAAACCCGGTCAAGGACGCCGTGATGCAGGGCGCCGCGTTCGCCAGGAAAAACCGGTGCGATTTCATCGTGGCGCTGGGCGGCGGCGCAGTGCTGGACGCCTCTACCGCGATTTCCGCGATGGCAACCAATGACGGCGACCTGTGGGATTATGTGCAGGGCGGCACGGGTAAGGGGCGTCCGCTGGCCAATGCGGGCCTGCCGGTCGTGACCATCGCCACCACGTCGGGTACCGGCTCGGAAATCAACTGCTGGGGGGTCATCTCCAATCCGGAAACCAAGGAAAAAATCGGGTTCGGTGATCCGCGGCTCGTCCCCGTGCTGGCGGTCGTCGATCCCGAGCTGATGAGAACCGTGCCGCCGGCCTATACGGCCTATCAGGGGTTTGATGCACTGTTCCACAACACGGAGGTCATGATGTCGAAGGGGGTAAACATCCTCAGCGAAACCATCGCGCTGTCGGCCATCGGCCATATTGCCCGTTACCTGCCCCGCGCGGTCAGGGACGGGAACGATCTTAAGGCCCGTGAGCATGTCGCCTACGGCAGCACGATGGCGGGCATCACCATGCAGCTGACCTCCACCACCGCTCAGCACAGCATGGAACACGCCATGAGCGCCTATCATCCCAACCTGCCCCACGGCGCGGGGCTCATCATGATTTCCAAGGCCTTTGCGGAGTTCTTCATCGAGCGCCACGCCTGCGACGGGCAGTTTGTCAAGATGGCACGGGCCATGGGGATGCCCGAAGCCGACAAGGCCGGGGATTTCGTTACGGCGCTCGTACGGTTGCAGGAGATGTGCGGCGTGGCCGGCCTGAAAATGAGCGATTACGGCTTTGCCCCGGGGGAGTCCATGACGTTGGCCAAAGGCGCACGCGCGATGCAGGGCGGCCTGTTCTCCGCCAATCCCTGTGACATGAGCGACGAGGACTGCGCTGCGGTTTTCGACAAGTCCTACCGGTAACAATACGGGGCGTGCCGCGGGCCCGGGACGGCCCTCCAAAAGAAAAGCCGCCGGCGGCGGCTTTTCTTTATTGTGCCAGCGCAACACTGTAATTCTGAAATATACCGTGATTATTCCCCTCGAAAATCGCCTATTATCTCGCAAACAAGCGATTTTACAGCACAAATCTGTCTTTCCGTTTTTGTTTAGAAACCTCTTGACCACATATTTGCCCACAGACAGCGAAAAACCGGCCCGCCGGGGGATTTCCCTCGGCGGGCCGGTGGGTTTCGTGTCAACCTTCCTTTCGGCTCCAGCGCTTTCTGGCCTGGAATGCAGTCATCGTGCGTTCCTGCGGCGTGCTTTCTTCTGTGAGCTGCGGTTCCGCTTTTTGCGATACCCTTATCGATTTTCGCCGCCGCTTTCTGCCGCATCTCATCGGTGATGTGGGAGTAGGTGTTCAGCGTGGTTGCGCTGGACACATGCCCCAGAATGGTAGACAGGGTCTTGATGTCCATTCCGTGAGCCAAAGCATTGGTGGCGAAGGTGTGCCGGAGGTCATGGAAGCGCACTCGCTCGCATCCAGCGTGGTCCAGAATCCGGTGCAGTCGCTGATGCACCACGGAGGGACGCAGAGGCATATCTTCTTTCTTCGGGGATGGGAACAGCCATTTGGAGTTGACCCTGGCTTTGTATTCTCTGAATACATTCACGACCTGCGGCGGAAGGACCAGGGTGCGGATGGCAGCTTTTGTTTTCGGTTCGGTAATAACCACTTCCGAGCCTATGATGGTCGCCTGTTTGTTGATCCGCAGTTCCCCGTTGTTCAGGTCCAGGTCATCCCATTGCAGTGCTGTCAGTTCGCCCAGCCGAAGTCCTGTCGCAAATTCCAGAAGGAACAATTCGTAGTAGTTTTCTTCTTTGGCCTGGATCAGCACTTTCTGCATGGTTTCCCTTGAGAGTATCTTCATCTCCTCCCGCTTTATCGGAGGCAGCTTACAGCCAACCGCCGGGTTCTGCGATATCAGGTTTTCTTTTTACTGCCTTTTCCAGCGCCCGGTAGCACAGACTATGGCAGTTGCGTACCTGCGTATCAGCCAATCCCATCTCGCCGTCACCCTGGTCCATTCTGGCGTCCGTTTTCATCCAGGTGCAGAATTGCTGGATATCATTTGTGGTCAGCTTGCTCAGCGGAATGCTTCCCAGCTTCGGCTTGATATACAGCCTGATATACCCCTCATAGATCCGCTGGGTACTGGGGCGGACAGCCGGTTTGCTGTGTTCTTCATACCAATGCTCCACCCATTCACCAAAGGGCATATCCGCTTTGACCTTTGCAGGCGTAGGCGGCGTGACGGTTTTCTTCAATGCCTTAAGTTTTTCTACGCACTCTGTCTTGGTCTTAGCCAGAACATTTTTCGTCTTGGGAGGCCCTTGTCATCATAGCCGATGACCACTCGTCCTTCCCAGCGACCATCCTTTCTTAGGCGGACTGTGCCGTCACCGTTCTTGCGTTTTTCTTCCCATGGCTTCAGCTCCTCTCCGAAGATATCTGTCAGGGAATTCTCCCACGATCTCAGCGGCACGCTTCTGCATATCGGTGAACCGCTCTTGCATGCCCCAGATGCCGGACAGGGTTTTCACATCCACACCAGAGGTCAGAGCGTGCGTGGCGAAGGTATGACGGAGATCGTGGAAACGTATATCAGGCAGACCCGCCTGCTCCAGCAACTGCTTCATCCTACGATAAGCTGCGTCTGGAGCAGTCGGTTGCTCTAAGCAAAGCGGATTCGGAAATATCCAATCGGTCAGCGATGTCCGCTTCCGTTCCTTGAGTATTGTCGTGACACTGGGCGGTAAGATGATCTTTCGTGTACCTGCATAGGTCTTGGTGTCGCCTGTTGTGAGTCCTGCTCCTTTTTCCCGACGGACTGTGCGCGGCATACCTTCAGGGTTCCATCAGCTTCATCGAAATCTTCCCAGCGAAGACCGCAGATCTCACCCCCGGCGCAGGCCAGTCATGATCTCCGTGTAGAAGAAATCGAACCACACCGCATCTTCCTTGATGGTATCCATGAAGGTGGCCAGTTGCTCGTCCGTCAGCACATTCTTTTGCTGATAGCTGAACTTGGGCGGGCGACATCGTCAACGGGGTTCCTTGGAATGAGCCGTGCCTGCTGTGCCGCCTTCATGATACCGTGGAGAACAGTATGGATGCGGCGGACACTGCCGCTGGCCAGTTTCTGTCCCAGCTTATCGTAGAACTTCTGAATGTCCGCAGGCTTGATCTGAGTGATCCGCTTTTCTCCCAGACCAGGACGGATATGGTTTTCGATATAGCTGCGGTATCCGTTCAGTGTGCTGGGGCGAACCACTCCATCCATACTGACGAGCCACTGATCCAGCCACTCCGACAGGGTGAGCCTGCTCCGCTCGGTCAGGTCGACGCCCTGATAGGCTGTGATACTTTTTCGCAGCTTTGCGGTCAGTTCTTTCTGGGTGTCGGCGTAGACATAGTGGAAGATGGAATCGCCATTGTCCTTGTGACCGATGACGATGCGGCCTTCCCAACGGCCATCGTCACGCTTTGCGCACCATACCGTCGCCGGATGGTCTTCGTTTTGCCATTTGTTTTCACCTCCCGAAGGGTTTTATTCTTTGTTTTGCGGCCCATCTCCTGCGCCGCCCGTCATTCATTTTGCCTGCGGGAACTTGTGCGGCTCCGCCACGCACTGGTACAGCACCGCTCCGCATTTACCGCAGATCAGGAACTTCAGCCGGTTGCCCAAGAGACCGTTTCGCTTGAAGGTCACCAGCGCGTCGCTTTGCCAGCCGACACGAATATCTTCGCCGCCACAATGCTGGCACCGCTTGACCGGAAGTTGATTCATCATAGCTGTTCCTCCTTGGTTTCTGTTTTTTCAAACACACAATACCGGAAGAACAGACGAATAGCTATTGAAAGAAGTGCCGCAAATGAAAATTCTACGAAAGCAACAATTTTTCCATGCGGAACACTGCTTATACCGACTTTTGAAAATCCATCGCATCCTTGAAGGAGATCCGTCCGTTGGTTTGCTTCATATCACGAATGGCTCTGCCCCGCAGCTGCTGGTACTCGCCTTCGTCGATATCGGTATCGTATGCGATGATCTGGCTCAGTACATTGATGTCCACGCCCTGTTTGAAAATAACAGAGCCGATGCGCTGTGCGTAGTGATCCAGCGTTCCTTGCAGCATATCGGAGAGTACCTCGGGCAGAAATGCTCCGGCGTTCTTTGTATTCAGGTAGCCGATATAAAACCTGAGTGCGTTCTCCACGAACTCATTTTGGGTGGAGCAGTTATCCCTCTTATAGATGCACAACAGCTCCTGCCAGATATCGTCATCGATCCAGATGGTGTGTCGTTTCTTATCGCTCATAATTCTAAAATCCTTTCTCGTTTCTTATATAGCGTCATTGATTGTCCTGTGACCATCGTGCTTTTTCGGTGTTTTTGGAAAAATAAGCGTCATTCCGTTTTTTGACCTCTGTGAAAAGCGTCACCGGAAATCTCCGAAAACAGCCCGCACTGCGGGATGTTGTGGCCCCAGGGCGCAGAACAGCGTCAGGGCTTTCTCCTGCTTTCTTTTCGTCGGCGCACAATCCCTGCAAAAATGCGGCCCTAATTTGCCGGCACTCCCTTTGTTGGTGCTGGTTGTCGCTGCTTTCCGGAAAGCCGCACACATCGGCCCACAGCGGGCGACACGGGCGTTTATGCGCTTCGGTCACTACCTACCGGGATGAACTCTACGCCCAGCTTTTCTGCCTTTGCCTGGGCTGTCTGCTGTGCTGTCAGCAGACTGAGTTCTTCCATCCGCTTTTCGTAGTACTGGTCAACAGCCTGGTCGAACTTCAGGATGGTGTACTTCAGACAGCCGTTGCGCTTGAGTCCGTCTTTGGTCACGATCTCCGTGTGCTCGGTGTAGATGAGGCCCTTCTCTTCTAACTGCCGCACATACTTCGCCACTGTGTTGGGAGCGATGCCCAGCTTTTTGGCAATGGTGGAATAGCTCACGATACACTGGTAGGTGTTTCTGTCCTCGATGCGGATGAGGTAGGCATAGATAGCCACCGCGTTTATGTGGAGTTCAATATCGAAGAGCGCATTCGGGGCAGGAAGAAATTCTTTTGCTTTTTCCTTCTGCGCATACTGAGAACTCAGCATCACCGCACCCCCTTCGTGTGAGCGGAGATCCACTTGCGCAGTTCCTCTTTCCGGGATGACGATTCGCTTGCCGATGCGCAGAGAGGGAAAGTCATCTTCCTGGATGAGCTCATACACGCTGGAGTCAGAGACACCCAGCAGGTCAGCCAGCTGCTTCACATTCAGGAGCAGAGGCAGTTCGTCGTAGCTTGTGAATACGGATTTCTTCATTTTGAATATCACCTCGGCGTTAGATTGAGTGGTCAATTTTCTTTCTCTGTCATCTCATCGCACTCCACTTCCCGACGCAGAGCGCAGCGGCCTCCTGCGCTGTCGCCGGAATGATAGTGCGATTCTTCTTTCGGCAGGAAAAAAAAAGACCTACATATCTCCTGCGGTCGGACAGCAAAATCAGCGGCACTATATTTTTTTGTGCCGCGAGGTCATGTCCAACCTCGGATATGTAAGTCTACTGATGGTATATAAGTCATCGATGTAAAATCGATGGAACTCAATTGAGTTCGGGACGAGGTCTGATATTCAATTGTCGTTTGGAGATGATTCATATCATCTCTGCAATAATATTAGCAGAGGAAAACCTTTCCGTCAAGTAGGGATGAATAAAATAATCTCTTTCCGGACATACTAAAAAATTTTGCATTGCCGCGCCAACTCGCACGCACGAGAAAGGCCATCGCTGTTTGACCGAACAGCGATGGCCTTTGCTTTTATGTAATAACTTCGAATGCGAACTTGAAGCACTTTCCACCCAGTGGAATCAGGAGAATGGTGACACAGCACACCAATCCCATGCACCCAAGAATCAGGGCGAAGGGCAGTTTGATGAACAGCCATATTGCCGCAGACAGTAGTGCGCCGGTAATATGAAACCCCAGCCAGAAAAGAAAAGTCAAAACCGCTAATGTGATAAGAATCTCTATCATTTTTGCACCTATTATAGAGTTATTTCTTTTTTTGAAAGTATGGTACTCGATGGTGATCTCTACGTCATAGGAAAAATACACTGTTCTTCTTGAATGGATGAACCGAATCAATCGTTACCTTTTCGACCGCACCATCTTTCTTAACCCAACCCGTCACAAGATCACGAATGGGTTTCTCATAGATTTCAGTAAAACCCAACTCCTGCAGGCGATCTCCCGCTTCAACATAATTCATATTACGCAGGCTTCGCTCCGAAAAAAGGAATCGTAATTTCCTTTTTCTCATGGTATGTAATGATAATCTCTGTATCGTAAGGAAGCAAATCTCCCTTTCTGAAATACGAAGAACCACCAATTACAACCTGTTCCACTTGTCCGACTTTGTAGGTTGATCCCTTGTATATGTCCTTAACGGGAATCGTTTTAACGTCAGAAAATGCACTCTCGGAAAAAGCATTTGCGACGTAAGACGCATTTCTGCCAATTAAATCTTCATAATCGCATGGCACAGCAATCTTTTTTGCCCTTAAAGAAAAATGCCTTTGCTCTTTTTTCTTTCGCAATTCATTTCTTGCCTTACGTTCTCTCTCTCTTTTTCAAGACGTATTCTTTCTGCTTCGGCCTGCCGTTGGGCGGCTTCTTCTCTTTCCTGCTGCTTCTTTCTGGAATGAGCCGCAATGCCAGCTCAAGAGCCACAGTAAACAGTCCAGCTAAAGCATCCGACAGATCTCCGGAACTGGATTCATCAGAATCGCTCGATTCATCATCTTCGGATTCATCGGCATCATAATAGCTGTTATCTGAATCAGAACCGCTGTAATATGCTCCACTGCCATCGGCATTTTTGTAGCCCCATGTGCCATCCTTGCCGTAATATGAAATCTTCCATCCGCATTTCGTGTACCCCAGCTTTCCGTCAGCTCCATAGAATGATGCACTTCCGTCAGCGTTTTTAGTTCCCCAACTTCCATCAGCCCCATAATATGAACCGCTTCCATCAGAGTTCTGAGAACCCCAACTTCCGTCATCTTCATAAAACGAGCCTTCCGCACCATCATTCTGAAGGTATTCCCAGCCTTTATCTTTCCTATCTTCTGACATAGTACGCTCCTTGTTTATTTGATCTTAAATCCATTTTTGATTCGGCGCAATGCCCAATCGGTGTTTCTCTAAAGCTCAATTAGGAGCATAAATGCCGCTTCTCCGTCTGTGTAAGCTGACAGCTTAGCAAGAGATCGTGCAGTATATCCTTCAACAGAAACCCCATTACGCATATACTGCTTATGCTCTATCCAATACTCAAACTCGCTCATAATATCTGCATTACGCTGGAGTTTGGTCATTTTCTGTTTTAGCAGGAGGGGCATTACATTAGCCTGCTTATAATAGTTCTCAATAACCTTGCTCATCATGCGACCTCCTTATCGGTAAAAATATTTGCAAAGGCTCTGGCTTCCGCTTCCACAAGCTGATCCTGATAATCGGTGAAGAACAGATACTTTCCGTCAGCCAGAGGAATGGGAGAAATATAGTTTTCAAAATTGATCTTGTAGAGCATATCCTGCCATGTTTCTTGCAGGCCAGCTCTCTGGTGCTGATAAGCATGGCGCATTTCGTGCGCCACCGTATCGACGACTTCTTGGGGATCATCCAATGTGTTCCGGTTGATTTCAACCTTATTCTCGCTGGGAATATAGGCACCACAGGAGCCATCCCGACCGTTATAAAACTGTATTTCCGGATTATCTTCGATTCCCAGCTTCTTGCCTATAACAGCCGCCAGTTCTTTTATAGCTTCAACTTTTTCACTATCAGTTAATCGCTCCCATTGTGCAGCTCCAAAGCGATCCAAGACTACCTGAACCTCATCGTCCAGTTCAAAGTCAAAGTCAAATTCGTCCTCAAATCGTCCGAATATTTCCGCCAACAGACTTTCCTCATCTACGGAGTATGTGTCCTGGTTCTCCGGATCGACCGAAAACAAACCGTCCAGGAATGAAATTGCTTCCTCGCTGGACATTGTTCCGGATGGTTTAATATCTTGAAAAGCAGAGGGGGAAAGGAGTTCCGAATCATCCTTTTTCTCCGCTGTATCGTGAAACCGAATCATGCAAAAAACTCCTTTCCTGCTCAGTTCCCAATTACAGGACAATATCCTGTGTTCCTACCTTTTCAATTTGCCGTTCTCAAATACAACCGCAATGCCATGCTCCATATCAAACTTGTAATTACACATAATTGCTGCAATGCGGTGTTTCTTGGTATGCGGCACAAAAATACTTTTTGGCATGACATACTTGAAGATATTCTCGATGCCGTCATCCTTCAGCTGACCGGCTCCGGTCTTTTGTACGTACTTCTTGACAGCCGCCAAAGAATCCGCAACTTCTTTTCGTTATCTTCCAGCATAGCGAATGCTTCTCTCTGGCTTTCCAGAACTTCCTCGCCAGCGTAGCACTCATATACCACAGAGATCAAACGCTCTGTCCCAAATTGTGATTTTACACTTACTCATCAAATCCACCTCCATCTACATCGGCAGCATCACGTGCCTTACACTCTGCACATCCGCCATAATGCCCGAAATAGCCATGAATATCTCTTGATACCAAATCCATTGTGCGGGTATCACAGCGTTCATGCCAGGAACATTCATTATCTCGCCGCCAATCACGAACATCTGCTGCTGTCCAATCTGACTTACCATCTTTCTCAATGGAGTTCCATTGTTCAGCACACTTCTCATCTGCTTGTGAGAAATTGCCTTGCTTCAGATTACCGTCCTCGTCGTAGTAATCCCATCGATTTTCGGTCATATTATCAATTTCAACGGTAGCTTCAGCACATTCAGAGAAGTCAGGTTCGGCGTATTTGTACTCAACACCGTCCATGTCCTTTTCAGACAGCTTATCTTGTGCGGCCTTTCCTTCTTCCGTTTCATCTGACGGAACGTATTTGGATTCGCCACGCTCACCCTCCCAATGGCCACGAACACCATCAACAGGGATATTACTGCTTCTGGTTTCATAGGAATTGTAGTATCCGTCCGAAACTTCTGACTTTTCTTTGAAAAGGCTGTCCACGAAAAGGATTTTGCTTCTGAAACCGTCATATCTGTTTCAGGCTTAATTTCCTTGAACGCAGATGCTTCCGGTTTGGGAATATCAGTTACTTCAGGTTTTCTATGAAGCTCTGACATCAGAAAACACCTCCTTCTGCTTTTGTAGACTTCGGCAAAAACGAATCAGAATATCGTTATATGCCGCATCACGGATCACCTGTTCATGCAGGATGAGCGCAAGAGCAAGATCAATCTGCTTCTTAGAGTAATCCTTAATGGAAGGATTCAAGCCATTGACCACGGAATGTACCCAATCTGTAATTTCATTACAGTTCGCAGCTTCCCGGATTGCTTCTTCAGCAGACGAAATTATATACCAGTTGCCGCAGAGCTTCGATAGCATTATCATCATCCGAGGACAGATATTCCATGAAGTCCTTTTTGATGGATGTGTCCAGCTTGGAACGAATGACCATTCGTTTCAGTCTGAGCATACCGCTTCGATTTCCCTTGCGAAGCAGTTCTTTGTTCATTATGCAGTCCAGCAGGGATTCTGAAACAATACTGGCATCTACATCCAAATGCTCATCATTTTCCCTTGGCGTGTAGGTATATCTGACTTGCTGGCCTTCGTACTCCTTAACCTTGCAAAGTACAGGCTGTACCCATTCGTTTTGATATATTGCAAAGCCACACCGCAAGGCAGCTTTTAAGAGCTCGGTGATCTGATCGTCATTCAGGTTCGCAGCTCGTCCGACCAATTCACGGTCAGTTACGATCAGGCAAGCGCATAATAATCTTGGTGTTAGTGTTTCGGATCACCGACATATCAAGCAGGCCGGGAGCTTGGTCTGCAATAACAAAGCCTTCGCCGTATGTTCTCATTTCAGCGATAGCGTTTGCCAACATCTCAACGCTCTTGCCAAGAAGATTTGCACTCTCGGAAGCCTGCTCGGTAGATGTACGCTTCAGCAAATTATGTGCTTCTTCCAAAACAGTGATATGCTTCAGCTTTTCGTTCATACCGGTGGCCAAAGCCATGCGGTGTTCCTGGAGCTTCAGAACAAGCATACCCATAATCAAGGACTTGGTTTCCGAAGATCCCACACGGCTGAGATCGACAATTACATTCTTATCGAACAAATCAGCAGCTGCGATTTCATCACAGGTGAAGATCATTCCATTGATACCATTTGTCAAAGACTGAAGGCGGGTTAGCAAGGAACCCTTATAAGCACCTTTGTTATCGCTGTCATACTCGCTTGTATCGATGATCTCTTTGATATTACGTGCCATCCGCAAAGGATGGGTATATATCCTCTCCGTATCTGTTTGTGGATCTAACAAGATTCCAGCCACAGTCTGCATAAGATTTCTCCACGGCATTTTTTCAATACCGCAGGCATAGCAGCATACATAGGCCAGCACACGTTGAAAATCTCAATTAACCGATCCAGATGCTCCAGAACATGAATCTCCTTCGGGAAACTGAACGGGTTAATTCGCAGCATCGGACAATCGCCGGATTGGTTCCGAACACAGCAACGTCCGGATCAGAACCAAATATATGCTTATACTCTCCTTGGCAGGCTCAACTACCATAAACCGAGCGCCCTGCTCCATAGCTTCATTCAGCAGCTGGTACACCGTATTACTCTTACCGGAACCGGTGCTGCCAGTAATAAAGGTGTGAGATGCCAGGGATTCTTTGGAAAGATGAACCTTTGCATTTTCCTCATGGTTCATGTGGAATACACAACCAAGTTCGATCTGTGCCTGCTGTTCAGGTGCCAAATCATCATAGGAAACAACATTGCGTCCAAACTCAGCACCTCAATAACCGGCAGACCGGAAATAGACTTCTTCAGGGAAGTTCAGGGGTATGCCAATTCCTTTCCGGAAAGGTTTGTTGTGGCAGTAACAACAGACGGATACACGTTATAAGCTGGGTTTTCACTTGTGATTGCAGGATTCAGGCCAAATAGCGGATGCCGCAGTTCCCGTAAGTAATTACAGATTTCCTTTGCATCGCCGCTGGATTCGCCCATATCACCACGCCAGAGGTTAATAGCAGCCTGGGACATATAGGATTCTTCGCCCTGTGTCAGCGCCAGATAAGAGTGCGCCACATTATTTGCCACATTCTGATCTTCGCTCATCACGTAAGCTGCAAAGTCCCACATACCAAGGGCGGTACTCAGTTCCAGACGCTTCATTTGCGCTTCAAGGATTTCCAATGCGTGCTTGATGTTATAGTTAGTGAAGGTCTGATTGATGCCCTCACTCTTTTCCGATGGTCGCAGTCACATTGGATGCCCTGGCAAAACTTGCACCGAAGTTAGCACCAAAATTCACGCTTTGGAACGCACCCGCTGTTCTGGATGCGGAGTTAGACCCAGGAGGACCACAGCTTTGCCCACAGAAGGAAGTTACAGCAGTTCCAGTAGCCTTTGCGATAGCCTGACCGGTCGATGTAGCGACTGCCTTTCCCGTAGTGGTGGCAATGCTCTTAGCAACGTTTTCGGCAACACTCTCAGAAACCGTATCAGAAATATTTGTGCCGGTGGTATCAGTAACCGTCGTGCTGCCTGTATTGGTGTACTGAGCAACATAGCTTGCACCGGCAGTATGTGAACTTCCTTCTGCGGTGGCCTGCGATGTATTGGTTCCATCGGTATGAGCTGTTCCGGTTGTTGTGGTAGATCCGGTGGTGTCCGTTACCGAGCTTCCAGTAGAATCAGTCACAGACTGGCCAGTAGAATCGGTTATGGTTTCTCCGGTAGATTCAGTGGTAGCTTCGCTTGTAGAATCTGTAACGGTATCACTTGTGGAATCCGTTGTGCCGCTGGTTGTCGTATGAGCCTGATTCTGTCCGTTCTGGATGCCCGCACTTGCACCAATATTTACGTCTACCGTAGCAGACGAACCGGTGGAGTTCTGTTCGTTATAGGTGAAAGTTGTAGTCCAGGACGCATAAGGAGCAAGTCCGGAATACATTTCTGCCAGACTGAGCTTTCTGTATTCAATGTCACGGATCGGAGTTGCCAGTAAGATAATGATATATTCCTTACTACGCTTATCCGGAACAATGCCATCCAGCAGTTTTCGATTGTCTGGCTAATGAACTTCTCAGACTTTTCCGTAGGAACATTGGAAGCAATCGCAACGGAATACGGGATGTCGTTTTGCATACAAGGAAGTACACCGGTGCCGGTTTCTTTCGCCCATTCAGAGCCTGGAAAGTTTCCTTTGATTGCATCGCCCAATCTGATTTTGAAATTCTCGGATGCAACATTATTGTTTGCGTTTTTGGTGTTGGTTACAGCGAGATAAACATTGGTCTTTTTCACAGGTTCTGTGAAATACCAAGGAGATATTACAGTCCCTCATTGAAAGCACCTCATACACATTAACGAGTTTTTCCAGACTGTTCTCGCTCTTATCTACAACCCATTTGGTGATATTGAAGAAGCGGATATTACGGGCGGTATCAAAATCCGTGCCATATTGACTTCTCTTTCAATCGGAACATAGAGTTCCCTTCAACTGGGCGAGATATGCTTTGTAGATCTCAACACTGCTGGCAAGCAAGCAGCCGCTTAGTCAGTTCTTCAGCTGTGCTGTCGTTGGGATTAGGCATCTGTGAAAGATACTCGTCCCGCTGGCTCTGCACCTTTTAAGCTGTTCGGGACTAAGGGAAGATAGCTTTGAAACCCCGTCAGCGGCTTTACCTCCGGCTTTTGTTATTAAACCTTTGATGCCCATGTTTGACCTCCAATCTATGAGTATTTTGGAAAGAACTTAGGCTTCCTTCCAATCCATCATTCTTCTAATTTGTTCGGTGTAATCGTTGAGCTTAATCATGCGAGATTCAAGATCAGCGATTCGTGCTGTTTCTTCACGAATAATCTCCGCCTGCTCATGGAGCTGGGGACTAAATTCGACAATGTTTTCAATAATCGTTGCCATCAGGCTACGCATCCAGGCATCGAAACTGCTGGCGTGGCTGGCTTCAAAAGATGCGTAGATCTCAAGAACCTGCTGCTCCATCTCGCTGTTATATTTTCGGGTCAGCTTATCGATGTTCAGACGATTAGCATCGCCAAAGAATCTATGCAGGAACGCAGTTTTATCAAAGATAGCTTCAGCCCTTGTATCAAAAGCAAGTTCCTGATATTCCAGAATGATGCCAGACAGTTCAGTACGCTTTTCGTCGGTCAGTGCGCTGGAGTTAGTCACGATCTGAGAAGCAGCAGTTTGAGCTGTTCAGTCTTAGCAGCCCAATATGCTCTGGACTGAGCTTCAAGAAGCTGCTGCGCTTCTCCAATTCTGGCAGTGAACATATCACGAACCGTGGAGATCAGTGCATCGGAAGATGCCTGCTCTGCATCCTTCTTGGTTTCACTCAGTTCCCCGATATTATCAAAAATATCTTTCACATCATCGGAGAAATCCATGCCGATTTTTCTAAGGGCAGAGAGATTGTGTTCTCTGAAAGCCGCACCGAAATTCTTGCCAAGATTATCCATGAAGGACTTCGCAGATTCACGCACATCCTCACGCCGTCCCTCGACATCCTTTTCCTCTGCCTTTGCCTGTCGGTAAGTCGCTTCCATTTCTGTCAGTTCTGCGGAGGAATAAGTTGTTGTCGCCTGTGTGACATACTCACTCATAGCTGCAGCATAATCCTGCTGATACTCAGCTTCGATTCCTCGCTCTGAGCTTCCAAGCGCTCAATAAGTGCTTTCTTTTCCTTTTCCAGATTGGCGTGGATACGATCCTTGTAGGCTTCCTTTTTGCGCTTGGCTTCCGTGATTTCATCAGAAGTAATCTGGATCACTTTGCCCAGGAACAGTCTGGACTGCTGGCACTTATTGTAGTGGGAATAGACACTCGCAAAAGTTTCGATTGCCTGTTCTACGCTATACAACCCGCTGTTTGCATACAGCAAATTTCTGTGCCGCTCCGAAAGAGCGTCGTATTTCCGCTTGATCTGTTCGGGCAAAATATTGTAGCGATACAGTTGCTTATAGAATCTGGACTTGGGGTCAACATACTTATTTCTCTGATCCTCGAAAATTTCCGCATTGTGATCTCCGATGAAGTCCTCATCATTTTTGGAGCCAAGTCCCATGATGGAAGAAACGAAGTAGATACCACCAGAGTAGAGCTTTCGGGGGAATGGCCAAGCTCAGAATACGATCACGATCATCTTCTGTCAGGCCGGTCTTTTTGAGCGACGCAGCATCTGCCTTATTCACGATTATCATGGTGAATCTGTTGTCCAGTTCCGCCATATTGTTAATATCCTGATAGAGTTTGTCATTGTCGGTACTATCCATCGAATCATACTCAGACACAAAGATCGGCAGACCGTTCGACAAATCCTCCATTGCCTTTTCAAAACTTCATAGTGCTTTACATTGATGCAGAATTGGAACCGGGCGTATCAAAGATCACAAAGTTATTCCAGATTTTTCCTCAAATCCCATCCTCATCAAACGGCACCTCAATCTCGATCAGATCGGAAATAGATTCGTTCTTCTCTCGGTTGGCAAAGCCATTGATTACATCCAGCACCTTATTCAGCTTGAGGGAATAGATTCACCGGCAATCTCATCCAGCAATTTCTTCAACTTCACAACCAGAGGGTTATCCTCTGGATCAGTCAGGAACTTATAGGAATCTGCGCTGAAGCGGATGCGGACACTCTTGTATCCATACTCAAACTTGATCGTTGCTCTGTCCGGATGCTTCGACTGTGAAATCTTGTAGATTTTAGCGGTCGTAGGTTCATCGCTGCTCGGCAGCAATTCGTATCCAATAAGAGCATTGATAAATGTGGACTTACCGAGCTATAATTACCGATAACACAGATCGGAATAACATCGTTCGATGCGTCAGAGAACTTCTCCAACTCACGCTTAATCTTTGCCTTGTCCGATACGCTCTCAGCAACCAGAGGACTTAATTCTTTGAACACATCGATTACATCTGGCAGAATATCTCTTGCGTTCTCCAGATACCGTCCGGACTTATACAAGTTGATTCTGTCAGGGTAGTCATCCTGACTGCAAATGGAATCCAGCTCCAAATATTCGTCATCGGTTCCCTCGAACACAATCTCAACTTTCTCAGAGCCAGCGCTGTACTCGTGGATGATTACATCCACAATTTGCTTTGCCTTAAACGGGAAGAAACCAACACACAATTCTTCACGCAGAAGCTGGCTATCTGCGTTTTGATCCCGGTCTATTTCAACCCATTGCGCCGTTGCATCATCCCAACTTTGAAACACCGTAACCTTTTGGTAAGGGTTACTGATTATTTTTATCTTCGCCATGTTTACTATCTCCTGTCGTTATAGCTTGTATGGTCGGTAGATACTTTTTTCTTGTCTACCATTATCTCATCATAGGTGTCCTAAAAAACGGACTTAATTATTTTCTTTCAGGAAGTTCAGAGGGCACTTCTCTTATAAAGTCCATCATGTCACCCGCGTTACAATCCAGTACATCTGCTATTTTGAGGATGACGGATAGCGTTACTTCTTCATTTTTCTCAACCTGGTAAATGTTGCAGAGGACAGTCCAGCCTGTTTACGCAGTTCTGCTTTGCTCATCTCTTTCTCTGCGCATAGCACCCACAATTTCTTAAAACTAACCTTCATATAAACACTCCTTATAGAAGCCCTTGTAATATTCGCGTTTTCATTTTTAGTTGATAGAAAATACTAATCATTTCAATTATAGTCGATTTTCTTCAGTTTTTCAAGATACTGTCATAGAAATAGGCGTATTTTCTACCAAACTAATGATATTTGTCGAGAATCTAAACGTCTAAACGTCACAAGAAAATCTTCGGTCGGTTGTAGCATTGCAAAAAGCCTATCTTTGATTATAGCGTCCCATGTCTTGCGTCGCCTCAGTCAAAAGATGGGGTAGAAAACGATATTCGTATTTTCGTCTGACCTCAAACAGCAGTCGAGCCTCGTTGGATTGACTCCAACGAGGCTCTGTTTTGACCACATAAATAGCCACAGACGGCACCGGGACACTTGGGAAACATGGTGCCAAAGATGTTTTGAAAGGAAATAAAATCGAGAGGAAACCGTTAAAAAGGACTAAAATTGGTAGGAAAATTAGTTCCTCATCTCTTTGATTATATGTCCGAATATCCCGCAGCGGCCTGCTGGTTTACCCTTTGGCGTCGTACCAGGTTTTTCCGATGCCGACATCGGCCGACAGCTTGACCGACAGCGATGCCGCACTCTCCATCTCCTCTTTGAGCAGGGCCGCGGCGCGCTCTGCTTCCGCCTCCGGCGCCTCGACGATCAGCTCGTCGTGCACCTGCAGGATCAATCGGGCCTGCATCCCCTCCTCCGACAGCCGGCGGTGCACCCGCACCATGGCGAGTTTGATGATATCCGCGGCCGTGCCCTGGATCGGCATGTTGCGCGCCACCCCTTTCCCCGAAGGAACGGGTCATCCCGTTGGAGGCGCGCAGCTCGGGCAAGGGGGCCGCCGCCGGCCATAGAGGGTCTTGGCATAGCCGCAGGCCTTGGCCTCCTCGATCAGCCGGTCCATAAAGCCGGCCACCGCCCCGTAGTGGCGGAGATATTCTTCAATATACGTTTTCGCCTCGGCATAGCTGACGTGGATATCCTGGGACAGGGAATGGGCCCCAATGCCGTACACGATGCCGAAATTGACCGCCTTGGCGCGGGAGCGCATGAGCGGCGTGACCATCTCCTCGGGCACCCCGAATACCTGGGAGGCGGTGATGCGATGGATGTCGGCGCCGGTGTTGAAGGCCTCGAGTCATGGTCGGGTCCCCGCCATGTGGGCGAGAACCCGCAATTCGATTTGGGGAATAGTCCGCGTCACAGAGCACCCACCCTCCCGGCCCGGAAAAAGCGGCGGAGTTCCCGGCCCAGTTCCTGCCGGACCGGGATGTTCTGCAAATTGGGCTCAGTGGAGGAGATTCGGCCGTCTGGGTCTCGGTCTGGTTGAAGGAGTGGATCCGCCCGTCCGGGCGGATGACCTTGAGCAGGCCGTCGCAGTAGGTGGACTTGAGCTTGGACAAGGTGCGGTAACGAGCAGCAGCATCTCCACCACCGGATGGGTATTCCGCAGGCTTTCGAGCACGTCCGCGCTGGTGGAATAGCCGGTTTTGGTTTTTTTCTTAGCCGGCAGGTCGAGATCCTTTGAACAGCGCCACCGCCAGCTGTTTCGGGGAATTGAGATTGAAGGCATAGCCCACCGCTTCGGTAATCTGCTGCTGAATCGCGGTGATCCGGTCCTCCAGCACCGCGCCGAAATCCGCGATGCCCGTCCCGTCCGCCTTCGAAACCAACGGCCTCCATATCCGCAAGGACCCCGGCCAGGGGAATTTTTCCATGTCCCGAGCAGGTCTCCCCATCTCCCGCTCTGCAAGCTCCCTGCTCGAAACGGTCGGAAACCGGGGGAGCGCGGCGGCCCGGCCGGCACTCCCATCCGCCGCGGGCGGGGCCGCTTCATATTCTGCGCGAGCCGCGTGAGCCTTCGTAGCCCGAGGCGTCAGGGATTGAGCAGATACCCGCCAGCATGGTGTCCATCGTGACCCGCCGCAGCTGGCGCCGCCGGGCGTCTCGTTTCGCAGCAGGGTGGGGCTTTCAGCGTCTTGACATCGTGGGTGCGTTTCTCCACCGTATCGTCCTGCAGGAGGGAGCAGCCGGGGAAAGGCGTCTTCCGCCCCATATAGCCGCCGCCCGGCCGGAGCCTGTGGCTGGCCATGCACCAGCAGCCGGCGAGCATCCTGCCGGCGGCCGGCAGGATATCCAATCGGCAGGTGTTTGCGCGGCATCCAGCAGCAGCGGAGGCCGGGAAGCAATACGTAACTGAAACGAAGTACAATGA
>VOFI01002802.1_pt1 | contig 38660 bp, 62 predicted proteins | sample 5384131 | NCBI WGS metagenome assembly VOFI01 (sample SAMN12384728, study PRJNA508395) | human gut metagenome | isolation source: healthy gut H | host: Homo sapiens | reverse complement strand
CAAACGCTTCGTTCAGTTACGTATTGTACTCGTGCTTGGAGTGGATATGGGTATGTTTTATAAGAGAAGAGACTACTCTACTATCGTAAAATGGAAAGAATCGATCGTAGCACATGAATTCCTCGGAGATGATGTGGCAGGCAAAGATGTGATCATCGTGGATGATATGATCTCCTACCGCAACGCAGCCCCGCGTATTCGTATGCACCACATTCGACTGTTCACAGACGGATTTGAAAAATTCGATGAATACTACAAAAAAGGGATATCTTGATAAAGTCGTAACAACCAACCTGACATATCTGCCGCCTGCTGTAGACGAAAGAGAATACTTTGTCAAGGCAGACATGAGTAAATTCCTGGCTCTAATCATTGATTCCCTGAATCACGATCGACAATCGGTGCTGTTATGAATCCAACAGATAAGATCCATAAACTGCTCCAGAAATATCATCAGGTATAGATAAAACAGAACGCATAAACTCCGGAGAGAATTTTTGACTTCTTTCCGGAGTTTATATTTTCTATCAACTTTTTCGTTCAAATCCCTTCACAGCACCCCTGGAATTTACCAGCGTTTCATGTTTTTGAAACTTTTCGATATAAGCTTGTTTGAGTTCGTCTTCGGTGATCCCATAGCATAACATCACATCATTATAATACATCAGGACATCCGCCATTTCTTCTATAAGATGTTCTCTGACAGAACTGTCCGCAACTGCGCTTTTTTATCCCATTTTTTTTCTTTATAATATCAATGACTTCTCCTATTTCACCTATCATCCATAAAAACTTATTTTTGCCGGTCTCCGGACAGATTCTTTTCCCCACTTCTCTTTATATTTATCTTGTAATTCCTTCTGCATTGACTGCATTTCATTTATTGAAAAATTACTCATAGCGACCTCCTGAATTTCTTATTTCGCGCTTTGTGTCCCTGTTTGTAAGATGGGCTTACACATCATAAAGCTGGATATGAAGCTGCAGACACTTTCCCCTGCAAAATCGGGAAATGACATTCATAACATTTATATTATTACAGACGTAAGATTTTCTGTCAATATTTTTCATTGTTTGACTTTCTTATAAAATCCCCTTATAATATTTTTTATTACATATGTAAGACTTGGAGGAATGAATATGAGTAAACTGCCACATTTCTGAAGTTCTGAAGCAAATGAAGTGACTGAAAGAGTCCAAAGGCGACTGGGCCAAAGACAATAAAACAATGTTGAAGCGACGTAACAAAAAGCGCTTACTTATGAAAAACAAACGGAGTCTTTGTATATACCCTTTTAGTTCCGGAAACTGAATATATCCGTCAGGAAAGCAATTCTTTTAAACAAATATTACAATGGAAACATCGTTTCTATAGCACCTCTTACTTAGAAGATGATAAATTATCCAAAACAGAACTTGATACCTTGCGTCATCTTCTCTCTGATACTCAATGAATAGGAGGAATTTATTTGTTTGATTTTGGAATCCATTTTTAATATGCAATATTTTTATTTCCATTTTCATTGGAATCATGACAGGCATAAAACACTTATTGCGGAAATGTTTATCTGCCCGCATGCAGTATCGCCTTTGGTTTCTTCTGCTCAGTTTCGCCCATGGTTGTCCCTTTTACCTGCAAACATTTTTTTCTCTATCTTGCAGAAATTTCCAGCCTTGCACCTTTCAGATTTTCCGAAAGACTTTTTCTCTGTCCCTTGATGGACAGGTTTTTCATAGAGAAAATTCTACCATTGGAATAGTAAATGATTTTGCAGTCTCAATCAGCAGTAAAAACATCATCTCCTGTTCACTTACTCCTTTTAGTTTATGGGCTGTCGGTTGTCACAATGTCCGTTTTAGCTGCACGTTCTTTTTTTAAGGCTCCACTTTGGAACAATCTGCACTGCCATTACAAAATCAACAAGTAAAACGGCTCTATGAAAAACTGTTGTAAAGAGATGCATTGCAAAAAGAAAATCCTGATATACAGTACCGCATTTTGAAATCACCTGTTACTGTGGGGCTCATACACCCTCGCATTTACCTTCCGATTCATTTGATTTCAGATTTTAATGCAAAAGGATATGCGCTTCATGCTTTTGCATGAATTACAGCATTGCCGTCAAAAAGATACGCGCATTGTTTTCCTTATGAATTTGGCTGGTATTCTATATTGGTTTAATCCTTTTGTCTGGTATGCCTTAAAGTGGAAGTATGAAGCAGATTACAGGCCTATGGAAACACACTCAATTTTGCGCTGCCTTTCAAAAAGTGAAAACAAAACGGGGGAAAAGCGCGAAACAAACGGGATTTCTCATTTATATCCTCATTGCATTTCTATCATTGAGCTATGCACCTGTACTGGCTGCCGCAGGTTCTCCGCAAAATGAATACCGATTGCCAAACGATATGAAAAATATTTCCACCATTGATCTTTCCAATCATTTCAATGGCTATCAAGGCAGTTTCGTTTTATATGATACAAATCAAAAACGCCTGGAATATTTTTAACATCGAAAATGCCAAAGGACGAATCGCCCCAAACTCTACTTACAAGATATACGATGCCTTTTACTCGGTTTAGAATCCGGTATCATCACTCCTGAAGATTCAGATATGACCTGGAATGGCGAAGATTATCCATTCGATGCATGGGAAGCCAATCAGACCTTATCTTCTGCCATGAAAAACTCTGTGAACTGGTACTTTCAATCCATTGATTCACAATTAGATTTCACTCTGTAAAATCATTTTTACAGAAGATTCAATACGGAAATCAACAGACCGGTTCAGACATCGACTTATACTGGACAGATTTATCTTTAAAAATCTCTCCGATTGAGCAGGTCAACCTGTTAAAAAAATTCCATGACAACGAGTTTCAATTTGCTCCACAAAAATATAGACGCTGTCAAAAAATTCCATCCTTCTCTCCCGGTTCCAAAAGTTCTCTTTATGGAAAAACCGGAACTGGGCGGATTGAGGGAAAAAGATGTAAATGGCTGGTTTATCGGTTTTTTGAAACCGCAGACAATGTATATTATTTTGCAACAAATATTCAGGGAGAAACCGAAACTACCGGAGTAAAGCAACCGAAATCACAACTTCTGTGCTCTCGGAATTAAATATTGGAAATAAAAAGCGAAAGAACCGACAGATTTCAAAAAATAACTCCTGTTCGGTTCTTTTTGTTGTTCAATCGGATGTCACCTCGCAATTCGATACTGATATTGTGGAATCTGATGGATTCCATCTTCTAAAAACCTTATTTCCCAAATATTGAAAACTTCCATCCTCTCGAAATTTCACAGTAAGTTCATGTGTAATCACTGCGTCATTGGAAATGACCATATCACAAACCGCCTCCACTGTCAAAGTAAGCGCCCCATCTTGATGTTCCTCTACTTTTATTACTTCTGGTAAAGAAGCTCCAAAATGAGTCGGTGCGTAATTGCCACATCCAAGCTTTGCCCATACATACTCTTGTTTTTCTGCATCAAATGTAGCTATATTCCGCAACTGTTCTGCAGTAACAGGAAGATATTCTGACATCAGTTGTTCAAATTCCTCTGCGGGGATTCCATTTTTTCCTTCTTCCATAACAAATCTTTTTGATATTTCATCTGGTAGAGGTATTCATATAGCCCATTGTAATTCAGCCCCTCTAAATGTTCACGATCCCAATTAGAACATAGTAAATTATTTCCTTGATATCCCAATGGCAACACACATTTTTTTGACAATTCAATACATTCTGCATCTAACGGTTTTACCCTGATCATACAACTTCCATCCACAATTTCTGATACTTCCGGCGGTTCCGGTACACACAATTCATAAGCAAACCATCCCTTTTCTGTGTATCTCCATTCTTTCATTCTTGTGTAAGAGCGATATGCAATCACCGGATCTCCTTCCTCATTCAAACTGCTCTGACTGCTAACAGATACATCTCTTTCCCGTCATAAAGATATTTTTTCTTCTCTCAATACTTCCGTCTTGTAAAATATCATATAAACTATAAATGAGCAAATTTGAAAAAAATTGCACAAAACTACACTGCCTAAATCAAAATCATTACTTTCCTTTGCGCATTGAAAAGATAACGATACTTTTTCCAGCTGAATGGTATCACAGATTTCGTTATCCAGTTTCAAACGAACAGAACCTACCAGTACCCACTGCAATTTTTATTACCGGTTCGAATAAAATTTGCATAAGTTTAATTTTTTAAACTGGTTGTATATGAATGAGGAATGATGTATAGTATTTGCGAGAGACACCTCTTTCGTAAATGTTGCAAATGTTTGTTTTGGCACTTTCATTATACAACACATGGAATCGAGGTGTCTTTCTTTTATGCAAAATCACGAACTTGCTCATTTATAGATATAAAATTACCCTTCAACTCCCCTGCCGAACTGTGTAAAGAAGTCTCACCTGATAATTTTCATAACAGAGTGAACTAATTACCAACTCCCTCTGCCGAATCTTTTTTCATCTGTCCATAACAAATCTGTAAGAACTACATTCGATGCATCTCCCTTATCCGCTTCAGCGTAAATATCTTGAACCAACTTCAAGGCAGCAATACTGTCTTTTTCTGCCTTCTCACGCTCTTCCTTTTTAATCGGAAGATGATATCCCTTTTCATAAGCCTCTCTCCACTGTTCATCTGTCAATCTTGGTACATACCACCTCGGCTCATCTTCTTCTGGTGACAAAATTGTATTTGACACATAATGAATTTTTCCACCTTCAAGTGGTTCCACAACTAATTCGCTTCGAAATGCCTGATCCAGCATTTCAATTTTCCCAAACAGCTTCTACCACAAGTTTTAATTTTCCATCACCCAGTTCTTCATAAGAAATCACTTCCGGATACGGTTCATAAGGAAACTCACAATCATGGAGTCCCCTCGACGATAACGATATCTCTGCGTATCGGGATTATAAACTGCATTTTTTCTGAATCTGCTCACTCGTGATTGGAAAAAGTGTTTGTAATACACTTTCAAACTCTTCTTTCGGTATCTGATATTCCACCCCCTCTTTCATCGCATACGGAATCTCTTTTCCATAGATACTCGGATACTTTAATTCATATAGATCATAAAAATTCAGGTTTGAATAATCCTCTTCCTTCCAGTTTGTGATCAGCATATTATTCAACCTATATCCAATTGGAAGTACATATTTTGATTTAATTCTCTAAGTTTCTGATCCAACGGTTTTACACGAAATCCTTTCTCTCCCGGCGGTCCGTCAAATCCCGGGGATGATATTCTTCGATGAAAAAATATCCTTTTTCTGTATATTTCCAGGAATGTACCTTAAATTTGTGATAATAAATCATACAGGGTTTGTTATCCGTCCAGCGAACTGTGCTGACAATGGCATCCATATCATCACCATCTGTATGCAGTTCATAACGAACTACACCACCCTGTTCTATGACAGAATATATCACCACATCTGCCGATTCTCCCCCTTTTGCCTTCTCACAATATGTTTCCACCTGCTCTGAATGAACCATATCAACTTGATCTTTCATATCTACTGCGGCATATCCCTTTTTTGTCCCAGATAATCAATTACTTGCTTTTTGAAACTCCAGACTGTCCAGCAGCTTGTTTTCTGCTGCCTTTTTCATATAATTCTCTCGTTCCTTCCATCAACTCTTCAAAATCATCAGCAATCTCCTTCTGCTGAATATCTTGAACAGTTTCCTCGCTCTTTTCTTCCGGAGTTGTCTTACCACACCCAGATAGAACCATCACACATATAACCAGTAGTGCAATCACTTTTCGCTTCATACACATATCCTCTCAAATATTACAATTGTAAGTTTCTATTAAATCTTACAACTGTAATAGATAAAAGTCAAGAAAACTTTATTTGATACCAAGCGAACAATTTGAAATCTAAAAAGAGATAGACGCATTCCTGTAATTCATAAATAGCGTCAATAGACAAAAAAGAATCTCACAGTATAATTTAAGGCATCTTTCCGTATAAAAAATATCTTGGATTAATGGAAGTTAAGGGAGTAATATAGACATGAAAAAATTAATCGTTGACGATAAAATTGTATTAATACCTATGACGTCTCAGTTGTATCATATAGAAAGAAAAAATTATATAGCAGATCCTATGATGTGCGAAACACCTTACATTTATACGCCAGAGATCGCTCAAAAAAAGATTTTGAAAGAAAAGCAAATAATTGCAACAGAGTATGGTTTGCTATATTATTAGATGATATTGTAATTGGTGATGTATACCTTAAAAACATAGACTTACAAAAAGGTAGTGGCACCCTTTCCATTGTGCTTATTCAAGATTGCTATAAAGAAAAAGGCTATGACACAGCGGTGGAAAGAACTGTCTTAGAGTATGGATTTAAAAGAATTAGGGTTATCGGCCATTTATGCTGATGTGGTTTTAAAAATACTCGTAGCCAACATGTTCTTGAAAAAATAGGATTCGAATATTTACATGAAGATAGTTAGCTGAAATACTATAAATATACCCCAAAAGATACCAGCAATGCATTTTCTGTCAGGCCAAAGTATCCAAAGGAGTGATCCCTCTTTTGCAGCAGCGTTCCATAAATTGGTGCATTTAAGGTCTCGTCTTTTCCAGCAAAGCAGAAAGTGGGAAAACCATCTGTTCATAAAACGTCATCCAACTACCTCCATCGATTTCAATTTTTATTTCCTCTTTCTCGGCTTTGGCGCAGGCAATTCCTCATACATGGCCTTAAATAGACCTGTCAAAATTGTTTACTATCAACCTCATCTACTAACAGCATTTCTTTTGCTCCTTCATAAGGCAATTCATAAGAAATTGTCGGCATATAGGAAATCGCTGAGCTTACAGGTTTGATCAGCAATCTGTCGTCGTAGATACCACCAACGATCTTTCCTCTATAATAGAGAATAAACTCTCCCATCATTGCCCTGTAATTGATTTCTTCCAACTCAGACAACTGCCCTAAAATAAATTGCAAATATTCTTTACTTGATGCCATAATCCACCTCTCCGTTTCTTTTTACCAACCTTCACAAAAAACTTTATTTTAATCCATTCTGTGAAGTTCCCATTTTATATTTCACCAATGTTTCAAGCCTGTTATCTCCGAACACATGACTTTACAATGTTTCATATAACAAGCAATCCCATATTTTAATATTTTCTCCACCCGTTTTCTAAAGGCGTCTCCTCATACTTCGTTTCCTCTACTTGTTTCAGGGCTTTTTCGCAGGCATTCAGAAGATTCCCGTCTCCGGCATACTTGATTTCAATGATGATCCCCATTTCACTGTCCTCTGTTTCTATCATAATATCACTGTACCGGTCCCCGGTTTCCCTGTTTGAGAATACTCCCCAGTCTTCTTTGACACCTAAAATGCCGAGCAAAATTCCATGGTAGAAATTCTCTTTTTAATGATTTCTCCACAAATGTATCTCGAATACTGATTGTCTTTTTTCAAGTACCCTTCAAAAAGACGTTCTACTTTTTCTGCATCTCCGCCTTTCAGTGCATCACAGAGCTGTTTTAACGTATCTCCGTCTTTTTACAACACCTTCCTTAAAATATTCCATGATCTGCGTTTTAAAATATCCCGTACTTCCAGATTCAGGAATTGCAAGTTTGTAATGACTGGCATCCAGTCGCTGCCTTTGTGTTAGATATCCGGTCATAAATAAAAGACTCAGATATTTTCCACAGACTGATACATTTCCTGATAAGTAAGTTCCTGCCGAATCTCTTTGACAATTTCTTCTCCCGCCAGCAAACGTTCAATCTCGCGCTTTGTTGTAATATTTCCTGACATTTGAATGATTTTTTCTTGACTGCCTCATTACTACTGGTATGAACCCAATAATTTTCAGGAAAAAGCCGCAGCATTCTCTTTTATTTTATCACAATGATTCAATACATCTCATGGACAATAGACATCTGTACTACCAAACCGATATCCATCATACCAGTTTCTCATTTCTTCATAATGATCTTCCCGATCATAATACCGCAGCATTTCTTTTGACATCCTCATCCGTAAATCCAAAATACTCATCAAAACGCTCATCTGTAATCGACAACACTTTCGGGTTGTTCAATCCGTAAAAGATACTTTCCTTCGATATTCGCATACACCCGGTCATTACTGCAAATTTCAGGCTGTTATTGGTCTTCAACGTCTGTTCCAGTAAATTACGGATAAGAAAAACCATCTTGTCATAATATCCGTTTTCAAACGCTTTCGCCAATGGAACATCATATTCATCGATCAAAGGATTACTTTTGTTTCATAGTGTTTCTCCAAAAGTTCTGACAAATTTTTAAGCTCCAAAAAGCGTAGCCTCACTCATATTTTCATCAAGAATCGCTCGATATTCTTTCTTCTCGTCCCTCGCCCAGTTTATCACTCATTTTAAGGAATCCTGCCTTTTTTCACTGCTCCCTTTATGGTCTTGACAGTTAACTCAAATGCAGCCTCATAAGAAGCAACATTGATGCCTTTAGTGAGATGGAAATAACTGGATGCTTTCCCATATATTCTTCACATAACTTTTTTTATCTTTCGAAATCTTCAATCCATCAAAAATGCTCTTGTCGCCCTCTACAGAAAAAAAGTGTTCCAGCATACTCATATTCAGAGATTTACCAAAACGTCTTGGTCTGGTAAATAAATTTACCATTCCCCCAGTTGCGGAGCAGTTCAGAGATCAATCCTGTCTTGTCTAGTTCACCCGGTTTATCCGGAAGAAGTACCGATACAGAGAAGATACGGTCTCTCTGGATCAGTCCGTGCTGTACAACTGAAGACATGGTAATAACATCCATGTTCCCATGCTTAAGATAGATACTACTTTCTTTATTTTCAGATCCAGCTGTTTTAAAGCCGCTACGGAAAGAAGCCCGGAGTTTTCCACGATCATTTTATGGTTTTCCACCATATCAGAAATGCTCCGACCAGTTCATCGTCTTCTACAGTTACGATCTGGTCTACATTTTCCATGACGTATGGGAGGTTCTGTTCTCCGACTTTTTTACTGCTGTACCATCTGCGATCGTGTTGGCACTTGAAAGTGTTACGGTATGTCCTGCTTCGATTGCCTGTCATGCTTGCCGCTTCTGCCGGTTCCACACCGATCACTTTGATCTTCGGGTTCAGCATTTTTCGCAAGTGTAGATACACCTGTGATCAGTCCGCCGCCCCCCGATCGGTGCAAGGATATAATCAACGGTCGGGAGTTCCTGGACAATTTCCATTGCAATCGTTCCCTGTCCGGTAGCTACATCCAGATCATCGAACGGATGTACAAAAGTATATCCGTACTTCTTCTGCAAGCTCATAGGCCTTTGCGCAGGCATCGTCATAGACATCTCCGTGTAAAACAACCTCGGCGCCATAGCTCTTGGTACGGTTTACCTTAATCAGCGGAGTGACAGTTGGCATAACAATCGTCGCCTTACATCCAAACGCTTTTTGCCGCATATGCCACACCCTGCGCATGGTTTCCTGCTGAAGCTGTGATCAGACCTTTTTCACGATCTTCCTCAGAAAGTGTGCTGATCTTGTAATAAGCTCCTCTTAATTTGTATGCACCTGTGTACTGCATATTTTCCGGTTTCAAATAGACCTTTCCCCCGGTCTGACTACTGAGATACTCACTGTAGATAAGCTTTGTCGGACGTGTCACACGTTTTACGATCTCGCTTGCTTCTTCAAATTTTTCCAATGTCAGCATATTATTATTCTTCTCCTTCTTCCTTCTTTTCTTCTGTTGTAAATAATGCCTGTACAAATTCGTCGGAATCGAATTTCTGCAGATCATCGATTGTCTCACCGACACCTATATATTTAACAGGAATTCCAAGTTCTGCCTGAATTGCAACTGCAATTCCACCTTTGGCCGTTCCATCCATCTTAGTCAGGATAATTCCTGTAATATCCGCAACATCACTGAATTCCTTTGCCTGTGAAAGTGCATTCTGTCCGGTCGTTGCATCCAGAACGACCAAAGTTTCCCTGTATGCATCCGGATATTCTCTTTCCAGCACACGGTTAATCTTCTTCAGTTCTTCCATCAGGTTCTTTTTTATTGTGAAGTCTTCCTGCTGTATCCACAAGAAGGATATCTGCCTTTCTTGCTTTTGCGGCTGCTACCGCATCATAAACGATGGTCGCCGGATCTGCACCTTCCTGTCCGCCGATCAGATCTGCATCCGGCACGATGTTCGCCCATTCCTTTAATTGTTCGCCCGCTGCTGCACGGAAAGTATCTGCTGCAGCAAGCAAACCTTTTGCCCTGACCTCTCATCTTACCGGCAAGTTTTCCGATAGTAGTCGTCTTTCCGACTCCATTTACTCCGATCACCAGAACAACAGAAGTCTGGTTTTCAAATTCATAAGCTGTCTCGCCTACATCCATCTGCTCTTTGATACTGTCGATCAGGAGCTGTCTGCACTCAATCGGCTCTTTGATATGCTGTTCTTTTACTTTTTTTTCAAGATCATCAATGATATCCATAAGTTGCCCGTACGCCCAGATCTCCCATGATCAGAACCTCTTCCAGTTCCTCATAAAAGTCCTCATCTATCTTTGAAAATCCATGAAAAATACTGTCCATTCCAGACACGATATTATCGCGCGTCTTGTTAAGTCCTGCTACCAGACGCTTAAAAATCCCATTTTTTTTCTTCTGCCATCATATCCTCCTATCCACTACTTTGTATTTAGCTCATCTTCCAGAAGATCCACAGATACCAGCGTTGATACCCCTTTTCCTGCATAGTGATCCCATACAGCCGGTCTGCCGCTGTCATCGTACCGCGACGGTGTGTAATGACGATAAACTGTGTATTTTTCGTCAGCTTGTGCAAATACTGTGCAAATCTCGTGACATTAGAATCATCCAGCGCCGCCTCAATCTCATCCAGCAGACAAAACGGGGAAGGTTTCAGATTCTGGATTGCAAACAGCAGCGAAATCGCCGTCAACGCCTTTTCTCCACCGGAAAGCTGCATCATATTCTGAAGTTTTTTCCCGGCGGCTGCGCAATAATCCGAATTCCGGCTTCCAGCACATCCTCATCATCCATCAGTTCCAGAGTTCCTTTTCCACCACCGAACAGTTGTTTAAACACCTGATTAAACTCCTGGCTGATCTTCGCAAACTGCTCAGTAAACTGCTTGCGCATCGCCTCGTCCAGTTCTTCAATGATCTTCTTGAGCGTTGCTTCTGCCTCTACCAGATCATCATGCTTGCGTTTTCATAAATTCATACCGCTCGGGAGGATTTTTAAAATCTTCGATCGCATTGACGTTCACCGATCCGAGTTTCCGGATCTCCGTCTTTAATTCCTGGATCCGCCTTCGCATCTCGGCAGGATCTGTCAGACTCTCATCCCGATTTCCAGTGCATGATTATACGTCAGTTCGTACTCTTCCCACATATAATTGATCTGCTTTTCAGAAGCTTCCTCATATCCTTCTTTCTTGCTGGTAAGCCGGAAGGATTCTTTATCAAGCTCTGCCATATAGGGCGCCAGATCTTCTCGCTTTTTCAGGAATGCCTTATGCTTCTGATTCAGTTCTTCCCGCTTTTTCTGCGGTTCTTCGATCTCTTTGTTGATTTCCTCAAATAATTCCTTTGAATTCTCTATCGTCTGCCGGATCTCGGTAATCTGTGCTTCCTTTTTGCTCTATTTCACCGTGATTCTCTCCTTTGCTTGCATTTAAAGTGGCAAGCTCTTCCTGGAATTTTCCCATCTCTTCCCGGATACGGACAAAATTCTCCTCGATAAAATCTTTTTTCTGCTCCAATGCAGCAAAACTGAGGTGAATATTTTCATTTTTGCGCACTTCTGCCGCTTCTGCCTCACGCTCTTTTTCTCAGCCACTTCTGTGAGCTTTCCATCTGGCGTGTCAGCTCGTCCTCCAGTTGCTGGCTGGTCTCCAGTTCCATTTTGATCGATTCTTCGTTTTCCTCGATCTCATGAACCTGTTCTTCCAGTTTCTTGCGCTCCGCATAAATTCCTTCTGAATTTTCTCTGGTCGCATTTTGACGGCTTTTTACCTGGTCCAGATTCATCTTCGCAGTATTTTGAACCACATAGTCATTCTGCAATTCCTGCTGGATCTCTTCCACCTTTGCATACAGCGCCGTCCGCTTCTCCTTTGCGGCCGCAACTTCTGCTTCCGATTTCTGGAGTTCTGTTTTCAGACGCGCAACCGTCTTTTCCAGTTCTTCAATCTCACGTCTTCTGCTGAGCAGATTACTGGAATTCTTAAATGCTCCACCACTCATTGCTCCGCCAGGATTGATCAGATCTCCTTCCAGCGTAACGATACGCAGGGACTGACGGTACTTTCTTGCCAGACGGATCCCGGTATCAATGTTGTCTGCCACAAGAGTTCTTCCAAGAAGATGCTCTGCAAGAGATGTAAATTTATCTTCTACCGTTACCAGCTTGTCCGCCGTGCCGATCACGCCCGGCTCGCGAAGGGCTTCTGCCCTGGCAAATCCCTGTCCCCATGAATCGCTGTCAATGGAAGGAAAGTTGCACGTCCATACCGGTTCTGCTTCAGATAACCAATCATTTTTTTTGCAGTCTCTTCGTCTGCAGTAACAATATTCTGGATACTGCCTCCAAGTGCGATCTCCACCGCAGTCTCATATTTTTTTATCTACTTTGATCAGATCAGCCACAACCCCCAGGATTTTCGGCTCACGGCTTTTCTGCTCCATCACACGACGGATACTGTTCCCATAACCATCGTAACGCTCCGTAAGGTTCCTCAGAGACTCCAGACGAGAGTACTCCCTGTGATAAGCATTCTGCCTGTTTCGCAGGTTTTCATTTGCCTGTCCGATCTCTTTTTGCAGTCCGGCAATCTCTGTTTCATAGTTTTTGATCTGTTCTACAGAATCCGTGATCTTCCCTGATACTGCCTTCAGTTCTTCCGTATACTGCGCGGCAAGTTCCTGTTGCCTCTGTACATCACTCTCCGCTTCTACCAGACGTTTGTAAAGCAGTGCCCGGCGTACCTTGATCTGTTCAAGCGTCGTTTCATAATCTTTGCCGCAGCTTTGCCTTCGTGGATGCACGGTTATTCAGAAGCTCACGGATATCGTTCTGATTCTTTTCAATCTCCACTGTCATCTCTGCAATCCGGCTCTGCAGGGCAGTCAGCTCCTCTCCTGCCTGCTTTTGTCTCTCAGATGCGGCTGTAAGATGTCTGTCGATCTCTGCTTTTTCTTCTTCCAGTTCGGATTTCTGCCTTTCACGGTTTGCAAGCTCTGCCTGAATATCGTTTGCGCGTTTTTCATAGTGTTCATCATTCATACGGACACTGTTGATCTGCTCTTTTAAAAGCATTCGATCTGGTTTTCCAACTGCTCTTCAGAAGTGTTGTCTCATTTCTCTGGCTTTTTGCATGCTCAATTCCGGCGTCGATCTCATCTACTTCCTGCTCGATCTTCTCATACTGTGCCTTCATATCTTCATGCTTTTTGCCGGCTTCCAGTGAGTTCATCCTGCGCAATCTTCAGCTTCTCATCGTTTTCCCCGGATCTGCCCCTTCAGACGTTTCATCTCCACCAGGAACATATTGATGTCATAATGCTTCAGTTCTTCTCTCTTTTTCAGATATTCCTTCGCTGTCTCCGACTGTTTCTGAAGCGGACCAAACTGCTTTTCCAACTCTCCCAAAATATCATTCACACGCACCAGATTGCTCTGCTCTTCTTCCAGTTTGCGAAGAGATAACGCCTTTCTGCGCTTAAATTTGACGATCCCGGCTGCCTCGTCAAAAAGCTCTCGGCTCTTCGGGTTTTCCACTTAAGATCTTATCGATCTGACCCTGTCCGATGATGGAATATCCTTCTTTTCCGATACCGGTATCATAAAACATCTCATTGATATCTTTGAGCCTGCAGACACTGCCGTTGATCAGATATTCACTTTCCCCGAACGGTACAACTTTCTTGTGACTTTAACCTCTTCAAACTCCACCGGGAGTTTGTGATCTGAATTATCCAGTGTGATCGCAACCGATGCGTAGCTGAGGGGTTTCGGTTTTCCGTACCGGAAAAATAACATCCTGCATCGTACCTCCACGGAGCTGCTTCACCTTCTGCTCTCCGAGTACCCAGCGGACGGCATCCGCCACGTTACTTTTCCCACTTCCGTTCGGTCCGACGATTCCGGTGATCCCGTTATGAAATTCAAAGACAATCTTATTTGCAAAAAGACTTGAATCCCTGTACTTCAATACTTTTTAAATACATGCCTCACCTACTGTACCTTTCCTTCTTTCAGCTTCAGGATTGCCTGATAAGCAGCTTCCTGTTCGGCGCCCTTTTTGGTTCTTCCGATACCACATCCAAAGGCTTCTCCGCCGATCACAACCTCTACACGGAAGGATTTATTGTGGTCCGGTCCTCTTCTCCCTACCAGCTGGTAGACAATTCCTTTTTTCCTGACCGCCCTGTACCATTTCCTGCAGGATAGTCTTGCTATCATAAAGAGCCGTTTCCCTTCCAGGTCGTTTAAAATATATTTTAAAATAAACTCTTTCGCATTAGCAAAACCACCATCCAGATATATCGCCCCGATCAGTGCTTCCAATGCATCCGAGGTAATAGACTCTCTGAATCTTCCACCGGTCGCGTCCTCACCTTTTCCCAAGCAGCAGATAACTTCCAAGTTCCAGATCCCGCGCACAAAAGGCAAGTGCCTTCTCGCATACCATGCTTGCTCTTAACTTAGTCAGTTCTCCTTCCGGCATTGTCTGGTTCTCGAAAAAGATATTCGCTTGAAATCAGTTCCAGAACAGCATCTCCAAGGAATTCCAGACGTTCATTACAGTCTGCCTTCTTCATATGCTTTTCATTCACATAAGAGCTGTGTGTCACAGCATGTCTGAGCAAATGGCTGTCCTTGAAATTGTAGCCGATTTTTTCTTCCAGTTCCTTTACATTTCTGCTCATGATTGCTCCTCCAATTTTAAAAAGGACACTCCCCAAAAATGGGGATGTCCCCTGTAATCATTTTCCCCTAGTTAACAGCGTTCTTGATCTGCTCTACAGCATCCCCTACTGTAACGATCTTCTCCGCTTCATCATTATCAATTTCGATATCAAAGTTTTCTTCAATTCCCATCACAATCTGAAATACATCCAGGGAATCTGCACCCAGATCATCTACAAATGTAGTGTCCATCGTAATTTCATCCGGGTTACATCCCATCACATCAACAATAATGTCTTTCAGTTTTTCAAATTCCATAATTCTTAATCCTTTCTGAGCTTATTCCTGTGCGGATTTTTCTTCCGCCTGAATACATTCTTTGATCTTTTCATTGCTTCCTTCTTCTTTGAAGGTTACGCACTGCAAAATTGAATTGCAGACTTCTTTTGCCTTGGAACTGCCGTGTGTCTTTACTACCAGACCGGTGAGTCCAAGCAGCGGTGCTCCACCGTACTCACTTGCGTCAAAATCCTTCATAGTCTTTTTTCAGCACCGGCTTAATCAGAAGTCCACCGATCATGCCACGGAGATTCTGCTTCATACCACCTTTAATCTTGCTTACAAGAACCGATGCTACTCCTTCATAGAGTTTCAGGATCACGTTGCCGGTAAATGCTTCACAGACGATAACATCTGCCTGTCCGTGAGGGATTTCTCTCGCTTCGATGCTTCCGATAAAGTTAATATCCTTACATTCTTTCAGCATAGGAAAAGTCTCCTTGACCAGGGCATTACCCTTTTTCTTCCTCAGCTCCGATATTGACGATCGCAACCTTCGGATTCTTGACTCCCATAATATGTTCCATATAGATCGAACCCATCTTGGCAAACTGCACCAGATGTGAAGGTCTTGCATCTACATTCGCCCCACAGTCGATCAAAATGGAGAATCCTTTTTCTGTCGGGATCAGCGGTGCAAGCGGTGGTCTTTCCACCCCTTTGATACGTCCAACCAGAAGCTGTCCCCGGCAAGAACCGCACCGGAACTTCCTGCTGAAACAAAAGCGTCAGCTTCTTTATCCTTCACCATCTTAAGACCTACCACAATGGATGAGTCTTTCTTTCTGCGGATCGCCATAACCGGCGGTTCTGCTGTCTCAATTACTTCCGATGTATGAACAACCGAAATCTGTTCTTTATTATATGTGTACCCGGAAAGTTCCTGATTGATGACATCTTCTTTTCCGACCAGGATCACATGGATCGCATCTGACTTCCCCGACCGCCTCGACCGCACCTTTGATGATCTCATGCGGTGCGTTGTCTCCGCCCATTGCATCGACAACAACTTTTGTTATTTCTTTCATACTGTTACCTCCCAGCATTACTAAACCAATTCTACTAGACATGACCGTAAAAATCAATAATATTTAGCAGATTTAGGAAAATTAGGAAAAAGAAAAGGAGTTAAGCAATACGCCTAACTCCTGTACTATAGCCTTTTTTAATTAGTTTTCTACAGTAACGATTTTTCTCTTGTTGTAAGAAGGGTTTCGCTATGTAAATTTTTATATCTCGTTATGTCGCTATATTTACAGGATTCTTTACATATAACTCTTTATAATTCTTTATAAAATTTATTCCAATTGGGTTATAAATTGGGTTAAAATTGGGTTAAAAATCATACCACTAATGCTGATGAAATTCGTTGCATTTCTGCTTCTGCGCGTCCCTCTAAAACATGATTATATACTTGCATTGTAATGGCAATTGTCTTATGTCCCATAATCTCTTGTAGCACCTTTCGTTCACAGACAGTATCAACAGCTTCTTCATATGTTGCATACGTCTTCTTTCGCACTAAACCTATAAAAAACGTCCCATCTTCATTTTCATAAATCTTATCTTTCGCATTATGTTCAAACATCACATTCTGGTAATGTTCCAGGAATACACAAGTCTCAGGACTATATATTGTCTTTTAACTCCTGTTTTTCTCACAGAAATCTAAATTTGTTTCAGAAATGGTTAAAATATTTTATGAAACAGAAATCATCTGTTTTCAGTCATATTCCAGTTCTTTTATCTTATTTATAACTATTCCATTTTTCATCTGATTTTTTGAAACATAATTTTCTTAATAACAAAATGTTATTGAGTTGTTTTGCTGTAGTTCCGTTATACTTTCCATGAGAGGAGAAATTTGTTATGAGTATAAAATCACGATTAGAAGATATTTTCTTTTTCCGTAATTCAGCATTTACCTATTGTTCCTGGATTCCTCATTAATTGGACAAATGATTATCTGAATCGCCGGATTACACAGCTACAGCATGAAACGATCCGGCGACAGTGGGATAAAGCTTCTCTGGAAAAGACTCTATCAGAAATTCACGAACAGCAACAGGACAAAGAAAAGCACTAACAGAAAATTCTATCTTTCCCGTCAGTGCTTGTTATTATTTATCATTATAATGATATCTACATGATAAAATATAAATATTTTTGTCATCAATTTTATAAATCAATCGATTCTTGTCGTTAATTCTCCTGCTCCAAAAATCCTGTCAGATTTCCTGTTAATGGTTCAGGTTTTCCTATTCCCTCATTTCCATTTCGGTCAATATCTTTTTATAAGATTATTGATTTTTTTAAAGTCTTTTTTTATCTTCTGTCTGCCAATAAGTGTAATCTTCCCAGCCATTATCAGTAAACACCTTATTCATCATCAACTACCTCAGATAACGTATGAGAAGCAAAATTTCCTTTTTCTAACTGTGCCTTAGACTCCATTAACCAGTCATAATTAGCCTTATTTCCCATAACATAAACATTTTCCATCAAATTATTATAAGCTTCTTCTGACATCATAACAACATTTTTTTATTGTTCTTACGAGTAACAATCATTGTTTCATAATCATCTGTTACCTGATCCATATAGCTTTTCATATTATCTCTTAAATTTGTATAATTAACCGCTAACATAGATTTCACCTCCGTACAGTTTTCTGTACTTATATTATAACGTACAATATTCTGTACGTCAATATCAATTATAAAATAGGATTTAGTGGTAACCCTTCATCCATTTATAGCACGATGCCCTCTTTCTTAACATTATTATAGAACGGTAATGCTCCCAACCAATATTCAAATTGGTCTTTATTTTTCACTACTACGCTTATATCTCCCCCGTAATCCATTTGAAAATCAAAAGCTAAATCAAATAACATCGGCTCTGTTTTTTAATCTCTTCATCTGTCAGAGTTGTAAGAATCATAATATCTATATCCGAATGCTCATTATAATCTCCACGAGCATACGAACCATATAAAATAACTTTGTCTAATTTCTGCCCTAAGAGCTTTTTTACTTGCTGTGAAAATTTTAATACAATATCATGTATTCGATTATCCATATATTTTCACTCCTTCCTGTTTGAAATGAAAACCCGGTTTCATCGGGAAATTAAGGCTCAGAAACCCTTATTTTACGGGGATTTTTCGACCTCGATTTTTTGATTTTGCTAAATTTCGCTTATTCCTGTCCTGATATAATAAATTTCTCTCCATTTTTTATATCTGCATTCTTATCTATGAAAACCAATTCCATTCCTAAACTATCAGCTAACTTTGCAAGTTCATCAGGAGAAAATGTATTTCGCTGTACTTTTATTGCTGAAGTTCTGTTTGCTTATTCCTAACACCTCTGCCATTTCTAATTGTGTAATTTTTTTTTGCTTTTGATATATCTTTAATTGTCTGTTTTAAAGCCAACATTTTGTCCTCGCTTTCTCTATATCTATTACAAGATATACTGTAACAAATATAGTATAACACAAAAGTTTTTTCCCCTTAAAAGCACCAACAAGATTTCTCCTGCCGGTACTTTTCACTTCTAAACCTGTTTTTCCAGCCTTCCTATGAACAGCTTAGATAAGGAACTGTTATTTCTGACGATGAAGATGGAGAACTTGACACAGGCAGTTATATCAAGTATGATGCTGATTTGAAGCAAGGCGACAGAGTAGAAACGGTACTGGTTTACAATCCGGCAACAAACTTTGATGATGATATGATGTACAGAGCCGATACTTTAATCAAATAAAGCGCAAAATAGGACTGGGATTTTCTCCTAGTCCTATTTTCATGTCCTGATAACTGGTCTATAGCAACGGTTAAATTTAAGTACCGGTGCTACTTTTAAACCTGACCGATATGCCTATATTATTTGTGTATGGAGATATAAAATATCTCAAATAAACATACTTCTCTTCAATATGCTTGTGTCAAATATCTTATAATTCCATTTATCCCTAAAACTCAATCTTATACACAGCTCTCTATTCAATTATTTTACAATTCCAATTGGGTTAAAATTGGGTTAAATTAAAAAGAAAAGGAGTTAAGCAATACGCCTAACTCCTGTACTATAGCCTTTAATTAGTTTTTTCTACAGTAACGATTTCTCTCTTGTTGTAAGAACCGCAAGCCTTGCAAACTCTGTGTGGCATCATAAGTTCTCCACATTTGCTTTGCATTTCACCAGATTCGGTGCGCTCATTTTCCAGTTTGCTCTTCTCTTGTCTCTTCTTGCTTTAGAAGATTTATTCTTTGGACAAATTGACATAGGTTACACCTCCTTAAAATTCTTGTAAAGATCGCGGATAACTGACATTCTAGGGTCAAGACTGGTGTCTTCGCAGTCGCAGACTTCCCTCATTCAAGTTCTGACCACATACACTGCAAATCCCTTTACAGTCTTCGCTACATAGAACTTTCATCGGCCACCCTACTAAAATCTCGTTATAGAGCGGTTGCCCACATCAAGATGATATCCGTCAATGTAATTCGCTTCATCGGATTCGCCATCATCTTCTCCGTCTGCCAGAGCTGTATTCACCTGCTTTTCAAAGGAAAGCGTGAAATCTGTCGGTACATCTGTAAGACATCTGTCACACGGAATGATTACCGTAAGACTTGTCTCACAACTGATATGAAGTTTTTTTCACCGGCATACTCGACATGAATATGCACAGGCTGTGTCCGGCTTACCGGAAATCTGCTTCCGCTCACCTTCACTTCTTTCATCTCAGTGCCGACCACTTCGTCAATGGACTTATGCGGTTCAGATAAGACTTCGGACAGGTCAATTAACATAATTCTTTCTCCTGTTCACACCTAAACTATTATACCATGTAAATTCTTTTGTCAAGGATGATTTACAGATTTTAAGGTTTTTTCTAATTTCTTCTGTTATACAAGTGCAACTGTCTCTCTTGCAATTGCAAGTTCTTCGTTTGTCGGAACTACAAGAACTTTCACTTTGGAATCTGGTGTAGAGATTACGATCTCTTCTCCACGTTTTCCATTTGCTTCTTCATCGATTGTAATTCCAAGATATCCAAGATAGTCGCAGACTTTTGTTCTTACAAGTGCACAGTTCTCACCGATACCTGCTGTAAATACGATATTATCAACACCGTTCATTGTTGCTGTGTAAGCACCAACATATTTTGCTACTCTGTATGCAAATACGTCGATTGCAAGTTCTGCACGCTTGTTGCCTGCTTTTCTTCTTTGCCTCAAGATCACGGAAGTCGCTGGATACGCCGGATACACCTTCCACACCTGATTTCTTGTTCAGGACATTCATAATTCCTGCGATGTCGAGGTTCTCTTTCTTAGCGATGAACTCCATGATAGCCGGATCCATATCACCGGAACGTGTTCCCATTACAAGACCTTCCAACGGGTAAGTCCCATAGAGGTATCTACTGATTCTCCGTTAAGCACTGCTGAAACAGATGCTCCATTACCAAGATGGCATACGATCGTCTTTGTTGCGTTGTATGGTTTTCCAACAATCTCAGCTACTCTCTTAGATACGAAGCTGTGGCTTGTTCCGTGGAATCCGTAACGTCTTACTTTTTTATATTTTCATAATATTCATATGGAAGTCCATACATATAAGCTTTCTCAGGCATTGTCTGATGAAAAGCAGTATCCAAATACAACAACCTGTGGTGTGCCCGGCATCAGACTTTCACAAGCTTCGATTCCGATTAAGTTTGCCGGATTGTGAAGTGGTGCAAGGTCATTGCACTCTGCGATCGCAGCTTTTTACTTCCGGTGTTACAACTACAGATTTTGCAAACTTTTCTCCGCCGTGAACAACACGATGTCCGACTGCTCCGATTTCGTCAAGGCTCTTAACAACACCTGTATCTGCATCTGTCAGCGCGTCGATCACGAACTGGATTGCTTCTGTGTGGGTCGGCATAGCCTTTTCAGATACATTCTTCTCTCCACCTGCCGGCTGATAGGTAAGTCTTCCGTCAATACCGATTCTTTCGCAAAGACCTTTTGCGAGAACCGCCTCCGATTCTGAGTTGATCAGCTGGAACTTTAAAGATGAACTTCCACAGTTAATAACTAATACATTCATTGATGTTTCTCCCTTCTGGTACTAAATTTTCTTTATTAGAACTCACACTCTATTTTTAATTATACTCCTTGCACACATTGTATACAAGTAATGTTATTTTTTCACGTAATATTTTCCAGTACAATGTTTTTTTACAAAAAAACTTTTTATAGTATAATCTTTTCACAAAACAACACAAAGGAGATTTTAGTTAAAAGTATGAAAATCGTCGGTATCATCGCAGAATATAATCCGTTCCACAACGGACATCAGTATCATATAGACCAGGCACTTCAAAAACGGGGCAGATGCGGCAGTTATCCTTATGGAGTGGTGACTTCGTCCAGCGTGGCGCCCCCTGCTATCGCACCAAAGCATTTGCGGGCAAGGCGCCCTTCTTGGCGGTGCATCACTCATTCCTGGAGCTCCCATTCCTTTTTTCTGTGGCAGTGCAGAGATGTTTTACAAAGAGGTGCCGTTTCTGGCATTTTAACAGTCTTGGCTGTATTTCCTATCTCTGCTTTGGCAGTGAGTGTGGCGATATCAAAAAACTCAATCGGCTTGCCCGGATTCTTTCGAAGAGCCAGAAGTCTACCGACTCCTGCAGGATGAGCCGCGAAAAGGCCGACCGTTTCCGCAGGCACGCCAGACTGCCCTAAGTGTCTATACAAGGATCCGTCCTTGCCGAAATCCTGTCCTCACCAAACAATACCCTTGGGATTGAATACTTAAAAGCGCTCCGGTATTTCAAAGTCCGATCCAGCCTTTCGCAATTCCCCGCGAGGGATCCGGCTACCATGATACTGACCTCTGCGAAACCTTCAGTTTCCGCAACTGCGATCCGCAACCGAATTCTGAATCCATCTTTACCAGAAGATGCTTTTTCATCCGTCGCAGGACAACTTCCGCCCGCTTCTTCAGATCTCTTTGCCGAAAGAATTACCAGTCCTCACTTCCGGTTACCCAGGATGATTTTTCGCTCCTGCTAAAGTATCGACTGCTCTGTGAGAGTGCTTCCTCTCTGACCGATTACCTTGATGTCAGCAAAGACCTCGCCAACCGGATCATCAATCAGAGAAATGATTTTGCTACCTGGAGTTCCTTCTGCGATCTTCTGAAAACCAGAGAGCTTACCTACACCCGGATCAATGCACTTGTTTTGCACATCCTGCTCGGCATAGAAAAGGACACCTTCCGACATGAACCTCCTTTCTGTTTTGCAGAAGATTCCGGCAACATTTCCGGCAAAACAAAAAAGAGCGGTCATCCACATCCGCCCTTTATGCCCGCGTACTCGGTTTTCAAAAAAGATACTCAAATCCTTAAAGAGATCAAAGAGTATGCCACCATCCCTCTGATCACAAAGCTCGCAGATGCCAGAAATCTCACCTCCGCCACCCAGGTATTCCTCCTGAACCTGGACATTTTCGCATCAGACCTGTATGAATCCATAATTACCGAGAAATTTGGCACACCTTTTACAAATGAATACCAGAAGTAGTTGCAAATTATTTAACCCTTTGTCAAAAAGAGACTTTTTGCACACCGCTACTACGCATGTTTGTGCAAAAAAGTCTCTTTCTCATTAGTTCACATGAAGAATTTTGGTAAGAGTCACCGCCCTGGCTCCAGGTCCGATATGGCATGCCACACTCAACGACAGTGGATCCATCCCCCGGATTTCAAACTCTGGAAATGCTTCATGAAGCTCATCCAGCCATTCCTGTGCCTCCTTGCGGTCTCCTGTGTAAGTTTGCATCCAGATACAGATCTTTTTTTCCATCACAATCTCCGAATTCTGAAGTACGAATCTCATTAATTGTCTTGATCATCGTCTTCTTTGCACTCTTCCATCCTCTTGACTTTGCAAACGCATCCAGCTTTTCTCCTTTAAGACGGAGAACTTCAGGTTCAGAACCGTTCCAATCAGCTGCGGTGCCGGTGTAAGTCTTGCCTTTCTTCAGGTATTTTAAAGTATCTACTGTAATATAGATATCACTGTCCCACTGGATCGCTTCTAACAGTTCTTTAATTTCTCTTAGCGCTCTTTTTCCAGCATCTGCAAGCTTTTCGCCTCTTCCACCGATCTTCGGCGCGTAACAGAAATCCGGTGATTATTTTACGACCTGTACTTTTCCATCTAGTCCTGGGAAAGCATGATTGCAGTCTCACTGTTCTGCTAAGACCGGCTTTGACATCGGAATATGCGCTTTTTAACCTCATCATATTCCTCCAGCGCCTTGTCCACATATCAAATTACATCTCCGGGAGCCGGTTGGGAGATCTTAATATCTGCATCTCCTGCCAGTTTTTTCATAAAACTCCTCCTGCGTAGTGTGATATCCTCGTAAAACAACTCCTCATTGATATAGAATGGCATCGGAGAACTGCGTAGGTTTTCTGCTTAATTTTTAAAACTATGTATCGGTGCAAGAATTCTTCCCTTTCGATTCTACAAATGCACTGCAGTCAAATTCATTGACCGGCATGATCGGCGCATATCCCAAAGACCACCAAACTCTGCCATATCTCAACATCCTTTCCAACTACAGGTGATATCCACACGAACCGCCGTTGTCTTCTGATTGACCATTCCGATCGCCATCTCATCCGCAATGATCCAAAATCTAATAGCGTAGCTTTCGTCTTACCGGAATAGCGATCATATCAAGTCCTACCGAGCAGACACAAGTCATCGCCTCCGGCTTTTCTATACAAAGAGATCCGGCATTGACTGCATCGAATGTTTCTTCCATCTCGGCCACGAATAAAAGCCGCTTAAACCTCCTACTATGAAGACGCTTCACCAACGCCTGTACTGCACTGATCGTTTCCAAGCTTCTTTTTAAAGTATTTGCTGTTGTTCTAATTGCGCCAACTCTCTCAAGTCCGATTTCTTCCGAGAATCTCGCTTTACTGGATATGCCGCTTGGCTTCGGTGATGTGCAAGTGACGGTCAATGATTCCAGAACGGAATACCAAGCACTTTTAGAGCTTCTCCGGCTACAAGCTGACCAACCCTTGTCACCTTAAATGCGGTCTTCTTGATCGTATCACAAAGGATTCTGAAAGCCCTCGCTTGACATTTTTCAAATAGCTCTTTTTTTACAGCACCAGATTACTTTGACACCGACATTGATCACGGCATCTCCTTCGGTAACACCTAAAAAGGCACCTACCGCAGCTTGGATTTGCTCAATCCGGTGCATTATAAAACTACAAATTTTGCACAGCCAATCGAATCGCTTGTCGCTTTGTCGCCTCTGCTGTCTCTTTTACAATCGTAGCAAAGAGACGGACTGCATCCATATCAATACCACCAGTCTTTGTCGAACCTACATTGACCGAACTGCATACACGCTCTGTCTTTATATTTGCCATCGGAATGGAACGGATCAGGAGTTCATCGCTCTTTGTCATTCCCATGGATGATACGATTGCAGAGTATCCTCGATAAGAAGTTACACCGACTTCCTTTTCTTTGCTTTTATCCAGTGTCTCTGCGATCGTCACAAAATCCTCTGATTTGTTTGCAGGCTGAACCGCCAACAGTGCAACCGATTAGCAATGGAAATCGCTTATTAACGATCGGAATTCCAAATTCACTTTTCGATCTTCTCTCCCTGTCTGATACAAGATCCTTTGCAAGTGTTGGCGATTTTTTATATACTCTGCTGTTCAGTCTCAAGATCTGGTCTCTAATACCGGATCCCATCAGACTGATACAATGTGATTGTTCTTCGCATCAGAGAAGATTTTTCTTCTTCGATCATCTGGTTTGTTTTCTACTACTTCGTGAAAATTAATCTACTTAGCTGGTTTATACACTCTACATTTTTTCAAAAATCTCTTCTCTCTGACAATGAATATTGACGCTTTTCGATCTGCCATAAATCATCAAGGATTCTACCGCTACGATATCAGTTCTTTTTGAAGATTTTCCACATCTGCAACCGCCATCATATTAAAATGCCATCCACGATCGTCTAGGGAAGTATTTAAAATATTGATATTGGTCTCTGCCAGGTATGTACATACTTTCGCAATAATTCCGACCGAATCTTTACCGACTACTGTAACCGGCATTTCTTCATTCTCTGCCTGTCCTCCTGAATCTAATTCTGCATACTTTCTTTTTCTAAACCTCGATCACTGCAGACACCTGATTCATACAGTCGGTATATCATCCCCTTACTGGGATACCTTTAAGTGACCTCCAGCTTGATCACCTCATATACCAAGTTCTTTCGCTGGTATTATTCTCCTTACGCTCAAATGCCCCAGCAATACACTCCGCAAGTTGTTGTGGCAGTATATCACAAAAGCCGTCCTGACAATTCATTTGATAAATATCCTCAAACTCCCCAGAACTCTCTTCAGAGTAATACGGATAAGGATGAGCTTCCAGCTATATATATCATGTAGTTGGAATTCAACAGATGCCATTTGCAATCTTCAAGGTTCTCTACCGTATATTCATCGTATTTTCAAGATCCGTTGCTACCGCGATCTTCTTTCCATCCTACTCAAAGGCGGTAGTACTCGGTTCATTGCATCATGTGGGAAATAACAAAATGAATTCACGTCAATATCACCAGCTTAAATTCTTTATCTACCTGGATTTCATGGTAAAGTCCCTTCCGGCATTTTCCCGAGATTTTTTTATAATCACGGATTCCCCGAATCGTTCCCCGGTGTTCCATAGATCGGGATCTCATATTTTCTGCTGAATACACCAAGTCACTGAATAGCAATCTGCATGTTCATGGGTAATCAGAATTCCATCCAGCTCTTTCCCTTTTTATTTCAGTTCTTCGCCTTCCTCAATTCGTTTTGCTGAGATTCCCTGTATCCTACAAGCAGATGCGTTCGATCGCTCCCCCCACATAAATACAGTTTCAGCTAGCGCCACTGGCAATCTTTGCATAATCTCATCTTGTTTCTTCTCCCTGGTGCTTAGCCTCTTTGATTGCCAAGTCTATCTGTTTTCCGTTTCTTCAAAGTTCCGCCGTTTCGATCACAAGATCCGAAACCGCTATGCGTCTTCAGCGGCTGATTTGCAAACACCGCATTTTTTCATCTACGAATATCCGCGTGAACTTCTCAGTCGCTCCATCCGGTCTCCTGTGGCACATGAATATGCAGATCTCATCAACATGCCACGATATACCGGTTCCGTAAGAGTCGGCTTCAGAATAAAAGCTTTTTTCCCTTTCCTGCGCCTTCTGCATTTCCTCCCGGATCTTTTCATTGACCGCCGGATGCACGATTGCGTTAAGCTTTTGCAGTTTCTCTGGCTGATCAAAGCACAATTCTGCCAAGAATTTTCCGATCCAATCGTTCCATCAGGATTTAAAATTTCTTTCCCAAACGTCTCCACGACCTTCTGATAACGTTTTTCTCCCGGAAGCTGTACTTGATGTGCCACCAGATCTGACTGGCGAATCACCGCACCACACTACACTTAAAAAGTCGAGGTACTTGCTCTTCCCGAGACCAATGCTTTCCTGTTATTCTATTTTTCTCATATCTACATTTTCCTTCCTATTTTTGCCTCATACCAGTTTTTCCACTATGCATGTCAATTTCAAGCGGAACGGAAGATCCTGCTTTGCGTACATCATGCCTTCTTTCAGGATCTCCGCACTTCCTCTTCCTCTTCCTTCCATGTCTCGATCAGAAGTTCGTCGTGTCAGCCTGGATTTCATGTTTCTCATGCGAAGCTCTTTGCAACCACAGCGCGTCTGTTGCGATTTCTGTGATATCTGCGGCCGAATCTGGATCGGAGAATTCATTGCCACACGTTCCCCGGGTGTCTCTGCCATACAAAATTGCTGGAGGAACAGCTCAGGAACCGGTCTTCTACTGCCAAATAAGGTCACAACCTTATCCCTGTTCTTTTGCGCGAGCAACTGCATCTCATCCACGCGATTTCTTGATGCGGATAGGTTTCAAAATAACGGTCAATATATTCCGGTAGCTTCTTTTTCACTAATAATACTTAAATCCTGGCTCAGTCAAAAGAACTGATCCCATAGACAATACCAAAGTTGACGCTTTTGCATTTCGCCTCTGCAGATCGGTCACTTCATCAAACCCGGGTATGGAACACCTGAGGCGCTTGATCCGAAGTGAATGTCCTTTGCACACTCCCGGTATGCTTCGATCAGTCTTTTGCATCTCGGGCAATGTGCCAGCACACGCAGTTCTATCTACGAATAATCAGCATCTACAAACACATATCCCTCTTCCGGCACAAATGCCTTTTACGGATCCTGGCCGTCCAGTTCCCCTCGCCGGGATATTCTGCAGGTTTGGCTCTGTACTGCTGCACGTCACGTCCGGTCGGCGCTGACTGTCGGTGAATTTTCCATGGATCCGGTGATCATCTTCATGAATAAACACGGCAAGCCCATCACCATAAGTCGATTTCAACGCGAAGCTGACGATATTCAGGATTTTGCCACGATCGGATGATCTTGTCGGTGCACCAGCTTATCCAGTACGTCTACTTTGCCGTCGAATATCTGTTTTTCGTCTTCTTTCCATTTGGAAGGGACAGATGTTCAAAAGAATACGCCCAGCTGCTTTGGTGAATTGATATTAAATTCTTCCCCGGCAAGCTCATAAATTTCCTTTTCCAACTGTACGATTTTCCATAGCTGTTCTCCATAGCTTTTCAGTTCTTAATAACTACGCACCCCGTTCTGCTCCATGTGGAACAGAGTAAATACAAGCAGCATCTCTATTTCTGTAAAAAGCTTTTCCACATTTCCTCTTTTTTCAGCTTTTCTTCCAAAACTTCCGATGACGCAAAGTACGGCATAGGCTTCATAACAGACCATCCAGTTCTGTCTTCGGATCGATCGTCAATCCAAGATGCTCCTGTGCCCGGCATCTTCAAATCCATAATCATTTTCAACGGTTCAGGAGGTAAAGCTGCTACAATACTGTCAAAGCACTTCTCCTCTCTTTGCTCCTTCTAATCCTTTCAAGATAAGGCAGGGATGACTTCAGATCAAACACACAAACCGTCCGGCATGCTTGCCCACATGTACAAGTACGCACTCCAAGTTTCCTCCATACTATATCCATTTCTACCGGAATACAGTAGATCTTCTTTTCAAACGAAATTCCAATTCCACCTATCTCGGCATTTCTGCAGCGGCGGAAGGCGCATTTCTGGTGTCTTTGTAAGAACAGCTCTACTGTCTGCGCTTTTCTGCCTCCGCAAAATTTTCTGAATTTCTTCTTTTCCCCACAGCGATCACAAATGCATCTGTCTCAAAGATTCTCACTCTAACATCGAAACGATTCAACAGATTCTTGAACTGCAGTCTCTGGAAATAGACATAAGCTTCCTCTGTACAAAGATTTCCAAGCTTCATACTCTTCAGTTCATAAGCAAAATCCGCGTCTACCAAATCAGTGTCGCCAACTGCTTGCTCATTTGTGCCTGATCAGTATTCCACCAGATTTTTCTGATGCTCTCGGCGGCTTCAGTTCGGATGCATGCTTGTAAGCATTTTCAATGAATCCGTTCTACAATAATCTTGGTCGCCGTCTTTTCTCCGACTCCCGGCACCCTGGGATATTATCTGAATATCTCCCATCAATGCTTTCATCGATAAATTCTGTCGGTGTCACCTGGTATTTTTCTTTTTACGTCCACTGCATAATAATTCTCGTCTGATTCGGTGGGAACTTTGTCTTCGGAATCGGATCTCAACATGGTCTGTAGCAAGCTGGAAGATCTCTGTCTCCGGAAATAATGACCACTTCCATCCCATTCGCTCGCATCTTTTTGGACAGCGTTCCAAAGATCATCTGCCTCCAGCCCTTCCTGCTCGATCGTCCGGATTCCCCATAGCATGCAGAACTTCCTTCATCAACGGTACCTGCTTTGTCACGAGTTCTTCTGCCATCGGCTTTCTCGTCCCCTTATACGCCTCAAACATCTTATGACGGAAGATCGGCGCATGCACATCAAATACAACGGTCAGATACTCCCGGCTTTTCTCCTCAGGATCTTGAACATAATATTTAAGAATCCATATATTGCATTTGTATGGAGTCCTTCCGCATTGTCGAATCGGAAGTCGAAAAACGCCCTGTTCAGAATACTGTGTCCGTCTATCAATACGATTTTGCTCATAATCAACTGCCTCTCTGTAAGTCTCATCACTTACTTCTATCTTTTTCTATCTATTCAGTTCAAATATACAACATCTCATTATGACATTTTTTTTGATATATTTTCAATATTCCTAAATAAATCCATTTACAAATATTATATGAACAGGATCTTAAAAATATATTTCAAAAAATACTTGCGAACCAATAACAAATATGCTATCATTATTTTCGGTTCTTATTGAATCTTTTAATTAAGCCGGCATGTCGGAATGGCAGACGAGGCAGACTCAAAATCTGTTGCGGGTGACCGCGTGCAGTTCAAAGTCCCCCGCCGGCAGTTATCCAACATCCCTGAAACCCTTATAAACCAAAGGGGATTTTATTCAAAATGTTTGATTACCTTTTTGATTACTCGATAGCTTAAAGGACTACCATCATTGCGGTTACCGTTAGCATTTGAAGTAACCCGACTGTTTATCCTTGTGACTATTTCCATCTTTTCGCTCGTGGAGGAAACATCGTACGTATAGTATTCCTCATTTACCCGCTCAGTATTACCTATCATTGCGCCTTTATGGTTCTTGGTGCGCCGGAAGCAAGCGACTCTGGTTCAAAGTCCTTCTTGCAGTATGTATGCTTTTGGGATTAGTGAACCCCTCATTCGATGTCCGCCGTTTCATATATCCTGAGATGACTCTTGCATGAATACGTCCATCCACATTAGAGAAAACGAACTCAGTCAAATAGCCGTATTTTTCTCGACATTTTTAATCTTTTTAAGAAGCTCAGCGATTTCGATCGTCAATGGGAAGATCCGCGTCTTTCCGTTTTTAGGCGTCGAGATGTAAAAAGTGTTTGTCAGTCGATTTAATTTTTTCACTGTGCCGGATAATGATGCGCTTGTTGACTTCGTCGATGTCGTTCCACATCAATCCTGAAAGTTCGCCTACACGCATTCCGGTATAAAGGGCAAGCTCAACGGCATATGGAAGAACATCATCAGGACGCTCTTTTCGTTTTTGTTAAGAGAATTTATTAGTCTATTTTTTTCGCTTTGTGAAAACGTCCGTTCTTCCGGCATCTTAACAATCGCTTGCTTGCATCTCCTTTTTAAAGTAAGCGGCAAATCAATTTTTAGGCACGGATTGCTTTCAATCAATCCATCCCTAATCGACTTATCAAATACGCCCTTAAGATAACCGAACAGGTGCTTTCAATGCCCGATAGGGCGCACTTCCTTTCTGAAAGCAGTTCGTCAAAAAAAATAGTTCTAAATATTCTTCATCGATCGTTCGGGACATCTCTCTTTCGATTTTTTTATTTGTTTACGTTTGCCATCATCGGCTGGAAGATATGTTCGGTAATAGCCATCTGCGCTATGCGTGATGGAATATGGATGCATCGCTAAGTATCTATCTTGTTTCATTGATTCTATTTTGTTGATCGCACCTACGATATCCATAATAGCATATTTGATAGTACTATCATATCCATTGACGTCGTTCATAGTATATTCCCCTTTTGCAATTTTTTTTCTTAACGCAAACATTTACGTGGCGTATTCGAAAAATGCAAATCACTGTCTTAGTACTATGGTATCAGTGTTACCTCAGCATAACTTTACTCCCTGTCGGAAACTGGAATACTTTCCACTTCAGACAACAGCCGGAATCTTAAAGTGGTAGAATCTTACAAAAGATTTCCTCAGGGTCTGTCAAAGAAAGGAGAAATCATATGAGCAAAGCAATTACCAGCAGAAAAAATGATGAATGCCCTAGGCGCTATCGATACAAAGGGCAATATCGTCCTCGAGCAGTTCCAAGACGGCACGGCACTTCCAGCCGAGCAACGCGCCGTTTTGCGTGGCTACAGACTATGCGGCCTCGTGGTCATACGGAAAATACTTCAGCGATCTCGGATGCGCCCATGAAGCCGCCGACCCTGAGATTATCGAGGACGCCAGCGTCAGATGGGTCAGGAGGATATCCGAGAAAAGCTCAAAGCGCAGGAAATCGAGCCGACAGAATTCAACGTGCAGTCCGTCATCATGGGCGATTCAAGGCTTTGGGAGCGCCCTCTCGACAGAGATTTTCGAGACAACATGATTGCGAGCAGAAACGACGATCTCGATGCACGCGTTGCCATTCTCAAGGAGAACGGGAACTTCAAGAATGTTGACACCGCAATGCCGGTGGAAAGTCTTGATGATCTGGAACAATACAGGTCTGATCGGCTTACGGATGGATGCGATGCATGAAGATAACAATCTTCTGTTCAGCACTTCCGATGTTGCAAAAATCCTGGCCTTTTCCAAGATGGTTGAACAAGCGCTCGGTAAAAAAATCGAGCACGAAAACGATACCCCTGAAAAAGGCAATCTCAGGAACACGGACAAGGCCAGGAAAGGCAAGCCGATGCCCGAGGTTGGTCTGACTATCCCGCAACGCCCGAAGTGTAAAAACTGCCACACTTGGAAGCAACATGTTGAAAACAAGAAGTAATACTGTGGGCATTAGCAAGACACAAAACGCTGACCGTACAGCGCACACCGAGCATATTGAATGAATGCATATGGACATGGTATAATAATATTACGGAGGTAAAAATACTATGTCTACAATCGCTGAGGCTGAAAAAAGCTGTTAAATTCAATGTCTTCTATGCAAAAAAAAAATGTTGTGGATAGCATCTGGAAAGAGGCAATCATTGAAGGTGTCAATATCACATACCCGCAAGCAAAGTAATCGTTGAGCACAACCAAACCGTTGAAGGATTGACTGTCACCGGAACAATTACCGTCTACAATCTTAAACTTGCTTGGAATTATCTCTTTGAGCATTTAAACTCACTTGTAGCAGTTTGTTTGCCAAAATAAATTCCATTTTGGGCATCGCTTGTTCATAACGCTGGATTTTCGTAACATACCAGAGGTATCAAAGTGGAATGCCTTGCTTCGGCTATCTTTGTCGCTCCCAACTTTTTAGTGATGGAAATAAGCGAACGGCACAGCTCGTGGCAAACAAGATGTTGATCGCTGACGGGCGCGGAATCTTGGCGATTCCACCAGAGTGTAAACATGACTTCGGTGAAAAGCTCAAGCGCTTCTATGAGACAGCGGATGATTCTGAATTACAGAAATTTTTAATTGAAACATCAATCTACAATTAAGAGAAGCAGGAAACTGATTTCAGTCGGCTTCCTGCTTTCTTTTTACGGTTAGACGAGTTTTTACTTAATCAAAGTATATGATATAATATACTTTGAAAGTAGGTGATAAGATGCGTACTATCGACGCTATGAAAAAACTTGCCCGCAATGATGGGCGATTTACTCATGTTTACACTAAAAGGAGCTGTCAGAACTTTTTAATGAAACCGGCAAAGAAATTGAATGGAACATTGAAGTCACTTATTAAAGAAAACATTTTGAATCGTGCATACCATAATGTATACGTTTTTCGCTTTTCTCAATACGGAGGACTCGGTACTTTAGATTTGATTGGTAAGAAAATCCGACCAAATGACTCCTTCTATGAAAGCCTTGAGTCCTCTGCTTCAGCATGGAGTCTCATTTCACAGATCCCCACGGTCGTAACCTATATGACCACAGGAAAGTCAAAATGGTATAACACGGGTTACGGAAGCATCGATTTCGTTCATTACAGCAAAACAGATGAGAAACCAAGAACCATCGATAGGTCGTCGATGGGAAGGGTTCCGCTTGCAGACAAACTTCAAACATATCGGGACTTACAAAAAACAAAACGTTCCCTTGATCTTTTAAGAGAGCAATACGACAAAGACCATGGTTGTCGCGACGGAAATATCCAATATTATCCTTGCGAAGACGACGATACTTGGGATTTTCTTGATAAGCAGGAAGATGTACTCTAGTGTGCATCTTCCTATTATTTTTTTGGAGTCATTATGCTTTACGTTTCCTCTCTTTCTTTTACGGTTAGACGAGTTTTTACTTAATCAAAATATATGATATAATATACTTTGAAAGCAGGTGATAAGATGCGTACTATCGACGCTATGAAAAAACTTGCCCGCAATGATGGGCGATTTACTCATGTTTACACTAAAAAAGAGCTGTCTGAGCTTTTCAACGAAACCGGCAAAGAAACTGAATGGAACATTGAAGTCTCTTATAAAAGAAGACATTTTGAATCGTGCATACCATAATGTATACGTTTATTATTTTTCGCAATATTGGGGACTTGGTACGATGGATTTGATCGGTAAGAAGATCCGACCAAATGACTCTTTCTATGAAAGCCTTGAATCCTCTGCTTCAGCATGGAGCCTCATTTCGCAGATTCCTACCGTCGTAACCTATATGACCACAGGAAAGTCAAAATGGTATAACACGGGTTACGGAAGCATCGATTTCGTTCATTACAACAAAACAGATGAGGAACCAAGAACTATCGATAGATCGTCCATGGGAAGAGTCCCACTTGCAGATAAACTTCAAACATATCGAGACTTACAAAAAACCAAACGTTCCCTTGATCTTTTAAGAGAACAATACGACAAAGACCATGGCTGTCGCGACGGTAATATTCAATATTATCCATGCGAAGATGATGACACATGGGATTTCCTAGATAATTTGGAGGAAGATATACTTTAAAAGTATATCTTCCTATTTTCTTGGAGTCCCTATGCCTTTATTTGCATCGCTTACTCTTGTTAAAGAAACTGCTTTAAAAAGAGGCTGCTTGCGTTCGGCTTCCCAAGTATCGATTACCGTTTATGGTTAAAGGACTCACGGTCACACATGAGTTCCTTCAGATCCATCTGACCGATAACCTCGCGCATCTTTCCGAGCATCACCTCGGTGACCTGACGGGTCATCTCGGTCTTATCCATATTGAGATAATTCTTCGATGCTATCTCGATCAATTCGGGAGTCTGTCCAATCTGGAAATTTGCGACAGCGCAAGCATGGATAAGAATCGCATCTTGTGTCGGGATTTCATTCTCCGTCGACAACTGAACCTGCACAGCACCGAGAGCCAACGTGTCCACACGCCGCAGACCGAGGATAACGAACGTGCCCTTTCCTGACACGCTACGCGTCCGCCCGAATCCAGATACGATCATCAATTTGTCCGGCGGGCACTTCCTCCAACAGGACTCGAACACGACGATCACCATGATCACGATTAAAAGCGGTCTGAGCAGAGGCCAAACAAGTCAAAAAGCATCTTTTTTCCCTTTCTGTTGATGCTTTGGTGAACGCCATTATACCATAATACCGGAATATGGCGCCGAAAAAGGTCGCCCAAACGGATGACCTTTTGCAAACGGTCGCGTTTCGCCATTACCCCTGTAACCGTACACTTAATCCTTAAGTGACGATGGCGAAACGCATATATATAGTAGCATGCGGACTCAAAAACTTCCGGGACTTTCAAAAGCAAGCGGAACGTTGACCTTTTCGTTGTTCTTTCTGCATTACGACTTGATGGCGTGTTCCTTTTCTTCCACTATCGTTCCTTTCCTTTTTACCTACAACGGTCTTCTTCCGGAATAATCTTGTTCAGCGTATTTTCAAATACTTTGGATCCTCTTTTACTGCTTCTGCCTTCTCGCTAAGTGGAAGACCTTTCTTGTGAATCATCTTAACGGAATCAAGAAGCATCGGTATTTTGGTTGTTGCTTGGATCTCGTTGAATTTCTCTTCCATCGCTTTGCAAAGCACATGCTCATCCACAATAGGAATCCGTAGCAATTCCCTTTACTTTCTCTGTAATATAGTGGTTCAGCGCTTCAAGCCGATCCTGTGGAAGCGGATATGTTGGATGATTCCGGAACTCAAAACCGATCATCCTGCGCAAAAAGCTCATGCTTTGCTCCGCTCCCATAACAATTCCAGCCATATCATCAAAGGCGATATTCGCTGTTGCAGGTAGGTAATATCGATTTGAACGATCAAGGAAATTCGCATAGTCTGTCTCGTCATCTTGCGCAAACAAGGACAGATTGTGGTCAAACAACGGGGCTAATCCCAACAGCCGTCCTGTTCTGTTTTCCCGTAAGATACCAAAATTTCCGCCGTGACGATCCTGATTGCAGATCAAGGCATCAAAAACAACCATTGTCCTGTATTTCGATGCCATCTTTGGATCAAGCTCATTTAAGATCGATAACGCTGCCGGGAAACTCGCATCACCAGCAAAGAACGAAAAATGGAACAAAAGAAATTTCTTTTGTCATTCATAAGTCCGCAGACAGACGCAAGTTTCCCTTTCCACATCTCTAAATCGTAGGAAACATGATCTATTCCCATCCGTTTTGCGACTTGTGCCGCAAAGTATTCAGAATAAGGTTCTTTGCCAAGATTTCTGGTACCGCTTGTACCTGTTTTGAACAACAGCAACCTATCGTTAATCCGTCGAACTGCTTTCGGAAATTGCCCTCAGTGTCCACTCACTTGAAACGCCCGCTTTATGCTTTTGTGATGGCGTGTACCCGGTATAAGCTACAAGTCCCAATACTTCATCAAAGCGATTGTCGAACAAATTGATTCCATCAAAGGTAACATCTGATTTCCCATCATCAAGCCAATACGAATCGTTAATGGAAAGCCCTTTGATACATCAAGAATTCCAAGGATATCATTCCTTGTCAATCCTGCCGTACTAAGAATCTGCTCTACAAATGCCCTGTTTTTCGGAATGGTTCTACCTTCCATCCAACTCGCAAGGCTTTTTTCATCTTGATCTACAATTAAATTCAATGGAAGCAAATGCGCATTTGCCGAATCGATATCCGTAATCTCCAGTTTCAAACTACCGAATGCGTCATAGGCGCCTTCGAATCTCATGAGGCTCTGATCATAGATCTTCAGCTCATAGCTTTTAGTCTCTCTCGTCATGCTTGCTCCTCCCTTTTCTTTTCAATATCTATTATTATAGCATAATACTATCGTCCTATGCAGCTTATAATTTACCAAAACGGTTTGTAAAACCATTGGTTTTAGCAATGGTAAGGCCAATCCGCTAAATTGACACTCCCCGTAGTTAAAACCAGGGAATTCTCGGTTCTGTGAGGTCTGACGTCGGGGACGATATTGGTACTCTCGGGTCTTACGTCCTCTCCCCGAGCGTTTAGGCGGTTACAGCCGCCACGGTTCCCGCGTGCCCCGCGGTACCTTCCGTGTTGGAGAGGATGCGCTTCCCTTCCGCCAGTATGTTCTTCAGGTGTTCTGCTTGGAAGAGAAGATATACGACGTCCACGTCTGTCTTCCAGACCCGCTTGACCCATCTTTTCGTATCGTATTACCCAATTGCGAACTTGTTGATAGGAACAATCATACTTGAGTGCCCTTCCACCAGAATTATACACCTTAATCCAATCGGAAAGCTGTCTGTGTGAACGAATTCCGTATTTTGTGCAAATATCCTGAAGAGATCCTTCTAAGATAATCATTTATAGCAGATATTTTTAAATCTTTTAAATAAGATTTGTTTTTCGGTTGATTGAGTAATCCAGTTGGTCCATCATACTGATAAATAGAAATCCAATTTCGAATACTATGATGATCAACTCCCAATTCTTTTTCCTGCTTGCCGTATGCCAATTTCTCCTGCAAGGTAGCGTTCGACTATTTTTACTTTTTCTACTGGTTCTATCTTACTCTTTCTGAACATGAAAATACCCTTCAAAACATAAAACGGCCAAGCTCTGTGTAAATCGCCACGCCACCCATTCCAGCCGGAACAAGAACCTCTTCGTACACTTTTCTTACACCTTCACCGATCACCTTGATATCGTTCGGTTCCTGATCCGGTTTGTAAGGAATTCCCACACCACCGGAAAGGTTGATGAACTTGATATGTACACCGGTCTCTTTCTGAAGCTTAACTGCTACTTCAAACAAAGTACGTGCAAGTGTCGGATAATATTCATTAGTTACAGTATTACTTGCAAGGAATGCATGGATACCGAACTCTTTTGCGCCTTTGGACTTCAGGATCTTGAATGCCTCAAAAATCTGTTCAGTTGTCATACCGTATTTGGCATCTCCCGGATTATCCATAATGCTGTTGGAAATTTTGAAAAGTCCACCCGGATTATAACGGCAGCTGATTGTCTCCGGAATCTTTCCGATCGTCTTTTCCAGAAAATCAATGTGTGATATCGTCCAGGTTGATGATTGCGCCGAGCTTATCAGCAAGTGCAAATTCCTCTGCCGGTGTATCGTTGGAGGAAAACATAATATTTTCTCCAACCTGTCCGACAGACTCAGACATTAAAAGCTCTGTATAGGAAGAGCAGTCACACCCGCATCCATATTCTTTTAAAATATTGAGGATATATGGGTTTGGAGTTGCCTTTACTGCAAAATATTCTTTATATCCTTTGTTCCATGCAAATGCTTCTTTGAGTGCTTTTACATTTTTCACGTATCCCTTTTTCATCATAAAGATGAAACGGAGTCGGATATTCTTTTACGATTTCATCTAACTGTGTCTTTGTTACGAATGGTTCTTTTTCATTCTGTTCATCTCTCTTTCGTCTAGTCGATGGTTGCAATACGCATCATATTACTTACAGAACCCTTTTTCACGCTGTACGCTCGGTGAAGGAATACCTGCCGCACAAGCACAACCAATAGAAAACCAACGTAGATGTGATTACCCGTTATATCCATTTGATTATCTCCTATTCGTTGTAGTATGGGTGTCATAATCATGGGAATATTCTGGGGTGTTTTATTATAGGAATACCTTGCATATTCTCATCATTTGTATGTTGCTTAATTAGCCTAATAGGCTGTTCTATATCTTATCTGTAAAGTTGAGGCATTGGAATTCAATATAGATTTGCATCATAAAAGCCCCCTAACCTTGACACATTCTTACATGAAGTATCAATTACAATGCCTCTGCCTCGAAAGAACTTTTTCCAAAGCATAAAAATGCTCTTATGATAGCGAGGATGCTCAATCGGTATCAGACAGAACACACATTCAATTAATTGACAAACCGCAATATGCAATATATTCAATACTTGACAAATCCTGTTTTAGCTTCTCAAAATCTGTAATTTTGATTATCCTTGCCACCGTCTATATCAATGCAGATATAACCG
>VOFI01004078.1_pt1 | contig 38690 bp, 61 predicted proteins | sample 5384131 | NCBI WGS metagenome assembly VOFI01 (sample SAMN12384728, study PRJNA508395) | human gut metagenome | isolation source: healthy gut H | host: Homo sapiens | reverse complement strand
TAGCAAGCGTTCCGGCAGGCACGGTATCGCCAACAGCGAAATGTTGGTTTTCCACGTCCAGATTGAAGCCGCCTTGCACGATAGAGGGCGAACCCGTGAAAATGGGTCGCATCCCGGTAAATGAAGCAGTCTTTCTTTTCATTTCATCTTTTATTTTACGGTTATTGATTCCAGCAAGCTATCAGCAGCTTCATCAATTTGCTTTTCACTTGCCGCCTTAGAACCCCCTGAGTGTTCATCATCAAGCCCATTTGTAATAAGCTCCTGTTTGTAAGCGGAAACGGCATCCTCAATATCTTCATCATCGGAGATTGATTTTGCCAAACGGTCACGGAGATAAGCCGGGATTTTGTGCTTTTCCATAGCCTTAACTACTTCCTTCGCACGGGCTTCTTTGCTTTCTTTGGCTTCGTAGTTAGCAATCTTTTCCTCCATTTCCTTTAACCTCTTTTCAGTCGCTTCGTCCAAAGCCACCTTGCCCTTACGTTTAGATTCTTCTTCCTTACGCTTTCTTTCTTCCTCTTCCTCATCCTCGGTTTGGGTTGGTTTCTTTTTGTTTGCCCATCGGGTTGCTTCACCTTGACTTTCCTTAGCCACTTCCGCAATCAGATTTGCCGTACTTTCTATTGCCTCATCATCGGTAGAATCATCCTCAATGCTGCCACCCATTTTTTCGGTTATCGCTTTAAGGTACTTCTCCGAAAGACCAGTGTCTTTACACAAGCCTTTGACTTTCTCAAAGAGTTTCTTATTCATTGTTGCTTTTGTTATTTAGTAAGTTGAACTTCTACAGAGCAAAGATATGAAATAAAATCATATATGCGTTCTATAAACACACATATTTTACTCGGTAAATTACTTGCCTATTAGCATCTTACGCTTAAAAACAAGACGTAAAAGCGATTTTTCATTTACTATATTCAATATAACAAATATGTGTTTGATTAACACAATAGGAATAATATTTTTCACTCAACGAAAATATATCCTCATAAAAACGCAAAATATATCCTATTTTGCAGTAAATATATCCATTTAGGCATTTCCGTCCATCTTAAATAAAGGAAATCACCACTAAAAGACTATCAAAACCAACTATCACATAGGTATTTTGAAAATATATCCAAAAATATATCCAAATACTTTGTTATATTAAATATATAGCCTATATTTGCATCGTAATAAGATTGATAACGTTTAAAATATATGTGATATGGATGTGAATTATATTCTAATAAAAGGAAACAAGCATTTTAAGTGCCACAGTTTAGCAGAAATGGCTATCTATTTTAGCTTGTCCGTAACCAGCAATGGAAGCGTAATCTGTGATGGCTACCATGATACAATGTCTTATTCTAAAGAGTGGAGCCACGAAGATATTATTACCGATTTCATACGCAACAGAGTAGAGAAAGTAGTACCTGACGTTGAAATATACAAAGTACAAAAATAATAATGCAACACTAAATTTTCAGATTATGGCAACTAAGAGTATTGATAAAAAGAAAACATTGGAATATGCGGTAGCATTTTACTTCTATGATTCGGGATGTGTAAACTTTATGATGGGTAATATCATGTACCAGCATATCAAAACCATTTATGACGAAAGGGCAGACGGCAGAGGGCAAAACACATTAGAAGTAGTTTACAACTACAAAAAAAATGAAATATGAAGTGCTGTGCCTCACAGACAGCAAATTAGCTCAAAAAAGAAATATCAATACTATAATACATATCGCCATGACACAGAAAGAATTTGAAGAAAGAACCGAGTTGAAGCTAACAGCGGACAACTATACAGAGGTTGAAACTTGCTACATGAATACAGACCTTGATAAAGATGCGTTTTGCAAATTGTGGATGAAAAACCCGGCAGCTCTGAAAGAAATAGAGCAAAAAACGGTGTTAGTTCGTGAACTTTACGAAGAACGCAAATGTCTTGCAAACTTTCTTATAGAACAAGCCGAAAAGTGGAGTGCATCAGATTTAAGAGAAAAAGCAATCGCTATGATTGGAGAAAAAGAATATATCAGAAGAAAAATTGCCAAAGGGTACAATCTTTGGGATGCTGATAAAAAAATACTTGATGAAATTCTAAGAAAATAAGATATGGCTATCAATTTCAGAAAATTAAAATCGCAAATTAAGTCATTCAAGCCGGAGGTTAAAGATGGCTACATCTTCATCGCAACAGACGAACAGAAGAATAACGGGTTATTCAGTATTGCAAAATGTGGAAGTAAACGTGGGCTATTATCTGCATTGAGTGAATACATTAAAGATGATGAAGACTTCAAACGTGAATTTACTATATAATAATCAGGTAGCCTACTGGCTACCACAATGCAACACCGTATGAAAAAATATTATTTGCAAGGCAAAGAGATTAGCGAAAAACAAGCTAAAGCCATTGAAGCCAAAAATCAGAAGTACATAAGCAGCAATGATTTTACACTTTGGGCAAAGTGCCAATTTGTAACAGTAGTAACCAAGTAAATTTCAAATTATGAATGAATACACTTACATCATTTTCGACCATAACGGCAGACGTTTGGGAAAGATTGAGTTTGGAGTGCGCAACAGCGTTCCATCCGCAAAAGAGATAAAAGAAGCCATTAAAGATGGTTTTCCCAACGGGACGACTTATAAACTACTCGTTCCAACAAGCGTGTGTATCAACCAATAAAATTTTAGGATATGGGAATATTGAAAGATGCAATTTTTAGCGGCAATACAGCAGGAACACCCGGATGCTCATTGGGTGGGAAACGAAAAGCCCCACATGATAGAATCTACAGCGCAAGCAAAATACAATGACGTTAGACGTGTTGAACGCAATTATACTAAAGGCGTTCACAAGGCAAGAAAGAAGGCTCACAATGGCAATAGTAACAGTACAAGACATTTATAGATGTGATTCATGCAAGGCAGCATCAGACGAATTTGGAAGAGGATGTAAGCATGGTATGCTCTTCCCTCTAATGCTTATAATGGGAAACTTTACTGAGTGTATGAACTATGAGTTTGATGCCGAAAAGGTAAAACTTCAACTAAAACGAAAGGAGGCAAAATAAGATGGCAACACTGATAAAGACAGACGGAAGTAAATTGGAAATCCAACCTCAAAACGGGCTGGACTTCCAACTGGATGAACTGCAAAAGTTCGTAGATGGTTACATTGATATTATAAACCTACACAATGGGGATATTCTCGTAATCAATGATAATGGGAAAGACGTTTTAGATTCCAACGAAACAGCCACAGAAATAGCGCATAAACACAATGCTATTTTTGGTTGGGATTATATTTGTGGCGATGTCGTTATGTGTAAAGATGAGGAGGTGCAATAATGGAAATTCATAAATTCCCTTTATAACTGGAAGCTGGCAGAAGCCAATTTCACTAAAGACAAAAGGCAAGGTGTTTTCTTGTTTTGCGTGTGGTGGCGGTTCAACTATGGGCTACAAGTTGGCAGGGTTTGATGTGATAGGTTGCAATGAAATAGACCCTAAAGTGAATCAGGTGTATGTAACCAACCATGCACCACGGTTCAATTTTTTAGGGGATATAAGAGAATTGAGAGAGAGAGAGAGAGAGCTACCGCCCGAACTTTTTACAACTTGGATATTTTGGACGGCTCACCCCCATGTTCCACTTTCTCCTTATCTGGCAACCGTGAAAGGATTGGGGCAAAGAAAAGGTGTTCAGAGAGGGGCAAACGGCACAAGTTCTTGATACACTTTTCTTCGACTTCATAGCTTTTGGCAAAGGCACTGCAACCAAAGGTTGTGATAGCGGAAAAATGTGAAAGGCTTGCTTATGGGTAATGCCATAGATTATGTAAGGCGCATTTACAAGGACTTTGAAGATGCCGGATATTATTGCCAACATTTCTTGCTGGATGCGTCAAAGATGGGTGTTCCACAAATGCGAAACCGGGTGTTCTTTGTATGTATTAGGCATGATTTGGGCGTGAATTTCTTGAAAGTGTCTGACCTCTTCAATGTTGAGCCACATATTAGCATGGACTTCAACGAGCCGGGGATTTGCTACGGAGAATTTGCGGATTACATGGGCAAACCATACGGCAAGCGCATGAAAGAAATGTTTGATAATAGAACACATGGGGATATTGATATGTCAAATGCTTATCGGAAGCTGACAGGCAAAAGAGGATTTTTCAATCAATGTTATTTGTATGAGGATGAAATTTGCAACACGCTTACGGCTCATTCTGATAGTGCAATTCCATTTAAGAAGCCTGTTTATCTATCAACTGCCGAAGTGTGCAATATTTCCACGTTTCCACAAGACTATGATTTTTGCGGCTTTTCACCGCATTACATTTGTGGTATGAGTGTGCCGCCTGTTATGATGGCGCAAGTGGCTACACTGGGTTTATGAACAATGGCTATCAAAACTATAAAGAAGAAAGTGAAATGACAAAAATAAAATTGAATTGGCAGTATGCCAAAGGTGAATTAGAAACTGGTACATTGAAAATGCTTTGCATTCCAGCAAGGGGCAAACGAATATTCGGAGAGGATGAAATGGATGCCGAATTGTGCATTAAAGACCAATGGAACTTATCAATAGCCAAAATACATTTGGGCGATGTGGAAAGTTCAAATATCCTTTGTGAAGAAATAGCAAGGCGTTGGAACGAATTTGAGGAATGGCATGAGTGTAAAGAAAATACGAATGATGTACCGAAACGAAATACCCCATGCTTGCTAAGAGTTGAGTACAAGGAAATAGCTACTGGCATTGTAGAAATAGGGTATCTTACATCTGTTTGGAATGAATATGGATGGACGGAAGATTATCTCGACAATTTCGATAAGTCCGAATTTGAAGTTACTATCACTCACTGGAAACCCATAAACAAGCCGAAAGGAGTTGAAGAATGAAACTTGAAAATTGTCATGGTTGCAAATGGTTTTATATCAGGACTATCAAAGGATATACGGAATATATGTGTTCCTATGTAAGAAATCATCAAACAGGCATGAAATGGGGGCGTTTGATAAACATCAAGAAAAAAAGACTTGTAACAGAAAGGAGATACAATAGTTTCTGCATATAGTGAGGCTTATTTGTAAGAACACAATAACCTTGTATAATGAAATAAACTGGGTAAATATTTGTTTTATTAAATATAATATAGTAATTTTGCGTTTATAGAACACATATAGTAATGAAACAGCAAAGAAAGGTCATTCATGTAGAATTGAAAGAGCCATACAAGGGCAAACGTCACTACTACTTTGGCAGCATTACCGCTATATATGAGCTGTTGCCCACCGAAGTAGTAGGATGCTCGAAAGAAACCCTTTGGAATGTTCTAAGGAATGACGAACATAAGGGTAGAAAAGCCATTATACGATATGGCACACTCCATACAAAACAATCAAATAGGGGTATCAGAAAAGAAAAGGAGGTATAATATGTTAGGAGCAATTATAGGCGATATTGTAGGCTCACGCTTTGAGTTCAACAATACAGATAACTACAACTTTGAACTATTCACAAAGGATAGCACGTTTACAGACGATACCATTTGTACTATAGCGGTAGCGGATGCAATCAATACGGGCGCAAATTACAAAGATAAGTTTCTCCAATGGTGTAGAGCATACCCCAATCCGAAAGGGGCATACGGTGGCAGCTTTGCCCGCTGGATAGCCTCAGACAACCCACAACCATATAACAGCTTCGGCAATGGCTCTGCAATGCGTGTTTCCCCGGTTGCATGGGCTTATGACAACTTGGATAAGGTTTTGATGGAGGCAGAGAAAACGGCTATAGTAACCCATAATCACCCGGAGGGAATTAAAGGAGCCGTAGCAGTCGCACACGCTATTTATTATCTGAGGACAACCCACAATCAGAAAGCATTTGAGAATATAATGCAATCGTACTATCCTCAATTCATGGTAAACGATTATTATGCCGGAGTATTTGATGAAACGTGTCAAGGCACTGTGCCGCTTTGTTTGAAAATTATTCGTGTAAGCACCTCTTTTGAGGATGCAATCAGACGGGCTATTTCATGGGGTGGAGATAGCGACACGATAGGGGCAATAGTCGGCTCAATGGCAGAAGCCCTTTGGGGTGTCCCCAAAGAAATTTCAGACAAGGCATTTGACTTGTTGCCTACTGATATGCTCAATGTAGTTGGTGATTTTTTCGGAAACTTAAATAGAAAACAATATGTATAAAAAACGATTTACAATCATTTTGCCGCTTCTACAAAGGCGAAACGGTATGCCCGTTCAAAGATGGCGATAAGCAAATGTTTTGGCTTTGTGAAAATGGTGGACTGAACAAACTATACCTGCCACCGATGCCGGGTGTAAACTCATTGCCCCTATTCTAAAGGAGTACACCGATGCCGGACTATCCAGCTTTGAATTGTACGATGGTGTGCCTATCACATTGAAAGCGGTGCTTTTCAATCGGTACTGCAAATATGCTGAAAGGGTGGATATAGAGGATTTTAGAAAGACCTGTATCGGACTACATACATAAAAGATTAAAGTAAAGGCGCACCGTAATTGATGCGCCTTTCTTTTGTTGTCAATACTTGCAATAGAATCCCATTGGAGTAGAAACCATATCCTTTATCACTTTCGGGCTTTGTTCCAAAACTTCCATATCTATATACCATTTGCCATTTGTATATTCGGCTTTGGTTATTCTGAATTTAGTGCCACGCTGTAGGATGATTTCATTTTCCCCCGTTGTTGTAGGCTTAGAAGTTCCGTTCCACTTCTTACCCGGACAATAGTCCCCATTGTCATGGCTTGAACCAAATGCAGAAAAAGGCTCTGCGTAGGTCATTTGTGTACCTTTCGGACAATAGATATTCAGACAAACGGGCTTACTTCCAAAGTTCGTATTCCGGCAATTACCACACGACATAAAGGAATCATCCGTACCAACCTTGCCAACAAGCTTAGACGGGTCAGATATGTAAGCATCCAAATCAGACAGCCCAAACCGATAGTTTACAAAAGCACTGATTTCGTCACGCTTTACCCAAACATCATCTTTAAGTGTGCTTCGGGCTATATATTGGGTCATATCGGCAATATGCTTTTCAGCTTCGGACAATCTACTACCATAGTAGTGATAATATCCCTTGATAGCACGCAAAGGCTCTGTTATGTAACTACTACCAGCCGTATATTGATACATAGCCGCCTTTTCATTGGTGCTTGCAAGTTTCCACATATCCACGGCATTATCAAAGAAATAATCGTTTGCATCCGAACTATGAATAAACCATTTCGCCTCATCCTTTCTTTCCTGCGTAAAATCGGAATCCTTAAACTTAACATCCTTGACTTTTGATTTACGCTTGGCAGCGGCTTTTTCAATGCTTTCTTTCCTTGCATTAAGTTCCGTAATGGTTTGTTGTGCCATTGCTTTATCATTGCCGTTGATTGCATTTTCAAGCTGTGCAATGAGCGATTGGTAAGGCTTGGACTTGGTAGAGAACTTAGATAGGTCGGCATAGCTATCCTTAATGGCTTTCCAATCTATCTTATCTTGAACAATGCCAATCTGTTTAACATAGGCTTGTTGTGACACCTGCCACGTTGGGTACTTCTGTTGTACATTGTGATAGTTACCACCTAAGAAGTCGTATGCTTCAAAATTCAGTTTCTTTAATTGTTGTTCCAAAGAAAGGCTATCCCATTGTGCCAGCTTATCAGCAACCGCCTTGTTTACGGCTTTTGCATCGGCTAAAGAGAACTTTTTTAGCCACCTCCATAGGGCTATCTATGTAACCCAGTGAATAAATATCCTTGCCTATAACTTTCAGTTTACGGGCTTCCAACATGATAGCGGACAAATCAGGGTGTTTTAGAGCCTCAGCTAAAGCCGTAGTATCAACGTCAGAAATACCACCCATAACACGGAGTATATTATTACCATAGTGATAGGTCGCTTTTCTCACATTCCACCGTTGCCGGATGGCATTTGCTTCCGCTTCCGTCCGGGCTTCGTGCCGGGCTTTCGCTATCTCTTTTGCAGTCGGTGGATAGATAACCTTTTCATTGTCCCGTAGGAAGTAGGGCAAAGTCCCTTTCTCCGTTGCATCCTTGATGCGTTGCTCATTGTCTTGCATCCACCCGGTAAATTGAGATGGCAGCTCTTTTACCTTTTCCTCACATTCCACCGTTGCCGGATTATCCCCGTCCAAAATCTTATCCAGCATTTCGTCCAATTCTTCTTGTTTTGCCAGTACGGGTACTTGATAGCAACGGCAATTCGGGTGCCACCCTTTCCAACAGAATGTTTTAGGGTACACACCTTTCAAATCATCGCAAATGTCAGATACGGGATGATTGTTGGATAACTTGATTTCAATTCCTACCACAAAGTCGAGTTGCGCCCAACGCTCAAAATCGGCTGTACGATACGCAATGTTGGTTTCAGTCCGTGCAAGCCTTTGGGCGTTACGTGCGGATGAACGGTACACGCCCCGCCCCGGATGAAAATGTTTCGGGCTATCATCCACCCATTTGTAGGAGTTGGCTTCTTTGTCCCAAACCCTGCGTTTCCACTTTCTACCATAGATAGGTTGCCCGTTCTCATCTTCCCCCTACCTTGATACGGAAACGCCTGTAAAACTTATCGGGGTCTTGTAGATACTTCTTTATCTGAGCCGCCAAACGATTAGCCGGAACACCCTCACCAATCGCCAAATCCAAAGTATTTTCCAGCTCATCACGGAACATACCCGTATATCGCCAAACCTTTTGAGAGAGATTCAAACCACCGTCACCACTCTTACGGGCAAAGAAAGCATCCATAGCCTCTTTGTTGCGCTTGAAGAAACGGGCAAAGTGATTATCTTTTATTGATTGTTCACCGAACACACTTTTAACCAAAAGCATCGTTATTCTCGTTAGATGCAAGCCATTCCTTTTCTACACCGCCCCGGATAATTTGGTAAACACGGCTGTACATATCCCTAAGAATGGGCGTAACTTCCTCACTATACCCATAGTCGGCAAAAGAGAAAGGCTTCCCATCCTCCAACTCCGTACCCTTTACCAAGTTAATTATTCGCTCAAATACTTGTTGGTAGATGATACGGACATTGGCAGCGTAACCCTCCGTTCTCTTGAAAAGCTCCGCTTGCATCTTCTTATAGTCTATGTACTTCTTCTTTGCCATGCCACTACTTTAGTTTAAAGTTGGTGCAATAGTCCTTATCTAAAAACTTGCTGTATTTATGGAAAGGGCATTTGCATAAGAACGGCTCACCTTTCCAGTTCAATTCGTGGAAGTCGAAAGCGTGTTTACAGTCCCTACAATGGTAGTTCTGCGTTGATGTCTGTTTCTTCTTTGCCATAGTCGCTATCATCTAAGAAACTGTATAACAAATCTTTTTAGTATTGAAGCAATTACATTCATTATGCTTACAAATTGGGTCTTTATCACCAAAACTTCTATATTCACTTCTTTGCACCTCTACATATATAATTTTGGTATAATACTCCCCCGAAAGGGAACAAGTACCTACAGGTACATCACCTATTACCTCCACTTCAATATTGCTAATTTGGATTTTCTCCGGCTTATTATTGCGCATAATCCAAACCTTATCGCCAACATTGTATTTTGTCTTTATTTCCATTATTCAGCCCCTCCGAAAACGTCCATTTTGTTTAACTCCATTTGTTGCTCCATCCGTTCCGCTTCTTCTTGTTTTAGCCGCTCTATTTCTTGTTTCGCATCTTTTACAAGGTAGGACAATTCTACATAGGTTTCACGGCTCAATGCCCCATCATTGTATTGCTTAGATAGGTCGGCAAGCAATTCGCTCACATCTTCCCCGAAAGGCTCTTGGAACTCATGCCTTAACAGCAAGGCATCATATTCAGCCTTATGCCGATAGTCAAGCACATTACCTAAAATAGCTATCATAAGATTAGCGTGGCGTTTCATATAATCATCGTGCTTTTCCTTGTGGCGTTCTGCCTTGATAACGGCAAGCAACATCACTTTGCGTATAGCCTTTGCCGAAAGGTTGCCTAATGATTTCATATTGTCAAAATCAATGTTGGGCGTGAAAGACTTTGAAAGAATGTGTTTATCCAATCTTTCAAACTCATTCTTTTTGCTTTCGCTCGCCTCATTCCATGTAAGGTAGCGTACATCACCGCCATTTTTGAGAATAAACAGTTTGGCTTCTTCTTCCGACTTTGGCAAGCTATTGAGGATTTCAGAAGTAGCCACCATTGCCGGGTTAGAAAAGCGGTCATTAGTATCTGCATCGGTGCTTTCCATTATTTCAGAGCGTTCAATCATGGGTTGCACCTCCTTATGTTCGGGCGTTTGCTCAAATATCAGCACGGGAATTTTCCCTATTGGATTATCCTTTATCTCAACCTCCCAACCCATTTTGCCACGTTTGGCACGATATACAGTCTCTTTAGTGTATATATCCACATGGTAAACGGTATTGTTGCCTGCCTCTGTCAGATAGTAACCCCACGCAAAAGCGGTAATCCGTTTGTATTGGTCACGAATGGTATAAATATCATCGTTGTTTTCCCGGCTCAACACATTCAGCAAAAGGGATGGTTTATTATCACTATCCCGGTACACATGGTAAAGAATGGCAGAAATGCCCTCCGCACCAGCCAAACGTTTAGCCTCTCTAACTTTGGCATTGAAATGTATTTCATTCAGCCAATCTTTGTAGTTCTGAAAAGCATAATCCGTACCCGTTGAAAGCTGTTGCCATTTTACGGGTCTGCCATAGAGAAACACCAAAGAAATTTCATTGATGAATTGAGGGTAAGGAATGGGGATTTTCCACCGTTTACTCCAACGTAGAAAGTTGCCTTTCTTATCGTAAACGGCTCTATCCTTACGCTCCATCACTTTGTGAGTGTCAATCTTATACTCACGTAAATTATTGGCGGCTTCTTCCGCATGGGCTTTCATCATGGAAAGAGCACGGGTCACATCCTTAGCCGTCAAAAGGTCGGCAAAGTTTTGTTGGTAGCCAATAGCCGCCTTTACCTCGTTAGAAATAATGTTTAATAATCCCATTTTGCTTTATTGTTTTTAAGCGGTTATACCTAATCTGCGTTCTATATCATCGGGTATATCATACTCGTTATAGTCAAACCATGCTCGCATCAGAAAACATATCCCTCCAGTCCGGGAACAACCAATATCCATCTTGATTTCTTCTTTGGGTTTCAATTTTAGTTTCCCGTCCGAATCAGCTTTCCATGTTTGCAGTTGTTCCAGGTCCCTTATGATTTCTTCCTTATCGGCAGTGCTTATCAAATCCTCATCTATCCCCACTTCCGTAGCGTTTATGTGGTCTGCCAGCTTGTAGCCGCATTGGGTCTGTAGGTTTTGGTAGTTTTCACCATTGAAAGGGGTAGAGTTGTTCACGAATCCCTGAATGTCGCAATTATCCACCACTCCACCGCCTACACCGTCCTCATCAACGATACATTTATGGTTGGGTATTCTATACTTCTTTTGCTTGTTGATTATCCACGTCTGAATATCGGTAGTCTTAGACACGGGAAAACATTGTAGCTCTATGATATGCCAACCGTCCCAAACGGCAAGACGGGCATAGTCAGCTCCGAAGCGTGCAATATCACCTGTAATATAGTTTGTACCTGTCTTGATTGAAATCTTATTCCCGAATATCTCACAGATTGCATCATGTGAACAAAGGGCGTTGGGGTTATCGTCATATTCCCAATTACCTTTCAAAAGACGTTCACGCTTTACTTTATCCTTTGTGGTTTTCAAGCCCCTCTATATAATCGGGGTCTATGAATGGATTTTCTTGTACAAGGCAAGCAAGGTAGTACATATATTCGGGCAATTTTCTTATCCGGCTTGTAGAATGTATCATACATCCAATTCTTTTTAGGGTTGCACGTAATGAATAACTTTCGCCTCAACCCCAGTTCATTGTTAAGGTGTCGCCCGATACGTGTTTTCAATGTATCATAAGCTCCAAAATTCACCTCGCCACCCTCTTCAATCCAGCCGCCTGTATATTCGATTGAGCCGTAACGCTCATACAGAGGGTCGCCCGGCTTATATTGCAAGTCCAACAAGTCAATGCGTGAACCGTTGAAAAATTCGATATAATTGTATTGCCCGTTATACTTGTACAAGGTATCATCAACCCCGTATTGATTGCAAACCTTGTAAAATGTGATAAGTGTAGATTGTGTGATACGCTTTAACTCGGCACGTCCGATAAACCACTTTGAACCGGGATAACAGAGGCACATAAACAGAAGCCACACCGCACCCGTCCATGATTTTGCACCCCGGCAGCACCTCCGTACAAAAGTTCAACGTGTTCATTGTCGGTAAGTATCTTCAAAGCGTGTTCTTGCTTCTCATGCTTCAAACCATCCTTTACGGTGATGAAGTCGAAACAACCACGCTTGAAAAGCTCAATCTTCACTGCAAGTGCCATCGGCACGTCTGTAACCTTACTTCGTGCCATTGCCTGCCTTTATTTTTTCCAGCAAGGAATTGTATTGTAGCAACTCATCCGTAGTAAGAGCCGACAAATCCATGCTGTTGTTGGTTACTTGTGCGTTTACTTCGCTCTCTATCTGTTGGGTGGGCTTACCGAAAACCCTATCAAACAGACTATCTACCGTATAAGTCCTACCATAGCGAATATCTGCGTTAATGGCAGACACCACATTTAGCACCCACACGGGCGTTTTCTTGTTGGGCGTTCGTCTTTGTTCTTAACCAACCCCTCCAAAGTTTCGGGCGTACTCTCCATCAAGAAACGGATAACCTTATAGTAGTCCCTTTGCTCATTTCCGGAGCTACCTTTTTGCCCGTAATATCTTTGATGTATTTATACACGGACGGCTTCCTACCCGAATTTTGGGGTTGGTTATCAGATGAAAATCTATTCCCTATTTTATTTCCTTTCTCAAAAAGTGCCATCCGTTGATTTATCGTTGGTTTATGTGTTCTGCAAACACATTTATGAAGTAAAGAAAATCGGATAGCGTGATACCGTCCGATTCCCTTTACCCGGTTAATTATTCTATGATACTCTCTTGTGCCTTGTACTTATCCCAAAACCAAAGGATGGTATCACCGCCCTTTTCGTCTATCATTTCATCGTAGGCATCCAATTCCTCCAAAAAGGGCGTTCGCCTTGTCAATTACCGAAGTGAGATGCTTTTTGCTGATAATCATCAGCATTCCAAACCTCGATTTCACCATTTAATTGCTGCTTGATTACCTTAATCTCATCAGCGGTTAATTCTATCTTCTCCATGTTGCATTGAATTAATTTAAGCAAAAATACCTCTATAGTTTGTATTTCTTGCAGATTTCCTTTACTTTCTTGGTATATTTATCACTTTTACCATGTATCGCTTTAGTAACGGTTTCAGCCCAGAACTCCGACACATTGGTTTCCGCATACTTTCCATACCCGGATTTCTTATTGTCTTTCTTCCAAGACTTAAATAATTTATTCACTTCCTTTCCAGCCGCTTTTTGGTTTGCCCCTGTCATATTTGCATTCCATGTAGCGTGCGCCAGCTCATGCGTTACGGTATGGGCTACCGCTTTGTTGGTTTTCGTACTCCACCCACTCGCATAGCCTCTCTTGTGTGAGGCTTCCACAGCTTTTTTCGTTTGCATGAAATGCTTTTTGTTAAGGTAAACACCCTCTGACTTCCCATTAGCCGTAACGTGTACGCCATAAGTGCCAGCCGATAGTTCTGCCAACTTTACATTCTTTTGCCTTACACCAAGTACGGAATGATAGCGTGAAATAGCTTCTTTGGTTGCCTTATACAGAGCCGGGTCTTTCATGTTTACCAAAGGCTCAGGCTTACCAACAGAGCCTTTATATGTTGCATCACCCGGTTGCAGTCCTCCACGTGTTCCACTTGAATTTCGTCCCATAATACTTTACTTCTTTTTTGCGTTAATAAAATCTGTGACGTACAACAGCCCATGTTCACGGCAGAACTTCTGAATTTCCGTACCCCCACCATAAACGATAAGGTTTGGTTTTTCAAGCCCGCTTATTTCTTGGGCTACTTGCAAATCAGATTTAAGGCTTTCCATCCAACCGTCCAGCCCACGGGTAAAGAAAGCATTATATCCTTTGGGAATACCCATTTTGTTGTACTCAATAAACTTGTGAGAAACATTCAAGTCAGCATAAACTTTGATTCCGCATTCCTGGAAGTAACGAGAAAGCCAACGTTTCTTGTAAATAAGCTGAATGCCCCACGCTACAGGCGTTTGGTCGTGGCAACTACAATTCGGCTCTACCACCGCCTTGCATCCGCTTGTGAGTAAATTTATCGGGTCTTTGAAAAGAGCCTCAAAGCGATAATCGTCCACATAGAAATGATATGTCGCCACATCTTTACGCAAACGGCTGTTAGCACCCCACGGAGATAAAGGCAATTCTACCTTTCCAGCTTGCATATCCAATAAGAGATTGGGAATTTCAAAGACGTTATCGCTTTCATAAAGAACGTCCTTAAACATGGAACGGTAGAAAGATTCCTTTTCGGCTTCTTCCTCGCTTTGTTCCTCATCGTCCATTTCTTCCTCTGCGCTTTGGTCGGCTTCCGTTTCCTCTGCCTCTTTAGCCGCTTTCTTCTTACTCTTTCCGGGCTTCTCATCATCGGATGGAAAATCAAGCCCAATAAAGCCGAAATCTACATCTTTCCAAAACTCATCCATTTGTAAGGCATTGTAAGCCCAATCGCCATTGTTGATATTATCCCTCAGAATAATATCCTTTTCCTCATCCGGGGTCAGTTCCGAATAAAGAATAACGGGCACATCGGCAAGTTTCAGCTTTCTTGCAGCCTTCAAGCGTTGGTTTCCTGCCAATACCACCAGTTTACCGTCACGCTCCATAACCGCCAAAGGTCGGTGTTTCCAAAAGCCGTTTATCTTTATGGAATCCACCAGCCTTTCAAAGTCATTCTTCGTAATGGTACGTGGATTTTCAGGCAACAAAACCAGCTCCGAAACTTTCTTGTATGTAATCTCACTACATTTCATTCTCAACCTCCGTTTCGTCTTTGGTTTCGTCATTCTCCGAAGAATGGGAATCCGGCATTAATTGTTCCTCATCATCTTCTACACAGAAGCCCTTTCTAAAAAGTTCACAGAACTTCACAAAGCGGTAACGCCTGCGGTACTTCACATATACCAGCTTTGCACCTACGGAATCTTTGCCAATGGCATAGAAAGAACCCCGGTAATCAACGGGCAATGACACCGCACCATAGATACTAACCGAATCATCGGACACGCTCGTAATGGTTGCGTGCCTATCGTATTTGCCATTGATATAAACGTGTATCTTTTCCCCTTGCTTCAAATGCTCTTTTGGGGCAAACCTCCAAAAGTTCCTACCTATATACTCGGTCATGAGCAACAAGGCTAAAAAAAACAGCGTTAATCCGATAAGAATATACATACCCATAGCTTATTTGTTTACTTGGTGAATCATATTGCAAATATACTAAATATGCGTTTACTAAACACATATTTAACCGTAAAAAGAATACTAAAAGCCATAAACCAACATTGCACCATCACGTCCATGCTCATTTGTCTGTTTTTGCCATCCAGTCAAAGCCTTAAACCGTTCTTGTGTCAGCTTGGTTACATTGCGTTTCGGGGCAACCATTTCATACTCCACGCCCAACTCTTTTTAGATAATCATCCCATATAGAGGCATCCCGTTTCACAGAGCCTACACCTTTGCAACTTCTTACGTTCCATTTCACGGCTCATACGCTCCGTTCCGAACCACGTTCTTTGCCGGGGGTCTTCCACCCTTACAATCACTTTGTCACCTATACCAGCCTTATACTCATCATACAAGGAACGTACACGCTCCATCGCTTTATGTATAGGCAAAGAGCATACTTGAAGTAGGGAACGCTGCTTGCTATCCCAAACAGCGAACCCGGTATTTACACCCGTATCAATCCCTACATAAATCATTATTCAGCCTCCATTTCTCCGTTGGGAATCTGATACAGAATAACGCCCTTAATCTCGTTTGCTTCGGCTCTATCTCCGAAAATCTGAGCCATCATAAGGTTATTAGGCAGATACTTGTACCTCACCTCTTTAATGAGCGGCAAACCTATCGGGGCTTCACTTATCACGTGCAACGTCCATAGCCCATCCTCTTTAGATATGGTTACAAAGGCATTCCTATAGAGGAAAGAACCAACTTTATACACTCCGTAATCATCCACATCGGTAAAATCCGCTTTTGCAGTTTCTTCCAGCTTCTTTATGAAGTCGGGGCGCATACGCTTCTTTTTCTTCTTGAAGTATTCAGGGTAAACCACCATACCTTTGTTCTCTGCGTTGGCTTTCGCCAATTTTGCTTGCAATTCTTCTTTGCTCATAGGTCAAATAAATTTTTATAAAACTCAAAATTTTTGTTTTCTATCTTTATATCTTCCGGGTAATGAGTGGCGCATACGTACCATTCATTGTAGCATTTAGGACAAAACCAGCAATTTAGCACGGCTACATAATAGCCAGTATTAGAAGTACCGTTACATCTATCGCAAATACCAATACCGCCAATTTTAGCCAACTCGTTTCGGCTCAACTCAATCTCGAATCCGTTGCCTTTCAAATCTTCCTCCACGGCTTTATATGGGGTAAACAGCTCATAGCCTCCACTTGTGTGCAAATCGTTCTCATCACAGCTATTTGTTCGGTGCAATGGGGTAATCTTACACATAAATTTATCGGGGTTGAAAAGCTCTCTCAAACGCTTACCGTCTATATGTGTATCATCTGCCAAAGCAAAGTTTAAGGCATATTTCCTGCCAACAGGCATAGGCAGCGATTTTCCAATTTCTGATATTTCACCAAGTGAAAGCGAACTACCCGAAAACAGATAATTTCTTTCTTCATCATTCGTTGTATTGATGGAGAATTGAAGTCCGGCATCACCCTTATAAAGCTCGTTCTTTATGTAGTAACACCACTTATGTAAGAACTCAACCAGCTTCTTATTTCTCTTTGGCAGCATTGTACTTATAACCGGGTGTACCAAAGAATCGCCTATAAACGGCTCTATGTCCTTCTTTTTACACTGATTGCATGAAGTAACACATTTGCGTTCCATGTAGGCTCTCCCATACGTGCATAATGTATGTTTAGACGTTTCCGTGTGTGCTTCACTTCCGGGTGTTGCTTGATAGCCGTTAGCACTTCTCCTTTCAAATCATTAAAAGTGGCATTTCTCCCAATACCCACTTTTGGAACATCGCAGAACTTGCAGCCCATAGAGCAACCGTACTGTGTGGAAATGGTAATCACCCATTTTTCAGTAAGAGGCATCGGCTCGCCATTGGGTACACCGTTCAAATCACGGGTAATCCCCAAAAAGTCCGCTTTGATATTAGCGTTCTTACCATAATCTCCAACCGTAAGGAACTCCAACATTCCCTTTTCACCTATAGCGGTATATATTTCGCCCGTAGGCACTACTATCTTCTTTTTAATTTCCATATCTTCAAATCATTAAAATGCAAATACTACTTTTTCGCCATTCATAGCCCTTTTTCGCAGGGTGGGGTATCGCTCATAAACCTTGTTAGTCATATCCTCAATGTCGAATTTGAAAGCTGGGCAATACTTATATCTGAAAGCCGCATAAAAGCGGTCATTCAGCATTATATCAATCATCAGCGTTTTCATGCCATCTATTTCACCACAACAAGGTAATTTAGTGTTAAACACGTCTTTCAGCCATTGCTTGTACGGGAGAATTGGTTTACCGTATAAAGTCATATTGGCTTTGTAGTTCTCATACATTTGTTTGCGGAAATCCGCAGGTATTTGTTCCTTTTTCTTTTCTCAGTTTCATTTTATGCCCCCTTTCTTGTATTCTCTCATCGCTTGGCTAAGGCTTTCCGTCTTATCCAATAGCCTTGCCAGCTTATCCACGTCCACGATAACCTCACCATCCAAATAAGCCCAAACCTTTCTCAGAGCTTCCGCAATGGCTTTTGCTTCTTTAGAATCTTTCAGAGAATTAAGAACCTCCTTATTGGTAGCTGTAACCCTACCGTTTTCTTTGGCGTTATCCACAGCCGACTTTGCAGCCTTTACTTGTTCTTTCTCACTTCCATAATTGGCGGCAATCTCCTTAGCCGCCTTAACCGACAATTCCCCTTTCATAATCCTTTCTTGAATGTACGGGGCAAATCCAACAAGGAAAGGCATTTGCTTATGAAAGCCGGGCTTTTCTTGAACTTATCCGCTATCTCAACTTGGCTATATCCAAATTCTTCTTTGAAACGTCTGAACATGATAGCGCACTCGTATTCGGTAAATTTCTTACCCTCGTTACGCATCATCTGTTGAATATACAATTCTTCAGTAGAAGCGTCCTTTCGGGCTTTCATGGCACGAACATAAGGAATATCCGCACCCTCGGATATAGCCAACATGGTAGCCCTATACCTGCGTTCACCATCCACCAATTTATATTTCTCGTTGCCCTCATCATCCTTAAAGGCTATAACCGTCGAGGATTTAAGACACCCTTTGCCTTTATTTGCTCTTTCAGTTCGTCAAGGTCAAAATCACGTCTTACATGAAACCGTCCACAACCACGATATTACGGGGGTCAATCAAAAAAATAGGTCTGTATTCTTCGTTTTATTCGTTTCCATACTACTGTCATTTATTTAGTTCATAGTGCTTACAAAACTTCTTTCTTGCCGTTATCCGCTTCGCCAGTTTATAGCAATACATCTGCATTGACTTAGGCTCGCACCAGTAATATTTGCACTCACTACAATGCTTTATATCATCTTTTCCCATATCAGTACCTAAATGAAGTGAAGTGTAACACAACGCCCTCAAACACGTTACTTTTTGATTCACCAAAGAACCATTCCACAAATTGCTCAACTGTCAGACCATCATTCTTTGCCACTATTTCAATGGGAATTTGTTTACCATCAATCCATATCTGAGGAACGGCATCATCAACACCATAGGTCATAGTAATGTGCTGTAGACCTATTTTATCATACTGGGCAAACTCTCTCTGCTCAGAGTTGTACGGTCTGCCCGTCCATTCACGCACTGAAAGATATTTTTTGCCGGATGCAATATCTTTATATCTCTTATCCCACACGCCATTCTTATTGTAGCGTATAGTATGTATCTTCTTATGCTCTTTTAGTTTGCCCTCAAACTCTGTAGGCTTTCCAGCCAAAGAATGTGTAACTGGGAATACACGGCATAAGGTCACAACCACTTTTTTCTTTTCTGATTTTTGGTGTTGCATAGCTTTATTATTTACTTGGTGTATTACTTTCTGAATAATAAGCAAGCGTTATCACATCCCACATTTCGCTCACAATGGCAAACGAAAATGTCTTATCCGGGTGGGTACTACTTGGCATATCCAGCATTTCTTTTTGTATCGCCTCGTTCCAATAATGGCAATCGGGCGTGTAGTTAGATTGAAAGCTATTAATGCTTGCAATAAGTTCGTTGTAATACGCTTCACCGAAAGCATTAATGAGCTTTGTTTTGTTTCTGAGCGCAAATCTCATTTTCGATAGCTTTTTGGCTGTAGTGCAGCCGTTCAAACATTTCTTCCATTCTATCAGCAATACGCTCTCCGTACCTGTCGCCAAATTCCTCATCTGCCAAATTGGAAGTGGCTATAGTGAATAGCTGCCTGTCATATCGGGCATAGATTAATTCAGTAACCGGGGAAAACTCGTTGCCCCAACTTTTCACGCTTGCTGGTTCAGTGCCCACATCATCAATAAACAAAAGTTCTTGATTCTTTAGCTTGTTGAAATAAGTCGGGTCATCGGCTATTGACTTGGCAAGGTTCAAAGCTGATATGCGGTACACTCCCTTTCTTTCGGAAGATAAATCACTATTGTACAAGATACCTATAATGTTGCATATCGCCTTTGCAAGCGTGGTTTTACCACTTCCTACCGTACCATACAGAAGCAAGCCGAACTTTCCGTTTCCGCAAAGGAACTTAGCCGCTTTGCCTATCTTTTCCAACGTGGCTTCATCCGAAACATACTTCATGTTTCTGCGCTCAACTTCTGACTGATAACACATCCTTAGCATTTCCGCTATGTCCTGTTCGGGAAACTTCTCAATCTTAAAGCGTGTCCCTAAAAGTCCTCTTTGCGCTTGGTTTGCCAATATCTGTTGCAGCCGTTGTACCAGTTTGTTGTCCATATCTATTCATATTTTCGTAATACTTATCTTTTACCCAGCCCCTAATAGTCAGGTAATCGGATTTATACTTCTTACCCTTAGAACCTTTGTAATTGTTGAGAATATCAATCATCGCTTTAGCGGCTTCTTCGCCATATTCGGTACATAATTTTGCGTATTCATCACGTGTCAAAGTAACGTAATCAGCATAATTGTACTTCTTGGCTTTTGCAATCTTCCGCTGTTGTTCATCAGTCAGTGGCGGTGGATTCTCCGGCAAATCATCGGGAAATAGGTCTGCTTGCGCCCCGTGTTGCGTTTCAGCCGTTGGGGAAGGTGTATGTGGCATTTCTGTCGGTGGCGTTTCCACAAGCGCATCAACTTTGGCTAATATCCGTTTACCCATAGTTACACCACCTTTTTTCCCAGCCTCAGACCGTTTTACCCGTATTGATTCCATCTTAACCATATCAGCGTTGTACAAAGCCCCATCATTCCTTACAGACAATAATTCAGCGTTAATCAATGATTCTATCAGCTCCTTTGTTCCACTTCCGTAGAGGGCTTCTAATTCATCAACCGTGTACGCACCGCCAATAGGTTTCATCATAACCCCACGCTCTATACTCACCCACATACAGCAAAGCATATCCAGCCACAAGCCCTTACAAGCAAATGACAACCTCATAGCCGCATTGTTGGATAACCAAGCGGTGGCATCGAAAGGCATAGGCGGTATGATTTTTTTATTAGCCATATTATGAGCTGTTATAAGTGGGGGATTTCTCCCCCACGATATAGTATTTAGATTTCAAGAATAGCAATGTCCGGGGCAATGGCACGAATGCCGTCTAACACCTCGTCAATACACTTATCTCTATAGTCCTCTGCCAGTTCGTTAGCACCGGGCGAAACAAGTTGCAACAACACATCACCATTAGAAAGATAGTGGTCGAACTCAACTTCAATAGGTGTTTTGCAGTTCCCTTGAAAATGGCGATGTTAATCGTGAAACTCTTGGGCAAATTACTTTCTACTTGTGAACGGTACACCTCAGCCATAGAGCCGGACGGGTCACGCTGTTTCTGAATTTCAGTCTTGGCGTTAGCCGTGAAGTTCTTTAATACCGAAACGAGCTTCATACAATCCTCTTTTTGCATGAATACGCCACGATTCAAACGCAGGAACTGCCCCAGTTTAGCCGGAATCCAGCCACATTCTCCGTCATTGATACCGAACTTTGAAAAGACTTCCGATAATTCCACCGTACCTACAAAGGTGTTTTTGGTGTAATAATCATCCTCATTCACGGTAAGCGTGATACTCATTTTCTCACGGTTTACCTTAATATTCGCACGCTTTTGGTCGATGGTGTCAATACGCTTTTCCAACCAATCTAACGGAGTTCTGATAACACCTGATACAGAAATACTTTCCGGTTGCTTAATGGGCAATTCGTCCAATGCTTTAGGAGCATTACCAATTCTGTACACTACTTCGATAGGTTTTTCACCCTTGTACTCACCGATGTTCACGGTTAATCCTTTTTCTTGATTTTCCATTTTACTAATGTTTTTGATGTTAATACTTAATCGTCCGTACCTGTCTTATCCATAGCATTGCCACGGATAGCACGGAATACGTTACGCTGTCTTTCTTCTTGTGTCATGGTTCTTTGTTCCAGCAAGTAACCCTCCGGGGAATAGAAGCCTACCATCTTCTCTTCCTCATCAACGAACTTGTAACATTCGCCCTTAATCCAATCGCCCCCGGCTTTCAGTTCATCACGAAGTTTAACTATGCGTTCCTCCAAAGGCTTGATTTTGCCTTTGTAATCGGCTCTGATTTCCGCTAATGATTGTTCCAAATCTGCCTTTTGAATCGCCACGTTAGCGAGGTCTGCCCTCCTTTCGTTGATTTCTTCTTGGTCGAATTTGCGTGTATAGCTACGCTCTACAATTTGGTCGCAGCTATCACGTAGAATCTGTGCCCTTTGTTCCACCGGGGTGTCGGCTAACATGATGTCTTTCATTTCACCTTGTTTTTAGTTAATAATATGTTTAATAAACACACTTTTATTTCAAACGATTTCCAACGGTAAAGTTGAATTTCAAATATTCAGCCCAAAGTTCAATGAATTGCTGCCCGAAATACTTTGCCTTTTTCTTCCGTTTCTTGGCACAAGCGGAACCCAAAGTCCGCATTCGCATACGAGGAACGATAAGACGCATGCAGAGAACCGAAACCCGCATACGCACCATAAGACGCATCAGCAGACAAAAGGGCACCTCTTTGTTCGGGATTCATATCCTCAACCTCTTTTTTAGTCCATAAGGCAAACCACGGATACCAATACACTTTGCTTCCCTCTCCATCCGGCTTTGGTTGGAAATTTCTACCCCACAAAGCCCGGCTAATAGTTTCCAACTTCATAAGGGCTATGATATGATTGGGCAAATTATTAGGGTCTTCAAAAATAGGCTCACCAAGTGCCTTACAAGCATCCTCATACGTGCGGATAGTCTTGTAATCGTCCAACGTGGGCTTTGCAGCCTCAAACACCTTCTTTCCAAACAGGCTTTCCATAAAATCCTTAACTCCATCACAAGCATTTGCATAAGCTGTTTGCAACTTGCTTTCTTCAATTTCTACTTTCATCTTTCAATGTTTTTAATTTGTTGATAATCTTCTTTGTTAATCTTATTGCGTTATCCACTCTCGTACTTTGTCCGGGTGGAATATTTGCTATCAAAATGGGCACTAAGCGTATCAGCTCAGATACCACGCTGTTAGGTATTCTTTTCATGGCTTCTCCAATATTTATCCGGGTCGGGAATATCCACATTCAGAAACTCTTTGGCGTACTCCCTCAGTTTTTCGCAATAGGTGGAGAATGTCACCGTGTCCATAGTGGCTGTAGAACACGGGAACTCTACAATCTCCCCCGTGTGCTTATTTACCACTTTGTCAGCCGTCATTTGAGCCTTAAAAAACTCATGCACTTGTTCTACTGAAACGAACTCCCAACCAGCTTCCAAAAGAGCATCTAAAAGGATAGGGTAAATACACCCGAACAACCACCCGTTTTGGTCTAAAGAACGTGGCTTTCTGACTTTCTTAACCTCTATCCTATAGATACCATCCAAAGCGTTACGCATCCATTCGTACAGAGGCTTCAAATCAAATAACCCGTTTCTCTTTTCTACTTGGAGTTTAGCCATATCCTTATGTTCTATCTAAATCAATCGTTAAACCCGGCTTTGCCGCATAAACCACTTTCCCCGTATGCCTTTCCACTTCCGATATGAAATAAGGCTCATCGCTATTATTCTCGGAAAGGTGTAAAAGCACGATTTCCGAAACATGGGATAAGTCGTTTGCTTCCAAAAAACCCTTGCACGTAGTAAGCTCCATGTGTGAGGTAAGAGCACATGGTTAAGCCCCTTGAACTGATATTCGCACATACAGCTATCGGTAAGAAATACCATCTTTCCCATATCGGGATGGTCTATCAGATAGCCGACACATGGCACATCATGGCAAGCAGGAAAAGGAAGTACCTTAAAATTACCCATCTTATAGCCTTTGCCCTCTTTAACCACCAAAAAGAACGGGAATCCCAAACGCCCTTTGCAGTCCATACCTCCCGTAATGCCAACGTGTGAAATCCACTATCCACCATTGCCTTAATATATTTGGCGTGGTCGTTGTGGGCGTGCGTTACCACACACCCTACAACCTTTCTCAGATTGAAATCCAACGCTTTCTTGACTTCTTGGAAACGGATTCCAGCCTCTATAATCAGAGCTTCATTACCGTTATCCAAAATGTAACAGTTGCCACTACTACTTGAACCAAGAACTATCAGTTTCATACGCTATCAATATCCGGGGTCAATAGTTTCCGCTTGTTGCTCGCTTGACACGCTTTCAAAGCTCACATCTTCCGCATCAATCAACTGTTTGTTTGCGTAATTGTCGGTCAATATTTCACGCTGTGAAGTTTCGTCACCCTCGTAGTCATTGGTGATGGCATTTTGCATTTCTACGGACAAATAGCCGTATTTACTCAGTAAATTACGGATAACGGTTTTTGTGCCATTCCGTGAAAGTTACCCATCCAACCAACCTTGTTGCTATCGGGAGAAACGGGCAAATTAGCCAAATTCAGCAACTTTTCAACCGTTACATCCTTATCGCTTGTGATGGCTTTACTGTATCGCTTTGCATGGTTTGCCATTTGCTCCACTGTCATGTACAAAGTCTTGCTAAAGCCGTTCATAAGTTCAAAGTAACAGAAATAGCCTATCACCTTATCGCTTTTCCTTTCACCGTCAAAGGCTATTTCCCCGGTCAGTTTGTTTACCTTGCGCAACTCACCATCATACACCACATCCGCATTGATGGTACGGTATTGTCCCGTGCGCATGGCAAGCTGAATATAACCCTTATAGCCCATTTGAAAAGTCGGCTCATACACTTTAATCCAGTTGCCCTTTTCATCCTTTTTTGGAGTTTTTGAACGGGATAATGAAAGCATAGCCCAAAGCCTTGTTTATTGGCAAATGTAACGTGGCAGCTTTGAGTGCTTCCATTACCACCTGTTTAGGATTACAGAGTTGCAGATTGCTATCTCCGTTGTATAGGTCAATTACAGAGGCTACGAATGTTGCCGAATTTTTACCAAGCGCATTTTTGAATTGTTCTTGTACGCTTTCGGCATTCATCATGCTTTTTAAGAATATCTACAGGCTTTCTTTGAGTAGCTACCTGCCCACCATTTGCAGCCTGTTGTATGGTTGTAGTCGCTTGCTGTGTCATAATCGCAATTATTTAATGGTTAGTTCTTTGTCCGTAGTTACCACCAGCCGGATAATCTGACTGAGTGATGGGATTATTTGATTCACGCTTTCCGCATTATCAACGAAAATCGGTGCAGATACCCCCTTTGCCGTGCAAATGGCATTGATTATATCTATTCCGGCATTGATTTGTCCGGCATTGTTCACGTCAAGGAAAGGTGTACCGTTCACGGTGCATACACACGTCAGTTTTTCGCCTCCGTTCAGTTGTTCGTTCACAAAGGAGAATGATACATATCTGAACATTCCGTTAATGCGTTTCAACAGCTCCGCATCCTTATCCTTTTGGAATTGGAGTGCCGTAAACTCCCATTTTTCAAGGTCTGCCAACTTTTGATTGTTGGCAATGCGCTTTTCTTCCAAAGAAGCGATTTCCTTTTCAGCCCTGCCGATTTGTTCACGGTTTGCCAAACGCTTGTATAAGCCTTGCACGGCTTCATTCAAAGTTCTTTTCTCCGATTGCAGTTCCGACACGTCCACAATCTTTGCATCCACTTTGAGCTGATTTTCAAGTTCGACAATCTCGTTCTTGATGTCAATGCAAGTTCGGTCGGATGCTATCATTGCTTCCACGTTTTGCGCCTCGGGGATAGAAGCCTTTGCTTGTTGAATATCGGCATTGATACTCTCTATCTTTTGTTCCAGCTCCTCGATTTCGGCATTGGTACGGTCTTTAAGCCCTTGCATTTCTTCAAGCCGTTGCTTTTTAGCCATGCCAGCCTCTTTATTCGCTTTCAGACGTGCCGCCTTATTAGCGTTAAAGTTGGCTTGCATTTCACGCTGCTTGGCTTCTATATCCTCAATTTCCAAAGGACGTTTGCAAGTGGGGCAAATAAATTCACCCTCATTATAGGTAAGTTCCTCCTTGCTGATAAATGAAAATTCACCACGCAATGCGGACAATTTGGTATTAAGCTTTTCTATCTCAATATCCATATCCGCAACCGATTGCCTTTTTCTGTCTAAAGAGGCTTTTTCAGTACGCAACGAATATTCCAATTCGTTCAGCTTCAAAGATGCCTCATTGCGCCCTTTGTTAGCTTCTGTAGCGATTTCATTCATTCTACTATTGAGTTGTAGGCGTTTTTCACCTATTTGCTTTTGGATAAAAGCCTTACGTTGATATTCCTGCTCATTCAGCTTTGATTTGTCGGCAATTTGTTCCTCTATCTGCTGAATACGGGCATTTTTATCCTCAATCTCACTATCAATGGCTACCCAATCCTCTTCCTCCGGCATAAGTTTACGAGCCGTTTCTATCTGAGAGGGAATAACTGACAATTCATCTTTGCAAGCCTTTTTCTTGGCGGCTACCTCTTTGGCGTATTGGGCGATGCTCCTGCCGGACAACTGAGCCAGCAACTCCAAATATTCGGGCTTGGTCTGCGCTACGTCTTGGTCGGTAAGCGTTCCTACCATATCCAAAAGGATTTCTTTTTGCGCTTCCGGCTTCATTGATGTAAAGTAGAAAGGGTTGGTTATCATTCGGAAAACATCTTCCGGGATGATGGCAGCTACTTCACTATCATACTCCTTTTTGGTAGCCAACTTAACACCGTTCAAATAGAACTCTGTTGCATGATTCTTTAGGCTTTCTTCCGTAGTTCCACGTGGCTTGACCCAGTTTTCCACATAGCAGCGTTGCAGTGTTACCGTCTTGCCATCCACTGATAGTACACCAGTAACGGAGTGTTCAAGGTGCAAAATAGGCTTGCCGTCCGAATCCAACGTTTTAATGTTGAAATTACTATCCGACCGTCCCGTACTGTCTTTTCCAAAAAGAAGCCAAAGGAATGAATCGAACACAGTTGTTTTGCCCGTACCATTTTCTCCAGCAACCAGCGTTTCCGCATCGGAGAAACCGATATTTAGGCTTCTGATTCCCTTAAAATTCACAAGGGATAATGATTTTAATTTGATTGTTCGCATATCACTTATTAATTATAGAGTTGATTTTCTCTGATTTATCCACTGCCATAAGTTCGGCACGTGAATACAATACTTTGGAATGTATAGAGCTACCGCCACGGATAGTAGAAACTCTGCCGTCTTTTTGCCAGCGTTTCACCCGGCACTCTTGAAACAATCTGTATGCTTCACGTTGTGAAATGAGGTCTTTTGCCGGGATAGTCTGTTTTACATAGTTGGCAGCACCCAAAGAAGCCATTTCCATACAGAGATTCTTTAACTCGTATAGTTCCATCTGAATTGCCATAAGTCAGTCCTTTTTGTAGCGGTTCTTAAAATATTCTCTAACACTTACTATCCCATACTCATTGTCGGTATAGAAAACCCATGCCAGCCAAAAACAAGCCATAGCGGTAAAGAAGTGAAATGAGGCATTACAGAACAATGCCCCAGCAAGGGCAATAATGCCAAGAAGTAGCGTAACGCCACATTGGATAAGGTTTGCTAAAGTTTCTCCTTTTCATCGGTGTTGCATTTGTTATTTGAAAAGATTGTTAGTCATAGCATACCGCATAAATTCAGCCATTGAATGTACTCCAACCTTTCGGAAACTGTTTTTTCTATGGTTGTTCACGGTATTTAAAGAGATAAACAGCTTTTCGGCTATTTCTGAATCGTTTTTCCCATCATAGAGCATTCGCATAACTTCTATTTGCCTATCGGACAACTTAGAGTTGAATTTAGGAGCGCAAATAACTTTATCATGTTTGCATTCTCCACGTAATGGACAACCTACAAACTCAAAATTAAAGTTCCAATTCTCATCTACATCAATCATGTTGTCATACAGACCGAAGTTGCATTTAATGAATCTACGCACCGCTATGAAATCCCGATACCTCTTGTTGTTTGAATTTTTTAGAGTATATATCCATAAGCGCATCGTATGCTTCGGGATAAAACTCCCTCAGTATAGCCAAGAAAGCTTGGATAAAGTCGGTATCAGTTTCTTTCAACTGCCTTTCGGCTTCTCCGATAGGGCGCATAGTAACTTCACCCTCCGGGGTTGTGTAGAACTCTATAGCTTTCATTCTGTAACAGGAAATAAAATATCGGCTGGAACGCCCAGTTTATCACTAATCATCTTTTGTTTGAGGGCATCCGGCTTTTGTACGCCATGAATCCACATTCGTACCGTCTTGGTACTACACATACACAGAGCCGCTATTTCCTCCACGAACTCAGTTTTTGGAGCTTTTACAGCACTCCTTTCAGGCAATCCTTTGTAAATCTGAATAAAAGACTGATAGTCTTTTTGGGTTACTTTTTCATTTTCTCTAATTTATATGTTCTACAAACACGCTTTTTGGCTATATTTGTAATGTCATTTATTTAATTACGCAACAAATATAGGCTATATATCCGAATATAACAAAACTTTTTGGATATATTTTCTATTAAAAATATTCTATTTATATGCAACGATTTGATTTAAAGAGGTTTAGGCTTGATAGAAAACTTACTCAAAAGGAGTTGGCAGAGATATTAATGTGTAAACAAAACTATATTTCAAATATAGAAAACGGAATAAAACCTATTTCAAAAGAGAAATTGGATATATTGCAGTCTAAATTCGGTGATATTTCAAAATATTATTCGGATATATCACCAAAACAAAATACGATATTAAAAGAAGTCACTCCCGAAGATTTCATGTTTGCTGGTGCTGACGCTTTTTCAAGACAAGTCGTAAAGATGATGAATGACAAGCTGATTGCACCTTATGGAATGTTAGTAGAAAAAGTATAAGGAAATAGAACGGTTGAATAGATTGATAGGCAGATTGCAAAACGAAATAGAGGAACTTAAAAAGGGAAGTGCCCAAACGGAGAATCCTGTCGGATGTGCCAATGCCGTATAGTGTTTGGTTTAAAGCAAAGAAAGTATTGATATGGAAAAGTATTACAGAATGGTTATAAACCTCTACAAAGAAGTCCTTTTAATTAACCGGGTAAACCCTGATAGGGTATTAGATGCGCAAAGGGAAATATCCAACGCTATTACTACGGCTATAATAACCAATGAGCCTACAGGTGAATTGGAGTTGCTAAAATCCGATATAGAGAACTTGAAGAGCCATATATCGCAATGAATACCGTTATAAGCAAGCAAATAATGGAAAGGTTCTATAGTGCGCTGGATGCCATTATAGCCATGAAGAAAATAAGAGGAGTAAATACATACTGTAGGCTCAACAACATAGATAGAAGAAATTTTATTGCGCAAAGAAAAGACTTGGAGCGTGGATGGTTTCAATTATCTTGGTTGTATCCTATGGTTAAGGAGTATGGGGTAAGTGCCAAATGGCTGCTTACTGGATTTGGAAGAATGTTTGAAGAACAAAAATAGCCCCATGCAAACATTATTAGTCTGCATAGGGCTATTTCTTACAAACATTCTATATCATAAATTAGCAAGCCATTTCTTGCCAGATTTTGTTCTTAGCCAAATCATAAATGCACCCGTCACGACTATTCCAACGGTAAAGATAGCTCTAACATTTCCATATCTATTATTTTAAAATTGTATTTCCTACTTTAGCAAGCATTATAGTCCAAACACTCCCTGCTGTCAAAACATACCAGTTTATACCAGCTTCCACATTGGCATATATCGGAGTTATTCCACCAAGAACCAAACCCGCAAATGTGAGTTGCGCCAAGTTAAAAAAAGAATCCAGCAAGTTTTTCACGCCTCACTTTATCTTTCTCCTTGACTTCTTTCTTAGCTTCTTGTTGTACGCTCCAATTACCCATATAAACTACTATTTTCTACAAAGGTACAAAATCCCCGCTTATTTGGAAACAAAAACCTATATATTTTTGATACGTCATTATAAATATAACACTGCAAGACTATTTTTATAACAAATAATACACTATATTTGCTGCTGAATTAAAATATCACTAAATAGCATTGGCTATTGTTGTAGGGATTAAGAAAACGACCAAATTTCAGAAACAGCCCTCAGACAATTTGCTAATGCCTGCGCTTTGCGTGGGCATTACTCTTGTATGGGCTGTTAGGTGCTTGGTCGTACCTCTTAATCCTCGGAGTAATCCCACGCTTTCGTGTGTATTACAGTAGCTTGCTAAGTACAACTGTTAAATACACACTTATGAAAACTTTGCTAATGCTTTGCCTGATAGCTTTGATAACAGGATGTAATAGCGACACTCCGCAACGTAAAGCTGAGAAACTAATAAATAGGTATTTGGAGAATAATTTAAAAGACCCTGATAGTTATGAGTGTATGGATATGGGGAAAATAGGAATAGTCACACCTATGTCTAAAGCATTAGTGGAAACCGTTAAAAGAGCAACGGATGGAGAGTTCCCAACAGATAGCATTAACTCAAAATTAGAACAAATCAAAGCTATGTTTGAAAACAAGGGTATAAATCCATACGATACTTTTAGCTTGGGAGATTTCCCATAGATATAGAGCCAAAAACTCCTATGGGGGATATGCAATTACTAATTGCACTTATCATTTCAACAAAGATATATCGGACATAATTAGCGTAGAAACAAAAATAGAATCTACCAAAGTAAAATTACGGCACTTCCATAAGTGCCTTTTTTGTTCTTCCCCCACACCCCTATTTCATATATTTACTCTTAATTAACTATATAATATTATATATAGTATATATATTATCCTTTGTAACTTGCGTAAAATTTTGCCTAAGCAAAAATAGGCTTGTAAATTACTGAACTATAACGGCTTACAAATTTTGCTTAGGCAAACGAAAAAGGCTATATTTTTTTGCTTAGGCAAAATAACGCTTATAACACACTGTATTTCAATCATTTGCAAATTTTTGCTTAGGCAAAACGCTATTTTTAGGCTTAAAAATAACTATTTATTTGATTATCAGAATATTACAATTTTTGCTTAGGCAAAATCATTTTGCTTAGGCAATTTGCTTAGGCAAAATCTGCAACTATCTGATTATCAAAGATAATACAGATTTAGAGGATAGATAAACACCTATTAAAATTTTGCCTAAGCAAAAATAGGCTTGTAAATCACTGAACTATAACAGCTTACAAATTTTGCTTAGGCAAAACACGCTTATTTTTGGTATATACTTTTTTCTGTTACATCATCCAAAGATAGCTTGACATAATCCAATACCTTACGGTTGGCAGCATCTATGCTGTCCCACGATTTCGCAATATAAATATCCGTCACCCTCATATTTTCGTCCACGTGGTTAAGGGCTGTGTGAACGGTGTACTTATCTACTCCGGCTTCATTGCTTGCAATGGTTGCCCATGTATGGCGTGCTGCGTAAAATTCCAAATCATCTATCCCCAAATCATCACCAATCTTTTTCAAGCCCTTGTTAATTGCAGCCGTAAAGCTATCCACGCTTGAATACAGCTTGTAGAAATTAAAGACCCTTTGCCCGGTCTGGTCTTTATATTTTTTCATAAGGGCTTTTAGCTCCGGCTCTATCCTCACAGACATTTCCGCTTTGTCGGCTCTCCGATTCTTGGTTTTTGTCCGTTGGTATATAATCCGTCCTTTCTTCAAATCCGTACAAGTGTACAAATCTACCGCATTCATTCCAATTAGGCAGAAGCTCAAAAGAAAGACATCCTTTGCGAGATTGTACCTGTTTGTCCCCGGTTGCATAATCAAAGAATAAGGCAACTCCGAAAATTTACGAAGTAAATCCGTAGAAATAGCCCTTTTCCTTGTAACTGGAACTTTGGGAATTTCCACCCTCTTAAAAGGAGAATAGGGAATGCGTATCAGCCCGGCATCCTCATCGTTAAACTCTTTCTTTGCCCGGTTGTGTATGGCTCTTAGCTGGGATATATATAGGCTCTGTGCCCTTTCTCCGTGATTGGCTTCGGGGTTGGAACGTGCCGGATTCTCCTTTATCCACTTTATCCAATCATTGATAAACTTAACCGTGATTTCTTTTATGCTCACGCTATCCCTGCCAACAAAGCGTACAAGGTTATTAATGGCTACTTGGTAAGAAAGCGCATTGCCTGTATGCCCGGTTTCCTTTAAGTGCAATATGTATTGACGGGCATAAGCCACTATATCCAAATCGAAGTGTTCCCCATTGTCGTTAGTGATTGCATCTACCACCTGCTCAACGGTCATGGATTTAAGCCGTTCCCCATGCGGTCACAAATGGAACGGTATTTCTTTATCATATCATCGGTGGCATCTATGTACTTTTGGTTTTTCAGCTTGAAAGTCGTGCGTGTCAAATCATCCTTTGTCACGTAGTAAGTGGTCGGGATGTACTTTTTTCCTCTTTTGGTGTATAACCCTTATCTTTATATTATATGTGCCGTCAGCCCTCTTTTGGTGAGCGTACACCTCTGCTTTGAATGTAGCCATAATCTTTGTAGAACTATAGTAGAACTTTTGTCCGCAAATATACCTTTTTTGCTGTAAATGCTGTAAAAAAGAAGTCCACCCCGTAATGGAATGGACTTGAAAAGTAGCTCCGAGGGGAATCGAACCCCTATCTAAAATTTAGGAAATTCTTGTTCTATCCGTTGAACTACAGAGCCTTTGTAATAGTTATCGTTATAACCCTTTTCTTATTTACTATAAATCTAAATTTTACTACCTTTGCCCTTGTTTGGAAGAACATACGTTTAGGAAACTTCTATTCTATCCGTTGAACTACAAGGCCGCTTCAAATTTTGGTTGCAAAGATAACGGTTTCTGTTGATTTAACAAGAATAAAAATACAGGTTCCTTTCAGATATTTCAAATATTTGGCGTCAATAGGACAATAAAGTTCGATTTATTTTGATAATTCGATTAACTTTCCGACCTTTGCGCTCACAAATTGAAAGTAAAATCAGTTTTTAAATTAAATATAGTAATTAAAGTTATGGCAGACGAAATGATGGTTAAAGAATTGGAGGAAGTCGTAGTACGTTTCTCCGGCGACTCCGGCGACGGTATGCAGCTGGCAGGCAACATCTTCTCGAACGTGTCGGCTACGGTAGGAAATGACATCTGTACATTCCCTGACTATCCGGCAGACATCCGTGCCCCGCAAGGTTCGCTGACCGGTGTTTCCGGTTTTCCATCCACATCGGCGCCGGACAGGTTTACACTCCCGGAGACCGTTGCCACGTATTGGTGGCTATGAACCCTTCCGCACTGAAAACACAAATCAAATTCTGTAAACCGCAAGGACTTATCATCACCGACTCCGACTCATTCGAAGCCAGAGATTTGGAAAAAGGCACAATTTAAAACCAACAATCCCTTTGAAGAATTAGGAATAAAACAGGAAGTATTGGAAGTTCCTATCTCTTCCATGTGCAAAGAGAGCCTGAAAGACTCCGGATTGGATAACAAATCGATTCTCCGTTGCAAAAATATGTTTGCACTCGGATTGGTTTGCTGGTTGTTCAACCGTAACCTTGCTGCTGCTGAAAAAATGCTGCGCGAGAAATTCGCCAAGAAACCCGAAATAGCAGAAGCTAATATTAAGGTATTGAACGATGGCTTCAACTACGGAGCAAACACTCATGCTTCTGTCTCTACTTATAAGATTGAAAGCAAAGCTCCGAAATCAAAAGGGACTTTATACAGATATTAATGGTAACAAGGCAACATCCTACGGACTGATTGCCGCAGCTGAAAAAGCAGGTCTGGGGCTCTACCTGGGTTCTTATCCTATCACCCGGCTACTGATATTCTGCACGAATTAGCCAAGCATAAATCATTGGGAGTCAAAACCGTACAGTGCGAAGATGAAATAGCCGGTTGTGCTTCTGCAGTTGGTGCTGCTTTTGCCGGTGCTTTGGCAGTGACTACGACTTCCGGGCCCGGTGTTTGCCTGAAGAGTGAGGCGATGAACCTTGCTGTAATTGGCGAACTTCCATTAGTGATTGTAAATGTGCAACGTGGAGGACCTTCTACCGGATTACCTACTAAATCAGAACAGACGGATTTATTGCAAGCTCTTTACGGACGTAATGGTGAAAGCCCGATGCCTGTAATCGCTGCAACATCGCCGACCAACTGTTTTGATGCCGCATACATGGCATGTAAGATTGCTCTGGAACACATGACTCCGGTTGTATTACTGACGGATGCTTTCGTAGCCAACGGCTCGGCCGCATGGAAACTTCCTAACCTGGATGAATATCCTGCCATCAATCCTCCGTATGTGACTCCGGACATGGCGGGCAACTGGACTCCTTACCAACGTAATCCGGAAACAGGCGTACGCTACTGGGCTACTCCGGGAACTGAAGGATTCATGCACCGCATCGGTGGTCTTGAAAAGAGCAACGAAACAGGCGCTATCTCTACCGAACCCGAAAACCACAATAAGATGGTTCATCTGCGTCAGGCCAAAGTGGATAAGATTGCAGACTATATCCCCGAACTCGAAGTATTGGGTGACGAAGACGCAGACTTACTGATTGTGGGCTGGGGTGGAACTTACGGACATCTCCGTCTGGCTATGGACTATATGCGCGAACATGGAAAGAAAGTGGCTTTCGCTCACTTCCAGTACATCAACCCGCTGCCGAAGAACACAGCCGATGTATTGCATAAATACAAGAAAATCGTGGTAGCTGAACAGAATCTGGGACAATTCGCAGGTTACTTGCGCATGAAAGTGCCCGGATTGAACATCAGCCAGTTCAACCAAGTGAAAGGACAGCCTTTCGTTACGAGAGAATTGATAGATGCATTCACTAAATTATTGGAGGAATAAAAGATGAGCGATAAAGTATATACCGTACAAGATTATAAATCAGGCCAGCCACGCTGGTGTCCGGGATGCGGTGACCACGCTTTCCTGAATTCACTGCACAAAGCCATGGCCGAACTGGGAGTAGCTCCGCATGATATTGCCGTCATTTCCGGTATCGGTTGTTCTTCCCGTCTGCCTTACTATGTAAATACATATGGGTTCCACACTATCCACGGACGTGCCGCCGCTATTGCAACAGGAGCTAAAGTAGCCAATCCAAATTTGACTATCTGGCAGATTTCCGGCGACGGTGACGGTCTGGCAATCGGTGGTAACCACTTCATCCACGCCGTACGCCGTAACATCGACCTGAACATGATTCTGCTGAACAACCGCATCTACGGTCTGACCAAAAGGTCAATATTCACCGACTTCGGAACGCGGACTTGTAACCAAGTCTTCTCCTTACGGAACAGTAGAAGACCCGTTCCGTCCGGCAGAGCTGGCTTTTGGCGCCCGCGGACGTTTCTTTGCACGCTGCATTGCAGTAGATGGTGCCGCTTCTGTAGAAGTATTGAAAGCAGCAGCCAATCACAAAGGTGCTTCTGTTGTAGAAGTTCTACAGAACTGCGTGATCTTCAACGACGGAACTCACGCCAGCGTTGCCACCAAAGAAGGACGTGCCAAGAATGCTATCTATCTGGAGCATGGCAAACCGATGTTATTTGGTGAAAACAAGGAGTTCGGATTGATGCAGGAAGGCTTCGGGCTGAAAGTAGTGAAACTGGGTGAGAACGGTATCACAGAAAAAGATATCCTTATCCACGACGCACACTGTCAGGACAATACACTGCAACTGAAGCTGGCTTTGATGGAAGGTCCCGACTTCCCGATTGCACTCGGTGTAATCCGTGATGTAGACGCTCCGACTTACAACGATGCTGTCGTTGAACAAATCGAAGAAATCAAAGGCAAGAAGAAATATCACAATTTCCAGGAGCTGTTGATGACTAATGATACTTGGGAAGTGAAGTAATTCACTGCTCATCAATAATATAAGAGCTGGAGGAAGGATAAAACAATCCCTTTCTCCAGCTTTCATTATAAATACACCTCAAGTTTGTTTAAAGGTCATCTTCAGTCATCCCACAGCATACTGGGCGTCACCCCACAAGCCGTGATTTGTTTCATGCCATGAAACCATTTGTTTCTCACCGAGAAACGAAATGTTTCAAGCAGGGAAACAAAGTGTTTCACGCCGAGAAACAAACAGTTCCAAACAGGGTTGAACTAAACGGCTGTAATGAAGTCAAAAGCGCTCCATTATCTCCATACACATACGCCCGTTATGGTAAGGACATTTCCAAAGTCCGGCTTTATCATCCTCACGGTTGACAGTCCCATCAGCCGAAAGGCTCCAGTACCATTCTCCATTTGCATAATCAATTAAATACTTTTGATGAACTCCCAACACCGGACAGCACGTGACAAAGATAGCTTGTCACCGAAATGTTGATATAGATTCATGAATCCTACCACTGTTTCAGCTTGTACCCACCAATGCCGGTCGGCATCAATAGACGAACTGTCAGTCCGTAATTCGTAAATCATTCCTCCGTCGGAAAGAAAGCCCTCCGCAGCAGCTTCAGCCATCTCAACGATATACATTTCTATTTCGGTCAATAGTTGGCGGTCAGCAAGTACGAGTGCCGCCTCATGAATAAGCCACGACGCTTCAATATCATGACCGTAAGATATAATATGGTAATTGCTTCGCCAGTTGTCGTCAAAGAAAAGTTGCAGATGCCTTGTGTCCATATCCATAATCTCATCAATGAACAAACGGATAAGATTATGCAACCGGCTTTTCAGCATTTCATCCTTCCATATCCGGAAAAGATTGGTATAAGGCTCAAGAATATGCAAATGAGTATTCATCGTTTTGCGTTCATTAGCATCCTTGTCACTGAGACGCATATCTGCTATTTCTCCCCATTCTCTGGAAAACGCTTCATAATACCCATTTTTTCCTTTGTCAAAACAATGCAATTCGATGTCATGAAAAAGGCGGACAGCATATTCCAAAGCCTCGTCGTCCGCCGTTGCCCGATGATACTCACTCAGTCCATAAATAGCAAATCCGATAGCATAGACCTGCTTCTTTGTATCCAAAGGCTGCCCATGAGCATCTATGCTCCAATAAACTCCTCCAAATTGTGTATCATAAAAGCGGTCGATTATTTCACGTTTGGCGCGAGTGGCAATTTCAGATATTCGGTCTTATGCAACAGGCGGTAAGCAGCAGAGAACGTCCACAGGATGCGTGCATTCATGACAGCTCCCTTCTCCGCTTCAGCAACCAAACATTCCTGCCCTGTGATGCGACCGTAAAATCCTCCATTCCCTCTATCCTGCATTTTTTCTATCCAGTAAGGGAGAATATTAGTGGTAAGCACTTGTTGCACCTCCTCTTTCAGGCGTTCAATAGTAGTTTCCATAATCCTAAATGTTTAATGTTGGTTTCTCTTCTGTTCCAGTTCCCCGATGATTTCTTTCATTCTTCTTTCGGATAGCGGATACATGCTGATAAATAAAATACTCAATAAGGTACCTATGGCAGGCAAAAAGCTGAGAAACATCCTGATACCATTAATAGCCTGGTCATTTTGCACCACATTCGCCTGGAAACCGAAGTACCCCAACAACCAGCCAGTGACAGCGCTGCCGATTGCCCACCCGAACTTCTGGCTCATGGATGAAGAAGAAAATATCAGTCCGGTAGCCCTGTTACCCGTTTTAAGTTCGGAATAGTCTACACAATCGGCATACATGCTCCATAAAAAGAGGAAAAATACTGCCGGCACAAATACTGATAAGTATCTGGAAAATAAAAATGAGTACGAGATTCTCTTTATCGAACCAGTGAAAACGATACTGAGCACCGTTTCGCAACTACCATAGCCCACATATAAGTTCTTTTCTTCCCGATACGGTTACTGACCGGAGCGGCCAAAACCACTCCGATAATATTAGCCGCCTGTCCAATAGCCAGGTACAGTCCGCTTAATACAAATGGGATACCTAGAAAAGTAACCGGCTCATTACTGTTTTCTACAATAAAGTACTTGAAATAATACACAGTGGCACCGTCACGAATGGAATTGAAAATCAAGGCAGCAATACCCGCTCCCAACAAAATCCACCAGGGACGGTTGTGCAACAAATCTTTCAAATCATCTTTCAGCGGGGCTTGCTTCTCCCTTATAGGTTTCACACGCTCACGGGTCAAAGCAAAACAACCGATAAAAAGACAGTACACATGACAGCAATCACAGTTACAGCCATTTCCCAACCATATTGCTCACCATGTCCCTCGCTCCATTCGGGAGTAGTAAAAGTAAGGATTCCGATGAAGGCAAACGGAAAAGCAAGAAATAGCAGATAAGGCGGAACTTCCCCCACTGAATGAGTGCGGTCGGCAATGATTCCGACAATAGGATCGAATACCGAATCCCACTACACAGTGACGAGGAACATAGTCCCCACAACGGCTGCAGACATCCCGAATACATCCGTATAGAATATCATAAGATAAAAGAGCCGAACAACTTCCAGAACATAGAGGAAGCCATATCCCCAAATCCGTAGCCAATCTTTTTCCGTGCGTTTATCATAGCAGTACTTACTTTTTATTATTTCATCAATTTCAGGTTTTTATCAATCAATTTTTCAGTGTTTCTACCGAACCTGTAGTAGTAGTCAAGCCATCCTGTGGCGTATTCATACAATAATCTACCAACTTATCAATTGTAAAGAAACGGCACATGCATACGTGTATCGGAGGAAGCATAATAAATGAACACCTTTCCATCTTCATCTGCAA
>VOFI01004324.1_pt1 | contig 38708 bp, 54 predicted proteins | sample 5384131 | NCBI WGS metagenome assembly VOFI01 (sample SAMN12384728, study PRJNA508395) | human gut metagenome | isolation source: healthy gut H | host: Homo sapiens | reverse complement strand
GGTCAATTTTAGGGGCGACTTTTGGGGTCTCCAAATTGGCTCTTTTTTTTCTTTCCTTTTTTGACATGAACAACTGTCTCTTTACCTGTTTTTCTATATTTGTTTATTGGTAATTATTTAGAGGCGTTTATAACCTGCTCTAAAAAACTTTTTAAAGTTTTTAGAGTATCTTATCTTCTATAATGAATGCGTTGTGTTTTTCTGATTGCGCTAAAACCCTAAATGATTTTGGTTACCCAAGCGCCTTTCGACGCTTATTCGGCTTCAATCTCCTTAATGAGACACTCATTACCTTGAAAAAAGAACTGTATGTTCACTCTTACAATATGGACACTCTCTTCCATATTGAATCGTATCATATGTTTTTTCACATTCATCGCAAATCGTAATGGCTTCAATCCATTCATATTCTAGTGTTGAGTTTTCAATTAAAGGAACTTTTTTCTTATAATATTTCCAACAATCCACTAAATACTCAGGAACAATTCCGCTTACTTTTCCTATCTGCAAAGTCACTCTACGAATATTTGTAATATTATTTTCTTGTGCAAGTTCTTCCAATGTTTTTGAAATATGTACAACAATTCCTAATTCATGCATACTATTTCTTCTTATTGCGAATAATCTTGATTTGGCGTTTAGCTGCATACGGCAAGATAGCTTTCATCTTATCTTCCGCCTTAACCATTCTTGCGCCATCTTTGATATCACGCGTTAAGTGGATCGCATCAAATTCGCATTTTGTCGTACACAAACCACAACCAATGCACTTATTGGTATCCACAATACTTGCACCACATCCAAGACATCGATTGGCTTCAATCTTAACTTGTTCTTCTGTAAATGTTGAACGTAAATCTCTAAAGGATTTTTCACCAAACCCCTTTTTAATACCAGGTATCTGTCGTTTGGCATGATCAAAATCAATATCAATCAATGCGTTATTCTTATCAAATTCATTAAATAAATGTAAGTCTCTTCCAATTGTTAGAGAATGCCCCTTATGAACAAAACGATGCATAGATTCAGCTGCTTCTTTACCATGACTAATCGCATCAATCGCAAATTTTGGACCTGTATACACATCACCGCCCACAAATACATCTTCAACAGATGTTAAAAAGAAGGAATACCATATGCCAACATACCGCCTGTTTTTTCTTCCTTTCGAATATTGTGACAGGATAGCCCATTATTCTTAAATAATAAGCGGCACTCATACCAGCAGGACCTGCACCAATAATGGCCATCTTATTTTGTGAAAAATTTTCCTTCGACATTTTCACATAAAGGAATATAACGCTTATCTTCATAAAGTTCTTGTTCGGCAATAAACTTCTTGATTTCATCAATAGCCAAAGGCTCATCAATCAATCCACGCGTACACTGTTGTTCACACCTTCTATTACAAATAGCTCCACATACGGCTGGAAATGGATTAAAGTCTTTAATTAACTTTAATGCATCCAAATAGCGACCTTCTTTCGCCATCTTAATATAGCCTTGAACCGGTAAATGTGCAGGGCATGCACTCTTACAAGGTGATGTTCCAGTTTTCATAACAGTTGACTTTAGCTGTATCTCTAAAATTCCAGTTCCACTTTCAGGGCCCCACTTTACATCATCAGGAAGTTCCTGTTTAGGATACGATACAGGTCCAGCTTTTGTACAAAGTTTTTGACCCAATTTGCTGCTCCTGGGACAAATTTCCACACACTTTCCACACGCAACACACTTTTCACTCATCTCATTATGAGCCCTATAAGCGCACCGACATATTTGGGGTATTAAACAATTGACTCGTTCTTAATGCATTTTATACGCCATGTGCACAGTTACCTTGCCAAAATCTTATCTTCTCCATCAATATTGGTAATCTGATGAACATAACCTTTTCTTTCCGCAACGTTCTAAAGTCTCAATAACCTCTTCATACGTACAATAATGTCCACCCTTGTTTGTCTGTACAACATAATCTGCCATATCACCTACCGCAATACAAACATCCGCTTCAACATCACCAGTTCCTTCACCTCTAACACGTTGTTGTCTTCTACATGAACATGGAGAAAGTGCGTATTTATCGTATTTATTCAACATCTTTATTCATAACCATAAATTCAGCTGCTCCAGGAACAAATTGAGGAAGCACAAACTGTTTATGATGATTCTCATTTTCCCAGTTGTATTCAATCATTCCAATGTCACATACTTCATTTAATACACGATTTACTCTTCCCGCTGGCCATCCACTTCTTTTCACTACTTCTTCAAAAGAAAGTGGTTTACGCACTTCAAAACACAAACATAAATCGCATTGTTCATCATTTAAGATTTCATTTAAACACTCATATTCAGTGTCTGTTTGGGATAATTTTTTACTTTAGCTGGAATACGATCCGTGATACGCCTTGCCAGTTTATCAATATTATCTCGATATGTCATATTATTCCTTCCAGGCCTTTACTTCATTTTCAAGCCACTTACACCAGTCATCAATTCCCTCACCCGTTTTTGCGCACACCTCAAAATTTTCGCATTTGGATTACGATACAAAATATTCTCTTTACATTTTTCTACATCAAAATCAAAGTATGGCAATACATCCACTTTATTAATTAAAACCACATCACACACTTGAAACATCAATGGATATTTTAAAGGTTTGTCATCTCCTTCTGGAACACTTAAGATAGCCATATTTTTAGTGGATCCCGTATCAAATTCAGCAGGACATACTAAATTTCCTACATTTTCAAGTACAGCCAAATCTAAATCTTCCATACCCATTTCATGCAATCCTTTGACGAGTCATATCTGCGTCTAAATGACACATACCACCTGTATGTAGTTGAATCGTGCGTATGCCATATGACATAACATTCAATAAGAACACACCTTTATCTTTACATTCTTCTCTTAATTTGTTCGCATCTTTATTATTATCTTCAAATACACTTTGTTTTACTTCTATAATTTTATACATGATACAAACCTCCTAAAATCATTGTAAACGATTTCAAACCAGTAGTAAATAAACACATGTTAGTCTTTGCACACCCACCTTGAAAAGTAGTCACTTTTCGCCTATCATAATCTATATGAAGATCTGTATGTACCAAATGTCTGTTTCAATGGATAACCAACAAAATATAGCTAAACTAAAAAATATTCCAGACTGTGATATTTTAGTTCTTTGTGAAATGTGGAATTGTCCCTATCATAATGATGCACTTAAAACAGCGTATTTGCGTCATGATGAAAGTTTGATGGCTTTAAAAAAACTAGCTAAATCGCATAGGATATGGATTGTGGCTGGTTCCATTTGTGCTGACAAATACAATCGCTGTTACATATTAAATTGTGATGGCAACATTGTTTGTTCGTATGATAAAACACATCTTTTGAATTTCACAACAAACAAGATTATTGCGAAAATGAAGTGTTTGTACCAGGAAATCACCTACAATGTTTTGATACGCCATGGGGAAGATGTGGCATTTTATTATGTTACGACATCCGATTTCCAGAAGTATCCTGAATTCTAGCTCAAAATGGAGCACAAATTCTATTTTGTCCGGCTGCCTTTGATGAGCAGGTTACAAAGAAACATTGGAAGCTATTTACTCAAACACGCGCCTTAGAAAATGAAGTCTTTTTGTGTGGGGTTGCCCCAGCTAAGTACACGTATAAAAACTATACTTCAGGGAGGCCACTCTATTCTTGTGGATGGTTTTGGCAATGTTGTAGTGGAGTTGGGTGAAGAAGAAGCATACAAAGTTGTAGATATCGATTTAAACGACATTGAAAAAGTAAGAAAAAAGGATGCCTTATTGGAAGGTACGTAGAAATGATTTATATGAATTAAAGGAGATCAAAAAATGAAGACAATTCAAATCAATGAGATCGAAGGATTTCAAATTGGTAGTGCACAAGATATAGAAAATGCGACTGGCTGTACAGTCATCTTATGTAAAGAAGGAGCCACAGCTGGTGTAGATGTACGTGGTGGTGGTCCAGCCACTCGTGAAACAGATTTATTAAATCCAAAGAACATGGTTCAAAAGATTCATGCGGTTACATTATCAGGTGGTAGTGCTTTTGGTTTAGAATCAAGTAGTGGCGTTATGCAATATTTGAGCGAACACGAAATTGGTTTTGACATGAAAAATATCTATATTCCAATCGTATGTGAAGCTTGTCTATTTGATTGTGGTGTAGGTAATTCTAAAGCGTATCCAAACAAACAAATGGGTTATGATGCTTGTATGGAAGCTGAAAAAAATGATCAAAACAAGGAAATGTAGGTGCAGGAACAGGGGCTAGTGTTGGTAAATTCTTTGGCCCTCAATATGCGATGAAGGCAGGACTTGGATTTTCAGCCCTACAAAAATGGGTCCATTAAAAGTAGGAGCTATTGTAGCGGTGAATGCGTGTGGTGATATTTTCTATCCTAATTCAGACAAACCAATTGCAGGTATCTACGATAAAAACACAAACACAAGATTGTTTAGTGAAGATGAAATCTTAAAGGCAGCTGAAAAGATGATCAATTCTTGTGGTATGAATACGACAATTGGTTGTATCATCACAAATGCGGATTTAAATAAAGCACAAATGAATAAGATTGCGAGTATGGCGCATAATGGATATGCAAGATGTATCCGTCCAGTCCACACTTCAAGTGATGGAGATACTATTTTTGCGATGACATCGAATAAAGTTCCTGCAGAACAAGATCTAGTTGGAATCATGGCCGTAAAAGCAATGGAACAAGCTATTGTCAAGCAGGTACATTTGCAGATAGTGCTTATGGTCTAGCTAGCTATAAAAAGAAATCACAAAGGACTAATCATTAAAGTATCGCTACGGTGATACTTTTTTTTTGTTTAACGTGTCAGGAAATGACAAAAGTGCAGTATCTGTAACGTTAACTGCACTTTTTAAGGTTTAATCTAAAATTTTTCCATCAATTGAAATTGTGACGACTTGCCAAGGAATGAACTTTTACTTTCCTGCAAAGCTTTCTTAACCGCATTTTCAAGACCACCACAACAAGGTACTTCCATACGAACAATGGTTACACTTTCAATCGAATTCATACGAATAATATCACAAAGCTTTTCTGAATAATCCACACCATCAAGTTTTGGACATCCTATTAGAGTCACTTTATTTTTCATAAATTCCTGATGAAAATTGGCATAGGCATAAGCTGTACAATCCGCAGCTATTAAAAGCTAGCATGTTGAAAGAATGGTGCGTTGATAGGTGCTAGCTTAATTTGAACAGGCCAAGATGTTAGTTGACTTGATACATCAATCGATGGACTTGATACAACTGGATTCAGTGTATACATCATAGACAGGACATCCTGAATGCATGGTGCCGATTCTTGCATGCGCTTTTCCATATTTTTTACAGCCTCTTCATCATAAGCTAGAGTATCTTTTCAATAAATGAAATAGCACCTGTAGGACATGTTGTTGGTAAACAATCCTAGTCCCATCACAATAATCATCACGCATTAATTTCGCTTTTCCATTCACTAAGCCAATGGCTCACTTCATGACAGGCATCCACACAGATACCGCATCCTGTACATTTATCTTCATCAATTTGAATTATTTTTCTTAACATAGAATCATCCTCATTTCTTATGAACTTATTTTTAGTGTATAATACATTAAATTTATGTTGTTTAAACCACGAAAGGGGAGATATTTATGGATTTACAATTCAAAAATACAAAAGAAAAATGAAATTATTTATCATATGGAAAGATATTCCTCAAGCCATTGGCATTGTCAAAAGAAGGAGATGTTGTCATAGAAACTGTAGACTTTTTAGGCAATGTTTCCTTATTGTCTGTCACGTATAGGTCCCAATCAAATATTTGCGGAAAGCTATGCCTAACCAAAACACCTATGTATGTATATGTAAGAGCCATCGAGGATTGTACGATTCAATTTTAGATGTTTCAAGCCTTAGAAAAATTAAAAACCCCAAGAAAGACTCAAATGATTCAAATACTTTCAAATAAAAACAAGATATTGTCTGTACATATTCCATATTTCCAACAAAACCATTCGCAATAAAGTGTTGTCATACTTATCGTTTATGAAACTAGAAACACAAAATTCTACCTTTAAGATTCCGCTTGATCGTCAACAGATGGCTGACTATTTAAACGTAGAACAAGTGCCTTATCAAAAGAGCTTTTTCAAAATGAAAAGTGAAGGTCCTAATTGATTATCACAAAGAACACCTTCACTGTCTACTCTATTTAATTTTAACTGGTACAAAACCATCATTGGTTAATATCTGTAGTTCTTTAAATCCACAAGATTGAATCAAGTCTAAAGCTAGATTCAAAAGCACAATCAAATAGTTCTTATCATGACAATCACTGTTTAGACAAATACGCGCATTCTTTGCGTATAAATATTCAATATATTCTTAGATGGATATGGTGTTTTACGATAGCCTCTGGCGATAGCTCCTGTATTCACTTCAAAATCTTATCGTTGATCAACAATCGGTCAATGCAATCGCAAACAATATTCATATAGTCTTTATCATTAAATTGAAAATAAGACTCGTCCTCATTATATTTGGTAATCAAATCCAAATGTCCAATGATATCCACTTCTTGCCAATCATACATATCCGATAAGTCTGAATAGTAGTCTTTACACATCTTTTTATAGTCACCAGAATAGGATTCAAATAAAGAATCAAATACAGGCTTTGAATAATCCACAGCAGTCTCACCTAAAAGTGTTTACTTCCAATCACATATTTCAAATGGAGCTTTTTCAGCAATTCTTCCTAACATATCTTCTTCAATGCCTAAATGGATTTGAATAGATGAAGAATATTTCAATTTAATTCTCTCAACCTCTGAAATATATCCTGAAGTATCTCGCATGGAACTTGTATCCACGTCCAAATATCCATGACCTGAAAACCCAAGAATGTCAAAGCCCTTTGAGATGGCTTCTAAAGTCATTTCTTCAATCGTATCTTTTCCATCACAAAAGATGGAGTGCGTATGTAGATTCTGTTTCATGATAATTTCTCCAACCAGGCTTTACAACCCTCATTAATATCATTATAAGCTTTTTTCAAAATCATTACTATACCAAGGATCCGAAACATCTCTTGATAATAATTTATAAATCTTGTGATAAGGATCATTATTGAACATACGATTTAGATTACGCATATTATTTTCATCCATACAAATTAAATAATCATACGACAAATAATCACTCATTGTAGCTTGTCTTGCGTAATGTCTAGAAAATGGAATCCTCTTTTCTTTTAGTTTACGCTTAGCCGGAGGATAGATATCATTTCCAATTTCTTCACGACTTGTAGCTGCACTAGAAACATATAGTTCGACTCCATTTTTCTTTGCCAAATCTTTCATAATATACTCAGCACTAACACTACGGCAGATGTTGCCGTGGCAAATAAATAATACTCTAATCATCTATGTAAAACTCCTTGAATTTACTGTATTTCCTTGATGTATCGGCATTTTCTTTCGCTTGCTGTTTCCTCTCATTCGTGGCATACCGTAGCATAAATTAGCACATCTTTTACCTCAAAGTAGTACAAAAAGTAGTAAATTAAGGGCTGAATACTCATTTTACTACTCGCCATTTACTACCCGTTTCAGTTCCTCTTTCGCGTCGTCATAGCCTATATGTGTATAAGTATTTAACGTGACGCTAATATCAGAATGTCCCATGAGGTACTGTAAAGTTTTAGGGTTCATGCCGCTTTTAGCCATATTAGAACAAAAAGTGTGACGGCAAACGTGTGGCGGCGTAACCTTTGGCATTTGCACTCTATAAATACTATTATACTTCTCGCAAATATGCTGAAAGTATTTTTCCCAGTGCAAAGGCTACCATAGGCATATCGTTTTTATCCAAATATAAGAAGCCACATTTACCTCCTACAATAGGTTCAACCCTCGGTTTCTTTCTACTGGAAATAATACGTTGAAAGCACTTATAAACTTCATCTGTCATAGGGATTTCTCTTGTGCCACAAGAAGTCTTTGTATCTTCAATTACATACTCCATATTCCGTTTTCTTTGTAACTGATGATTGACACTAATTTTTCTATTCTGCATATCCAAATCTGATAATGTCAATCCCACAAACTCTGAAATACGAAGCCCTGTTTTGAATAAGATAAAAATCCCCTCATAATATCTGCAAAAGTGCTTATCATTTGCCACAAATTCAAGAAATGCTCGTTCTTGCTTTCTTGTAATTGCTTCTCTTGTTACGCTGTCGTTTACAACAACCGTAGCAAGCTGAAATTCAAACGGATTTTTGCGTATCAAATCATCATCTACCGCCATTTGAAAAGCTGGTCTTATAACACCTCTGATAGAATGAATAGAGCTATACCCGCGCCCGTCCTGCTGTAACTTTATCAGCCAACATTTTGCGTCGGACAGTTTCACTTTATCTATCCGCTTTTTACCAAAGTCCTCTTTCTTAATAATATTGAGAACAAAATTGTAATTTGCTTCTGTGTTATGCCGTACTCCCGTTTTTTGTAAAAGATATTTCTTTACCAGTTCTAAAACGGTCATTTCCCCACCACGCGGGACGATTTCATCATCAATCGCTTTCATTATCTGCTTTTCCTTTTCCCTTAATGAAAGGTCGTCGCGCTTTCCCTGTGGTGTCTTATCTGTCTTTTCTAATTTCCAACTATAAACAAACTGCGGTTTACCTGTTGTATCAATATATTTGAACGCATATCGTCCGTCCCGGCGTTGGCTCTCTCCATTGCGAAGAATACGATTTTGCTATCTCGTCTTTTTTCCGCTCATGTCTATGCTCCTTTCGTACAAAAAGAGCCTCGCCACGATATATTAAATTATATCATAAGCAAAGCCCTTTTTTTCTATCCTTTTATCAAGCAGCACTCAAAGCGGAAAGACTATATAGCCTATCCGATATGGCTACTGATTATCCTATATTTGTTAAATTGCTGTCAGGTCATTCAGAAAATCTTCAAATCGTTTCCTTTTGATAAGAAACTTCACTCCATTTTGAATAATAAAACCGGAGTCCAAATTATCTGAAACAAGTTTTCTTAATTTCTTTTCTCCAATATTAAAATAAATTACTGCTTCATCAATCGTTAAACAAAACTTATTTTGTATCTGTATCTGTGTTTCATTATTCATTTATTCTCTCCCCTTTCTTGAACTATAAAACTATTGTAAAATTATAAAGGCTCATCAGACGGTTTTAGCAAACCTCACAAGAATTTCACTTCCGCATGGTTCTCATGCAGCTCTACCCGTTGTCTGCGACGCTTCTAACGCTCGGACTACGGCGGTAAAGGAGTATCATTATACCGATATATGGATTGTGGCGACAGAGTTGCTAAATCTGCTTTGGAACGCTGATAGTTTTCGCTCGTTTTGTCCCTCCTTTCGGTCATGGCGTATCAGCCCAACGGCTCCCCATATATCGAATGTATCTGATTTGCCTTATGCTGCGTCGCCGTTCTATTGCGCCGCTTTCTTTGTCAAAGAGCAGAGGGCTGTTCTGCGATATGGAACGGAAAAGGGGGAAGCGTTCCAATACCGCGTTGCTTTATTCAGCCCTAAATGTGAGGATTGCCCTCATTAGTTTTGCTTGCAGCCTTTCGCGTATTTCTTCGTCTACTCCAAAATAAACATTTCCTCGCTCATCATAGAGCTTTCGCATGGAAAGACTTGCTATGTAGCCGCTGAAATGCTGCAATACAATCTTCATTGCGTCCGGGTCGCCTTTGCTCGCTGCCAAAATAACGGGATAGGGAACAAGGGCATTTTCCGGGTACTCGGTCGGTTTACCATTCAATCCATTCATCAGCGTTTTCCTCCAAATATTTTTTTAACTGCTCAAAGGAGCTTGTCCGGCGGTACTGTACCGTACTTCTTGAGATATTGAGCTGCTTTGCGATTTCTATATCAGTCAATCCCTCAAAGTAATACAGCAGTACAATTTTGCGCCGTTCTTCGGGTAAAGCCCGGATAGCTTCAAGTAGCAGTTTTGGGGTTATTTCCTTTCCTGCCATTTGATAGGACGGCTCTGCTTTTTCGTCTTGAAAATACTTATCGACGGTATAAAGCTGCCGTTCCTCATGCAAGGCAAGGTTGGAAAAAGTAACCTCCCGAACTCTGCGCCGACGAATTTCCTCATGGGTGTTGCACGCTTCATTGTGAAGTACTGATTTACAGAACTTTTGAAACGCACATTGCTTTTCAAATTCCCTGCGATTAGGTGTCATGGTGTTCACCTCCTTTCTGCCGAAAGGCGGTAGTACCTCCCCTTTTCGCGGGATAATACAGGCGACTTTTTGCTTTGCCAAAAAGAGGGCAAAGTTTTGAAAAATCTTCTGTAAAATGCGAAATGCGCCTGCCTGCAAAATGCAGACAGACGCATAGGAAATAACAGCAGTATTTAATTGATTTGACAGTTCATCTACATAGCCGGAATAACCCGTCGGGTTGTTAGCAGGATTTTAAAACCGTTTTAGATTTTCCGACGGTTTTGAAAAACCGCCGTTAAAAATGGCATGAGAACTTTCTATTTCATAAGCGGTTTTTTTTATTTCATGCTTATGAAGTAGAGAATTTTTACCTTATCGTAAATTCGCAAGATAAATTATATGTATCGTAATCCCAATCTCTTTCACTTTCAAAGAACGCAAATTGTTTAATCAAACGATAGTGTCCAGCAGGCAATTCTCCATAAAAACTTTTAACATCAATTTCTAATGTTAATCGTTCGTTAGGCTTAATAAAACAATCCTTTTCATTGCTCTTTGAAGGGTCATCAAGCTGTTCAAGTTGATACCAAGTGCCGGATTGTTCAGCTTCTATTTCAAAATAATTTGGTGAATATCGGTATTCTTTATCAGAAGTATTTTCTATTAGAAATGAAAGGTGCTTTAAGTCTAAATCCTTTTCTGCACTCATTGAAATTTTCAAATCGTCCAAAGTGTCAAGTGCTTCTTCACTTCCATAAGGAGAAACCTCATATTCTTCGGAATAATCTTGTACTACATGAATATCACTGTCCTTTGTTTGACTACACCCAACAATACACACCAATAGCAATAAAGTTAGAAACATACATATTATTTTTTTCATTTGTCATTATCTCCTTTCTTTTAAATTTATAATAGCAATAAAATGTCTATTTTCAATCAACTTTCATTGCAATTTATTTTCACTGTAACACATGCTCCCCCTGCTTTATTATTAGCAATTTGGATATTTCCGCCATGTCTTTCACTTAAAATCTTACTAATATTCAGCCCTAACCCCAAATGTTCAGTAGATATATCTTTCGATGATTTATAAAATGGTAATGTTGCTTTTTCAATCTCAATATTTTTAAACCCGCAACCATCGTCTGAAACAGATATAACCAAATTATTATTCTCTATTACTACGCTAATAGCAATATCACTTTTGCATATCTAATACTATTAGAGAGTAAATTTTCATAAATCTGCATGACTGTATCTAAATTGATAAACAAGGTTATATTATCACCGCTTGCAGTAATTGAAAAATGTTTGTCATAACAAAGTGCTTCTGCTGTGTTATTAAAATTATCAATAAGTGAATGAAATGTAATCTGTTGTCGTGGAATATCAATATCCTCTAACCTGTATAAGTTCGTCATAGCATTTACATATTTTTCAAGACGTGAAATATTTTTTGACATTACTGATATTTCATCTAATATTTCTTGTTGTGATACTAAGCCTTTGGGAATAAAGGAAAGCAGCATAGTAGCATGACCCTTTAGTAAAGTCAAAGGAGTGCGTAAGTCATGTGAAAAAGCAGCATTCAAACGGCGCTGTTCAGCAAATTGTCTAAACATAGTTTCATTATTTTTCGACAAACAATCTTTCATTTTTTCAAAGGCATGACAAAGTTTCCCCATTTCATCATTTAATGGATATGATAACGTAAAATCTAAGTCATTTGCTTCAATTTTATGATACGCATTAGTTAATAGCTTAATAGGTTTTGATAATTTTTTTTATAAAAAAATGTTACACAACATATCATACTAATAGATAATACGATAGGAATAAGCCATATCCTTATTATGATAAAACACAATACGTGAGGAATAATCTATAACCATATCTTCATCAAATTGCACCTTTGAACATGTATTGTGTCTTTTTTCTCTGCGAAGATGTGCTGCAATGCGAGCTTCTAATTCATCAACAGAAAATGGTTTTATTACATAGTCGTCTGCGCCAATAGAAAATCCTTTTATTTTATCACTATCTTCAATGCGTGCTGTTAAAAAAATTATAGGGCATGAAACATAATCCCGTATTCTTTCACAAACAGCAAATCCATCAATATCTGGCATATTAACGTCTAACAAAATAATGTCAGGTTTTTTTTCTACTTCTTTTAATGCAGCATTTCCTGCTGTTGCAGTATATACCGTATATCCAAGTTTGCTGAAATAGCAATACAGCATTGATACAATTTCTTTTTCATCGTCTACAATTAAAATACTCTGCGCCATAAATATGCCTCCATTGTGAATATCTGATTTAAGATTATCAAACAAAAATCTATTTCTAATCAATTTCTTTAATTTTTGATGTCATTAGTTATTATATATGGCAATATGAGTTGTAGCAACCTTACTCTACATGTTTTATGCTCTATTACTATCCACACTATGATGTGTGTAATCATATCCCGAAAGCCATACCAAACAAAGCAGTCTATGGCAGATTTAGAAATAAGTCCTATGATTATTGAAAAATAAGAAAATATAAAAATTAGAGTGAAGTAATTATATTACAAAATGAAAAACGGGAGATACACAGATATTGTGCTATCTCCCATATTGTTTTTAGTGTCATATCAAGGCTCATTTATTAGTGGTAAAATTAGCGTTTTTCTATATTTCTCAAAATGCTTGAAAGTAAAGTGTTCATATGGATAATCGAAAATCAGATATAAACTTTTGTTTAAATTGCCTATAATTCAAGTGAATCTTCTGCATCCACCCACATCTGTAAATTGCCATCAAGATATAATCTTGCATATTCCAAAGGCTGATAATCAACTGTTCTAAAATTTTCAACTGGACAACCACAGTGTGGACAATATTCTTCACTATTTATAGGTACAACCCTTAATGATTTGCCACAGAATGGACAGTGATTTTTGATTACAATTATGATTAACCTATTATAAGTTATGCCACTTCAATTTTTGCAAATATCATCCAATCTGCAATACATGAAATTAAAATAACTATTCCTAAAAATGCAGGTACTCTTGCAAATTGTTCTAAATAATTTGAATGAATTCAATATTATGCTTTTTTCTCCTTAAATGGCTTCAGAAAGATCACCCATCCAAAGATCAGCAGATTCATTACCAGTGCAACAGGAATATCTCCCCAGTGGATTTGCTGATTCTGAAGTACATCCGCAGAGTACGTTCCTGAAAAAAACTACCACCATATTATTATTCAGAAAATGAATAATTATCGGGACCCAGATATTCTGGGTTTTCATATAAGTATATGCCATAAAAATCCCCAGTGAAATACAGGTAACAAACTGGCTTGCCAGAGCCGCCAGCCCCATATCCGGCGTAGTGTAATAGAAGAAATCTATTGGCAGATGCCATACAGCCCACACACAGCCCAAAAAGGATTACGCCGCCTTTTAGTCCAAATTTTTTCTGAAGAAGAGGCTGAAGATAAGATCTCCATCCGTATTCTTCTCCAAAGAATGCCACTACTGACAGGAATTTACCAAAACAGTAAAAAATATGATCCAGGTAGTAGGATTTGCCATTATTTTGCCAAATTCAGAAAGCTGGCCGCTCAGAGCACTGGCAATCACAAATCTGAGAAGATATAATCCAATAAACAACAGGATCATACGAATAGATATATTCCAATGTTCGCTGTTCAGTCCATAGGATCTGCGCTTTTCTTTACCGGATTGCAGAAGAAGAATCCAGAAAATAACGCTGCCACCTATTATAACGTACTCCATGATCGTTGCCCACTGAGAATATGGCATGCTCATCAGATCTCTATTTTGGGGAGCCAGAACAGAAGCCGCCGTGCAGACAACCAGCACCGCCGTGAGTGCTACAAAGAATATGTAAAAAAGCCGTTGGAAGATTTTTATCTCCTTTTTTGGTAATTAAATAAGCCATCATCACACCTGCTGCTGGATACAGCATCTGCGCATTTGGAAAAGCGCTGAGATCAAGACCTTTTCCATAGCCATACCACATCAGAAGTCCCATTACATATGTGATTCCGTATGCTATAATCACATAAATCAATAGCTGTTTTTTCTCTGTTTGCATAAATTTCATAATTCCTTCCTTGCAACTTTTAATTTGTTACTCACATGATATCATACTTTAGACACTTAGGCACAGGTTATTCCCCAAATTGAAGAAAACTTAAAACATTGATTTACTGCAAGGCATAACGAATCTTTTTTATTAAACAAGGGCAAGATGCGCCCTTGAGTAACTCTAATTTCCTTTTGGAAATCAGGAAAGGTTGTTCTTAGGAATATTTTTCTTTACATTCATTAATAGTATGTTATACTAGAATAAATCTGATAAATTTGAAACACTTACTATAGTTATTAGAAATGGAGTTTTCTATGGATTTACAAATGATACTATTTATTGCTTTAATCATTATTTTTTTTTATAATTCTGTTACTAGCATTTATTATTAAATCTGCAGTAAAGCAAGGAATTTTGGAAGCTTACAAGATTATTAAAATGATAAAGATAAAAATATTTTATAACTCTAATCTAAAATTTAGTATGTTCAATAAAAATCCTCTTTTTTAAAGAGTTGGATATTCTTTAATTATTTCTTGTTATTAGTTGTATAAGACCCATATAAGGTATCTACTTAATAGAGGAAAAGAGAATTACAGATGTTTTAAGGAAAAGTGGCTATTTTTAAGAATATATCAATCAACTTTGTTTTATTGTATTTTGATACTCTTGTGTTAATACTCGGATAAAAAAGAAATGTCCTAACAGTATTCTTCATGTTTATGTGAATATGAATTAATCTGCTAAGGCATTTCTTTTTTTTTTTATCTTTAAAATATCATTTAAAATAATCAAATTTTTAGCAAAGTAGGTCTTTTTGGTATCATATGAGACGCATTTGTGCAAGATTTCCTCCTTCTTCAGATGTTTCGAACATATGGTGATTACCTTTTGATTACCTTTGCTTTTGGGAAATTTTACGCGGTTTCTAAGGCTTTTTAATACAGGGATGAGAGAATCGAGCTCCCACCAAAGGTTTTGGAGACCCCTATCATACCATTTGACCAATCCCTATTCAGTTGTCGCTTAACTCAAGCGACTTGTTAAGAATATACCTTATGGAGTGATGAATGTCAAGAAAAAAATAAAGAAAATTCAAGAAATGTTTCAAGGATGGTTCTCTAATTCTGAATCAAATTATAACGCATTTATCAAAGCGATGCTTCGGGGGAATGTGAAAGAGATGAATACTTATATGAATGAAGTTGCACTAGCTACATTTAGCAGTTTTGATACAGGAAGACATCCGGCAGGAAAAAGGCAGCCGGAGCGTTTTTATCATGGATTCGTTCTGGGACTTTTGGTAGAATTAAGAGATCGTTATGAAGTAAAGTTCAACAGAGAAAGCGGTTACGGGCGATATGATGTGATGTTAATACCAAGAGAAACGCTGGATCAGGCAATTATAAAAAGGAAGAAGCGACCTCAAAATCACTTCTTCCTTTCTTTGTTCTCTTACAGAATTCCAAGATCCATCATTGCTTTTTTCAGAACTTCTTTATGTGCATTTTCCATCTCTGTCAGAGGTGCTCTAAGAGTTCCAACTTCTTTTCCCATCATGTTAAGAGCAACCTTAACCGGGATCGGGTTCACTTCACAGAAGAGAGCATCAACCAGTGGAAGTGCATCTAACTGCATCTTGCGGCTACCTGCGATATCTCCTGAGAAGAATTTGTAGCACATGTCATGCACGTAAGCCGGAGCTACGTTGGAGAGAACGGAGATAACTCCGATTCCGCCAAGTGCGAGAAGCGGTACAACCTGATCATCATTTCCTGAGTAAAGATCAACGTTGCCATCACAAAGATGCAGGATCTGTGCAACTGTGCTGATATTTCCAGATGCTTCTTTAATACCTACGATGTTCTCAACATCTTTCACAAGTGTTGCAACTGTCTGTGGCTGAAGTCCACATCCTGTACGGCTTGGTACATTGTACAGAATCGCCGGAATATTTACTTCATTACAAATAGCTGTGTAATGAGCAATCAGTCCGTTCTGTGTTGCTTTATTATAATATGGTGTAACGAGCAGAATTCCGTCAGCTCCATCTTCCTGAGCTTCTTTGGACAACTGGATCGCTGTTCTTGTACAATTAGAACCTGTTCCGGCGATGACCGGGATACGGTGGTTCACACGCTCAATTGCAAAACGGATTGTTGCTGCATGTTCTTCCTCTGTCATAGTAGCGGATTCACCTGTTGTTCCACAGATGACGATCGCATCTGTTCCGCCTGCGATCTGCTCCTCTAACATCTCATCTAATTTGTCATAATTGACCTCAAGATTCTCTTTCATCGGAGTAGCGATCGCTACACCTGCGCCTTTAAAATTGCCATTCTTTTTATCCTCCTTCAACATGGTGAAACAAAGGTATTACTGGTCATAGCAGGTTATTGCGCATCTGTGAACACGGTTATTGAAAGTTCGAACGATAATTATAATAGCCATGAGCAGTAACTGTTTAATATACATCTATGCAAGAATGCGTAAACTGTAAATAAACATAAAAGAAACGGCAGGATGCGCCGTCCCCCCAAATATACATTATGTATAATTCAGATAGCTCTCCATCTTGCGATGACAGTCATGGCGCTGTTGACGACATGCCCAAGAACAAGAACTCAGGATTCTTACCCTTTCGGCATCTTCCCCTTTCTGATGAGTTCTTCTGCTCTTGAAACATCCGTCATCGTACTTATGAAAAATGCGACCTCTATCTACGTTTCCGTGTTTAAGCAAATAATAACACCGAGGGTACAATGATGTCAACATGGTTTCTGGATTTCTTTCTTATTTATAATACCCTGGGTTATAAGTACACCTTATAAAAATTGATTATAATAAAGTATAACCGATTTTTTGACTTTTTTCTTATATATATGATATCATTAATTTGCTAGATGTGTGAATGACAAAGCTGTTTCATTTGCACTTTTTTTTATGCTTGTATGTTTGTTTTTTGAAAAACAATCGCAAGAAACGACATAAGATAACAAGAGAAAATTGCGAGGATGAGAACCGCGATTCTTGGAAAAGGTATGTGGATAGGAAGGAGACCTACTGTGTTAACAATCGGTAATTACGTGAAAGTTAAGACACTGGAGGAGGCTTACGAGCTGAATCAGGCAAGAAACAGTCGTATCATGGGCGGCATGATGTGGATGAGATTAGGAAATGCAAGAGTGAAGACAATCATTGATATGTCGGAACTTGGTTTGAATGAGATTGAGGAGACAGACTATGTATTCCGCATTGGAGCAATGTGTACACTGCGCCAGCTGGAAGAGCATGAGGGGCTGAGAAAATTCTATGGGGACGGAATTGCAGAAAGCCTTCGTCATATTGTTGGAGTTCAGTTTAGAAATCAGGCAACAGTTGGAGGCAGTATCTATGGAAGATACGGATTTTCTGATGTGCTGACTGCATTACTGGCACTGGATACATTTGTGGAATTATATAATGGAGGAACTGTTCGACTTTCTGAGTTTGTGAACAGAAAAGCAGATAAGGATATTCTTGTATCTGTGATCGTCAGAAAGAGCAAGAGAAAATTCCGTTACGAATCAATTCGTCAGACAAAGACAGATTTTCCGGTACTGACATGTTCTGTCGTAACAGGAATTTACAGAGGTCAGGAGTCCTGGTTCTTTTCGGTAGGAGCAAGACCGATGAAAGCGGCATTGCTTGAAAAGCAGTGGGAGATCCCGAAAGATGCTACAGACGAGCAGCTCACAGAGTATGCAAAACGTGTGGCAGCAGAATTTACTTATGGAAGCAATATGCGCGGAAGTGCGGAGTACAGACAGCACCTTGCGGAGGTTCTGCTTCGCAGAGAGATGCGCTCAATTTTAGATGAATATAATGCGGAGGAGAAATAGGATGGAAGTACAGTTTACCCTGAATGGAAAGAAAGTAAGTACAGAGATCGCTGCAGATACAGTCCTGTTGAATCTTCTGCGTGATCTTGGATGTAAGAGTGTGAAATGTGGATGCGAGACAACAAACTGTGGTTTGTGTACAGTATGGATCGACGGAAAATCCCGCCTGTCATGTTCTGTTCTTGCAGCAAGCATTGACGGACATGAAGTGACAACACTTGAGGGTGTGGAGAAAGAAGCAGCAGAATTCGGCTCATTTCTTGCACAGGAAGGTGCAGAGCAGTGTGGATTCTGTTCCCCGGATTCATTATGAACGTGCTCGCAATGTTCCGTGAATTGAAGAACCCTTCTATAGAAGAAATCAAAGAATATCTGGCAGGAAATCTGTGCCGCTGTACAGGATACATGGGACAGCTTCGTGCAATCCAGAAATATATGGAAGTCAGAAATACAGCAGTTAACATTACAGTAAAGAAAATGGGCGGGGGAGGAGTAAGAATGGAAAGAATAGATAAAGTTCAGAATCTGATTCCTGAGAAACCGGAATTTGTCCACAGCAATCAGGAAAAAAGGAGAAGCTATAGAATCCCTGAAGATTGTAAACCGTCCTGTTGTAAAGAAAGATGCTGCTGCACTTGTTACAGGAAAAAGTGTTTATACAAATGACCTTGCACCGTCAGATTGTCTGATTGTTAAAGTGATCAGAAGTCCATATGCACACGCATTAATTAAGGATATTAACACAGCACGTGCTGAGGCTGTACCTGGAATTGAATGTGTTCTTACATATAAAGATTGTCCGGATAAGAGATTTACAATGGCTGGTCAGACCTATCCGGAACCAAGTCCGTATGACCGTCTGATCCTTGACCAGAGAGTACGTTTCGTTGGAGATGCAGCTGCAATCGTGGCAGGAACTTCAGAGGAAGCAGTTAAGAAAGCGATGAAGCTTGTGAAGATCCAGTATGAGGTCCTTGAACCGGTTCTTGATTTCCGTACAGCAAAGGATAATCCCATCCTTGTGCATCCGGAAGATAACTGGAGAAGCCTTTGCCCGGTTGGTGCGGATAACAAGAGAAATCTTTGTGCACATGGGGTGAGTGAAGACGGAGACGTAGAGGCAGTTCTTGCAAAATGCGATTACGTGATCGACCGCGTCTATCATACCAAGGCGAATCAGCAGGCGATGATGGAGACGTTCCGTGCTTATACATATTTAGATGCATACGGAAGATTAAATGTCGTTTCATCTACACAGGTTCCGTTCCATGCAAGAAGAATCCTTGCTCATGCACTCGATATTCCGAAGAGTAAAGTGCGCGTGATCAAGCCAAGAATCGGTGGAGGATTCGGTGCGAAGCAGACTGTAGTTTCCGAAGTTTATCCGGCACTTGTCACATGGAAGACAGGAAAACCGGCGAAGATCATTTACACAAGAGAAGAGTCTTTGATCGCTTCTTCACCGCGTCATGAGATGGAACTTCATGTACGTCTGGGAGCGGATAAAGAAGGAAATATTAAGCAATCGATCTCTATACACTTTCCAACACTGGAGCATTTGGTGAGCACGGACCGACAACCGTAGGTCTTTCCGGTCACAAGTCTATTCCGCTTTATGGAAAGGCAGAAGCATTTCGCTTTACATATGATGTTGTTTATACAAATGTTATGTCAGCAGGAGCTTACCGTGGATACGGAGCAACACAGGGACAGTTCGCTGTAGAATCAGCTGTAAATGAACTTGCAGAAGTTCTCGGAATGGACCCGACAGTGCTTCGTGAGAAGAACATGGTACGCCAGGGCGATAAGATGCCGGCTTATTATGGCGAAGTTACAAACAGCTGTACACTCGACAGATGTCTTGCCAGAGCAAAAGAAATGATCAACTGGGATGAAAAGTATCCATACCGTGATATGGGAAATGGAAAAGTCCGCAGTGTCGGAGTTGCAATGTCCATGCAGGGATCTGGAATCTCAGCAGTAGATACAGGTGCGGTTGAAATCAAAGTAAATGATGACGGATTCTACAGTCTGATCATTGGAGCTACTGATATGGGAACAGGATGCGATACGATCCTTGCCCAGATGGCAGCAGAGTGTCTTGAATGTAAACCGGAAGAAGTTGTTGTATTCGGAGTAGATACAGACATCTCTCCATACGACTGTGGTTCATACGCATCCAGTACAACTTATGTAACAGGACAGGCAGTTGTTAAGACTTGTGAATCCCTTCGCAAGAAAATCTGCGAGCGTGGAGCAGAGTATCTCGGATGCAAGCCGGAAGATGTAGATTTCGATGGAGAATATGTAACAGAGCTGGCAACAGGAAAGCAGATTTCAAGAAGTCAGATTGGAAATAACGTGATGTGCTTCAGTAACGCACCACTTTCCGCAAGCGAAGCATTTTCCTCACCGGTATCTCCACCGCCATTCATGGTTGGTATGGCAGAAGTTGAGATCGACAAAGAGACAGGTGTACTTGAACTGATCGATTACGTAGCAGTCGTAGACTGTGGAACAGTTATAAATCCGAACCTTGCACGTGTGCAGGTGGAAGGCGGAATCGCACAGGGAATCGGTATGGCACTGTATGAAGATGTTGTATATAACAAGAAGGGAAAGAACTTCAGCAATTCTTTGATGCAGTATAAGATTCCAACTCGTCTTGATGTCGGAACAATCCGTGTTGAGTTCGAGAGCAGCTACGAGCCGACAGGACCGTTCGGAGCGAAGTCTATCGGAGAAATCGTAATCAATACACCATCACCGGCAATCAGCAATGCAATCCAGAATGCGACAGGCGTGATCATTAGAGAACTGCCGATGACAGCGGAGAAAATTTACAGAGGAATTTCTGGGCGTTAGACTTGGAGTCGGGGAAGAATGAAGTGAAATAAGGAAGCTATCAACTACGATAACAACGAATGGAGTTGAATATCGTCGTTGATAGCTTTTTTACGTTGACATTGCTGTTCTATTCTGCTATAGTTAACCCACATCAAAATCTCAGACATATATTTTCTATATCTCATTTGTCTGAATGTGTTGTCGAAAGGATAACTTTATCTCATATTCAAGGCTGTATCAGCAGGAGATTCCATTTTGATGAGTTACAAAATAACAAAAGAATAAGAAACCAGGAGGAAAAATCTATGGGAAAAGCAGATGTTAATGTGAATATCTGGCTAAGTGAGAAGAAAAAAAGATTTGCGAATTTATTTAATGGTGTGATTTATGGTGGAAGGCAGGTGATATTGCCAGAGGATTTGGAAGAAGTGAATCCTGTTTCATCTGTCAGTGTGAAAAATCGGACCGGGAAAACAAAAAACATGAAAAAATACCGCGATATCATTATGAAATGGCGAAATCAGGCTACACTTGTGTTACTTGCAAATGAATCACAGGATAAGGTTCATTATGCAATGCCGCACAAGGTAATGCTTTATGATGGAATGGATTACGAAACACAGAAAGCAGGTCAGTCGTTAGAGCATCTTACCGCAGGAGAATATCTGTCGCGATTTCGAAAAAAAAAGATCGATTGATACCGATTATTTCATTAGTCTTTTATTATGGTTCAGAACCGTGGGATGGACCTGTTGATCTGTATGATATGTTTCGGTTGGAAGGAACGAAAGAAGAGAAAGAAATTTTGGAGAAATATCTTCCCAATTATAAAATCAATCTTGTAGATGCAGAAAGATTGGAAGACGTTGAAAAATTTTCGGATGATTTACAAGTGATATTAACTATGCTAAGATATAGGGACAGTAAGGAAGAACTGAAACACTATATTGATGAAAATAAAAAGTTCTTTCAGAACGTTGACTATGAAACGAGTCAGGCGATGAAAGCATTTTTGAACATGAAACAAATACCAGGTGAAACAGAGCAGAAGGAGGAGACGGTAGATATGTGTAAGGCAATACAGGAAATGTATGATGATGGAGTGAAAGATGGAATTCAGCGAGGGATAGCAGCAACTATTAGAACATGTCAAAATTTGAATGCTTCTAGAATAGAGACGTTTAATAATATTAGGAAAGAGTATAAATTAACAGAGGAGCAAACAGAGGAATACTTAAACACATATTGGAAGTGAGGCTGAAACAAATACCACGAAAAACAGAGCAGAATGAGGAGAAAGAGATGAACGCAGTAGAAGCTTTAGATGAATTACAGCGCAAAGCAAGACATGATGATAAATTAAGAGAACAGTTCATAAAGACAAGGGACGCAGAAGATCCTCTTGGTGCATTCAGCTCTGTATGTCGTGAGGCAGGTTATGAACTTTATCCGATGGATATTGTGCAGGCAGGAGATGAATTTTATGCCGCAATGAAGCGCAGTACGAATGGTGGCGGAGAGAATTCACCGGTGCTTACAGGAGAGGATGACCCTTATGAAATGTTTTTGCAGGACTACAAGAACTGTAAAAATAATTTTAGTGTATAAGCATTAGACATAAATGAACGAAGTGATTACAAAATAGGAAGATTTATTGATGATAAAGATAATTCGCGTTGGAAGAGAGCGCTTACGAGAAGCGTACGAAATTGTGAATAAGGTAGACCAGGGATGAACGTTCCGGAATGGTTTGTTGCAGAAACGTATGAAGAATTTGATTTCTGGATGAAGAAGGAACGAGGTCTTTTATATCTTGCTGTTGATGAAGAGGGCAAGGCGGGAGCTATGTTTTTCGTAATTTTACCGGGCGCTCACCCGGATAATCTGGGATATGATCTTGGAATGGAGGAAGAGAAACTGAAGCTTTGTGCTATGATGGATACGGCGGCTGTATTACCAGAGTTTCGAGGGCACTATTTACAATATAAAATGATGCAGCACGCGGAAGGTGATTTGAGACAGATGGGATATCGCTACCTGCTTTGTACGGTGCATCCGGAAAATGTTTTCAGCAGATCAAATGTCATGAAACAGGGGTATCAGAAGATGCTTACGAAGGAAAAAATATGGCGGATTCTTAAGAGATATCTGGATGAAAAATATTATAGAATAAGAAAACAAACATCGGAATAAACATCTGATGTTTGTTTTCACAGAAATGCACTAACACGTTAATACGTGAAAAAGATAAAGCGAAATACTGATATAATATAGAAAAAAAAAGAAAAGGTATGTGGTATACTCTCGACATAGCCTCTGGCAGGATTGCAGAAATGCCGAGGCATTCCTGAATGGAAACTGATAGAGATATTTAACGGCAGGCTGATGAAAGGAGCAATAAAATGGAGACATATATGCAGATGCTTGGAAGACTTGCAAAGAGTGCATCCCGTGAGGCAGCAAAGCTTGGAACGAAGGCAAAGAACAGAGGGCTTCTCGCAGTAGCGAATGAACTTGTAGAAGAGAGAGAATTGATTTTACAGGAGAATGCAAAGGATATTGAAACTGCGAAAGCGAAAGGCGTGAAGCAGTCTTTGATTGATCGATTGGCACTGACGGAACAGCGAATTGAAGACATGGCAGAAGGTCTGCGTCAGATTGCAGCACTTGATGATCCCATCGGAGAAGTGCTTGGCATGAAGACAAGACCGAACGGGCTTCGTATCGGAAAGAAACGCGTACCGCTTGGCGTTGTTGGAATTATCTATGAGTCCAGACCGAATGTGACAGCAGATGCATTTGGACTTTGCTTCAAGACTGGAAATGCGGTAATTCTTCGTGGTGGAAGTGATGCGATCCATTCCAATCAGGCAATTACCCGTGCAATCAAGGAAGGACTCCGCAAAGAGAAGTTATCTCAGGATCTCATCCTTCTTGTGGAAGATACAAGCAGAGAAGTTGTAAATGAGATGATGAAGATGCATGGCTGGATTGATGTTCTGATTCCAAGAGGTGGAGCGGGACTCATTGCAAATGTTGTCGCAAACAGTACGGTTCCGGTAATTGAGACAGGAACCGGAAACTGTCATGTATATGTTGATGAGACAGCAGACATTAAGATGGCAACAGACATTATCGAAAATGCGAAGACACAGCGTCTTGGTGTGTGCAATGCATGTGAGTCACTTGTGATTCATTCCAAGATAGCAGATGCAGCTTTGCCGAAGATTGTAACAAGACTGAAGGAACATGGTGTAGAGATACGTGGAGATGAGAGAGCACAGGCAATCAGTTCAGAGATTATTCCGGCAACAGAAGAAGACTGGGGAACAGAGTACCTGGATGCAATTATTTCTGTAAAGATTGTTGATTCCATCGATGAGGCAATCACACATATCAATACATACAATACAGGACATTCTGAATCCATTATTACAAAGGATTACGACAATGCCTTGAGATTCCAGGATGAGATCGATGCGGCAGCGGTTTATGTAAATGCATCAACAAGATTTACAGATGGATTCGAATTCGGATTCGGTGCTGAGATCGGAATCAGCACACAGAAGCTTCATGCAAGAGGCCCGATGGGACCCGAAGCACTGACAACAACAAAGTATATTATCTTCGGAAACGGACAGATCAGGGGATAGTATAGATAGCAGGTTTTAAAATCCAGGTCAATTAGTGTAAGTTAAATAAACTTGTCTTTGACACGGATTTTATGTATCATAATTCAAGTCAACTTATGATTTGGCTATAAGCTTGCCCGGAATTCACAAAATTACAATCAAGTCAACAACATTTCTATAAAATCACATTCCCTCCCCCAAAAAGCATCCTATTAATAAAATAAGAAGAAAATAAAAAACTTATAAAAATAACAATCAGTGTTGACAAACAGAAATCGAGGTGCTATCTTAGTATCTGTAAGGTGTTAGCACTCAAAAACAAAGAGTGCTAATAACAAACAAAGATGAACAGAAAGGGGAACACAGAGATGTCTGTAGAAGCTGAATTAAGTGAAAGAAAACTTACGATATTGAAAGCCATCATACAGAATTATCTGGAGACTGGCGAACCGGTCGGATCACGAACCCTTTCAAAATACACAGATTTGAAATTAAGTTCCGCAACGATAAGGAATGAGATGGCAGATCTGGAAGATCTTGGTTACATCTTCCAGCCACACACATCGGCAGGAAGAATTCCATCAGATAAGGGATATCGCTTTTTATGTAGATCTTCTGATGGAGAACAAGGAGCAGGAGATCAGCAGACGAGAGGATGCACTTCTTGAAAAGACCGATAAGGTCGAGAAGGTACTCCAGCAGGCAGCAAAGGTTCTTGCTTCGAACACCAATTATGCGACGATGGTTTCCGCACCGGTCAACAGCCGGAACACATTGAAGTTCATTCAGCTATCACAGGTGGATGAAGAACAGATCGTAGCAGTCATCGTACTTGGTGGTAATGTGATCAAGAATAAGATCATTGAAGTTGGAGAAACCTTAAGTAATGAGAATCTGTTGAAGCTGAATATGCTTCTGAACACGACACTGAATGGATTATCCATTGATCAGATTACATTAGGTCTGATTGCCAGATTAAAGGAACAGGCCGGTATTCACAGTGAGGTGGTTGGAAACGTACTGGATGCAGTGGCAGAGATCATTCATGTAGATAATGACATGGAGATCTACACCAGCGGCGCGACGAATATTTTCAAATATCCGGAACTTTCCGATAAGCAGAGCGCCCAGGAGATTATCAGTGCATTTGAGGAAAAACAGCAGCTGGCAGATCTGGTGACAGAGACACTGGCAAGTGAGGAGAACAACGGCATACAGGTTTACATCGGAGATGAAACTCCGGTTAAGACGATGAAAGACTGCAGTGTTGTTACCGCCACTTATGAACTGGGAGAAGGCATGAAAGGAACGATTGGAATCATCGGTCCGAAGAGAATGGATTATGAACATGTCATGAAGACGCTGAAGACTTTACAATGTGAGTTGGATGCGATTTATAATAAAGAACCAAAAGAGTAATAATAGGAAGGTAGAAAGCTGGTGACAGAGAACATGAGCAAAGAAGATATGGTAAAAGAAGCTGTTGAAGAGGCGAAAAGCAAAGGCTGCAAAGAGCAGGCAGAAGCTGAAGAGACAGTAGAAACAGAAGATGCCCGGGAGTTGAGGCTGAAGCGAAAGAAGCGACAGAGGAAGCAACTGAGACTGAAGGAGATTCAGAAGCAGCATCAGAAGGTAAGAAAAAGTTCTTCGGAAAGAAAGAGAAGAAGGACAAGAAAGACGAGAAGATCGAGGAACTCACAGACCGCGTTACTCGTCAGATGGCAGAGTTTGATAACTTCCGCAAGAGATCTGAGAAGGAGAAATCCCAGATGTACGAGATCGGAGCGAAAGATATCATAGAAAAGATTCTTCCGGTTGTGGATAACTTCGAGCGTGGACTTGGTTCCGTACCGGAGGAGGAGAAGAATGCTCCGTTCGTAGAAGGAATGGAGAAGATCTACAAACAGCTTATGACTACACTGGAATCCGTTGGAGTAAAACCAATTGAGGCAGTTGGTCAGGAATTCAATCCGGATTTCCACAACGCAGTAATGCATGTGGAAGATGGAGCTCGGTGAGAACATCATCGCAGAAGAATTCCAGAAAGGTTACATGTACCGTGAAAGTGTTGTAAGACACAGCATGGTAAAAGTAGCAAACTAATTTGATTTTTAACAAGATTCAGAGATTAGATAGAGGAGGAAATTTATCATGGGAAAAATTATTGGTATTGACCTTGGTACAACAAACAGCTGTGTTGCCGTTATGGAAGGTGGACAGCCAACAGTTATCGCGAATACAGAAGGCGCAAGAACAACACCGTCTGTTGTAGCATTTACAAAGACAGGAGAGCGTCTCGTAGGTGAGCCTGCAAAACCTCAGGCAGTAACAAACGCAGCAAGAACGATCTCCTCTATCAAAAGAGAGATGGGAACAGATTATAAAGTAGATATTGACGACAAGAAATATTCTCCACAGGAGATCTCCGCAATGATCCTTCAGAAACTGAAAAAGGATGCAGAGGCATATCTTGGTGAGAAAGTAACAGAAGCAGTCATCACGGTTCCGGCTTACTTCAACGACGCACAGCGTCAGGCAACCAAGAAGATGCAGGTAAGATCGCAGGACTTGATGTAAAACGTATCATCAACGAGCCTACAGCAGCTGCACTTGCTTATGGTCTTGACAACGAGAAAGAGCAGAAGATCATGGTTTACGACCTGGGTGGTGGTACATTCGACGTATCCGTTATCGAGATCGGTGATGGAGTTATCGAGGTACTTTCAACAGCTGGTAACAACAGACTTGGTGGAGATGACTTTGACCAGAAGGTCACAGATTACATGCTTGCAGACTTCAAGGCAAAAGAAGGCGTAGATCTTTCTACAGATAAGATGGCTCTTCAGAGATTAAGAGAAGCAGCAGAGAAAGCTAAGAAAGAGCTTTCAAGCGCAACAACAACAAATATCAACCTTCCGTTCATCACAGCAACAGCTGAAGGACCGAAGCATTTCGATATGAACCTTACAAGAGCTAAATTCGATGAGCTGACAAGAGATCTCGTAGAAAAGACTCAGGAACCGGTAAGACGTGCACTTTCCGACGCAGGAATCACAGCTTCCGAGCTTGGACAGGTACTTCTCGTTGGTGGATCAACACGTATTCCGGCTGTTCAGGAAGAAGTTAAGAGACTGACAGGCAAAGAGCCTAGCAAATCCCTTTAACCCAGATGAGTGTGTTGCACTTGGTGCTTCCGTACAGGGTGGTAAGCTTGCAGGAGAGGCTGGCGCAGGTGATATCCTTCTTCTGGATGTTACTCCGCTGTCACTTTCTATCGAGACAATGGGTGGTGTGTAGCTACAAGACTGATCGAGAGAAATACAACAATCCCGACAAAGAAGAGCCAGATCTTCTCAACAGCAGCAGATAACCAGACAGCTGTAGACATCAACGTTGTACAGGGTGAGAGACAGTTCGCAAGAGACAACAAGTCCCTCGGACAGTTCAGACTTGATGGAATCCCGCCGGCTCCACGTGGAATCCCGCAGATCGAGGTTACCTTCGATATCGATGCAAATGGTATCGTAAATGTATCTGCTAAGGATCTTGGAACAGGTAAAGAGCAGCATATTACAATCACAGCAGGTTCTAATATGTCTGATGACGATATCGATAAAGCTGTAAAAGAAGCGGCTGAATTCGAGGCTCAGGATAAGAAACGTAAAGAAGCAATCGATACAAGAAACGAAGCAGACGCTATGGTATTCCAGACAGAGAAGGCAATCAAAGAGGTTGGCGACAAAGTCGATGCTACAGAGAAGGCAGCTGTAGAGGCTGACGTTCAGGCACTGAAAGATATCCTTGCAAAATCTGCTCCGGAGAACACAACAGAAGAGCAGGTAGCAGAGATCAAAGCTGCGAAGGAAAAACTGATGGAGAGCGCACAGAAACTGTTCACAAAGATGTATGAGCAGGCAGGTGCTGCAGCAGGTGCAGGTGCACAGGCTGGTCCTACACCAGAAGCTGGTCCGGCTCCGGATGGTTTCAGGGTGATGATGTTGTAGACGGAGACTACAAAGAAGTCTAAAATATAGAAAAGATGCCGGTAAGACAGAAGAAAAACAGGCAGCAGGGCATCAGATAAATGAAGCATGAAGAGAAATTCTACGGAGCTTTGTAGCTTCGTAGAATTTCTTGAGGTTAAGAAAGAGATACAGAAAGGTTAGTATTTGTGTTATGGCAGAGGCAAAGAGAGATTATTATGAGGTGCTCGGCGTAAGCAAAGATGCAGATGATGCTACAATCAAAAAAGCATACCGCCAGCTGGCAAAGAAGTACCATCCAGATATGAATCCAGGTGATAAAGAAGCAGAAATAAAGTTCAAAGAGGCTTCCGAAGCCTATGCCGTTCTGAGTGACGCTGACAAACGTCGTCAGTACGATCAGTTCGGCCACGCTGCATTTGAAGGCGGTGCCGGCGGCGGAGCAGGTGGATTCGGTGGCGGATTTAACTTCAATGGAGCAGATTTCAGCGACATTTTCGGAGATATCTTCGGAGATATGTTCGGTGGCTCCAGAAGAGGCGGCGCAAGCAATGGTCCTATGAAAGGGGCTAATATCAGAAAGAGCATCCGCATCACATTCGAGGAAGCTGTCTTCGGATGTGAGAAAGAACTGGATCTTGTGCTGAAAGATCCTTGCGAAGACTGTCACGGCACAGGTGCAAAGCCTGGAACATCACCGGAGACATGTCCAAAGTGCGGTGGTAAAGGTCAGGTCGTATATACATCCCAGTCCTTCTTTGGAACCGTACAGAATGTACAGACATGTCCGAACTGCGGTGGTTCCGGTAAGATTGTGAAAGAGAAATGCCCGAAATGTGCAGGTACAGGATATACATCCAGCAGAAAGAAGATCAAAGTTACGATTCCGGCAGGTATTGATAACGGACAGAGCGTACGCATCCGTGAAAAAGGAGAACCGGGAGTTAACGGCGGACCGAGAGGAGATCTCCTCGTTGAGGTTAACGTATCCAGACACCCGATCTTCCAGAGACAGGATATGCATATCTTCTCAACCGTTGCGATTTCCTTCGCAGTGGCTACACTCGGTGGCGATGTGAAGATCCCGACTGTAGACGGAGATGTTCTCTATACAGTAAAACCGGGAACAAAGACAGATACAAAAGTACGTCTGAAAGGAAAGGGAGTTCCATCCCTTAGAAATGCTCAGGTAAGAGGAGACCACTATGTAACATTAGTGATCCAGACACCGGAGAGATTAAGCGCAGAGGCGAAAGAGGCTCTGAGAAAATTCGATGAGCTTAGTGGAAATACACTTCATCAGCATGATGATCTTGCTACAAAATCTGAGAAATCAGAGAAAAAGGTAAGAAAAAAGGGTTCATGGATAAGATGAAAGAAGCCTTTGAGGATAAAGAGTAAAAAAAGAGAATGATGGAAGCGGCAGCTGCTGACTGAGAGGTTGGTGGCTGCCGCTTTTTAGCATATCTAGCGATGTAAGTCGCTAATACGCTGAAGAATATGATATGGGAATAATTGAAAAGCAGATTCAGGGAATCAAGGTTAAATAGATGATTTATAGCAAGTTTCTCTTGGTCTGGTTTTCCAAAATCTTAACATGTGTCAAACATCCAGCAAAACTCATATCCAAAAAATCCCTCCTAGAACATCTCCTTGTATTTACACGCGAAATCGGATATATTAGAAGATATTGGAAATGCGTTGCACGAAGCATCCGCAGGCATCGTAGTTGTGGGTTTTGTCTCCAACATCTTTACAAATATAGCAGAAAGAAGGTGACTTTCATCGTGAATCAGATCGTTTTGACAGGAATGGTGCTTTCTGTCGCACCGGTGGGCGAGTACGACCGCAGAGTTGTCATACTTACAAAAGAACAGGGGAAGATCTCAGCCTTTGCAAAGGGATCAAGAAGACCAAACAGTCCTCTAGTGGGAGCGGTGAAATCCATTTACTTTCGGTGAATTCATGATGTATGAAGGTCGTTCTTCTTACACAATTCAGTCTGTAAATGTATCAAATTATTTTCAGAATTGAGAGCAGATGTGGTAGGTGCATATTATGGCTTTTATTTCCTTGAGGTTGCGAATTACTATGCGAGGGAACGAAATGATGAGCGGGAACTTTTAAAATTACTTTATCAGACGATGCGTGCGCTGACAAATCCACATCTTCCGAATCAGTTGATCCGTTACATTTTCGAGTTGAAAGTGCTGACAATCAACGGACAGGGACCGCAGGTGTTCCAGTGTGTACAGTGTGGCGACCGGACGAGGCCGGCAGTGTTCAGCGCGGCGAAGGGCGGACTTGTGTGTAATGAATGTGACGGAGAAGTGAGAGATGGAATGTTTCTTGACGGTTCTACGCTGTATACGATGCAGTATATTGAATCCAGTACAATTGAGAAATTATATACATTTAACGTGAAGCCGGAAGTGCTGGAGAAGTTTGGACGTGTGATGGGACGGTTGATGAAGATGTATGTAGATAAGGAGTTCAAGTCTCTGGAGATACTGCAGACATTGCTGTGATATTTGGGGTATTATTTAAAAATTCTCAACAACATTTAAGACATTATGCAATTGTTGAATCATGAAAAAAATCATGCTATACTACGGTTATATCACCTGTTACATGACAGTGTGAAACGAGTGCATTTTGTTGTAAATGTAATAGTAGCAGAGGAAAGAAAAGAGAAAAAATGATGGACGAGAACATTTTTTATGAAGGAGAAGAAACCGATTTCTTTCGAAGACTACCTTGAATATGATGAGAACAGCAGGGGGAATCTTGGAGGAGAACTCCCTGTGATTGTATATCGGCTATTGGAATATTCTATAAAAAAGACGAGCTTGCGGTACGTTACGGAAGAGCAGAACAGGTTGAGATTTTCCGAAATGCGGGAAGGAAAGCGGGAGAATTTTTTTGCACGTAAGATGCTGAATCTGAATCAGCCGCTGGATCAGTTTGTGGGTGAACTCCAGAAGAAGATGGCAGAAATGAAGATTGGAGTACTCCGTATTGAATCAGTAGACGAGGAGAGCGGGCAGATCATTCTGACCGTCTCGGAAGATGCGGACTGTTCAGGGGCTTCCGGTGCTTGGTGAGACTGTCTGCAATTATGATGAAGGATTTATTTCCGGAATTTTATCTTTATACTCTGGAAAGGAATATGTAGCAGTGGAAACGGACTGCTGGGCTACAGGAGGCCGTGTCTGCCGTTTCCAGCAGATGTAAGAGAAGGTGACAGTTAGTTATGGAAGAGAAAAACTGTGAGATATTATTTGAATATCTGAGGGATATTATATATGATTCCGAGAATGCAAAGTTGGATCTTGAACAGCTGGACGAACCTTTTTTGAAACTTGGAAAAGGTCTTCAATATCTGGATAAAGCGGTGAAAGAAGTGAAGCATTATTCAGCGGAGATTTCAAAGGGAAATCTGTCAATTGAAGCGCCGGGGCGAGATAATTTCCTCTGTGAGAATCTGAAGAATATCCATGCGAATCTGAACCATCTCACCTGGCAGGCAAAGCAGGTGGCGAAAGGGGATTATTCTCAGAGTGTTTCTTATCTGGGAGAATTTTCAGAAGCATTTAATACAATGACAAAGCAGTTGAAAGAACGAGAAGAGGAACTTGAAGAAGAGGCTTACAGAGACAAACTTACAGGGATTGGAAATCGTCATCTGTTCCATGAACGGGCGGAGACGATGCTTGCTACAGGAAAGAAGATTGTCTTTTGTTATTGTGATCTTGATCATTTGAAATATGTGAATGACTATTTTGGACATCAGGAAGGAGATCAGTATCTGAAACATTTTGTCGATATAGTGAAAGCAAACATTCGGCCGGGAGATCTCTTTGTGCGTCTTGGCGGTGATGAATTCTGTATTGTGCTCCTGAATTGTTCGAAAGAAATTATGAAGAAGAAATTTGAGCATGTGTATGAAGTATTCTGTAAGGAGGATTATGTATGAATATAAGCGGAAACATAAAGAGAAGTACCTAAAACAGCTTGAAAAATAAGGCATTAGTCGTTATAATAAGTAACATTGATGTGCAAGGTGAATATTTTCTTAAGAAAATGTGGATAACTTCTCTGAAAATACTGACCAAAGTGCATAAGGTATATAAATAATGTAAATGATAAAAAAAGAATGTGAGGAACATACAATGGTTGAAAAGACAATGGACAAGATCGTAGCACTCGCAAAGTCAAGAGGATTCGTATATCCGGGTTCTGAGATTTACGGCGGTCTTGCCAATACATGGGATTATGGTAATCTTGGTGTTGAACTTAAGAATAATGTGAAGAGAGCATGGTGGAAGAAGTTCATTCAGGAGAATCCATACAATGTTGGCGTTGACTGTGCAATCCTTATGAACCCACAGACATGGGTTGCTTCCGGACATCTTGGAGGATTCAGTGATCCGCTGATGGACTGTAAACAGTGTCATGAGCGTTTCCGTGCAGATAAGATTATTGAAGATTATGCAGCAGAGAATGGAATTGAGCTTGAGAGCTCTGTAGACGGATGGACACAGGAGCAGATGGCAGCATTTATCGAGGATAATAACATTCCATGTCCGACTTGCGGTAAACATGATTTCACAGAGATCCGTGAGTTCAACCTAATGTTCAAGACATTCCAGGGTGTAACCGAGGATGCTAAAAATACTGTTTACCTGCGTCCAGAAACTGCCCAGGGTATTTTTGTTAACTTCAAGAATGTACAGAGAACTTCAAGAAAGAAAGTTCCCTTTGGTATCGGCCAGATAGGAAAATCCTTCAGAAACGAGATAACACCTGGTAACTTCACTTTCCGTACCAGAGAGTTTGAGCAGATGGAGCTTGAATTCTTCTGCAAACCAGGTACTGACCTTGAGTGGTTTGCTTACTGGAAGAGCTTCTGCCTGAACTGGCTGTCATCTCTTGGACTGAAAGATGAGGAAGTACGTTACCGTGACCATGATCAGGAAGAGCTTTCCTTCTACAGTAAGGCTACTACAGACGTTGAGTTCCTTTTCCCCATTCGGATGGGGTGAGCTGTGGGGCAATCGCGGACCGTACAGATTATGACCTGACTCAGCATCAGAATGTATCCGGACAGGATATGACATACTTTGATGACGAGAAAAAGATCAAATATATCCCATACGTTATTGAGCCTTCACTTGGAGCGGATCGTATGGTGCTTGCATTCCTTTGCAGCGCATACGATGAGGAGAATATCGGTACCGAGGAGAAGCCGGATATGAGAACCGTGCTTCATTTCCATCCGGCACTGGCTCCGGTTAAGATCGGAGTGCTTCCGCTTTCCAAGAAACTGAACGAAGGCGCAGAGAAAGTATTTGCAGAGTTATCCAAGTACTACAACTGTGAGTTCGATGATCGTGGAAATATCGGAAAACGTTACCGTCGTCAGGACGAGATCGGTACTCCATTCTGTGTAACATATGACTTCGATTCTGAGGAAGACGGAGCTGTTACAGTACGTGACCGTGATACAATGGAACAGGAAAGAGTTAAGATTGAAGATCTGAAAGCATACTTCGAGAAGAAATTCGAGTGGTAAGATAAATAAGAAAAGCCCGGACTGTAGTTCACAGGTAAGCTTGTGGATTCAGTTTGGGCTGTTTCTTTATAACTTTAAAATAGCATGGAAGATAGAACAGGAGGAGAATGACATGGACAGAAAAAAAATGCATGGACAACTTACAGTAAGGAAGAGCTGGACAGATTAGAACAGGTGAATACAGAATACAAGAACTGCCTTGATGCCGGCAAGACAGAGCGCGAGTGTGTTGCACTGGCAGTTGAAAAGGCAAAAGCAGAGGGATATAAGGATATCATAGATATCATTAAAAATGGAGAAGAAGTGAAAGCCGGAGATAAACTGTATGCCGTGTGTATGAACAAAACAATTGCGCTGTTTCATATGGGTACAAAACCGCTGACAGAAGGTATGAATATTCTTGGAGCTCATATCGATTCCCCGCGCATTGACGTAAAGCAGAATCCTTTGTATGAAAATGAAGAGTTTGCTTATCTTGATACACATTATTATGGTGGAATCAAGAAATATCAGTGGGTGACACTTCCACTTGCCCTTCATGGGAGTGATTGCAAAGAAAGATGGCACAACAGTTCAGGTAAGTATCGGTGAAAAAAGAAGATGATCCGGTCTTTGTTATCACGGATCTGCTGATCCATCTCGCGTCGAAACAGATGGAGAAAAAGGCTGCAACGGTTGTAGAAGGAGAGAAGCTTGATCTTCTGATCGGAAGCCGCCCGATTGGGCAGGATGAAACATTAGAAGAAAAGGAAAAAGAGGCTGTAAAAGCAAATGTAATCAATCTTCTGAAACAATATTATGACATGGAGGAAGAGGATTTCCTCCGCAGAGCTTGAAATTGTTCCGGCAGGAAAGGCTCGTGACTGTGGATTGGATCGCAGTATGGTGCTTGCTTACGGACAAGATGATCGTGTGTGTGCATTCACATCCCTCTTTGCAATGCTCGATGTGGAAGAAGTAGAGCACACAGCATGCTGTATTCTTGTAGATAAAGAGGAAATCGGAAGTGTTGGCGCGACCGGAATGCATTCTCGTTTCTTTGAAAATACAGTTGCAGAACTTGTGGCACTGACAGAAGGGGAGTCTGACCTGAAAGTCAGAAGAGCGCTGATGAATTCCAGAATGCTTTCTTCTGATGTGAGCGCAGCTTATGATCCGATGTATGCTGAAGTATTCGAAAAACGCAGTTCTGCATTCTTTGGAAAAGGACTTGTATTCAACAAGTTTACAGGTGCTCGCGGAAAGAGCGGTTCTAATGACGCAAATGCAGAATATCTTGCAAAGATCAGAAATGCAATGGATGCGCAGAGTGTTGCATACCAGTTCGCTGAACTTGGAAAAGTAGATGCCGGCGGTGGTGGAACAATCGCTTACACTATGGCAAATTATGGCATGGAAGTCATCGACAGCGGTGTCGCAGTGTTGAGTATGCATGCGCCGTGGGAAGTGACAAGCAAGGCAGATGTGTATGAAGCTTATAAGGGATATAAGGCATTTGTTGAAGAAATGAGATAAAGATTATGTACTTGTTGATTTTGAGGAAAATTGCATGATGTTGGTGGCGGAAACACCATAGCAATGATATGTGTAAATTGTATATTAATCACAAAAAAATAGTTGTTTCCAAGTTCTTATAAAGCATGGACAACTATTTTTTTTGTGCATGTTGCACATTGTATGGAGATTAATGCAAATATGCAAAATGACAGCCTGATGGACGATGTGTTTACAATTTGTGAAAGATAGGTTAACCAATATGAAAAAAGTATACAAAAAGCATTTGTAAAAATTGTATATAATTACGAACAAAAGACTTGACTCATAAGTATAAAACCATTAAAATATTATATGCGAAATAAAATTATTTTATTTGTAAAAATTATTTTAGGAGGTCATTGATCATGGCAAAATGGGTTTATATGTTCACTGAAGGTAACGCAGATATGAGAAACCTTCTCGGTGGAAAAGGCGCAAACCTGGCAGAGATGACAAATCTGGGTCTTCCTGTACCACAGGGATTCACAGTAACAACAGAGGCTTGTACACAGTACTATGAGGATGGCAGACAGATCAACGATGAGATTATGGCTCAGATCATGGAAGCTATCGATAAGATGGAAGGAATTACAGGTAAAAATTCGGAGATAAAGAGAACCCGCTTCTCGTTTCCGTACGTTCAGGAGCTAGAGCTTCTATGCCTGGTATGATGGATACAATTCTTAACCTTGGACTTAACGAAGAGGTTGTTGAGACACTGGCAAAGCTTCAGGCAACCCACGTTGGGCTTGGGACTGCTACAGAAGATTCATCCAGATGTTCTCTGATGTAGTTATGGAAGTTGGTAAGAAATACTTCGAGGAACTGATCGACAAGATGAAAGAAGAGAAAGGTGTTAAACAGGATGTAGATCTTGACGCTGATGATCTTAAGAAACTTGCTGAGCAGTTCAAGGCTGAGTACAAAGAGAAGATCGGAGAAGACTTCCCGACAGATCCTAAGGTACAGCTTATGGAAGCTGTTAAGGCTGTATTCCGTTCATGGGATAACCCAAGAGCTAACGTATACCGCCGTGACAATGACATCCCTTATTCATGGGGAACAGCTGTCAACGTACAGATGATGGCATTTGGTAATATGGGAGATGACTGTGGTACAGGTGTTGCTTTCACACGTGACCCTGCTACAGGAGAGAATGGTCTGTTCGGAGAGTTCCTGACAAACGCTCAGGGAGAGGACGTTGTTGCTGGTGTTCGTACACCTATGCATATCACTGAAATGGAACAGAAATTCCCAGAAGCATTCGCACAGTTCAAAGATGTATGCAAGACTCTGGAGACTCACTACAGAGATATGCAGGACATGGAATTCACTGTAGAGCACGGTAAACTGTACATGCTGCAGACACGTAATGGTAAGAGAACAGCTCAGGCAGCTCTTAAGATTGCCTGCGACCTTGTAGATGAAGGAATGAGAACAGAGGAAGAGGCTGTTGCAATGATCGACCCTCGTAACCTTGATTCCCTGCTTCACCCACAGTTCGATGCGAAAGCTCTGAAAGCTGCTACACCAATGGCAAAAGCACTTGGAGCATCACCAGGAGCTGCTTGTGGTAAGATCGTATTCACAGCTGATGACGCTGTAGAGTGGGCTGCAAGAGGAGAGAAAAAGTTATCCTTGTTCGTCTTGAGACATCACCAGAAGATATCACAGGTATGAAGTCTGCTCAGGGTATCCTGACAGTTCGTGGTGGTATGACATCTCACGCAGCTGTAGTTGCTCGTGGAATGGGAACATGCTGCGTATCTGGTTGTGGTGACATCACAATGGACGAAGCTAATAAGAAATTTACACTTGGTGGAAAAGAATTCCACGAGGGAGATGCAATCTCACTTGATGGATCCACAGGTGCTATCTATGACGGAATCATCCCGACTGTAGACGCTACAATCGCTGGTGAGTTCGGAAGAATCATGGGATGGGCTGACAAGTACAGAACTATGAAGGTTCGTACAAACGCTGATACACCGGCTGACGCTAAGAAAGCTCGTGAGCTTGGCGCAGAAGGTATTGGTCTTTGCCGTACAGAGCATATGTTCTTCGAAGGCAACAGAATCGACGCATTCCGTGAGATGATCTGTGCAGAGACAGTAGAAGAAAGAGAAGCAGCACTTGCTAAGATTCTTCCAGAGCAGCAGGGAGACTTTGAAAAACTTTACGAAGCTCTTGAAGGTAACCCGGTTACAATTCGTTTCCTTGACCCACCGCTTCATGAGTTCGTTCCTACAGAGGAAGAGGACATCAAGAAACTGGCTGATGCTCAGGGCAAAACAGTTGACCAGATCAAAGCTATTATCGACAGCCTGCACGAGTTCAACCCAATGATGGGACACCGTGGATGCCGTCTTGCAGTTACATACCCAGAGATTGCTAAGATGCAGACAAGCGCTGTTATCCGTGCAGCAATCAATGTAAAGAAAGCTCATCCGGATTGGAACGTAAAACCTGAGATCATGATCCCACTCGTTGGAGATATCAAAGAGCTCAAATACGTTAAGAAATTCGTTGTAGAGACAGCTGACGCTGAGATCGCAGCAGCTGGAAGCGACCTTGAGTACGAGGTTGGTACTATGATCGAGATCCCGAGAGCAGCTCTTACAGCTGATGATATCGCTAAAGAGGCTGACTTCTTCTGCTTCGGTACAAACGACCTTACACAGATGACATACGGATTCTCCCGTGATGACGCTGGTAAGTTCCTCGATGCTTACTATGATGCTAAGATCTTCGAGAACGATCCATTTGCAAAACTGGATCAGGTTGGCGTTGGCAAGCTGATGAAGATGGCTATCGAACTCGGCAAACCGGTTAATCCAAACCTGCAT
>VOFI01000241.1_pt1 | contig 38730 bp, 55 predicted proteins | sample 5384131 | NCBI WGS metagenome assembly VOFI01 (sample SAMN12384728, study PRJNA508395) | human gut metagenome | isolation source: healthy gut H | host: Homo sapiens | reverse complement strand
CCGGCGCCGCCGCCGAATTCCTCATGACCGAGCCGTGCCTCGTACAGACCGGAGGCCGTTGTGCCCGCCAGATACTCCCGAATCAGCGGGTACACGGAAAACATCGAGAACGCCTTCTGCGCCAGCAGGATCTTCGCGCCGGTGCGTCTGGCAACGTCCCGCAGGACGGCCAGATTCTGCACCAGACGGTTTTCATCGAGCAGGTAGCAGGGCGTAGGAAGCTCAGTAAATTTCATATCAGTCCACCAGCACCGGCTTGTCGTTAATCTGCCACGGCAGACCCCACTTGTTCAGCGCCTCCATGTACGGATCGGGATCAAACTCCTCGACCGTGTACACGCCCGGCTTGTTCCACTTGCCGGTCAGCAGCATCGCCGCGCCGAATCGCCGGAACGCCGGTGGTGTAGCTGATGGCCTGCGAGCCGACCTCGCGGTAGCACTCCTCGTGGTCGCAGACGTTGTAGATATAGGCGGTCTTTTCCTTGCCGTCCTTCTTGCCGGTGAAGATGCAGCCGATGTTGGTCTTGCCCTTGGTGCGCGGACCGAGCGTTGCCGGATCGGGCAGCAGCGCCTTGAGGAACTGGATCGGCACGATCTGGTGGCCCTCAAACTCGATCGGGGTGGTGGACAGCATGCCGACGTTCTCCAGACACTTCATGTGGGTCAGATAGGACTGACCGAAGGTCATGAAAGAAGCGGATGCGCTGCACGCCCGGAATATTCTTCGCCAGAGACTCGATCTCCTCATGGTGGAGCAGGTACATGTCCTTGCGGCCGACCTGATCGAAGTCGTACTCGCGCTTGATGCTCATAGCCGGGATTTCAACCCAGTGACCGTTCTCCCAGTACGAGCCGGGCGCGGATACCTCACGCAGATTGATCTCCGGGTTGAAGTTGGTCGCAAACGGATAGCCGTGGTCGCCGCCGTTGCAGTCCAGGATGTCGATGGTGTCGATTTCATCGAACAGGTGCTTCTGTGCGTAAGCGCAGTACGCCTGCGTTACGCCCGGGTCAAAGCCGGAGCCGAGCAGAGCGGTCAGACCGGCGTCCTCAAACTTCTTCTTGTACGCCCACTGCCAGGAGTAGTCGAAGTACGCGGTAAAGCCCTCGTCCTTGCAGCGCTTCTCGTAAATGGCGCGCCACTCCGGATCGTCGGTGTCCTCCGGCTCGTAGTTGGCGGTATCCATGTAGTTTACGCCGCACTTGAGGCACGCGTCCATGATGGTCAGGTCCTGATACGGCAGCGCAATGTTCATCACGATGTCCGGCTTGTACTCGTCGATGAGCGCGCACAGCTCGTCCACGTTGTCCGCGTCCACCTTGGCGGTGCGGATCTTGGTTGCAGTCGTACCGTCCAGCTTCTCCTTATCGCGTCGCACTTGCTCTTGGTGCGGGACGCGATCATAATTTCCTCGAAAACGTCGCTGTTCTGGCAGCACTTGTGGATAACTACGCCGGCTACACCGCCGCAGCCGATGATCAATGCTCTTCCCATTGTTAATTCCTCCTCATTTTTAACTGTATATATAATTTAGATTTATTGAATGGTCTTTATTTGTTAAACTGCCGCTTGAGAAGCGAACGGAACTGCGCCGCACCCGCGGCGGGGGCAAGGGTAGACACCTACGGTTTCTACCCTCTTTGAACACCCGTTTCCCTTGGAAGCCTACCTTGGGTGCAGATGGTAGACTGCGTAAGCAGGGAAAAGGGGAACGGCAGTCGGGTTACTCTTGCGTGATTTTTCGCAAAATATTCGCAGTCCACAGACAGCGTACTGCTACACATGCGGGTTAATCAACGCAGGGCGCGGCATAGCAGTGCCGCGCGATTCTTTAGCGCGTTGTTATAGACAGGGCCTGCGAAGATAAATACTACTAAATAGATAGATTCGTAGGTGCTGTCCGTAACCTCCAGACTTACGAATCGTGCGGCACTGTTATGCCGCACCCAGCGCAGACGAAACCGCCTGTGTAGCAGTACGGTATCCGACACTGCGAATAGGCTGCTCAAGAGGATGGACTCCGAAGGTAGTCCGTCCGTAGCAGAGAAAAAATAACCTCTGTCGTTCCCCCCATTTCGCAGCGGTCACATGTCGGCAATCTGCGCCAGACCCTCCAAGGAAAGGGGTAATTCACAAGAGGGTGGAAACCGTAGGTGTCTACCCTCTTGTGCCCGCGCGGCGTCAGCGCACTCCCCCTGCTGAGGTTCAGCGAAACCTCCCCGCCCGTTAGGGGCGAACACGCTCACGCAGTTCGCGTGCCCCGCTCAGCCGGTGCAGAGAAAAAGGCTGCCGCCCGGAAGGGGCGAACCCGCTTGCCAAGCGAATACCCAATCAAACCCAAGTGATTTTCTCACGATTCCGTTATTCTTCCACCTTTTCCAGCAGCTTCTGCACATAATTCGGCAGATAGAACGCGCCCTTGTGCAGGTTGGTGTTGTAGTATCTGGTTTCCAGTCCCAGACTGTTCCACCAGTCCGGATTCAGATCGCGCACCGGATGCACGCCGCGCGACGAAAAGCCGAACAGCCAGTGTCCGGACGGGTAGGTCGGGATATGTGCCTGAAACAGACGGCTCAGCTCAAACGAGTGTACGATATTGCGGTGCGCCCGCTGGCACGCCAGTGCATCGCCCTTGTAGAACGGGCTTTCGTGCTGATTGACGAGCACGCCGTGCGCCTTGAGCGCCTTGTAGCAGTTGCCATAGAACTCCATCGTAAACAGGCCCTCGCCCGGGCCGAACGGGTCGGTCGAGTCGATGATGATAAGGTCGTACTCGTCCTCAATCCGGCGGATATACTTTAATCCGTCCTGATAGAGAATGTGCACGCGCGGGTCGTCGAGCGAACATGCCACACCGGGCAGGTACTCCTTGCAGACCGCGACAACGCGCTCGTCGATCTCCACCAGATCGATATGCTCGATGTGCTGATAGCGGCACAGCTCGCGGACACAGCCGCCGTCACCGCCGCCGATGACAAGCACCTTTTAATCTTCTCGCCGAGCACGGCCATCGGCACATGCACCATCATTTCATGATAGATGAACTCGTCCCGCTCGGTCAGCATCATGTAGCCGTCAAGCGTGAGAAACCGACCGAATTCCTCGCATTCAAACACGTCGATGCGCTGAAAATCGCTCTGTTCGGTGTAAAGCTGACGGTCTACCTGTATCTGCAGCCCAACCGTCGGCGTGTGCATTTCAGTAAAGGTAAGTTGCATGAGTGAAACGCTCCTTTATTCCGGGCTGACAACGCCGCGGATGACCTGCAGGCTGTTCACCTCGGGGTCCTCGGTGCCGAGCAGCATGCAGTTCTTTTTTCCTTGGCGTAGCGAATATAATCAAGAATATCGCGGGTGATACGCTCACCGGGCGCGAGGATCGGGATGCCGGGCGGATAGCACATGACAAACTCCGCGCAGATGCGTCCGACCGACTCCTCGAGCGGCATGGCCTTCTTGTCCGCGTAGAACGCCTCCTGCGGGCCGGCAACCACCTGCGGCGAGATGTACTCCTGCCGCATGAGCGTCGCCTTGTCGCGCTTGTAGCGGCGGCGAATGTCCGCGAGAGCGGCTACCAGACGTTCGAGGTCGCGCTCACGGTCGCCCACCGAAACATAGGCCAGCAGGTTGCCGAGATCGCCGAACTCGGTCTGAATGTCGTAAAAATCGCGCAGAATGTCGTATACCTCGATGCCCGCCAGACCAACATCCAGCGTGTTCACCGCCAGCTTGGTCGTGTCGAAGTCGTATACGGTATCGCCGTTGATCAGTTCGCTGCCGTAGGCGTAGTAGTCGCCGAGGGCGTTGATCTCCTCGCGGGCGTAGGTCGTCAGGTCAACGACTTTTCGGAAAATCTCCTTGCCGTGCAGTGCAAGGTTCTTGCGCGAAATATCCAGGCTGACCATCAGCAGGTACGAACCCGAGGTCGTCTGCGTCAGGTTGATGATCTGGCGAACGTGCTCCGCGTTCATCGACGGGCCGCACAGCAGAAAGCTGGACTGCGTGAGCGAGCCCGCCCGACTTGTGCATGGAAACGGATGCTAAATCCGCGCCCGCCGCCATCGCGGAGACCGGCATATTCTCACCGAAGTAGAAATGCGTGCCGTGCGCCTCATCGGCCAGCACCTTCATGCCCGCCGCGTGCGCGAGCCTTACGATTTCCCGAATGTTCGAGCAGATGCCGTAGTAGGTCGGGTTATTGACGAGCACCGCCTTGGCGGACGGATGCTTCTCAATAGCGGCCTTCACGTCCGCGACCGACATGCCGAGCGAAATGCCCAGCCGGTCGTTCATCTGCGGGTTGACGTAAACCGGAATCGCGCCGGTCAGCACGAGTGCGTTGATGACGCTGCGGTGTACGTTGCGCGGCAGAATGATCTCGTCGCCGCGTTTGACCACGGAGAGGATCATCGCCTGTACGCTGCTCGTCGTGCCGCCCACCATCAGGAAGGCGTGCGCCGCACCGAACGCATCCGCCGCCAGCTCCTCGGCCTCGCGGATAACGCTGGTCGGGTGGCACAGGTTGTCGAGCGGCTTCATCGAGTTGACATCCACCGTCATGCACTGCTGACCGAGGAATTTCGTTAATTCCGGTGAGCCGCGTCCGCGCTTGTGGCCGGGTACATCGAACGGCACAATGCGCATGTCTTTGAAGTTTTCGAGCGCCTCCATGATTGGCGCACGGGATTGATCCATAAAAATGCCTTCTTTCGGCAGAGAATGATATGCTGCGCTTTCGCGCGAAGCGCGCATGAAATACAAAATCTGCGCAGCAGATTGATAAAAACCGGGAGCATGTATCACGGTTTTTTTATACAAGGAATAAACTTTGTGTGCCGCGCAGCGACGCGCAAATTTTATTGTGAGACAAATCCGAACATCGTTCGGTTTGTCTTTCTCGATTGAAAATGTATTTTCAATCGAAATCAGTAGATGTTCTTCCCCGAGAAAATCTCAATCATCTCTCGTCTGAGGTCGGGTGAATCTCGAGTCTGGTCTTGGGCGGCAGTTCATAGATGTCGGTGTTGAACAGGTAGTTCTGGAGATCGACCTCCTTGAGCAGCATACGGGTGTGGAACAGATTGGACTGGTACACGTTAATGTCGTAGGCGTCGTACCGCTCGAGCGTTTTCGGGTCGATAAAGTCCTGAATGGACGTCATATGGTGATCCATGAACAGCTTTTTACCCTCGATATCGCGGGTAAAGCCGCGCACGCGGTAGTCCATGGTGATGATATCCGAATCGAACGAGCCGATGAGGTAATCGAGCGTAGACAGCGGCGTGATCTCACCGCAGGTGGCAACGTCAATATCCACGCGGAAGGTGGCAAGGCAGGTATCCGGATGATACTCCGGATAGGTATGCACGGTAACGTGGCTCTTGTCGAGGTGTGCAACGATGGTATCCGGCTCAAGGGCCGGCTTCATGTGCTCCTCCGCGATGAGAAAGGTTACCGAGGCGCCCTGCGGGTCATAATCCTGCTTGGAAATGTGCAGCACATGCGCACCGATCATCTCGGTTACCCGCTCGAGAATGCCGGTCAGTCGTTCGGAGTTGTACTGCTGGTCGATATATTTGATGTAGTCACGCTGTTCGCGCTCGGTCTTTGCATAGCAGACATCATAAATGTTGAAGGACAGCGCCTTGGTCAGGTTGTTGAACCCGTAAAGTTTGAGCTTGTTCTGCATTTCATATCCTCACAATACCAAAAAATCCCCAGGCGAAAGGGGTACACACGGTACGCTTTCACTTGAGGATGATCGTTCTCTTTTTGCAGATGCTTCTGCACATTCCGTAGGTTTTATGGAAGAGGAAAGAGTCTATATAGCAAGAATCGTTACTTTTAGGCAATACCGCATAATGAAGCAAGAGCGATTTGCGAGTAAATTTTGTGCTCTGATAAGGCGTGGTTTTGCGGCAATACTTGCTGTATTGCAAAAAATCACAACGAAATCAGGGTGCAAAATTTCCGCAAAGCGCCGCAGTCTTAATTGTGCGGTGTTGCCTTTGTACTCTTATTGATCGTTTCACAAGTGTGATGCGCCCGCGGCACACGGCTTTTAGTCAGCCAACTTATAAAATTCAATAAGGCAACAAAGTTGCCAGTTTCGGCATTTGACCCGGCTGTCCGTATGGCCTTGGCACCGTTTTCGCGCAGAAACCGGGCGGTCAAAGAAATTCTGCTGAAAGGCTTCGCCTCTCGAGTAACTTTTATTATACCCGAGCATGGGTACAAATGCAAGATTTTATTGCGGATTTTACAGATGTTGTGCCGAAATTTTCCCGGGCAGCATCATATAATTAGACAAGCGCGATTTACGAGCAAATTTTATGCACTGATAGCGCCACAGTCCTGATTGTATGATGTTGCCCTTGTACATAGAAAGTTTACAGTCTTTGTTTTGAAAAATCGCGTAAAACGTAGTACAATGGAAAAAGCAAGACGATATCATTCTGAAAAGACAAGGTGAATCATGGCACGCAAAAAGAAAAGCAAAGGGACTTCGGGTCAGCCTGATGCTGACGGTCGGACTGATGATCGTGTCGTTTGCGGCGGGCATGCTGACGCAGAAGATCGTGTTCCGCAAGCCGCAGAGTGACGCCGGGACTTACCTACATTGAGGATATCCCGGTGATGACCGACTTTCTTCCCGAGGGCACACGCGCCCGTCCGGGACAGAAGCGCGAGATCAAGTATCTTGTCATCCACGAGACCGACAACACCGGCACCGGCGCAAATGCGGCCGCGCACAACTCGTTCATCCACCAGAACGCCAACGCCGAGGAGGGCATTGTTTCGTGGCACTACACGGTGGACGATCACGAGATCTACCACCATCTGCCGGATGATGAGACTGCCTATCACGCAGGCGACGGCATGGAGAAGAACGGCGGCAACATGAACGGCATCGGCATTGAAATGTGCGTCAACTCGGACGGCAACTACGAACAGACGCTCATCAACACCGAAAAACTGTGTGCGCGGCTGCTGATCGAGTACGACCTGAACCCGTCCAAGGCACTGAAAAAGCATCAGGACTTTTCGGGCAAAATCTGTCCGTCCACCCTCATCAACAGCGGCCGCTGGGACGAGTTCTGCAGCGCGGTAACCGCAAAATACAAGGAGCTGAAGGCCGACGAAGCGGCAAAAGCATCATAAGCATCCGGTTAGCAGCATGCAACCATGTGCAAAAACCGTGGAAAATCAAAGGGCGATTTGTCGTAAATCGCTCTTTCTTTTTATCCTCTGATATGGTATACTTCAAATCGTACGCTGTAAAAAAACTGAAAAAATTTAAGCGTACCGTAAATCCTACTTAAAATTTATCACATTGTGAAGGAGTGAACTGAAATGATCGTTGTACTCAAACGAAACAGCGACAAGGAACATGTCGACAAACTGATGCAGCATTTCACGGATATGGGGCTGCGGATCAACTATTCCCAGGGTGCGGATACACTTATCCTCGGCCTGATGGGCGACACGACCCGGCTCGATGAAGGGGACATCATGGCCTATGACGTGGTCGAGCGCGTGCAGCGTGTGACCGAGCCATTCAAGGCCGTCAATCGCAAATTCCACCATGAGGATACGGTCATCGAGGTTGCGGGCCGCAAGATCGGCGCCGGCTACTTCAATGTTATGGCAGGTCCGTGCTCGGTCGAGAACGAGGCGCAGATCGTCGAGTGTGCCGAGCGCGTTAAGGCTGCCGGCGCCTCCTTCCTGCGCGGCGGTGCATTCAAGCCGCGTACCTCGCCGTACTCGTTCCAAGGTCTGAGGCCGAGGGTCTCAAGCTGCTGCTCGAGGCAAAGCGTCAGACCGGTCTGCCGATCGTCACCGAGATCATGAGCGAAAAGCATCTCGATCTGTTCGCGGATGTTGATATCATCCAGCTGGGCGCCCGCAACATGCAGAACTTCATGCTGCTCAAGGAGCTGGGCCGCTCGAAAAAGCCGATCCTCCTCAAGCGCGGTCTGTCCGCCACCATGGAGGAGTTCCTCATGGCTGCCGAGTACATTTTCGCAGGCGGCAATACCAATGTTATCCTGTGCGAGCGCGGCATCCGTACCTTTGAGAAGCTGATCCGCAATAATCTGGATATCTCCGCTGTTCCGCTGGTTAAGATTCAGCCACCTGCCGATCATCATCGACCCGTCCCACGCAGCAGGCCGCCGTGATATGGTGCAGCCGCTGTCCCGCGCAGCCATCGCTGCCGGTGCTGACGGCCTGATCATCGAGGCGCATAACGATCCCGCACACGCCCTCTGCGACGGTGCACAGTCGCTCGACCTCAACCAGTTCGATACCGTCATGAAGGACATCAAGCGCCGCGCCGAGTTTGAAGGCCGCGTGATGATGCCGTAAAAGCAAATAAAAAGACCTCTCCTAAGTTTGAGAGGTCTTTTTTATTTGCAATGGAGAATTGAGAATGGAAAATTGAAAATTAAGGAACGGCGCGGAGCGCCGTATTTTAATTGCCGCGCTGTGCGCGGACACATTCATTCTCCATCTTCCATTCTCCATTTTCAATTACTGCGCCAGCTCCGTCAGAGCACCAAACGTATATCCTGCCTCCTCCCACTTCGTCAGCAGTTCATCGAGAATCCTCGCATTGGTCTCACTGGTGGAATGCAGCAGCACGATCGCCCCGTTATGAATTCTCGGCAGCAGCTTGGAGAATGCCTGCTCATCAGTCGGCTGGTTATCCGTATACCAGTCCACATACGCGAGCGACCAGAAAACCGTGGTATACCCCAGCTCCTGCGCCTGCCGGAGATTCTCCTCGCTGAACTTGCCCTGCGGCGGACGATAAAATTTCTGCATCGGCTGACCGGTCAGCGCGGTGTATTTCTCCTCGAGACCGTTCAGCTCCGCCGCAAACGCACTCTTATCCGCAATGCCGGACATATCCGGATGGTGCAGCGTGTGATTGCCCACAATATGCCCTTCTGCGGCCATGCGCTTTACGAGATCCGGTGCGGTATCAATAAAGTTTCCCACCACGAAAAAGCAGGCAGGCGCATTATGCTTTTTGAGCGCATCCAGAATAGCAGGCGTGCAGCCGTTCTCGTAGCCCGCGTCGAACGTCAGGTAGATGGTCTTTTGGCTCGTGTCACCGACGTAAAACGCGTTGTACTGCCGCAGTTCCTCGGCGGAGACATTGCCGACCGGCGGCTGACCCTCGGTCTGGAACGACAATCCCCAATCGCTGACAGCCGCGGGAACCGCCTGTTCGGCGGCTGTCGGCTCAGCATTTTCGCGCGGAAACAGGATGAAAACCGCGGTCAGAACCGCAAAAACGCTAAGTCCCACACCGATTCGGCGCAGACCCGTGCGTGTGATCGTGATAAACATAGCAGTGCCCTCCCTTGCTCTACCCTATGCGGCTGCATGGGCAAAGTATGACGGTTTTTGCTCTGCCAATTTGCGCCAAACTGCGGATAGACAAATCCCACCGTTTTCCTGTATACTGGTAGTAACACCTACATGTGAGGGGGCACAATATGAAAAAGAGAAACCGTTTTGCCGCTGCCGCACTCGCAGCGCTGCTGCTCGCCGGCTCGGCGCCGAGCGCGCTCGCACTGGATACCACCCGCCAATGTATCAGCAGTTTGGGTATGACAGTGCGGAGGATTTTACCCGCAGCTATCTCGGCAATTTCGTTCATTTCGATTACGATACGGCCAGCGATATGTTCCGCCGGTATGTACAGCAGCTGCACGCCGATCCATCGCTCGGATTTTCCTATTTCGGTCTGGAAGATACGGACATGCTGTACCGCTATATCGACTACGGCCAGTGGAAAGATATGGACGACTACTGCCGTCAGGCCGCAAGAGAAATGATACAGACCGCCGATTACCGGTCCGAGCAGCTTGCGGTGCAGCTGAACGGTCAGGCCGTCAAATTCCCGGACGCCCAGCCGGAGAAGGCCAACAACCGTACCATGGTTCCCTTCCGCGCGATTGCCGAGGCGCTCGGCGCTGAGGTAGACTACAACGCAGGCGCAATCACCGCCAAGAAGGACGGACAGACGCTTGCTTTCTCGCTCGGCGGCAAGCAGCTAACCATAACCGATGACAGCACCGGCAAGGTTATCAAGACCACCGCTGTTGATTCCGCACCGTACAAGAAGAAGGGCCGCACTTATGTTCCGGTACGCTTTTTCGCGGAAGGCTTCGGCCTTACCGTGCAGTGGGAGAACAGTGTGCAGACCGCTGTTTTGTATGACCGCGATGCACTGATTGCAGACATTGACAGTCACTTTACTGTGCTCAACCAGTGGCTCAAAGCACAGCCGTCCTACGGTCAGAATGCAAAGGCACTGAGCAGCACCATCAATGTTTCGACTGACTACACTCTGTATGATTCCATCGCAGGAGACAAGTCCTATCGCGCAAGTGCAAAAAATCAACGCCCTGACCGATGAAAATGCCGCAGGAGTCCATCTATCCGCTGATTTGAGCGATCTTCCCAGTGAATATTATCCGAATTATTCCTCTATCCCCTTTGTTACGGATGATTCGTTTGAGTGGTCCATCTTCCGCACACTGCGCAGTTCTGACAAGAGCACGCTCAAAAATCTGCAAGTTGATTTGTGCGGCAGTGACTCCGGTGCCGGCTGCTTTTACATGCGCAGTCCTGCCCTGTCGGAGATGTACCGCGGCACGGAAAAGGACCGTCCTGAAGAACGCACCGCCATGAAAAACGGTGCATGGGTCAATGTTGCAACGATGGACACCGTATTCGGCGCAACCGATTTTGCCGAACGCTGGTCCGAACTGGCACAGGGCAAGGTGAATACAGTCGGTGAATCCATCGTCATCAACAGCGAAAAAAACACCTATGGGTACGAATGGTCTAAACTCTTTGCCGATGCCTACGAGGAATGCCGCAACTGGGAAGCACTTGCAGGCGACAGTCTGTTCACACGCAGCGGTTCGCGTTATACCGCCAATATTGATCTGCAGGATATGCTCGGCAGCGATCCTGATACTTCAACCAGCACAATAAAGTATACGCTGGATACGTCGAACGGTTCGATCTCCGGTTCTACATCGAGCAGCTATACCAACTGGTATACGCAGTCTATTACGACGATTGAATTCTCCGGCAAGCTGCGCAGTCTCAGCTTTACGCGCACCGAACAGGTCAAAAACAAGAGCAAGCTGGTGCGCAGAAGCACACTTACCGCGTCTCCGACAGATACCGCACCGACCGCTACTCCGCCCAAGGGCAGCAAAATCATTTTGTGGGATACGGAAAGCACCTATTATGATGAGGACGGTAACGAAATCACCGATATGTCTGATTTTCCTTTCGACATGCCTATAAACACAAAAAAGAGCAGATGCTCAAGCATCTGCTCTTTCTTGTATCTTCGGGAACTTAACCGCGCAGCTGAGCGCCGAACTCGGTCTCAAGTGCCGAGATCGCGGCACGCATTGCCTTGTCGCACTCCTCGTCGGTGAGCGTGCGGTCGGGCGCGCGCATGGACAGCGAGTAGGCCACGGATTTTTTGCCCTCCGGGATGCCCTTGCCCTTATACACGTCGAACAGCTTGACCGACTCGAGCAGCTTGCCTGCTGCCTTCTCAACAGCGGCCTGCATGGAGGCTGCCGGAACGGCATCGTCAACCAGAACCGCGATATCGCGGGTGGATGCCGGGAACTTAGGGCAGCGGATGATACAGCTTCTCCGGGTCGATGGCAGCCAGAAGTGCGTCCATCTGCAGCTCGGCGGCGAAGTACCTCGCCGGACAGGCCGTAGCGTGCGGCAACGGTCGGATGAATGGTGCCGAATACGCCGATCTCCTTACCGTCAATGAGCACCTTGGCACAGCGTCCCGGGTGATAGGACGGATTGGCCTTCTCGGGAGCGAAGGATGCACCCTGATATTCAGCTCACGCAGCAGCGCCTCGATGGCACCCTTGAACTGGAAGAACGACAGGCGGCCGTAGCTGCCGAGGGTCAGGATCTTCTCCTCGTGCGGCAGTACGTCCGGGGCAGCCTTGCCATCCTTGACGGTCGGGGTGTAGATGGTGCCCAGCTCGTACAGCGAAGCGGTCGGGTTGCGGTGCGCGTGGTTGTGCGCCAGATTATCCAGCATGGACGGCAGCACGGTGGTGCGCATTACGCTGAAATCCTCACCAAGCGGGTTGAGGATGGTGGTGGAGATACGGCGCGGGTCGTTCTCGTCCCAGCCGATCATGTCGTAGAACTTCGGGGAGATGAACGAATGGCTCATGGACTCGTCAAAGCCTGCCTCGCGGCAAACCAGAGCGGCAGCGCGCTCCGCCTGCTGAGACGGCGTGAACTCACCCTGCACCATCTCGCCGGCATACAGCGTGGTCGGGATCTTGTCGTAGCCGTACATGCGGGCAACTTCTTCAGCCACGTCGCACATGCGGTTGATGTCGGTGCGGAAGAACGGCACAACGACCTCGTTGTTCTCGATCTTGAAGTCCAGCTTCTCGAGCAGCTTTACCTGCTCCTCAGCGGACAGCTCCAGACCGAGCAGGGCGTTCATCTTGTCCGGCTCGAACGGCAGACGCTTATGGTTCGGGTCGGAGTTGTCAACGTCGATGATGCCGTCGATGACCTCGCCCGCGCCGAGCTGTTCGACCAGCTCGCAGGCGCGGTTGACCGCGTCGAGCGTCATGCGGGGGTCGAGGCCCTTTTCAAAGCGGCCGGACGCCTCGGTACGCATGCCGAGTGCCTTTGCGGTGATACGAACGGTAGCGCCGTGGAAGTTTGCAGACTCGAAAACGACGGTCTTGGTGTCGTCCATAATCTCGGAGTTTGCGCCGCCCATAACGCCTGCAACAGCAACCGGCTTGTCGTTGTCGCAGATGGCGAGCATCTTGTCGCTCAGGTCGTGATCCACGCCGTCCAGAGTCTGGATGGACTCACCGTTGCGGGCACGGCGGACAACAATGCGGCCATCGGACAGGCACTTGTAGTCGAACGCATGCATCGGCTGGCCATACTCGAGCATAACATAGTTGGTGATATCAACGATGTTGTTGATCGGACGAACGCCGCAGGCGTGCAGACGCTCGCGCATCCACGCCGGAGACGGCTCGATCTTGATATTCTTGACAATGCGGGCGGTGTAGCGCGGGCACAGGTCGGTGTCCTTGACCTCAACCGACATATACTTGTTGATGTCGTCGCCCACGCCCTTTACCTCCGGGGTCTTGACGCTGAACGGACGGTCGAAGGTAGCCGCAGTCTCGCGGGCCAGACCGATCACGCTCAGGCAGTCCGGGCGGTTGGACGTAATCTCAAAATCGGAAACCCAGTCGTCCAGACCGAGTACATTCTTGATGTCCTCGCCAACCGGGGTGTCGACCGGCAGGAACAGGATGCCGTTCTCGCACGCATACGGTACGCAGCCGTGGGACAGACCCAGCTCCTGGAACGAGCACATCATGCCGTTGGACGGCACGCCGCGCAGCTTGCCCTTGGTGATCTTCACGCCGCCCGGCAGGGTGGACTTGTGCAGGCAGACCGGGCAGATCTCGCCAACGGACGCAGGCGTTACATTGGGTGCGCCGGTGACGATCTGCACCGGCTCCTCCTTGCCGACATCGAGCTGGCAGATCTTCAGATGGTCGGAATCCGGGTGATCGACAACCTCGAGGATCTTGCCGGTCACAACGTTGTCGATCTCCGCGCCGAGGTAGTAAACCTCCTCGACCTTGGAGCCGGACATAGTCAGCTTGGCATCATACTCCTTCGGGGTGATGCCGTTCATATCGGTATAATCCGAAAGCCAGGATAATGGCAGTTTCATTGATAGGAACACTCCTTTTGGTGTTATTGTTGTCCGTAGGGCGCGATGACTCGGCGCGCCCTACGATAATAGCGTATCGCTTGTAACATGCGGGAGAGTGCGGCGGGATGAGGTCATCCCGCCCTACGGGTGCAGGTTTAGAACTGGTGCAGGAATCGAACGTCGTTCTCATAGAACAGACGGATATCGTCGATCTTGAAGCGGCCCATAACCATACGCTCCAGACCGATGCCGAAGGCGTAGCCGGAGTATTCATTCGGGTCGATGCCGCTCATCTCAAGCACCTTGGGGTGAACCATACCGCAGCCGAGGATCTCGATCCAGCCCTCACCCTTGCAGAGCGGGCAGCCTTCACCGTGGCAGCGGTAGCACTGGATATCCATCTCCGCAGACGGCTCGGTGAACGGGAAGTGATGCGGACGGAAACGAACAACCGTGTCCTCGCCGTACAGCTTCTTTGCGAACAGCTCGAGAATGCCCTTCAGGTCGCTCATGCGGATGCCCTTATCGACAACCAGACCCTCGATCTGATGGAACAGCGGAGAGTGGGTTGCGTCAACGGCGTCCGAACGGTAAACACGGCCCGGCGCGATAATGCGGATCGGCGGCTTGCGCTTTTCCATCGTGCGGACCTGCATCGGAGAGGTCTGCGTGCGGAGCACAACATTATCCGAAATATAGAAGGTATCCTGCGTGTCGCGTGCCGGATGGTCCTTCGGAATGTTCAGCGCCTCAAAGTTGTAGTGATCCAGCTCAACCTCCGGACCCTCAGCGATCGAGAAGCCCAGACCGAGGAAAATCTCCTTGAACTCGTCGAGCACGATGTTCAGCGGATGCTTCTTGCCGATGACAACGTCCTCACCCGGCAGGGTAACGTCGATGGTCTCCGCCTCCAGCTTCTTCTCGAGCGCAGCCTGCTCGATCAGCTTCTTCTGTTTGTCAATGATGGTTTCGATCTCCGCACGAACGTCGTTGATCAGCTGACCAACAACCGGACGCTCCTCTGCGGCAACGTCCTTCATGCCCTTGAGCAGCGCGGTCAGCTCACCCTTTTTGCCGAGGAACTTGACGCGGGCCTCGTCCAGCGCGCGCGAATCTTTCGCGGCAGCGAGCTGCTCCTTCGCGGTCTGCAAAATGCCTTGCAGCTTTTCTTTCATACCAATTCTCCTTTGGAATATGATTTTGTGATAGAGTGAGGGCGGATAGTTCGTAGGGCGTGACGACCTCGGCACGCCCTACGAAATCATCAGCTGCCGTTCGATGCGGCGCGCCGAGTCGTCGCGCCCTACGGGTATCATCCATTACAGTGGTAATAAAAAACCTTCCGTCCCCGTAAAATAGGGACGAAAGGCGTAAAACTTCCGTGGTACCACCCTGATTCCCGAAAAAATCGGGCACTCATTGAACGCCGGTAACGGAGCGTTACTTCGCCGGCGCCTACTGCATCTATTCAGCACCGGTGCTCACAGGGGAACTTCGCGCCATACCTCGATAAACGGCTTGCAGCCATGGGACCGTTCTCTCTGAGAAAGAGGGACACAGCGTTACTTTTCCTGCTCATCGCATTGAAATATTTATAACAGAATAATTAAAACACATTTTGCGGGAAAATGCAAGAGGAAAACCGGATTTTTCGTTAAAATGAAGATTTAACGAATGTTTTCCGTTGTTATACGGCGGGGTGAGGGCAAAAACATTTACCTTCATGCATTACCCGCAGGAACTATCCGTAATAACGCACAAACGAATTGCGCGACACGGGCATCCCCCAGGGGACCCTCTCTTGCCCTCCGGGCAATTCACCTTGTGTCGCGCCTGCGAAGACCAAACCGCCTGTGTAGCAGTAAACTGTCTGGCACTGCGAATAGGTAAAAATGGGAGCACACTGTGCTCCCCTACGGTCAAAAAATCCTCTGCCGTTCCCCTGTTTCGAGCGGTCGCCGGTCTCTGATTTGCGTCAGGCTAACAAATAAGGGAAAGGCAGGAGTTCAAAGAGGAAGGGCACTCATTCAATCCGCGCACGGCGCGGGAACAATGTTTAGCAGCCTACGGGCAAACCGCAGGTGTCCCTTCCTTTTTGCCCCCGCGGCGGGCGCGGCAATGTCCCTTCCGCAGACGGCGAACCCCATTGAGGTGCAGCGAAAAACTCCCCCGCCCGGAAAGGGCGAACACGCCTGCGGCAGTTCGCGTACCCCGCTCAGCCGGTGCTGAAAAGTATTCCGCCCGTCAGGGGCGAACCCGCTTTTCGCAGTTCGCGTGCCCCGGCTATCCGGTGCAGAAATGGTCTCTGCCCACCGTTAGAGCATAAAAAAAGGAACCCTTACGGGTTCCTTTTTGAAATCGCTCTTCCTTACCAGGAAGCCTTGCGCACGCCCGGGATCTGACCTTTGTAGGCCAGCTCGCGGAAGCAGATACGGCAGATGCCGAAATCACGCAGGTAAGCGTGCGGACGGCCGCAGATCTTGCAGCGGTTGTAAGCTCGGCTGGAGAACTTCGGCTTAGCCTGCTGCTTGAGAACCATCGACTTCTTAGCCATTTAACTTCTCCTCCTTACTTCGCAAACGGAGCGCCCATCAGAGTAAGCAGCTCCTTTGCTTCTTCATCGGTATTTGCAGTGGTGCAGATGATGATGTTCATGCCGCGGATCTTGTCGATCTGATCATAGGAAATTTCCGGGAAGATCAGCTGCTCGCTCAGACCCAGAGCGTAGTTGCCACGGCCGTCAAATGCGTTGCCGTTGATGCCGCGGAAGTCGCGTACACGCGGCAGAGCTACGTTGAACAGACGATCCAGGAACTCCCACATGCGGTCACGGCGCAGAGTTACCTTAACGCCTACCGGCATGCCGTCACGCAGCTGAAGTTTGCGATGGACTTCTTAGCGTGGGTGATGATCGGCTTCTGGCCGGAGATCAGGGTGATATCACGGACAATAGCCTCGATAACCTTGGAGTTACCGTTTGCTTCCTTACCGCAGCCGACATTGATTACGATCTTGTCGAGCTTCGGAATCTGCATTGCGCTCTCGTACTGAAACTTCTTCATCAGAGCAGGCGCAACTTCCGCAGTATACTTCGCTTTCATATTCGGAACCATTTATTGCAACCTCCTCTTCTTACAGCGTCTCGCCACAGTGCTTGCACACCGTCAGCTTCGCGCCGTTCTCGGCAAACTTGTGCGCTACACGAGTCGGCTTGTCGCACTTCGGGCACACGCGCATGACCTTGCAGGCACGCAGCGCACCCTCGCGCTCGATGATGCCGCCGGTTTCACCCTGACGGCGGGGCTTGGTGTGGCACTTGATCATGTTCACACCTTCGATTACTACCATACCCTTCTTCGGGTTTACGGACAGGATCTTGCCGCGCTTGCCCTTTTCCTTGCCGGAAAGAACGACTGCGGTGTCGCCCGTCTTTACATGCAAATTATTCATTTGTTGGCGACCTCCTTACAGTACTTCCGGAGCAAGCGACAGGATCTTCATGTAATCCTTGTCACGCAGCTCACGAGCGACAGGCCCAAAGATACGGGTGCCGCGGGGGTTTTTGTCATCACGGATGATAACGCCGGCGTTCTCGTCAAAGCGGATGTAGCTGCCGTCAGCGCGGCGCAGGCCCTAACGGTGCGGACGATAACTGCCTTAACGACATCGCCCTTCTTCACGCCGCCGCCCGGGGTGCACTTGCGCACCGAGCAGACAACTACGTCACCGATGTTGCCGTACTTGCGTGCGGAGCCGCCGAGAACACGGATTACCTTCAGTTCCTTTGCGCCGCTGTTGTCAGCTGCACGCAGAAAGCTTTCCTGCTGAACCATGTGCTCTCCTCCTTACTTTGCCTTCTCGATGATCTCGACCAGGCGCCAGCGCTTGTCCTTGGACAGCGGGCGGGTCTCCATCACCTTTACCTTGTCGCCGATGCCGCACTCGTTGTTCTCGTCGTGCGCCTTCAGCTTATAGGTGTGCGGAATAACCTTCTTATACAGAGGATGCGCTACGCGATCCTCGATCGCGACGACAATGGTCTTGTCCATCTTATCGGAAACGACCTTGCCGACTCGCGTTTTGCGTAATGCTCTTTCGCTCATAATATTCGTTTCCCTCCCTTATGCCTTCTCCGCGATCTGCTTCTCACGGATTACGGTGTTGACGCGCGCAATGTCGCGCTTGACCTCGGTGATCTTGTTGGTATTGTCCAACTGGTTGGTAGCGAGCTGAAGACGGAGGTTGAAGAGGTCCTTCTTCAGGTCGCCAAGCTTTGCAGACAGCTCCTCAGCCGTCAGTTCTCTGATCTCAGATGCCTTCATCATGCTTCACCGCCATTCTTCTCACGGGCAACGAACTTGGTCTTGCAGGGCAGCTTGTGGCTTGCCAGACGCAGCGCCTCGCGAGCAACTTCCTCGGAAACGCCTGCGATCTCAAACAGTACACGGCCCGGCTTAACTACTGCAACCCAGTACTCGGGTGCGCCCTTACCGGAACCCATTCGAGCACCAGCCGGATGCTTGGTAACCGGCTTGTCGGGGAAAATCTTGATCCATACCTGACCGCCACGCTTGGTGTAACGGGTCATAGCGATACGGGCGGCCTCGATCTGGTTCGAGGTGATCCAGCACGGCTCGGTAGCCTGGATACCGAACTCACCGTTCGATACGAAGTTACCGCGAGTAGCCTTGCCGGTCATACGGCCGCGATGAACGCGACGATACTTAACTCTCTTAGGGAGCAGCATTAACGGTTGCCTCCTTCCTGACGGGGAGCACGACGCTCGCCACGGTTGAAGTCACGACGGCCGCGACGGTCACCGCGACGATCGCGGCGCTCGAATGCCGGCTTCGGAGCTTCAATGGAGCGACCCAGACGCGGACCGCCGTGGAGAACCTCACCCTTGTAGATCCATACCTTAACACCGATGCGGCCGTAGGTGGTCGCAGCTTCAGCAAAACCATAGTCGATGTCCGCACGCAGGGTCTGCAGCGGAATGGTACCCTCGTGGTAATGCTCGGTGCGTGCGATTTCCGCGCCGCCCAGACGGCCGCCGCAGGAAACCTTGATGCCCTTGGCGCCCATGCGCATTGCACGGCCCATGGACTGCTTCATTGCACGGCGGAAACCGATGCGCTTCTCGAGCTGAGCTGCAATGTTCTCAGCAACCAGAGTAGCGTTGGTGTCCGGGTTCTTGATCTCGATGATGGAGCAGCGAACCTTCTTGCCGTACTTCTTGGTCAGCTCTTCTTCCGAGCTTCTTGATGTCCTCGCCGCCGCGGCCGACAACCATGCCGGGACGTGCGCACTGGATCATGATCTTGATTTCGTCGTTCTTGCGCTCGATCTCGATCGCCGGAACGCCTGCGTCGTACAGACGCTTCTTCAGATCCTTACGGATCTCGTAGTCTTCCACGAGGAGGTCGCCGAACACATTGTCCTTAGCGAACCAACGGGAATCCCAATTCTTGATAACGCCGACACGGAGACCGTTCGGATTTACTTTCTGGCCCATTGATTACCCTCCCTTATTCTTTCTCGCCAAGAACCAGCGTTACGTGCGAGGTTCTCTTGAGGATTCTGAATGCACGGCCCTGTGCACGCGGCATAACGCGCTTCATGATCGGACCGGGACCGACGTGAACTTCCTTAACGTAAAGCTTGTCGGTGTTCATGCCGTGATTGTTCTCGGCATTGGCAACTGCTCGCATGCTGCCTTGGGGGTATTCATGGATGGCCATCTCCATCGGCTCGCATGCTCTTGTCGGTGCGGTGGTTCTTCTTGCGGGTCTTGTAACCCATAGCCGGCTTGCCCCACGGGGTAACCGGAGACGGACGACCGATCGGGCTCTTGCCTTCGCCGCCGCCGTGCGGGTGATCGCACGGGTTCATTACAGAACCACGAACGGTCGGGCGGATACCCAGATGACGGGTACGGCCAGCCTTACCCAGCTGTACGTTAGAATGATCAGAGTTACCAACAACGCCGATGGTAGCCTTGCAGTCCAGACGGACGTAACGCAGCTCACCGGAGGGCAGACGAACCATTGCCTTGCCGCCTTCCTTAGCCATCAGCTGAGCGCCGACGCCTGCGGAACGAACCAGCTGTGCGCCCTGCCCGGGTACAGCTCGATGTTGTGGATCATGGTACCAACCGGAATGTTCTCAACCGGCAGGCAGTTGCCGGGCTTGATGTCGGCATCCTTGGAAGAAACGACCTTGTCGCCGATCTTGAGGCCGTCCGGCGCGAGGATATAGGCCTTTTCGCCATCCTCATACTGGACGAGCGCGATGTTAGCGGAACGGTTCGGATCATACTCCATGGTCTTAACCTCGGCGTAAACGTCGAGCTTCTGACGCTTGAAGTCAATGATACGGTACTTCTTCTTGTTGCCGCCGCCGATGTGGCGAACGGTGATGCGGCCGTAGCTGTTGCGGCCAGCGGTCTTCTTGACCTTTTCGAGAAGGCTCTTCTCGGGCTTCACCTTAGACAGACCCTTGTAGGAAAGCACAGTCATATTTCTGCGCGAGGGCGTCGTCGGGTTGAAAGTCTTGATAGCCATTTGGAATTTCAACTCCTTGATACGTTATTATCGGGGTGGCTTCCCCATACAATTACTTCGTTTGAAAACACGTTTTCAAACGAGAGAGGTTCCACCGCGCACAGCGCGGATGAAACCAAGGCTGCGAAAAGTTCCGACCAGCGAAACTTTTCTTCGCTCTTGTATAAAAACCGTGATACATGCTCCCGGTTTTTATGAATCTGCAAGCAGATTCTATTTGAAAACCCGCTTCGCGGGAACACTCAGGCTCGCCTTAGCAGCCGAAGTGGTTTTTACATCATGTTCTCGAAGATCTCGATCTTCTTGGAGTGAGCGGTCAGGGTTACGATCGCTTTCTTGATGTCGGAACGCTTGCCAACGTGAACGCCCATGCGCTTCCACTTGCCCGGCAGCTTGATGGTGTTAACCTTGGCAACCTTAACGCCGAAGATCTCCTCTACAGCCTTCTTGATCTCTACCTTGCCGGCATCGATCGCAACTTCGAAGGTGTACTTGTTGTCCTGTGCGCCCATCATGGAACGCTCGGTGATGATCGGCTTCTTGATAATGTCGTATGCGTACTTCATTATGCGTATACCTCCTGCAGCTTCTCAACTGCTGCCTTGTCGATGATGAACTTGTCAGCATTGAGGATGTCGTATACATTGAGGGTAGACGCGATCGTGGTGCGTACGCCCGGGATGTTTGCCGCAGACTTAACTACGTTGGTGCGAACTTCCGGAGTAACTACCAGGCTCTTGCCGGTTGCCTCAACTGCGTTCAGGAAACCAACGAAGGACTTGGTCTTGATCTCGCCCATATCCAGGCCATCGATTACGATGATCTCGCCTGCTGCTGCCTTTGCAGACAGAGCGGACAGCATAGCCAGACGCTTGGTCTTCTTGGTCAGGCTGTAGTTGTAGGAACGGGGCTTCGGGCCGAGGGCAATACCACCATGGGTCCACTGCGGAGAGCGGATAGAACCCTGACGCGCACGGCCGGTGCCCTTCTGACGCCACGGCTTGATGCCGCCGCCACGAACCTCAGCGCGGGTCAGCGTGGACTGCGTACCCTGGCGCTGGTTAGCCAGGTAATTCTTGACCGCAGCGTGTACAACGGTCATGTTTGGCTCGATACCGAAAACAGCCGCGTTCAGCTCCATCTCGCCGGTCTTCTTACCGGTCATATCAAAAACTGCTACTGTAGGCATGATTTGCTCCTCCTTCCCTTACTTTCTTGCGGAAGCCTTCTGCGGGTTCTTGCTGATGCCAGCCTCGCCCTTGGCAACCTTGTTGTTCTTAACGGTGTTCTTCAGCACTACGATGCCGCCCTTCGGGCCCGGAACTGCGCCGCAAACGGCGATCAGGTTAAGCTCCGCGTCAACCTTTACAACGTCCAGGTTCTGAACAGTAACCTGCTCAGCGCCCATGTGACCCGGCATCATCTTGCCCTTCATGATCTTGGACGGATCAGAGCAAGCGCCCATAGAACCCGCATGGCGGTGTACAGGGCCGGTACCGTGGCTTTCCTTCAGGCGGGATGCGTTGAAGCGCTTGATTACGCCAGCGTAGCCCTTGCCCTTGGAAGTGCCGGTAACGTCAACATAATCGCCGGTAACGAACATGTCAGCCTTAACAACATCGCCGAGCTGGAACGGAGTGCAGTCCTCAAAACGGAACTCCTTCAGGTACTTCTTCAGGGAGTCGCCAGCCTTCTTCAGGTGACCCTTCTGGGGCTTGTTCAGGCGAGCTTCCTTAACATCCTCAAAACCGAACTGTACAGCATTGTAGCCGTCCTTCTTTCGGTCTTGAGCTGAGTTACAACGCAAGGACCTGCCTCGATCACGGCGCCGGCGATAACCTTGCCGTCAGCATTGAAGATCTGGGTCATACCGACCTTCTTGCCGATGATTGCTTTTGTTCAGCATTTGTTTTTCCTCCTTAAAGGTTATTGGTTGACGGCATTTGACCGCCAACATGACCTCGCCGCGCGTGTCGCGGCAGGGCTTCAAACCGCCGGTGGGTTAATCCGGTCAGCTTGTTAACTTAAATTAGAGCTTAACCTCGAACTCGACGCCAGCCGGCAGATCGAGAGTGGTCAGAGCCCTCGATGGTAGCCTGATTCGGGTTGATGATTTCGATCAGGCGCTTGTGGGTGCGGCGCTCGAACTGCTCACGAGAATCCTTGTACTTGTGAACAGCACGCAGGATGGTAACGATCTGCTTCTCGGTCGGCAGCGGGATCGGGCCGGAAACCTTAGCGCCGTTGCGCTTAGCGGTCTCGATGATCTTCTCTGCGGACTGGTCGATCAGCTCGTGATCATACGCCTTCAGGCGAATGCGAATCTTCTGTGCGTTTGCCATTGTGGAATTTCCTCCTCGTATGTGTGCCATACATTAAATAATGTTTTGACTCGCTACGGAGAGAAACTGCAACTCCGCCGTGCGTATCACGCAACGGGCATGAAAATAACCGGGCGCACTGACTCCGCAGCGCAACAATCCGGTCACGATAAGAAACGTAAGTGGTTCAAACCATCGGCTTGACGGCGCACGCGCCGCGAGTCCCGAATTTACGCATGAACATTGCGTTTTTGCTGAATATCTGAATTCAGCTGATAGCAGTTATCTCAACCGCCCGATTGTCGGACCTACTCCACCGAAGTTACCTGCTCATAGCAGCAATCTCCGGTATCATCGCGTTTTAACTTGCTCTCGCAAGTGCTTATACATAATACAATACTTTCATGGGGAAAAGTCAAGTGTTTGCACAAAATTTTCAGCGATTTTTTGTTGAAATCGGAATTTTTCGCGTTATGCACAAAAACAGACCTGAAAACCCTCGTTTCAGGTCTGTTTTGCCCAATCTCAACCAGCAACAACCGCTAAGATCCACGAATCTGCATGGCTGTCGATCGTCAGATCGACCTTATCATAGGCAGTCACCGTGCAGCCCGCCCGTTCTACTATCTGCAGAGTCTTTTCGAGCGTTTCCATACTGTTGTCCAGCCGGAACCACGAAACGCCGTTCTCCTGCGCGAGCAGCTCACCATCGATATCCGGCAGGCTGCTGCCGCCGACGGCCACATAGCAGTACGCGGTGTGTGCGCCGTGCAGGCTTTGCGGTAGCGTGAGCACCGGACGGGTCTGCACCTGTGTCTGGACCGACTCATCAGCAATCGGCTCGGGAACTGCGATCGACCGCCCGCTGTCTGCATACTGCTCGGCATCGATGCCCGCATCGCTCTGCGTATTCGCCGCAGAGTCTTCGCCGGTGTCATTCTGTCCGCTGTATGCGCTGCCGTTCGTGCTCTGCGAAGCCGTACCGCTCTGCTGCACGCTTGAATTCGATGCTCCGCCGCTCGAGGCATCGGCGTTCTCCCGCACGGACTGCTCGATCTCATCCTGCATACCGCCGTCCACCGTGCAGTCTCCTGCGTCCGCCGAAGCGGAATCCGCTGCCGTCGTGCTGCCGCTGCCTACCGTGCTGAACGCTGGCATCAGTCCGCCGCCGAGCACGACCAGCACGACAACCGCCGCAGCGGCCACCATCGTAAACGCCGGCAGACGGCGCATCGGCTTTTGCGGCGCGACCACCCGAACGTTTTCCTCCTGCCGCAGACGTTCCATAATGCTGTCATGCAGTCCGGCCGGCGGCTCGGTTTCGTCCACCGCCAGCATACTGTGCATCTGCTCCAGATCCTCTTTCAGCGCGGCGCACGATGGGCACTCTGCCAGATGCTCCTCCAGCTTTTGCTTTTCGGAATCGGTCAGGGTTCCGTCCACACTGTTCGAGCAAAGCTGTTCAAAATATTCCTCCTCATTCATGCTCCTCGCCTCCTTCCATATCTTTAGACGAAGGCAAATGAAAAAGGTTCCCTCGTTTGAGTAAAATTTTGCGTAAAGCAATGCGTGCGCGTGACAGCCGCGACTTTACCGTACCTTCGCTGACCTCGAGTATCTCAGCGATCTCGGTGTAGCTCATGCCGGAAACGTCCCGCAGCAGGACGATTCTGCGGTGCTCGTCGCTCACCTCATCGAGCGCGGCGGCAAGCTCGCGTCCCAGCTCGCTGTTCTCCAGGTGCTCCTCGGGAGATGGAGCCGTATCCGGAAGCGGCAGTTCGCGTTCCTCGTCATCCTCGCCCTGCACGAGCGGCTGCGTCGGCGGCTGGCTCTGCTTATGCCGCGCGTAATCGACGCACTGGTTCATCGTGATGCGGAACAGCCAGGTCGCAAAGCCGCTGTCCCCGCGGAAGTCCTTCATCGAGCGCCATGCCCGAAGGAAAACCTCCTGCGTGATATCTGCGGCATCCTCCGGCGAGCCGGACGAGCGCAGCGCGATCGCATACACGCGCTTTTCGTAGCGCGTTACCAGCTCCTCAAAGGCGGAAAGCTCGCCGCGCCGCGCCTGCGCCACAATATGCTTGTCGTCCACTGCGTCTCCCTCTCTTTCTCTTACCTTATTTATTATATGTTCTCCTTCGCCGAAACGAAGGCTTTCAGTTCGTCTGCGATTTCATACAGATCACTCAGCTTGGTGAGTGCGCAAATGCGGTTCTTGAACGTCTTGACACCGCTTTCCCTCTTGAGATAGCAGTTAACGTGTCGGCGTGCCTCGAGCATGGCGATATGCTCTCCCTTCTGCTCGGCGGCAAGCTCGATCTGCCGCACGGCCGTGTCAATGCGCTCCGCGAACGGCGGCAGCGCCGGACAGATGCCGGTCTCGAGCAGTGCATTCGCCCGCTCGAACAGCCACGGATCACCGAGCGAACCTCGCCCGATCATCACGCCGTCCGCGCCGGTGTGCGCGAGAATGCGGACCGCGTCCTCGGGCTCGGCCACATCTCCGTTGGCGAACACCGGAATGCAAACCGCCTGCTTGACTTCACGAATCACATCCCAGTCGGCGGTGCCGCTGTACTGCTGCGAGCGCGTGCGTCCGTGCAGCGTGATCGCTGCCGCGCCGGACTGCTCAGCCATTTTTGCAAATTCCACGCAGTTGACGCTTTTTTCATCCCAGCCCTTGCGGAACTTGACCGTTACCGGCACATCGACCGCGTTTACAACCGCTGCAATCACCTTGGACGCCAGTTCCGGGTCCTTCATCAGCGCGGAGCCGTCACCGTTGTTCACGATCTTCGGCGCCGGACAGCCCATGTTGATGTCGATGATATCACAGCCGGATTTCTCCAGCGCCAGTTTCGCGCCTTCGGCCATCGTGTCCGGCTCGTGCCCGAAGATCTGGGCAGCCGCCGGATGCTCGTCCGCCCCCAGCTCGAGCAGACGCGGCGTTTTCTTATCCTTATAGCACAGCGCCTTTGCGGAGACCATTTCGGTCACGGTCAGCGCCGCGCCGTGCTCCCGGCAGATATGGCGGAATGCAAGATCGGTCACGCCTGCCATCGGTGCAAGCGCCAGTTTTCCGTTGATTGTTACGTTGCCGATCTGCATATCGTTCCTCCGTCTTATACATATTATATAACGGTGTATATTTTACCATAACGCGACTGCAAATGCAACTTACAGAATGGATGCACCCATTTTTCGACCGAAGAACGCAAAAACAGGGTAAATCCGAGGATTTACCCTGTCGATATATTTGGTTACATTACCATGCTGAGAATCTTCTCGCTGAAGAAATACCCGAATGAAATAAGCGCGGTATTCCACACCGTGATGCCCGCCGCAGACCAGCCGACGAACCACTTGACCGGCATCCGGAGTAGTCCGGCCGGGATGGAAACAATGGTGCGGATACACGGGATCACGCGGATGATCGCCAGTCCGCGCCCATGCTGTGCGTCGATAAATTCATGGCATTTACGCACGAGAGACTTGAATTTCTTGCTCCTGCCGAACAGCTTCTCCATCACCGGTTCGCCGCCCCAGTAGCACACGGCGTAGATGACCAGACTGCCGAGCACACCGGCGACTACGCTCAGAAAAACCGTCAGCGGCAGCGACAGCTCGCTCCGGGCAATCAGCACACCGACGCACGGCATGATAACGCCTGCCGGAAATCCGGGCAGGTTCATATATTCGCAGAAAACCACGGCACAGACCAGGATCAGTCCGTACTGGTTGAACAGCTGAAAAAAAAGGTTTCGGCCGTCATAATAGCCGCCTCCGTTTGATCTATAGTAAGCGAAAACCGAAATTTTCGTCTGTGTACTATAGTATACCAACCAAAACCGAAGGGTACAAGGGAACGGCCGCTTATTTTATAATCTGTTTACAAAACGAGCGCCGTCAGCGCCCAAATGGTGCCGATGAGCAGTGCGCCAGCCCAAAAGCCGGCAAGCAGAGAAAGACCGTCCGCCTTTCTTCTCGACCGCCGTCTGCGCGGCAGATAGCTGTTTGCGATGCGGCAGGCCTCCCGCACCATGTCGCCGCGCGGCGCATTGTAGTCCCGCACAAAGGAAAATAGCCTGCTCGAACAGCGCCGGCTGCTCCGGCTTGACGACAATGACGCGGCGGCTGACACCTCGTACCATATAGATTCCTCCTTTTTCCCTTTGTTCCATCATTCCCCTCTTTCGTGATTTTATACCAGTCTCATTCCAGCTTTTCAATTTTCATGACCATTACGGTCCGATCATCATCGTGTCCGCGGCCTTTCGCCGCGTTCACAAGCTGTGCCGCGATCTCCTTCGGGCTGTCGCCTGCATGCGCGATGAGCAGCTGCCGCACCATTTATCGTCCGTGCCGTCGGTCACGCCGTCCGAAAGCAGAACCACGGTATCGCCGTCGTTCATCTGCAGCGGCACGGCATCTCCAAGCTCGTCCTCCTCCGCCAGACCGATGGGCAGCGCCGTGCCCGGCAGGATAGTCCACCGGCCGTTCAGCCGCATGTAGGTCGGTGCGGCGCCGCACTTGAGGTTTTCCGCGCGTCCGCTGAACAGGTCGAGCGTGAATGCGTCCAGTGTGGTGAAGCGCATGCCGTCTGACCGCAGGCGCAGCGCCGGAGAGACCGCGTGCAGCGCGTCTCCGACCGAAATGCCTGCACGCAGGAACCGCTCGAGCGAGGTGATGAGCATGCGGCTGTCCCGCGACGCGGCGGCACCCGATCCCATGCCGTCCGACAGGAGCAGGCACGCCGTTCCAGTGTCGGTGAGAAAGTAGCACGCGTTGTCGCCCGAGACCGACGCGCCCTCCTTCTGCTGACGGCCAATGCCGACCACCGCACGGTACGGCGCCCGCTCATGCATCTCAACATGGATGCCCTGACTGCCCTTCTCCGGTGCGGTCAGCGTCACGCCCAGCAGCGCCGACAGACCGGCTGAAAAGCCGTCCCCCCTGCTTCATGATGTCGTCGATGCCCTCGCCGTATAACTCAACGGTCAGCCTGCCCTGCGAATCCCGCACCGCGCACACGCGGTCGATCCATCCGAACGCTGCTGCGTATCGGCGCACCTGCCGTTCCATCAGCGGCTGCGCCGTTTCATCCTGCGTGACCTCCGCGCCAAGCTGCCGAAGAATATCCGTAATGCCTGCGTATTGCCTGGCAAGCAGACTCTGGTTTTCCTCCTGCTGCCGCCGAAGGCTTTCGCGCTCGCGCAGCGCAAACAGCGCACTGTTGATGGCACGCATCAGCTCGGGCAGACGCGCACACCGTGCCGCAAAATGATAGGGAAAATCGCTCATTTCCGCTCGCCCGCGCTGCAGCATCGGCTGGGTCACATCATTGAGCGCCGCCAGCGTGCTCACATAGTCCCGCTGCCAGCACTGCGTACACAGCGTGCAGGTTTTAGCAGACATGATCGCTCGCGTAGTCGAATACCGCCCGAATATTCCGGTCTCCGGCGGTTTTGCCCTCGCTGACGCCGTGCAGCATAGCAAGGTACAGCTCGTAGAACGCCTGCGCCGCCTCGGTCGCACAGGTGCCCGCGAGTCTGCGCACACGCTGACTGGCGGCTTCCCCCATCAGGGTATCCGGCAGCAGGCTGCGCCGGATGGCCTCCCACACGAAGGGCGGCAGCGCCGCGAACATGAGGACCGCGCAGAACAGCTCTGCGATCAGCGGAATGAACAGCGGATGCTCCACGCCGAGCATAGCCGCGCACAGTCCGCCGCCGAGCGCACAGACCGAAAACCAGCCGCGGCCGCTGTCATGAAACAGTCCGGCAACGAGCGCACACAGGCCATAGCAGCAGGTGAACAAGGCTCCGTAGCCGATGTTGAGATCCATTGCCGCGCCGAACGCGACACCGGCTGCCGCGCCCGCCGCCGGTCCGCCAAGATACGCCGCCGCCAGCACGAGCAGCAGCGCGCCCGCTCTCGCGGGAGCGAACACGCCGAATAGATTGATACCCGAAAGCGATAAAAGCACGGTTGCGGTCAGCACCAAAAGCGTTACTGGTCTGCGCCAGTCGTTTTTCGTCGCGCGGCGGTGCAAAGGCTGCGCCGTACATCCAGCACACGCCAAACGTGATGCCCTGCACGAGCAGGAATGTCAGCACCGCCGGTGCGGTCAGCTCTGCGCCGAGCGGCAGAAACACGAATGTACACGCCGCGCTTGCAAACGTTGCCACACCGGGTGCAAACCACCGCTCGGACATCACGCGCAGACCGGCGCACACGCTCATCACGCACAGCACCAGCAGCGCTGCCGCGGCGTAAATGCCGCCGTGGAATCCGTCACCGCGCAGCATGACGCCGCACACCAGACCGCCGAGCGCGGACAGACCCGCTCCTCGAGCCATCAAGGCCGCCGTCATCGCCAGTCCGAACGGCATGTACCCGCCAAGGATGGTTCCCTGTGCCAGCACCGCACACAGCACGAATCGCTGTACGCCTGTGATGAGCGTCCGCAAATGCTCCTGTTTCCATAATCCGGCAACCCATGCTGCCGCATGCCCGATCCGCACCGGTATCGACGCGGACCGTCTTGCCCTTTGTTTATCCATTTCGTTACGCCTCCCTTGCTGTTTTCCCAGTATATCCCAATGCAGACGTGCCGCTTGGCGGGAAATAACAGCGGGAATTACGTTTTGAAAAAAGTTAAGCGCATATTCCAACTTTCGAGCGCGTAAAAGTGGCGGTTTCGCCACAGAAACAAAAGGATAGACAGCGGCGCTTATAAAGCTCGAGAATGTGCGCTGCCGTCAGCGCGTGGTCCAAAAGGATAGACACCAAGGTTTGCCCGTAGGCCACTAAACCTTGTTCCCGCGCCGTGCGCGGATTAAATGAGTACTACCCTCTTGGGACTCCATCTTCCTTTATTAGATAGTCTGGCGCAGACCAGAGACCAGCGACCGCTCCGAAAAGGAGAACGGCAGTCGGGTTACTCTACCGTGTCTTTCGTAAAATGTTCGCAGTTCACAGATACCGTACTGCTACACATGCGGTTTACTCTTCGCAGGCGCGACATACCCGTGTCGCGCAACTCGTTTGCTCGTTATTACGGACGGCACCTCCGAGCTTTATCTGATGATAAATGTTATACCGTAGGGTGCGACGACCTCGGCGCACCGTAGCAAACGATTTGCACACATTTAATCGTAAGGGGCGGCCATTGGCCGCCCACACAACGCTAAATCATTACCAAACTCCTACCTCCTCATCCTACCTCCACCTTTCATATGCTCTCAACTTTCACTCTACTGCACAAAAAAGAACCCGAAACTCTCGTTTCGGGTTCTTTTTATCTTACTCCAGCTCAAACGCTCCGGTATAGAGCTGATAATATTTGCCGTGTTCCGCGATCAGCTGCTCATGGTTGCCGCGCTCGATGATATGACCGAGCTGCAGCACCATAATAACGTCTGCGTTTTGAATCGTGGACAGGCGGTGCGCGATAACGAACACCGTACGTCCGTACATGAGGCCGTCCATGCCGGCCTGCACGATGGACTCCGTGCGGGTATCAATCGAGCTGGTCGCCTCATCAAGAATCATAACCGGCGGATCGGCAACAGCCGCACGCGCGATGGAAAGCAGCTGGCACTGCCCCTGCGACAGACTGCCGCCGTCGCCGTCGATGACGGTATCGTAGCCGTCCGGCAGTCGGCGGATGAAGTCGTCCGCATTGGCAAGCTGCGCCGCAGCCACGACTTCCTCGTCGGTCGCATCCAGGCGACCGTAGCGGATATTATCGCGGATGGTGCCGGTAAACAGGTTGGTATCCTGCAGAACGATGCCGAGCGAGCGGCGAAGATCGGCTTTTTTGATCTTATTGATATTGATGCCGTCGTAGCGGATCTTGCCGTCCGCGAGGTCGTAGAAACGGTTGATCAGGTTGGTGATGGTCGTTTTGCCCGCGCCGGTTGCACCGACGAACGCGACCTTCTGACCGGGCTCGGCGTACAGCGTGATGTCGTGCAGAACGATCTTATCCGGGTTATAACCGAAATCCACATCGAAGAAGCGGACATCGCCCCGGACCTGCGTGTAGGTGGTGGTGCCGTCCTCATGCGGGTGCTTCCACGCCCAGATGTTGGTCTTTTCCGGGGTTTCTACGAGTTCGCCGTTCTTGTCGTACTTGGCGTTAACGAGAGTAACGTAGCCGTTGTCTACCTCAGGCTCCTCGTCCATCAGCTCGAAAATACGCTCTGCGCCGGCAAGCGCCATAACGATGGAGTTGAACTGCTGCGAAATCTGCGTTACCGGCTGGGTGAACGACTTGGTCAGCTGCAGGAAGGACGCGATAACGCCGATGGTGATGCTGTTTCCGACCACGCCGGACAGCGCCAGCGCACCGCCGACAACCGCCACCAGAACGTACAGCAGGTTGCCGATGTTCATCATGATCGGCATGAGGATGTTTGCGAAGGTATTCGCACTCGCAGCATTCTCGCGCAGCTCATCGTTGAGCTCATCGAACTGCTCCTTTGCACTTTTCCTCGTGGCAGAACACCTTGATGACCTTCTGACCGTTGATCATCTCCTCGATATAGCCGTTGACCCTGCCGAGCGACTTCTGCTGCTCGAGGAAGTACTTCGCGGACTGACCGCCCAGCTTCTTTACCACCTTGAGCATGACGCACACGCCGAGCAGTACGAACAGCGTCAGCCATACATTCGTCACCAGCATGCCGATGAACACCGAGATAATGGTCATCGCCGAGGAAAACATCTGCGGCACGGACTGGCTGAGCATCTGCTGCAGCGTATCGGTATCGTTGGTGAAATGGCTCATCAGATCGCCGTGGGTATGCGTATCGAAGTAGCGAATCGGCAGCTTCTGCATGTGCGCGAACATCTCGTCACGCACCTTTTTTAGCACGCCCTGCGAAATGCTGACCATCAGCCAGTTGTAGATGAACTAGTCGCAATGCCGATGAGATAGATCACCGCCATGCTCATCAGCGCATGCAGCAGACCGGTAAACACCGGAGATGCCTGCAGCAGCAGCGGAGAAATATAGTCGTCGATCAGGCTTTTAGAGGAACATGGAGCCTGCCACGTTTGCCACAGCCGACAGCAGAATGCAGATCAGTACGACCACAAACTGTACGCCGTAGCCCTTCTGAATATATTTCATAAGACGTCCGAGCGTCTTTTTTTTCGGATTTTTGCTGCGCTTGCCGCCCATCATGCCTCTGCGGCCGCCGGGTCCGCGCATCTGAGGTCTTGCCATTATTCCTCACCGCCCTTTCTGTTCTGCTGGTTGTAGATTTCCTGATAGATCGTGTTGGCGGCGAGCAGCTCATCATGCGTGCCGACAGCCTGCACGGTGCCGCCGTCGAGAATGACGATCTGATCCGCATCCTGCACAGAGGAAACACGCTGTGCAATGATAATCTTCGTCGTGTCCGGGATTTCTCCGCGAATGCCTTGCGGATGAGCGCATCCGTCTTGGCCGGAAACATATCGACCGCACTGGTCGAGTCATCCGGCATCTGCTGGATGAATGCCTGTGCTAGGCATCTTCGGCTCCTCGTCCGAGGTTTTTCGTCACCCCAGCGAAGCTGCTCATCGGAGAACAGCATTTCGGCAACACGCTCTGCACTCGCCTTGGCCATGGTGATCATAACGAAAACCATCGCTACCATCATCAGGCTCATCAGGATCTGCATCGCGTAGGAAGAACATGCTGGTCAGCCTCGCCGGTGGTCATCGAGCCGCCGACGATCAGACGCGCGCCCATCATCAGAACCACGAAATGAGCAGCATGCACGCGTACATGCAGAACTGCATCAGCGGCATAACGCCTGCCATGGTCTTCTGCGCCTTGGAGAACGTGCGGTACAGCATGCCGGAAACGCCCTCGAACTTTTCAGTCTCGTGGTCCTCACGAACGTAGGTCTTAACAACGCGGATGCCGCGCACATTTTCCTGTACGACCGTGTTCATGCGACAACCTTCATCAGGATGCCCATGCCGATTGCCAGAATCGGCAGCACCGCGAGGAATACGAGCGCCATCCTGCTGTTGATCTTCATCGCCATGAACAGCGCAAAGACCAGCATGACCGGGCAGCGCACCGCGATGCGCGTGCACATCTGAAAGGCGTTCTGTACGTTGGTAACATCGGTGGTCAGACGGGTGACGATCGAACCGGTGGAGAACTTATCAATGTTGGAAAACGAGAAATTCTGCACATTGTAGTACATATCGTGACGCAGATTGCGGGCAAAGCCGGTTGAGGCTCTCGCCGCAAAGGTGCCGGCCGCCGCGCCGAACACCAGCGCGAGCATGGCGCACAGCACAAGGATGATGCCGTATTTCCAAATGGCGGCCACATCCTGCCCGTCAATGCCCCTTTGTCGATCAGCAGCGCCATAACCATCGGAATGATGACCTCCATCACGACCTCAAACACAACGAAAAACGGCGTGAGCAGTGCGTCCTTTTTGAACTCACGCACACTTTTCAGCAGTCGTTTTATCATTATTTCTGTCCCTCCCTGCACATATTGCATTGGTACTGCTCCAGATTGGAGCGGATTTTTCACAGACCGCAAACCAGCCCTTCAGCTCGTCCTCGGTGATGCCCTGCCGCAGAAGCTGTTCCATCTGCTGCATGCGCTCAGTAATGTATTCATCCATGGCACGCGCCTGCTCGGTCAGCACCAGACGTTTCAGGCGGCCGTCATGCTCCACCGGCTCACGGCGGATAATGCCGTGCTGCTCCATCAGCTGCAGTATGCCTGTTGCGGTCGAGCGGCGCATCTGGAATGCGTTTTCCAGATCCTTCTGGAATATATCGCCCTGTTTTTCGTGTATGATCAGGTGATGGACGATCATCGCCTGCATACCGGTCACATTCGCTGCATTCGCAGTCTTTTCGGTCATACACGCCATCTGCCGCCGAAGCAGATTATGCAGCATGCCGATTTCTGCACCGATGCGGTCGTCCGAGTGACCGCAGCATTCATTATGGTCACAGCAATTCATTGTTAGCCTCCTTACTGTTAGCTTGCTAACATATTATACACCGTCACTCGGCAATGTCAACGGGTTTCACGAAATGTTCACATTTCGGGGGGAGTGGTCGCTTACGAAGCGAGAGGAATCTCACCTGCCCGGCGGGGCGCCGTACCCACGGCGGGGGCAAGAGGGTAGACACCAATGGTTTCTACCCTCTTAACTCCCACTTCCTTTTATTTCTTAACCTGACGCATACCAGAGACCGGCGACTGCTTCGAAAATATGAGAACGGCAGTCGGGTTACTCTGCCGTAGGGGCGCACAGTGTGCGCCCATTTCTCGACATATTCGCAGTTCACAGATAACGTACTGCTACACATGCGGCCTGCTCTCCGCAGGCGCAACACAAGGTGAATTGCCCAAAGGGCAAGAGAGGGTCCCCTGGGGGATACCTGTGTCGCGCAATTCGTTGGTCTGGTGGCTACAGACGGCACCTGCGAGTTTAATTTGATAATGAATGTTTACCGTAGGGTGCGGCAAGGTGAATTGCCCGAAGGGAAAGAAAAGGTGCCCTGGGGTACGCCCTCGGCGCACCGTGCTATCCGGCTGGCACTCAATAAAAATGAAAAAAATGGAGAAATGAAACCCCCTATGTCCGGTTCATTCTCCATTTTCAATTTTCCATTATTTCGCCTGATATGCCGGTTTGAGAAACATTTCTTCAAGATACTGCTTGCCGGTTTCGGTTCGGAACACGCGGTCTTTCGCGGTTTTACACTGCTCTGACGTCATACCGTCCTCGTAGGCGTTGACAAGGAAATCCGCTTCAAGCAGAATACGGAAATCTTTTTCCTCTCCGGCGGTATAGGTATGGTGATGCGCGATGAGCCACTGCACGCGCTCGCTCTCCCGCTCATCTGCGCCGCACTGCTGCAGCATGGGAGCCGCGACCGCCGGACCTTCCATCTCCTGCCAGTGTCCGCCGCTCGAGCCGTGCTTCCGTTCGGCTTCGTGGATGCCGATATCATGCAGAACGGCTGCAGCTTCGAGTACATTCTGCTTCTGCTCATCCAGACCTTCCCTGCGCCCGAGCAGGCGGCTGTATGCGTATACCTTTATAAAGTGCTGAATCCGTTTTGCGTCGCCTGCGTCATACGCGATGGCGAGCGCGGTCAGCTTTTCGATGTCGATCATGCGTGTCACTCCTTTGGCGCAAGCATAGCACCGCACGACCGGATTTGTCAAGTCAGGGTAATACCACATAATTGAACAAGAGCGATTTACGAGTAAATTTTGCGGTCTGACTAGGCGTGATTTTGCGGTAATACTTTGTGTATTACCGTGAAAGCACAACGACGTCAGAGCACAAAATTTCCGTAAAAGCGCCGCAGTTTAATTGTGCGGTGTTACCCTAATCCTGTCCAGCCATATTTCGCCATATCCACACGGCCGTCCTCGGTGAACTCGATGCCGTCCGCTTCAAGCAGTGCGCGCTGGATATCCGCGCCGCCGAACGCAAACGCCGGTGACGTTCGTCCGTCTTTCGTTACCACGCGGTAGCACGGAATCCCCTCCGGATCGGGATTGGCATGCAGCGCATAGCCGACGACACGCGCCCATCTCGGATTGCCCGCGAGCAGCGCGACCTGCCCGTAGCTGGCCACCGTTCCGCGCGGAATTTTCTTCACCACTGCATATATTCGCTCAAAGCTGTTTGCCATAGCTAATCCACCTTCCTTTTACCAGTCAATACCACATAATTAAACAAGAGTGATTTGCGAGCAAATTTTCTTTTTTGACGAGGCATGGTTTTGCAGCAATACTTTCGTATTGCAAGAAAACACACCGAAGTCAAGAAAGTAAATTTCCGCAAAAGCACCGCCGCTTTAATTATGCGGTACTGGCTTTATTATATCAAGTCAGATTGCCAATATCCATAGGTTTTCGGCCTAAAAAACTGTATAATTTTATCGTGCTAAAGTATTGCATATGCAAAAAATTGCTATATAATAGAACCGTCACCAAATATAAAAGCATTCCACTCGGATTACTTACGAAAGTTAAGCGAGTGGTATAGAATGTAAGGAGGACAATAAAAATGGCACTTACCAATTCTTATCTGCAGGGCGTGTACGAAACCGTACAGAAGCGCAACCCGAATGAGCCGGAGTTCCAGCAGGCAGTTTACGAGGTTCTCGAGAGCCTTCAGCCGGTTGTTGAAGCTCGTCCGGAGCTCGAGAAGAACGGCATCATGGAGCGCATCGTAGAGCCGGAGCGCATGTTCATGTTCCGTGTACCGTGGGTTGACGATCAGGGCAAGGTTCAGGTTAACCGCGGCTTCCGCGTACAGTTCAACTCCGCAATCGGCCCCTACAAGGGCGGTCTGCGTCTGCACCCCTCTGTTAACGCATCCGTTATCAAGTTCCTCGGCTTTGAGCAGTGCTTCAAGAACAGCCTGACCACTCTGCCGATGGGCGGCGGCAAGGGCGGTTCCGACTTCGACCCGAAGGGCAAGTCCGATGCTGAAATCATGCGTTTCTGCCAGTCCTTCATGACCGAGCTGTGCAAGCACATCGGTCAGTTCACCGATGTACCGGCCGGCGATATCGGTGTTGGCGGCCGTGAGATCGGCTTTTGTTCGGTCAGTACAAGCGTCTGCGCAACGAGTACACCGGCGTTCTGACCGGTAAGGGCCTGTCCTACGGCGGTTCTCTGGCTCGCACCGAGGCTACCGGCTACGGTCTGTGCTACTACATGAAGGAAATGCTCGCATACAAGGGCACTTCTTTCGAGGGCAAGACCGTTGCAATCTCCGGTTCCGGCAACGTTGCAATCTACGCTTGCCAGAAGGCTACCCAGCTGGGCGCTAAGGTTGTTACCATGTCCGACTCCAACGGCTTCATCTACGATCCGAACGGCATCAACCTGGATGTTGTCAAGGACATCAAGGAAGTAAAAGCGCGGCCGCATCAAGGAGTACGCTGAGCGCGTACCGGGCAGCGTTTACACCGAGGGTCAGCGTCCGTGGGGCACCAAGTGCGACATCGCTCTGCCGTGTGCAACCCAGAACGAGCTGAATGAGGAGAACGCAAAGGCTCTGATCGCCAACGGCTGCAAGTTCGTAGCTGAGGGCGCTAATATGCCGTCCACTCCGGAAGCTGTTGCAGCATTCCAGGCAGCCGGCGTATTCTTCGGCCCGGCAAAGGCTGCTAACGCAGGCGGCGTAGCTACCTCCGGTCTGGAAATGAGCCAGAACTCCCCTGCGTCTGTCCTGGACCTTCGAGGAAGTTGACCAGCGTCTGCACGACATCATGGTTAACATCTTCCACACCTGCATCACTGCAGCTGAAAAGTACGGCCACAAGGACAACCTTGTTATGGGCGCTAACATCGGCGGTTTCGAGAAGATCGCTGACGCTATGCTGGCTCAGGGCGTATGCTGATTTTCGATTGAAAGGGGCGCAGCCCTTTCAATCGAGGACGCCCCTTGACAGGCGCTGTCTGTAAGGGCTACCGCAATAAAAGAGCACCGGAATTTCGATTCCGGTGCTCTTTTATTGTTTGCTAAAAATGACCCGGCAAAGTATCAAACCATACGATATCGCTTAACCGTAGGGTGTGCCGACTCGGCGCACCGTTGCGGGCCATTTGCAGATATAACAGCCGTAGGGGCGAACATTGTTCGCCCAAAACACGTTCAATTTTACATTGCGTGGGAGCACACTGTGCTCCCCCTTACGGGATAATATGTACCAATCGTTTCATTCGGTGCGCCGAGTCCATCCCTCCCGGGCAGCCTTATCGCACATCATCAAAAAAAGGCCGCCGTAAGGCGGTCTTTTCCTTGTTTTACGCGTTTTCCGAGAAATCCGCAAGTCGCAGATTCTCGTTATGGTCGGTCGCGTAGGTGATATTCCACGGCGAGGTGAACAGGAGCAGGCTGTTGCCCTTGAGGTCCTCAACAATCTTGGTATCGCTCGTGAGCTGGAGCTTCTTAATGTCGAAGTCATCCTCGTCATTCTCAACCCAGCGCGGCAAATGATCTCAACGTTATACTCGTTCTTCAAACGGTACTCGAGCACCTCAAACTGGAGCACGCCGACAACGCCGACGATAACCGATTCCATACCGGCATTCGGCTCGCGGAAGATCTGGATAGCGCCCTCCTGTGCGATCTGCTCGACACCCTTGACGAACTGCTTGCGCTTGAGCGTGTCCTTCTGGCGGACAACGGCAAACAGCTCGGGTGCGAACGTCGGGATGCCGGAGAACACGCACTTATGCTTGGGATCGCACACGGTATCACCGATGGAGAACACGCCCGGATCAAAGATACCGATAATATCGCCCGCATAGGCTTCGTCTACGACCGAACGATCCTGTGCCATCAGCTGTTGCGGTGCGGCGAGCGCCATCTTCTTGCCGGACTGAACGTGCAGAACGTCCTGACCGCGCTCAAACTTGCCCGAGCAAATACGCATGAACGCAACACGGTCGCGGTGCGCCTTGTTCATATTCGCCTGAATCTTGAACACAAACGCCGAAAAAATGCGGGTCGAACGGGTCAATCACACCGATGTCAGCGGTACGCGCGGTCGGCGGCGGCGTCATCTGCAGGAACTTTTTCAGGAACGGCGAGCACATCTTCAATATCCGCCATCAGATCGAACGGATTCTTGCCGAAATGGTCGATCTTATTCACGAAAGTGAAGATCGGGATCCCGCGATCCGAGCAGACCTTGAAGAGCTTCTTCGTCTGCGCTTCGACGCCCTTCGCCACATCGATGACCATGACCGCCGAGTCGACAGCCATCAGCGTGCGGTAGGTATCTTCCGAAAAGTCCGCATGCCCCGGGGTATCCAGGATATTGATGCGGCAGCCCTGGTAGAAGCAAGAACCGCCGCATACTGCGGCACCAATTTCCGTCAAACGCAAACCTTACAAGGATGCAAAGGAGCCATTACAGCTCCTTTCGCCCCTCCAGTGCACGGGTCAGCGTCACCTCATCAACAAACTCCAGATGCCCGCCAACCGGAATACCATACGCCAGCCGCGTAATCTTGATGCCGAACGGCTGCAGCAGCCGCGAAAATGTA